>LXNI01000427.1_pt1 | contig 48808 bp, 45 predicted proteins | sample 809091 | NCBI WGS metagenome assembly LXNI01 (sample SAMN04870527, study PRJNA318959) | sponge metagenome | biome: 01000161; feature: marine sponge reef; material: water | host: Sarcotragus foetidus | place: Greece: Milos, Mediterranean Sea | collected 2013-05-29 | depth 5-7 m
TCGACGGCTGGCTGCACACCGGCGACGTTGGCCGCGTGGACGAAGGCGGCTACCTGTTCATCACGGGCCGGAAGAAGGATCTCATCATCCGCGGCGGCGAGAACATCTCGTCGGGCGAGGTGGAGAACTGCCTCGAGGACCACGAGGGCATTGACGAAGCCGCCGTCATCGGCGTTCCGGATGTCGACTGGGGCGAGGTGGTGAAGGCGGTGCTGGTGCCGAAGCCGGGAGCCACGCTCACGCCGGAGGACGTGAACGCCTACTGCAAGAGCCGGATCGCGTCATTCAAGGCGCCGCAGTACATCGCGGTGGTGGACGAGCTGCCGCGCAACGCCATGGGCAAGGTGCTCAAAAACGACCTTCGCAAGCTGTACGGCTCGCCCACGAACGACAACGCATGAGCGCGCAGTCAGCCTCCCCGGAGAAGCCACCCACCGTGACGGACACGCCTGAGAAGAAGGGCTCGCGCTTCAACGTGAGCGTCCTGGGCATCGCCGTGCCCGTGGCGGTGATCGCCGCCATCGGTGCGCTGGAGACGGCACAGACGGAGCGCGCCAGCCGCGAGGTGTTCTTCAACATCCAGGGCTTTGCGGTGATGTACTTCATCTTCGGCATCGCCGTGGCCGTGATCGTGGGGGCGTTCGTGCAGCGCCTGCGGGTGTGGCGGCTGGGACGCAGCCACAACGTCTTCAACGACCTGGGGGCGCGGCTCACGAACGCGCTGACGCTGGGAGCGGGCACGGGGCGCGTCACGAACGACCGCTACGCGGGGGTGATGCACTGGTGCATCTACTCGAGCTTCGCGGTGTTGACGCTGGTGACGATCCTGCTGGCGATCGACGACTACTTCGACCTGATCTTCCAGGTCGGCGGCGAGCACGCCTTCCTCGAAGGGGGCGTCTACCTGGCTTACAGCTTCGTGGGCGACCTGTTCGGGATTATCGGGCTGGTGGGCATCGGCATGGCGGTGTTCCGCCGCTTCGGCCCGGCCCCGGCGAAGCTGACCTGGGACCGGCGGCAGTCGGAGGACGCGATCGTCGTCGGGCTGCTGGGGTTCGTGCTGTTCACAGGCTTCCTCGTCGAGGGGCTGCGCATCGGCGGACACGAGATCCCGCTGGGGAACGAGAACTGGTCGTACTGGTCGCCGGGCGGCTGGGTGATCGCGAAGATCGTGGGCGGGGCGAGCGTGAGCGCGCTGCTGACCGCGCACCAGGTCTTCTGGTGGATCCACGTGGTAGGGGCCTTCAGCCTGCTGACGCTGATGGCGCTGACCAAGTTCCGGCACATCATCTTCGCGCCGGTGAACGCGTTCCTGAAGCGCCCGGCTGTCCCCTCATACCTGGCGCCGATGGGCGACTTCGAGCAGCTCATCGAGGAAGGCGCGAGCCTCGGCGCGGGCAAGGTCCAGGACCTCTCCTGGAAGCAGCTCTTCGACGCCGACACGTGCGTGCGCTGCGGACGCTGCACGGACGCCTGTCCGGCCTACACGGCGGGGCAGCCGCTCTCGCCCATGGCGATCATCCAGGACCTGAAGTCGTACATGAACCACGCCGGGCCTCTCCTGATCGCAGGCAAGGATCCGGCCGAGAAGGTCGACGGGGAGCTGGTGGGCGACTACGTGAAGGACGAGTCGCTGTGGGCCTGCCGCACGTGCATGGCCTGCGTGCAGGAGTGTCCGGTGCTGATCGAGCACGTGCCCACGATTGTCGACATGCGCCGCTACCTGGTGATGGAAAAGGCGCGCATCCCGGGAACGGCGCAAGAGACGCTGCAGAACATCGAGCAGCGCGGCCACCCCTGGCGGGGCACGCAGCTCACTCGCGAGACGTGGATGGAGCAGCTCCGCGAGGAGGGCATCGATGTGCCCATCTTCGACGGGTCGCAGGAGTACCTGTACTGGGTGGGCTGCTCGGGGGCGCTGGTTGAGCGCAACATGCCCATCACGAAGTCGGTGGTGCGGCTGCTGATCGAGGCGGGCGTGAGCTTCGGCGTGCTGGGACAGCAGGAGACGTGTACGGGCGACCCGGCGCGGCGCCTCGGCAGTGAGTTCCTCTACGCGACACTGGCGGAGACGAACGTCGCCTCGATGAACGAGATCGGGGTGCGGCGCGTAATCACGGCGTGCCCGCACTGCTTCAACACCTTCAAGAACGAGTACCCGGACTTCGACGGGCAGTGGGAGGTCACGCATCACGCGGAGTTCCTCCAGCTCCTGCTGGCGCAGGGCAAGCTGCAGCCGAAGGAGATGGACGGGCAGACGATCACGTACCACGACTCGTGCTACCTGGGCCGGGGCAACGGCATCATGGACGCGCCCCGCGAGGTGCTGGAGAACATCCCCGGCGCCGAGCTGGTGGAGATGCCGCGGAGCCGCGAGCAGGGCATGTGCTGCGGCGCGGGCGGCGGCAACATGTGGATGGAGGAGTCGGGCACGCGCGTGAACCACCTGCGCACGGCGGAGGCGGCGAACACGGGCGCGAGCATCGTGGCGACGGCCTGCCCGTTCTGCATCCAGATGTTCGAGGACGGCATTCCCGCGGTGCAGCCCGACGAGGAGTCGCGCTCGATCCAGGCGTTCGACATCGCCGAGCTGCTCGAAGTGAGCGTCGCGCCGCCGCGTCCGGCGGGCGAGGGCGCGATTCCCCCGGGGGTCACGGGCTAGGGTTATTCCGTCGCTTCACGTGCTAGCGTGGGCGGAGGGGGCGCTATGTCCACAAGGCCAGGTTTTGGTGTGGCGCTATCAATCCTGGTGTTGCTGGTGGGAGCGGCCTGTGGAGGTGGGGACACGACGCCCCTTACTTCGGAGGAGTACGCGAGCGCCCTGGAGAAGACGCATTCGGACCTGAGGGACGGGGCGGAGAAGATCCAGGAGGAATTCCAGAAGGCCCTTGAGGACCCAGTCGAAGTCAGGCTGAGGAGGCTTGTACCCACGCTCGCCTCCGATGGTCCCTGGTCGGACGACGAAATCGAGGCCGTGCGGGAGTGGGCCGAGGCCCTCTCTCACGTGTTCACCAAATCCATGGAAGAGACAGTTGGCCTTGTGGGGGACTACCGCGACATGGTGTCGGCCTTGCGGCCACCGGAACATCTAGCCGACCTGCACGACGCGCTGGTCGCCGGGTACGACGAAGGCCTTGAGGCGTTGGAGGGGCTTGTGCGCCAGATGAAGGACATCGACACGGACATCGAGAGCCAAGAGGACTACCGGGACTTCGTCAGGGCATTCAGCAGTGTCGACTACTCCGGCCCCGAGTCGGGTAGTGACGTCGATGAGACCTGCTTCGAGATACAAGACCGGCTCGAAGAGGAACTGGGCCGCGAGGTCGCCATTTGCTTTTGACGCCCCGGGGGCAGCAGGAGGGTGGCGTCGGCTACCATCCGGAGATGAGCACCCCGAGGCCTCAAAGTACCGTCTACTGCGCCGACGGGGTGGAGGTGGCGCGGGGGCTGGCGGACGAGTCGGTGGACCTGGTGTATCTCGACCCGCCCTTCAACACGGGGAAGCGGCAGGAGTTGCAGCAGATTCGGGCGCGGCGAGCGGAAGAGGGAGGAGGCGACCGCACGGGGTTCGGGGGGCGGCGGTACGAGACGGTCAGGCTGGGGTCACGGTCGTTCGACGACGCGTTCGACGACTATCTCGGGTTCCTCGAGCCGTTCCTGGTCGAGTCGCGGCGGCTGCTCAAGCCGAGCGGGTCGCTCTACCTGCACCTGGACTATCGCGAGGCGCACTACGCGAAGGTGCTGCTCGACCAGATTTTCGGGCGGGAGTGCTTTATCAACGAGATCATCTGGGCGTACGACTACGGCGGGCGCACGAAGAAGCGCTGGCCGCCGAAGCACGACACCATCCTCTTCTACGCGAAGGACGCGGCGCGGTACCTGTTCAACACAGACGAGGTCGAGCGCATCCCGTACATGGCCCCCGGACTTGCGGGGGAGGAGAAAGCGGCGCGGGGAAAGCTCCCGACGGATACGTGGTGGCACACGATCGTGAGCCCGACTGGCAAAGAGAAGACGGGGTACCCGACGCAGAAGCCGCTGGGGGTGCTGAAACGCATCGTGAGCGCGTCGTCGCCGCCGGGGGGGCTGGTGGTCGACCTGGTAGCGGGGAGCGGCACAACGGGGGCGGCAGCGCTGGAGCTGGGGCGGCGGTTCGTGCTGGCTGATCGCTCGGAAGAAGCAATCGCGGTGATGCGGGAGCGGTTCGCGGGGGAGACGGGCGTGGAGTTTCGCAAGGATGCTTGATGTGGCAGCCCGGTGCGGGTACGGTGGGGGTTGTTCGTGCAACTGTTGCCAATGAAGCGGACCGCAGGAGTGCCACGTGGTCACCCGTGACGTGTCAGAGGAACTTCGAGAGCTCGAAGAGGCGAAGGCGACCTGGCGGTGGTGGGAGGAGCACTACGAGGAGCTGCTGGCCCAGTATCCAGAGCGGTTCGTCGCCATCAACAAGGACCGGGAGGTCGTCGCCTCGTTCCACTGCCTCCCCGATCTCAGCGATGCCATGAAGGCGAAGGGGCTGGCATTCGGCAAGGACATCGACGCGGAGTTCATCACAGCCAACCGGCACTGGCGTCTGTGATCTCCGGCTATTTCAGCGCCCGGTGGGGCTGCCCATTCGTCTGGACGCGACTGGCAATCCCGGGCAGGCCTCCTCAACCCGTGCCCTTTCTGATCGATACCGGGTCTTCCACGAGCATTGTCCACGCGAAGGACGCCAGTACGCGCCTCAATCTGGCCACGGATGCGATGGAGCCCACTGCGTGGACTCCTGAGGAGACCGTACGGCGGCGCGGTGTTGCCGGAGTCGCGCTCAGCCGCCTGATCGAAGCGACGTTCGAGTTCAAGCACAACGACGGGGCTCTCCAGGCCATCGCCGAGACGATCGAACTGGGAGCCGTTGACTCTCAGCAGCTGCCCTCCTTGCTGGGGTGGGACATTCTCAGTCGTTTCCGCATCGAGCTGGATCGAGGAGCCGGCGCCGTGACGCTCGAGCCCCGCTAGCCACTCTCCCGTACGGCTCCGCTATCATCGCGCCGCACTCACGGACCGGAGGTGGTGGCATGGTGCGCGCCGAGATCATCGAACGGCAGAACCAGATCAAGCAGACGCCGATGCTGGAGCGCATCGCGGGCATGCGCGAGATGCTGCTGCAGGCAGGGGATGAGGCGCAGGAGCTGCGCCACCTGCCCGCCTGGGCGGCCAGGGAGATGGCCGCGCAGGGGTTCTACCGGTTCGCCCTGCCGGCGGAGCTAGGCGGCGAGAACGTGACCGCCCGCGAGCAGATCGAGAACGTCGAGGCGGTCTCCGCCATCGACGGGTCGATGGGGTGGTGCACGCACATCAACTCGGAGATCAACGGGCTCATCGTGCGGCGCATGGACCGCGCCCTTTGCGACAAGATCTTCGACGACTGGGACGCGCTGGTCTGTTCGGGACACGGGCCGCCGAACGGACCCAACCCGGGCACGACGGCGCGACAGGAGGGCGAGGGCTGGCGACTGCACTACCAGGGTTCGTTCGCGAGCGGCTGCCACAACGCCACCTGGAACTTCCTCATGTCGCCGATCGTCAGCGACGAAACCACCGGTGAGGGGACGACCGCGTCCTTCATGATCCCGCGCGGCGAGTTCGAGATCGTCGATACCTGGGACACGGCGGGGATGCGTGGAAGCGGCAGCCACGACGTGCGCATGGACGGCACCTACGTTCCCCCGGAGCATCTGCTGCCGGCGCGCCCCCTTGCCCCCAGCGAGCAGTGGGGCAACCCCACGTTCCGGAACCCCTGCCACGCCGTCTACAACAAGGCGGCGGTGGCGCTGGGCGTCTGCCGGGGGGCCATCGACTCGTTCGTCGAGCTGGCCCAGGTGAAGACGCCGTGGGGGCTGGCCTCCCCGCTGAAGGACATGCCGCAGGTTCACTATCGCCTGGGCGAGGCGCAGGCGACGCTGATGGCAGCTCGCACGTGGGTGCTGGAGACGGAGGACGCGCTCGAAGCGCACCTGGGGCCGAAGCCATCGGAGGGTGGGCGTCTGGAGCCGGAGTGGGACGTGTTCTGGCCGGCCTACCTGGCCTGCGCTCACGCCGCGCAGGCGGCGCGCCACATCGTGGGCATCATCAACAACACGGCGGGCACGACGGGCAGCCGCATGGAGAGTCCGCTGGAACGGCACCTGCGCGATGCCCAGCAGGCGGCCACGCATGCGCTGATCTCGTGGCGGCACTACGAGGACATCGGCAAGTCGTTCGTGGGCCACGAGCCCTCGCCCACCTACATGGAGCTGCGACGCGCCTAGCCCAGGGCGGCGCACGGCCTGACCGCTCCGGTATCATCGCGCGGCATTCACGGACCGGAGGTAGCGGCATGGTGCGCCCCGAAATCATCGAACGGCAGAACGAGATCAAGCAGACGCCGATGCTTGAGCGCATCGAGAGCATGCGCGAGATGCTGCGCGCGGCGGGAGACGAGGCGCAGGAGCTGCGCCACCTGCCGGCCTGGGCGGCCAAGGAGATGGCCGCGAACGGCCTTTACCGGTTTGCGCTGCCGGCGGAGCTGGGCGGGGAGGACGTGAGCGCCCGCGAGCAGATCGAGAACGTGGAACTGGTGTCGTCGATCGACGGGTCGGTGGGGTGGTGCGCGCACATCAACTCCGAGATCAACGGGCTGATCGTGAGGCGCATGGACCGCGCCCTCTGCGACGAGATCTTCGACGACTGGGACGCGCTGGTCTGCTCGGGGCTGGGTCCGCCGAACGGCCCCAACCCCGGCCGCACCGCCCGCCGCGAGGGCGACGGCTGGCGGCTGAGCTACCAGGGCTCGTTCGCGAGCGGCTGCCACAACGCGACCTGGAACTTCGTTATGTCGCCAGTGGTCATCGACGAGGCGACGGAGGAGGGCGCGGAGAACTCCTTCATGGTGCCGAAGGGCGAGTTCGAGGTCGTCGACACGTGGGACACGGCGGGGATGCGCGGGAGCGGCAGCCACGATGTACGCATGGACGGTACCTACGTGCCCCCCGAGCACCTGCTCCCGGCGCGTCCGCTGGCCCCGAGCGAGCAGTGGGACAACCCCACGTTCCGCAACCCGTGCCACGCCGTCTACAACAAATCGGCGGTGGCGCTGGGGGTGTGCAAGGGCGCCATTGAGTCGTTCACCGACCTGGCCATGAACAAGGTGCCCTGGGGCCTGGCGACGGCGCTGAAAGACATGCCGCAGGTTCACTACCGGATCGGTGAGGCGATGGCGACCTACATGGCGGCGCGCACCTTCGTGCTCGACACGCAGGACGCGCTCGAAGCGAACCTCGGGCCGAAGAAGCCGTCGGAAGGCGGGCGGCTGGAGCCGGACTGGGACGTGTTCTGGCCGGCCTACCTGGCCTGCGCGCACTCGGCGCAGGCCGTGCGGCACGTCGTCGGGATCATCAACAACACGGCGGGGACGACGGGCAGCCGTATGGAGAGCCCGCTGGAGCGCCACCTCCGGGACGCGCAGCAGTCGGCGACGCACGCGCTGATCTCCTGGCGGCACTACGAGGATCTCGGCAAGACGTTCGTGGGGCACGACCCCGCGGCCAACTACATGGAGCTGCGCCGGGCCTAGCGCAGGCGGTGGGCGTCCCACTGCCTGTGGCGACGCTCCCGTATCATCGCGCGGGTCTCACGGACCGGAGGTGGCGGCATCGTACGACCCGAGATAACACGGCCGGCACGACCGGAAGCCGCATGGAGAGCCCGGGACGCGCAACAGTCGGCGACACACACGTTGAACACGTGGCGGCACTACGAGGACATCGGCAAGACCTTCGTGGGGCACGACCCCGCAATCAACTACGTAGAACTGGGCAGGGCCTAGCAAGGCCCACCACGACAGGAGCAAACAGATGGCAGAACGCGAACCACTCGACGTGCTGGAGGCAATCCACTCGACCCCGGCGCGGCGATTCCTCGGATCCGACCCGATCCCCGACGAAGTCCTCTGGGAGCTGCTGGACGCGGCCATCCGCGGACCAACAGGGGGCAACTCGCAGATCTGGGGCTGGGTGGTCGTGCGCGACGAGGCGAAGAAGGCGCAGATCGCCGAGTGGTGGAAGGGCGTGTTCGAGGCGACCTACGGGCGCGCCGACCCCGCCGCCCTGCTCCAGGGCGGTCGCGTCCAGTTCTCCGACTTTGACAAGGTGGTGGACGCGGAGACGGGGCTCGACGCCTCCGGGCTGCGTTCGGTGACCTACCTGGCGAACCACATCGGGGAGGCGCCCGTGCTGCTCGTGCCCGTCCTCACGGGCGTGGCCGGGGGGCCGGAGTCGACGCGCACCGGGATCACCTACGGCGGCTTCATCTTCGGAGCCATCCAGAACCTGGCGCTGGCGGCCCGGGCCCACGGCATCGGCGCACCGCTGACCACGTTCGGGACGGGCCCCAAGCTCGACGAACTGCTCGAACTGCCGGCGGGCTCGACCGGCGTCGCGATCATCCCGCTGGGGTACCCCATTCGCGGGCGCTTCTCGCAGCCGCGGCGGATGCCGGTCGAGGAGGTCGTGCACTTCGATACGTGGGGGACTCAGCAGGAGCGCTCGTAGCCGGTCCCACCGCGGGGGTGTTCCCGACCCAGTAGCTCACCTGACCCGCCGGGGCAGTTGGGCTGTATCGTTCCCGAACTCGCAGGAGGAGGCTCCGTCATGCCCGATATCGTCACGCTGGAACGACCGCGCGAGGGCGTCGCGCTCATCACGATGTCGAACCCGGACATCAACAACCACGGCTCGTGGGAGGGCGTGGGGCAGCTCGGGGATGCGCTGGTGGAGGCGCGCGAGGGCGGGGCGCGGGTGTCGGTGCTGGCGGCGGGGACGCCGGGGCACTGGTACGAGCACGCCTGGCTGCGCGACCTCCGCAACACCGTCACCGGCGAGCCGACAACGGGCACGGGCGGCGGCTGGGGCGCCTGCCTGCAGGAGCTGGCGAAGACACCCGTCGTGACGATCGCGGCGATCTCGGGGGACTGCTCCGGGGGCGGGGCGGAGCTGGGGTGGGCCTGCGACCTGCGCATCGCGGAGGAGCAGGCGCGCTTCGGGCAGCCGGAGATCCAGATCGCGCTGACCACGGGCATCGGCGGGACGAGCCGGCTGGCACGCATCATCGGGCGCACCGCGACGGCGGAGATGGTGCTCGACGGAACTCCCATGACGGCCCAGCGCATCTACGAACTGGGCGGGGTGAACCGGGTCGTGCCGGAGGGCACGTCGGTGGAGGTGGCGCTGGACTGGGCGAGCCGCCTGGCCGACCGCCCCGCGCAGGCGCTGGCGACGCTCAAGCAGATACTGATCGACAACGACGACCTGGGGCTCTCGGAGGCGCTCACGAACGAGCAGCGCCTCTTCCAGACGGTTGTCGGCACGGAGGAAGCGATCGCGACGATGGGCGACATCCAGGATCGCTTCGACGCGGGGGAGTCGATCGAGTCGGTCTACGGGTCACCGCGGCCGTAGGGGCGGGGGCCGGTTCCTAGCTACTGCCAGAGAGTCGGCACCGGATACGCCGTGATGAGGCGGTCGGGCGTGACGATGGTCAGGCCTCCAACGATCGCTTGCGCGACGATGAGGCGATCGAAGGGATCGCGGTGCAGGTCTGGCAGCTTCCCGACCTGCAGGGTGACGTCTTCGGTGATCGGCAGGGTGTCCACGCGATGGAGGCGGCGCTGTTGGGGCACGAACTCCTGCGGGGAGCCGGACAGGTGGAGGCGTCCGAGGTTGTGTTTGATGGCAATCTCCCAAGCCGACGCGGCGCTGAGGAAGACCTGGTTCGCAGCATCAGCGATAGCCTCGCCTGCTGCGGTGCTCATCTTGGCGTCGCCTTCGACTAGCCAAAGGAATGTGGCGGTGTCGAGCAGGAGTCGCAAAGTGGGGCGACCTCAGTTGCCCTTCCCCTCAAAGAGATCGAGCATCTCGTCGGGCAGCGAATCAAAGAACGAGTCGGGAATCTCCACGAGGCCCTTGCCAAGGCCAATGGGTCTTGGCTCATCCTCCGGTTCCGAGAGTGGACGGATCTCAGCCACGGGGCGATTGCGACGGCAGAGGATGATGCGATCGCCCCGCTTTAATCGGGCGATGTGCTCCGAGAGGTGCGTCTTCGCCTCGTGCATGTTTAGTCGGGTCGTAGACATGGTCCTATTCTGAACTAAGTTTCTGGTCAATTCAAGATTGAGTGCCCAGCTCCACCTCCCCCCACGTCGGTTGCGGGGCGGCGTAGGATAGACGCAATTCCGGGCCGTGATGGGTTGCGTAGAGGCCGCCGCGTCGGGCCTGGCGGGAGTTCTGATGTCCATTGATTCAATGTCGAAGCATGACGTGGCGATGATGGAGGCGGAGGGGCAGTGCCCCTTCAGCGTGGAGGACGTCGACCTGTTCGCGCCGGGCTCGCAGGAGTACTGGTTCGATGCGTACCGCATCCTGCACCAGGACGCGCCCGTGCTGCGCATCCCCGGGGGCGGCGACACGCCAGACAAGGACGGTTTCATCCTCACGAAGTACGAGGATGTCGCGCGCATCGTGCGGGACACGGAGACGTTCCCCCTCAACTACGGCCAGCGCGCCGCCGGGCAGGAGGTGGAGCGAGAGATCCTGCAGAAGGAGGGCCACGGGGACGCCATCGACGCGGGCCTGTCGCTTCGCCCCACGATGGTGGAGCACCGGTGGCACCGCGAGCAGCTCACGAATCCCTGGGTGGGAGCCGTGGGGGCGGACCGCAACCGGGACATGATCACGGACTTCGTGAACGAGCTCATCGACCGCTGGATCGACCGCGGTTCGGTGGAGTACGTGACGGAGTTCGCGGCGCCCCTGCCGCAGATGGTGATCACGACCATCCTCGGATTCCCGCTGGAGGACATGCCGACGCTGCGGAAGTGGGAGGAGGCGCAGGTTCGGCGCTTCGTGTTTGGCTCGACGCACCGGAACCTGCTGCCGCCGGAAGACGAGGCGGAGAACGCGCGCACGCTGGCGGCCTTCCACGAGTACATCGGGAGGCACGTGCGGGAGAAGCGACAGAACCCGAAGGACGACATGATCTCCTACCTGACGCAGGTGGAGTACGGCGACACGAAGCGCCCGCTCACGGACGCGGAGGTGGTGAGCGTCGCCTACGGGATGCACATCGGCGGCAACGAGACGACGCAGTACGCGCTCACGGCAGAGGCGATGGTGCTCGCGCAGAAGCCGGAGCTGGCGGAGGAGCTGCGCGCGGACCGCTCGAAGGTGCGCTTCTTCGTGGAGGAGTGCCTGCGCCTGTACGCGCCCACGCAGGGTCTCTCCGGGCGGCGCCCGATCCACGACATCGAGGTACAGGGGGTGACCATCCCGGCGGGGTCGACGATCCACCTGCGTTACGGGGCGGGGAACCGCGACGAGGACGAGTACCCGAACGCGGAGGAGATCGACCTGACGCGTCCCAGTCCGGGGCGGCACGTGACGTTCGGGCAGGGACCGCGGTCGTGTCCGGGGGCGGGGCTCTCGCGGCTCGAGCAGAACATCGCCACGAACGTGATCCTCGACCGGCTGGACGACCTGCGGCTGGCGCCGGGCAAGAACGACCTGCGGCACCAGCCGGGGGTGATGCTCGGCCTGCTGGAGTTGAACCTGGAGTTCGGCGAGCGCTAGACCGGCTCCCTTCCTTCATCCTTGACAGTGGAGGAAGGGGAGCCATACGCTCGCGACGGCTTTTTTCGTCCGGGTGCCCGTCCCAGGGAGAATAGGGAAGGCGGTGAGAATCCGCCGCGGTAGCGCCACTGTAATCGGGAAGACGGAGCCGAAGCCCACTGTCGGCAAGCCGATGGGAAGGGCCCGGCACTAACCATCCCGTAAGCCAGGAGACCTGCCTGGACGAGAGGTGTCACTTCTCCGCTATAGAGAGGTGCCCTCGATCTCCGGGCACCGCTCCGGGCAGGTCGAAGAAGGTACCCCCAGCGGAGACGCTGGGGGTTTTCTATTGCAGGCGGTCGGACTCTCGACACTGCGCGGCTATCGGCGGATGGGCATCGGCGCCCGCCTGGCGATCGGCGGGACGGTCCTGCTGGCGCTCGTGCTGGTCGTTGGCCTGATCTCGCTGAGCCTCGGCCCGGTCGACATCTCCGCCGGCGACGTGGCCTGGATCGTGCTCTCCGCCATCGGGTTGGACACACCCGAATTCGGGCGCACGGAGCAGCTCGTGATCGAGCAGATCCGGCTGCCGCGGATCATCGTGGGCGCCTCGGTGGGGATGGCGCTGGGGGTGGCGGGGGCGACGATGCAGGGGCTGTTCCGCAACCCCATGGCCGACCCCGGCATCATCGGGGTGTCGGCGGGAGGGGCGCTGGGGGCGGTGGTGGCGATTGCGGCGGGGTTGACGGGGCTGTTCTTCCTGGCGCTCCCGGTCTTCGCCTTCGTGGGAGCCATCGTGGCGGCGTTCCTCGTGTACGGCATCGCCGTGGCCGGGGGGCACTTCTCGATGGCGACCCTGCTGCTGGCAGGAGTGGCCGTGAACGCCTTCCTGGGGGCGATCGTCTCCGCGATCATCATCTTCCTGCCCGACAACGAGGCGCTGCGGGAGATCCTGTTCTGGCTCGCGGGCGGGCTGGACGCGCGCGCCTGGGAGCACGTCCGCATCGCCACGCCCCTCATCCTGGGGAGCACCGTTCTGCTCCTGATCATGGCGCGCGACCTGAACCTGCTGATGCTCGGCGACGACGAAGCGCGCTCGATGGGCGTGCGCGTCGGCGTGACGCGCGTGGCCCTGCTTGCGATCGCGGCGCTGGCCACGGGCGCGGCGGTCGCCGTGAGCGGGACCATCGCCTTCGTCGGCCTGGTGACGCCGCACGTGCTGCGGCTCCTGATGGGCCCCGACAACCGCGTGCTCATCCCGATGAGCGCCCTGGGGGGCGCCGTGTTCGTGATGGTGGCGGACACCGTCGCGCGGATGGTCATCGAGCCGGCCGAACTGCGGGTCGGAATTCTCACGGCGTTCGTGGGAGCGCCGTTCTTCATCGCCCTGCTGATCAAGAACAAACGACAGGTCTACGCGTTATGAACGTGAGCCGCCATAAAGGAGTCACCGTGTCCCTTAAGCCCTTCGGTCTACTTTTCGTTCCGCTGGTCCTTGTGCTGGTGGCGCTGGCGCTGGCCGCCTGCTCCTCCGACGAGGAGTCGCCCGCGACGCCGGAGCCCACAGCGGCGGCGACGCCTGCTCCAACTGACACCGCAACCGCTGCACCGACCGAGGCGCCGACGGAGGCGGCAACGGCGACGGCCGCTCCCACGGAGGCGGCCACGCCAGAGCCGACGCCGCAACCGACGGCGGCGGCGCGGTCGCTCGAGGGCGTCAAGGGCATCGTCGACCATACGAACACGGGCTGGCCCCGCGAGGTCGAGGGCCTGAACGGGGTCGTCAGCATTCCCGCGAAGCCGCTGCGCATCATCACGGCCTCGGTGGGGCACGACGAGATGACGCTGGCCATCGTGCCGAGCGACAGGCTGGTGGCCATCGGCGGCGCGACGAAGAACGAGACCTACTCGAACGTCGCCCACCTGGTGCAGGAGAAGGCCGAGATTTCGCGGGACCCGGAGGTCATCATCGCGCAGTCTCCAGATGTGGTCGTGACCAGCCCGTTCTTCCCAATCGAGGTGGTCGAGGCGCTCATACGAGCGGGCATCCCCGTCATCCAGACGGAGCTGGAGCAGAGCCCGGAGGCTCGCATCAGCGCGATCCTGTTGATGGGCTACATCTACGGCGAGGAGGAACGCGCCTTCGAGTTCGCCGACGAGGTGCAGGCGCGCTACGAAGCCCTGGTGGCCATCACGAGCGCCAGGGAGCCGAAGCCGCGCGTGCTCGCCCTGACGCAGTACTCGGACACGCTCTGGGTCGCGGGGGAGCGATCGACCGAGGGCGGCGTGATTACGGCGGCCGGCGGCCTGAACGCGGCCGAGGACGCGGGAGTCACGGGGAACCAGACGACGAGCCTGGAGGGCGTGATCGCAATGGCCCCGGACATCATCATCATTCCCCAGCCGGTTGCGTTCGGCGCGGAGGAGTTCCGGCAGAGTCTGCTGGAGCACGAGGCGCTGGCCGAGCTGCCGGCGATCAAGAACGGCGCGGTCTTCGTCGTGGAGAGCAAGCACTTCACGACGCTGTCGTACTGGAACATTCGCGGAGCGGAGGACCTGGCGCGCATGCTGTGGCCGGACGACTTCCCCGATCCGCCGGCGGAAACCTTCAGCCTGGCCGAGTAGGTGGCGATATGAGCACGAACGGACACACTCCCGCACCGGCATCGGTCGACGCGCAGGCCGTCTCCTTCAGCGTCGAGGCGAAGACGCTGCTGGACCGGGTCGACATGCGCGCGGAGCGGGGCCAATTCGTCGGGTTGATCGGCCCGAACGGGGCGGGCAAGTCGACGCTGCTGCGGACGCTCTCGGGGGTGCTGCGGCACCAGCAGGGGGCGGTCTGGCTGGAGGGCTCGGACCTGGGGGCGATGCCGGCCAGGGACGTGGCCGCGATGCTCGCGCTGGTCCCGCAGATCGCGCCCTACACGCAGGGCTTCACGGCCTTCGAGCTCGTCCTGATGGGCCGCTACCCCCACCTCGGGCGGTTCGCGGTGGAGGGGCAGGCGGACGACCGCATCGCCCGCGATGCGATGCTCCTGACCGAGACCGACAACTTCGCCCCGCGAACGCTGGACACGCTCTCGGGCGGGGAGCGCCAGCGGGTGTTCCTGGCGCGGGCGCTGGCGCAGCAGCCACGCGTGCTGCTGCTCGACGAACCCACGTCGAACCTCGACATCCTGCACCAGCTCACGATCCTCGGGCTCGTGCGCCAACTGGTGGACAACGGCCTGACGGCGATCGCCGCCATCCACGACCTGAATCTCGCGGCGCGCTACTGCGACCGGCTGGTGCTGCTGAGCAACGGCGGGGTGGTCACGGAGGGGGCGCCGGAGGACGTGTTGACACCGGAGACGATCGAGTCGGCGTTCGGGGTGCGTGCGGCCATCTACCGCGAGCCGGTGACGGGCGCCCTCGCCATCAGCCTGATCGAGCCGGCAGCGGGGGCGGATGCCGTCGCACACACCGGCAGCGAGAGCGAGAACGGCCGGACTCCAGCCGGCGGGAACGGCGTGGCCAGTGCCATCCGAGGATGACGCGGTAGACGCAGGCACCGTCGAGGGTGACGCCCCGGCAACCGGGTCGCGGCGGGTGCGGCACGGCCTGGTCATCGTCAATACGGGCGAGGGCAAGGGGAAGACGACCGCTGCGCTTGGCGTCCTGTTCCGGGCGTGGGGGCGGGACTATCGAGTGCGGATGTTCCAGTTCATCAAGCACTCGACCGCGCGCTTCGGGGAGCACCGGGCCGCGAAGAAGCTCGACATTCGAATCGAGGCGATGGGGGACGGCTTCACCTGGCTCTCGAAGGACATGGACCAGACGACGGCTCTGGCCGTGGCCCAGTGGGAGCGCTGCAAGGAGGCGATCCTGGCGGGCGGCGAGGACATCATCATCCTCGACGAGTTCACCTACGCCATGCACTACGGCTGGGTGGAAGTCGCGGACGTGGTCGAGACGCTGCGGCGGAGGCCGGAGGGGATGCACGTCATCATCACCGGCCGGTACGCGCCCGAGGAGCTCATCGAATACGCAGACCTCGTGACGGAGATGAAGCTGATCAAGCACCCGTACGAGGAGCAGGGCATCCGCGCCCAGCCGGGGCTGGAGTACTAGCGATGTCGGTGGCGGACGTGGTGGCAGGTATCGGACCGGTGGACCCGGCCGCGCGGGAGGCGGCGCGGCTGAGGCAGGCACGTTTGACGAAGCCGCCGGGGAGCCTCGGCCGGCTGGAGGATCTGTCGCTGCAGGTAGCTGAGATCCAGGGAACGGAGTGCCCGGTCGTGCGGGACAAGGCGGTGGTGTTGGCGGCGGCGGACCACGGGGTGGTAGCGCAGGGCGTCACCGGGTATCCGCAGGAAGTCACCGCGCAGATGGTGCAGAACTTCCTGGCGGGCGGGGCGGCGGTGAGCGTGATGGCCCGGCGCCAGGACGTACGGCTTGTCGTTGTCGACGCGGGGGTGGCCGAGCATCTGCCATCGCACCCGGAGCTGCGCGCGCTGGGCATCGGGCGCGGCACGGCGGACATGACGCAGGGTCCGGCGATGTCGCGGGAGCAGGCGGAGGCCTGCGTGCTGGCGGGCGTCGGGATTGCACGAGAGCTGGCGGGCGAGGGGGCGGAGGTCATCGGGACAGGGGACATGGGTATCGGGAACACGACCGCTTCGAGCGCCATCACAGCGGCGCTCACGGGCAGGCCCGCTCGCCAGACGACGGGTCGGGGCACGGGCCGGAACGACGAGGAGTTGGAGCACAAGGTGGCGGTGGTGGAGCGGGCGCTGGCGGTGAACCGGCCCGACGCGGGAGATGGTCTGGACGTGCTCGCCAAGGTGGGTGGCTTCGAGATCGGCGTGCTGGCGGGGGTGGTGCTGGGCGGAGCGCTGACGCGTCGCGTGGTCGTGCTCGACGGGTTCATTTCGGGGGCGGCGGCACTGGTGGCGCACAGCCTCTGCCCGACGGTCGCCGACTACCTCGTTGCCTCCCACCTGTCGGCGGAGGCATGGCACGGGGTCATGCTCTCGCACCTGGGGCTGCGGCCGCTGCTTGACCTGGGGATGCGGCTGGGGGAGGGCACCGGGGCGGTGCTGGCCATGGGCCTGGTCGAGGCAGCGGCTTCGTGCCTGACGGAGATGGCGACGTTCGACGAGGCGGGGGTCTCCGGCGCCGAATCCGGGGACTGAGGCGGAGGGATCGGGTGACGAGCCTGCGGCTGGCCATCGGCTTCCTGACGGTGCTTCCGGTGGCGCCGGGGGGAGAGGCGCGGATGGGTCCGGCGCGGGCGTGGTTCCCGCTGGTGGGGCTGGGGCTGGGAGGCATCCTGCTGGGGCTCGATGTGGCGGCGCGGGAGGCGCTGCCGTCGCTGGTGGTGGGGGCGATCCTCGTGGCGGCCCTGCTCGTGCTGACGCGGGCGATCCACACGGAGGGGTTCCTCGACTGCTGCGACGGGCTGTTCGGCGGGTACACGCGCGAGGAGCGCCTGCGCATCCTGCGGGACACGCACGTGGGCGCATTCGCGGTCATCGGCGGGGCCGCCCTGCTGCTGCTCAAGTGGAGCGCGCTCGCCGGCATCCCGGACGAGGCGCGCACGGGACTGCTGCTGGTGTTTCCCTGCCTGTCGCGGTTCGGCATGGTCGCGACGATGGCGCTGTTCCCCTACGCACGGGAGCAGGGGATGGGTACGTCGTTCCAGGAGGGGCGCAGCTGGTGGCAGGTGGGGTTCGGCCTGGCAACGGCTGCCGTGGCGGCTGTGCTGTTCCTCGGTGGCGGGGGCGCGATCCTGCTGGGGGTCGTGGTCGTGGTGGCGCTGGGGCTGGGGCGGTGGATGACGGGGATGCTGGGGGGGATGACGGGCGACACCTACGGGGCGGTCAACGAGGCGGGGGAGGTGGCCGTGCTGGTGCTGGGGATCGCGCTGTTCTCGGCGATCCCGGGGGTCTTTGGAGCGCCGCTCTGGTAGACACTGAGCCGTGAGGAGCACCACGTGAGCAAGCGACTGACGCTGATCCTGGGAGGCGCACGGGCCGGGAAGAGCACGTACGCGCAGCAGCTGGCAGCGAGCGGCGAGCGCGTCCTGTTCGTGGCGACGGCGGAGGCGGGCGACCGGGACATGGAGTCGCGCATCGCCGCGCATCGCGCGGACCGGCCGGCGGCGTGGGACACGCTCGAGGAGCCTCTCGACCTCGTCGGGGCGCTAGCGCCGGTCGCGGACCGGTACGACACGGTCCTGCTGGACTGCCTGACGCTCTGGGTGAGCAACCTGTTGCTGCGGGGCTCGGAAGCCGAATCGGTCGACATCCCGGAGGAGGTAGGGCGGCTGCTGGCCGCGTACGAGGGGGGCTCGGCTTCCTGGGTCGTGGTCAGCAACGAGGTGGGGTTGGGCGTGGTGCCCCCGACCGAGCTGGGGAGGCGCTACGCGGACGAGCTCGGGCGGGCGAACCAGATCGTGGCGGCGGCAGCGGACGACGCCTACTTCATGGCGGCGGGACTCCCGCTCAACCTGAAGGCGCTGAGCCGGGAGTAGGCGCCGCCTTCAGCGCTCCAGCCCCATCACGCGGTACACGAGCTCCATGTCGAGGTTGTCGCGCACGAGTGCAGCGAGCTTGTCGTACTCGGCGTCGGGATCGATGTCGTCGGCGGAGGGGGGCAGGACGGCGCCCTTGCGGCTCGCGACGAACTCCAGGACCGCCCGGCGGATGTCGCGGTTGTGGAAGAGGCCGTGGAGGTAGGTGCCCAGCGTGAGCCCTTCCTCGTCGAGGGCGCCGTCGGGCGACTCGACCGGGCGGCCCGAGCGCGTGTCGATGAGGAAGGGGGAGGCCGCGTCATCGCGGGGCAAGACGCCCATGTGGATCTCGTAGGCGGTAATCTCAGCGCCGTCGCAGCCGCTGAGGAGGCCGCGCCCCTCGGACACGCGTCCCTTCGCCTGGTGGGTGACCTTCTCCCGCAGGAAGGTGGTGGAGGTCGGCAGGAGGCCGAGCCCCTCGGTGACGGCTCGGCGTGACTCAACGCCGTCGGGGTCGTGCAGCTCGCGACCGAGCATCTGGTAGCCGGCGCAGATGCCGATGACGGGTGTGCCTTCGCGTCGGGCTTCGAGGATGCGGCCGGCGAGGCCCTGCTCGCGGAGCCAATCGAGGTCGTCGACGGTCGTCTTGCTGCCGGGGATCACGACCAGGTCGGGGGCGCCGAAAGCCTCGGCGGAGGCGACGTAGCGAACGCGCACTCCGGGCTCGTGGCGAAGCGGGTCGAAGTCGTCGAAGTTAGCGATGTGGGGGATGCGCAGGACGGCAACGTCGACGACCGTGTCGGCGTCGCTCGTGGGTCCGGGCTCGATACCGAGGGAGTCCTCCTCGGGGATGTGGATATCGAAGAACCAGGGCAGCACGCCGGCGACGGGCACGCCCGTGCGTTCCTCCAGGAAGTCGAGTCCCGATGTCAGGAGGGAGGGGTCGCCGCGGAACTTGTTGATGACGTGGCCCTTCACCAGCGCCTGCTCCTCGGGGTCGAGCAGGACCATCGTGCCGACGAGCTGGGCGAAGACGCCGCCCCGGTCGATGTCGCCGACGAGCAGGACGGGGGCGTTCGCGTAAAGGGCTACGCGCATGTTGACGATGTCGGATTGCTTCAGGTTGATCTCGGCGGGGCTGCCCGCGCCCTCGATGACGACGACGTCGTACTCGGCGCGGAGGGAGTCGAGGGCGGCGGTCACCTCCTCCCAGATACCCGGCTTCATCTCGTGGTACTCGCGGGCGGAGCGGACGGCGCGGGGGCGGCCCATGACGACGACCTGCGAACGGGCCTCGGCCTCGGGCTTGAGCAGGACAGGGTTCATCTCGACCCGGGGCTCGACCATTGCGGCACCAGCCTGGACCGCCTGGGAACGGCCTATCTCGCCGCCATCGGGGGTGACGTACGAGTTGAGGGACATGTTCTGGGCCTTGAAGGGAGCGACCTCGTAACCGTCCCGGGCGAAGATGCGGCAGAGGGCGGCGGTCAGGATCGACTTGCCCGCGTGGGAGGACGTGCCCTGAACCATGATGACCTTCGCCGGTTCGCGGCTACTCACCGGTCAGCACCTCGCGGAGGGCCTCGACGAGCCGGGAGCAGTCGGCGGGCGTGCGGACGGCGACACGGATGTGCTCGGGCAGGCCGAAGGAGGCGCAGTTCCGCACGGCGATGCCCCGGCGGAGGAGAGCGCCCCGCACGCTCGCGGCATCGCCGACCCTGACCAGCACGAAGTTGGCGGCGGACGGCGTCGGGGCCAGACCGAGGGCGTCCAGATCGGCGCAGAGCCGCGCTTTCGCCTCGCGAATAACCGGCCGCGCGGCATCGACGTGGGCGTCGTCTCCCAGGGCCGCGAGGCCGGCGGCCTGCGCCGCGGCGTTCACGCTCCAAACGTGCTGGAGCCCACGGGCCCCCTCGACGACCTCTGGCTGGGCCACCAGGTACCCCAGCCGGACCCCCGCGATCGCGTGGTCCTTGGTCATGGAGCGAATGATCGCAACGTTCCCCAGGCCCAGGAGGGGAGTCGAGTCCCACGGGCAGTCGGCGAGGGGCGCATAGGCATCGTCCAGCACGAGCAGGCCGTGCTCGCCCACGGCGGCGGCCACGTGCCCCACGGCTTCCCGATCGAGATAGACCCCGGTCGGGTTGTTTGGGTTGCAGAGGAAGACGATCGCCGGGCGCAAGGCGCGGATCGTGTTGGCCGCTTCGTCGATGGACCAGCGGAAATGCTGGGCTTCGCTTGCCGGAAGCTCGTGGACCACCGCACCGGCGGAAGTGGCGGCGGGTTCGTACTCGCCGAAGGTCGGGGTGAAGATGGCGCAGCGCTGGCCAGACCGGATGCGGGAGCGGGCCAGCAGATGGATGAGCTCGGTGGAGCCGTTCCCGACGAGGATGCTGGCGGCCGCGACTCCGAGGCGGGTGGCGAGGGCTTCGCACAGCGCCAGACTGTCGCGGTCGGGGTAGGCCGACAGGTCCGCCTCGGCGACGGCCTGCCTGACACGGGGAGATGTGCCGAGGGGGTTGATGTTGGCGCTGAAGTCCAGCACCTCTTCCGGGCGCAGGCCGAGGGAGCGCAGCTCGGCTGCGTCGAGGCCGCCGTGAACCGTCCGTGCGCTCCCCATCACGACTCCATCAGGCCACAACCGCGTGTCGCGCCGCGAGCAGGGCGAGGGCAGCGAGCACGGCAAGCACGGCCGTGTGCTCGGAGAGGCGCAGGGCCAGAGCGATGTCGCCGGGTTCGGGCCGGCGAAGGCCCTCGCCGAGTCGGTAGTGGCCGGGCTTCTCCAGCTCGGTCCCGAGCAGGTGGGCCGTCGCTCCCATGGTCCACCCCGCGTTGGGGCTCGCGGTGAGGCGGCGGTCGCGCAGCATGCCCCTCCAGGCGCGGACGGCGGGAAGGCCCATCAATGCGCCGCTCACGAGCAGGAGGAGGGCGCTGAAGCGGGCGGGGATGAAGTTGACCACGTCGTCGAGACGGGCGGCGGCCTTGCCGAGGTATTCGTTGGGGCCACGGTACCCGAGCATGCTGTCGAGGGTGTTCACGGCCCTGAAGGCTACCGCGCCCGGGACGCCCAGTATCGCGAAGGCCAGCCAGGGGCTGATGTAGCTGTCGGTCGTGTTCTCGGCGACGGACTCGACGGCGGCGGCGGCGACGAGGGGCGGGGTCAGCGTGGCGGCATCGCGGCTGACGAGGCTCCTGAGGCTCTCGCGGGCGTCGTCGAGGCGGTCCTCCGCCAGGGCGCGACGCGTCGTTTCCCCCGCTGCGGAGAGGCCGCGCACGGTGAAAGTAGTGCGGAGGATGAGAGCCCCAATCAGAACGTAGGCGACGGGGCCAAGCTTCATCAGCCCGGTCATGGCGAGCCAGGCCAGGAAACCCGAAGTCCCGACCAGGAGAACGACAACCGCACAGCCGTAGAGGAAGGCGCCCGCCGGCGGCTTCGGCGCGAACCTGGCGAGCCAGCTGACGGCGCGGCCCATCCAGACCACGGGGTGAACCACGTTCGGGGGTTCGGGAAGCAGCCGGTCGATCCCCAGGGCCACGAGCAACACGAGGACATCCAGGAGGAAGTGGCTCCACCAGTCCGAGAACATCAGCAAGGGCAATCATGGAGGGGACGCAGGTTCCGCGCAGCCGGAGGGCCGCACCGCACCTCACGCCGGGTCGATGGACCTGGGGCCTTTCTCCCGACCTAGGCCCGGGGGTGGCGGCAAAACGGAGCCCCGGCTAACATATTTGCGTTATATCAGGAGCCCTGCTGACCCTCGATCGTTAGCACGCTCACAGGAAACAGCGTAAGCTTCCCCACCAGAGCGTCAAAATAGTACATACTGTGCAACGCACCTATTGTGGGAGCGACTCGTGACTAATGACCCGGCTGTAGCTGTGCAAGAGGGGTCCTCGGGAGAGGACGTGCAGCCCTCCGATCTCGCGGAAGGCGTGGTTAGCCTCGTCAACGCGTTTGTGAAGGGCGTTGAACGGCAGATCGCGCCTCTTGGCCTGACCAACATGGAGTTTGCACTCCTGAAGACTTTCCTTGAGAAAAATGAGTGGACCGTGACCGGATTGGCGGAAGTGCTGCCGGCCGATGCTCCTCGCATCAGCCGCGTGGTGACCAGGATGGTTGAGCGAGGCCTGCTGCGACGACGGCGCCGGACCGACGACCGGCGGGTGGTCGAGCTCAGGCTCACCCGAGATGGGCAGGAGCTCATAGCGGACCTCCACCAACGTGTGAGCGAGCACGAGGAGAAGCTCCTCGCGGGCGTGAGCGCCGAGGAGAAGGAAACGCTCCAGACCGTGACCGCCAAGGTGCTGGCCAACCACGCCGCTCTCCAGTAGCAGCCGCCGGGCTTCTCTTCCACCTCAGCCTCCCTGCTCACCCAGGGGGCCTGTGTGCTACGAGCGAGCCGACGGGGTTCCCGGACGAGGGTGGTCCCGGCGGCAGCGTCAGCTAGACCCTATCGCGCGCTCCTGCAAATCTGGTTGAAGCGCCGGGTCAGTAGTCCTTTCTGAACTGTTCCCCGCCGTCGGGAGTCGTCCTCGAACGGCGGGGTTTGTGGTTCCTCATCTGGAGGAGCCGGGCTACGCGTCTTCATAGAGAGGGAGGGCCATGGGCCACCTGTACACACTTCAAGGGGCCTTCCTGCAGCAGTGGCGCGTCACCGCGAGCCGTTACCAGATACTGCTCATCGCGATCAGCCAGATACCGACCGCGGCTGCGGCTGCCTGGATCGCTCGCGCCAGCGCGGAACAGGGCATCTCCCTCGCGATAGCCGTCGGGGCCGCTTTCGTCGTCGTCTGGAACGTCTGCGTGTTCCGAACCGGGTTCTCCCTGCTGGACGAACGCTGGGCGGGCACGCTCGAACTGAACCTGCTGTCCCGCTCGCCGCTCACATTGGTCATGCTGGGGAAGTCGCTCGCGTTCGTCGCGTTCTTCGCGATGGTCGGACTGCTGTCCTTCGCGGCCGCCCTGCTCGTGGCCAACGAGGTCGCCAGCATCGAGCACCCGGTCTCCTTCGCCCTCTCCCTCACGCTGGTCGTGCTCGCGGTCGTGGCGCTCCAGTTCCTGTTCGCGCCGCTCAGCTTCCTCGTCGGCGCCCAGGGCGGGTTCTTCAACGCGATCATGCCCCTGGGCGTTGTCCTGAGTGGTTTCTTCTACCCCATCTCCCTGCTTCCCAACTGGTTCGAGTGGCTGGCCCGCCTGCTGCCGACAGCCTGGGCCATGGAGGCGCTGATCTGGTCCATCAACGGCAAGGAGGACATCGGCCGCGTCGCGCTCAACTGGGTTCCGGCCGTCGGTCTCCTGGTGCTGTTCGCCCTCGCCGAAGTCGCACTGTTCATCCGAGCCGAGAAGCGCGCGCGCCTCTCCGGCGGGCTGACGGAGGGGTAGAGACGTGGACAGAGTCCAGAACTTCTACCTGCAGGCGTACCTCTCGTACCGGGGCCTCTTCCACTGGCTGACGCCGTTCCCCTACTTCAGCAACATCGTGCTCGCGCCGTTCCTCACCCTGCTCAACTTCATCCTCATCGGGCGCTTCGCCTCGGTTGGGGATGTCGACCGCTTCGGCATCGGGATGGTCGTGTACGCCATCGCCTGGATCTACGTGGGTGGGGTGACGCAGTCGTTCTCCAACGACCGTTCGGGAGGGACGCTGCACCTGCTCTTTGGCTCCCCCGCCAACAGGGCTTCCGCCTACTTCGCCCGCGGTGTCGGCCACTTCTACAACGGCCCGCTGACCGCAGTCAGCACGACGCTCCTGGCCGTGCTCGTAATCGACCTGAACGCCGGCGACCTGAACTACCTCACCTACGCGGTGGCGATAGTCGTGGTCTCGATCGGGATCCTGATGTTCTCCCTGCTCCTCGGGAACTTTGCCGCGTTGTACCAGGACTGGTTCCTCTTCCTGTCCATCGGGTATGGAGGGTTGCTTGGACTGACCGGGGTGATCATCCCAGTCGATCGTCTTCCCACCGTGCTCGAGGGAGTAGCCCAGGGGCTTCCCATCACGCACGGGCTTCAGGCGTTGCGCGGGGCTTTCGCCGGAGAGTCGGTGGCGAGTGTGTCCGCTGACCTCCTGCTCGAACTGGCGGTCGCCGGCGCCTACGCGCTGGTCGGGTTCGCCGTCTTCACGCTCATCGACCGGGCCGCGATGCGGCGCGGCATCCTTGCAGGAGGTGAGGAATGACCAGTGACGCCCCCATGATCGAGTGCCGCAATCTGCGGCGGACGTTCCAGCGCGGCGGTCCCCTTCGCCGGGGCAGCGAGATTGTGGCAGTCAGCGACATCTCGTTCGACGTGCGCCCGGGCACGATCTTTGGCCTGCTCGGACCGAACGGAGCAGGCAAGACCACGACCGTGCGCATGCTCTCGACCCTGCTGCTGCCGACTACTGGCAGCGCTCGTGTCGCCGGCTTCGATGTCGCTTCGCAACCGCGCGAGGTGCGCCGACGCACGGGTCTCGCGCTGGGCGGCGACCGCGGGCTCTTCGGCCGCCTCACGGGCGAGCAGAACATGCAGTACTTCGGCGCCATCAACCACCTCTCGCCCCGCGAGGCGAGTCGCCGCTCCGACGAGCTGCTCGAACTCGTCGGCCTGGGAGAACGGCGGGGCTCGAAGGTGTTCGAGTACTCGCGCGGCATGAAGCAGCGGCTCCACCTTGCCCGTGCCCTGCTCACCGAGCCCGACGTCCTCTTCCTCGACGAGCCCACCTCCGGCCTCGACCCACTGGGGGCCTTCGAGTTCCGGCAGCTGGTCGGCGAGCTCAAGGAGCGTGGCCGCACCATCCTTCTCACGACGCACTTCATGCTCGAAGCGGACGAGCTCTGCGACGAGCTCATCGTGATCGACCGCGGCGTGGTCGTCGCGCAGGGCAGCCCCGCAGCCATCAAGCGGCAGTTCGGCAGCGCGACGGTCGTCGAGATTTCCCTGCGCGAACCCCAGGAAGGGCTCCAGGTCTCCCTGGGTGAGCTGCCCCAGGTCCAGCACGTGGAGGTCGGAGTCGACGGCATGCTCCAGACGGTCCGCGTTCACATCCCCTCCGACCAGGATGCGGGGCCGATCGTAGCCCACATCGGCGCCGAACACGTCGACCACATGACCACGCGCACGTCCTCGCTGGAGGAGGCGTACCTGACGCTGATCGGGAGGGAGCAGTAGCCACGAGGCGGGCGCCCGTTCACCTGCACGGCCCCTACAGTCCTGGCGTCGCACCGAGGTGTGTTCGGAACCAGGAGCGGGCAGGGCCAACGTGGGTTCAGGCGGACTGCCCGGACTCACTGTCACGCCCGCCGTCAGGAGTTCCCGGCGTGAACCGCTCTGTGGCACGCACCAGCTCAAGGGCGATGGCCTCGTTGGGCGCGTGCCCCGCGCTGTCCACGATGACGAGTTCCGCCTGCGGCCAAACGCGACTCAACTCCAACGCATTGCTGATGGGCGCCTGAAAGTCGTGGCGTCCGTTCACCATCACCCCGGGAATGTCGGCGAGCGCGGTCGCTCCTCGCAGCAGGGCGCCATCCTCGAGCCAGGCATTGTGACGCACGTAGTGGGTTACAAGGCGAGCGAATGCCATCGCATAGTCGGCGTCCTCGAACCTCGGTGAAAGCCCCGTGGCTGGTGGCCACTCTGGTGTGGCCGACTCCCACAGGCACCACTCCAGTACCGCTCGCTGGCGAGTGTCTGGGTCGGGGTCGTGCAGCAGCCGGTGATACACCTCAACGAGATCACCGTCCCGGTCGTCAACTGGCACCGCAGCCCTCAGCCGCTCCCACTGCTCGGGGAAGAGGCCTGCAACGCCCCCTCGAAACAGCCAGTCGAACTCGGAGTGGCGTCCTGTCGTGACACCCCACAGGATCAACTCGGTCACGCGCTCTGGGTGGAGCTCGGCATAGGCCAGGGCCAGGGTGCTGCCCCACGACCCTCCCAGCACGAGCCAGCGCTCGATGCCCAGGTGTTCGCGCAAGGCCTCGATGTCCTCGATGAGCTTCCCGGTGGTGTTGTCCTTCAGGTCCGTCTCAAGCGCGCTCGCATGGGGGGTGCTTCGCCCACAGCCTCGCTGGTCGAACTGAACCACTCGGTAGGCCCCTGGATGGAACAGCCTGCGTTGGCTGGGCGAGCGTCCCGAACCGGGGCCGCCGTGCAGGGCGACTGCCGGCTTCCCTTTGGGGTTGCCGGAAGTCTCCCAGTAGATGCGGTTGCCATCGCCCACTGGCAGCAGGCCCTGAGCGTACGGTTCGATTGCAGGGAAGAGGCCAGCCACGATGCGCCCCTACCCTTCGCCACAGTCCCGCATCCAACTGAGCTTAGTCTCCTCCGGCGCCGGCTCGCGCATCGCAACGCTCGGTAGCCCGCGCCGACCATGTCTCAGAGGAGGCACTCTCGCACTCGCAGGTGGCGGGCCGGTCTAATCCCGCAGTCCAGGCCCGTCACCTCGAACACCCTGCATGATAGCGTGAGGCAATGGCAGGCGATGTCAGAGGGTCCGATGCGGCCGATTTGGCCGCTGCGTTCGATGCGGGCGCGCTGGTTCGGCCCGACCCCGCAGTGCCGAACCTCGTCGATGTCGCTCGGGCGGTGGCTACCGCGAGCGGAGTCGGGGGGCCTGGGCTCTCGCCCTTCGCGGACGAGCTCGCCGCCTCGCTTGCAGACCAGGAGCACCTGGTGCTCATCCTCGCCGATGGGCTTGGCCTGGAGATGCTGGAGCGCGAGCCAGCCGCGGGCACGTTGCGCGAGCACCTGCGCGGCGAGATTCGCGCGGTCTTTCCCTCGTCGACGGCTGTGGCGCTGACCTCGCTTGCGACGGGCGAGTGGCCTGCTCGCCACGCCGTCACGGGCTGGTGGACGCACATTGAGCGGATCGGGGGGCCGGCCACGATCCTGCAGTACCGCCGCCTCGACGACGAATGTTCGCTGGCCGACTTCGGCGTCGCGCCCGAGGAGGCATTCCCCGTCCCGAGCCTCGTTCCGCAAGTGGGGCGTCGCTGCCACTTCCTGATGCCTCGCGAGATTGCCGGGAGCGTCTACTCGCGCTACTGGACCGGTGGCGCCGCCACAGCCGGATACCAGTCGCTGACCGGGGCACTCAACTCAGTCGTGGAGGCTGTGACTGGCGCCGACAGGCCCACATTCACCTACGTGTACATCCCGCACGTCGACAAGGAGGCGCATCAGGCCGGACCGGAGAGCAGCGGCGCCCGCGACGCCATGATGGCAGTCGACCGGCTCGTCTCGGATCTCAAGACCGGGCTGGGTGACTCCGCCGCCGTGGTTGTCACCGCCGACCATGGGCACCTCGCCGTGGCCGACAGTGAACGCTTCCTGATCCAGGAGACCGATGGCATCCCGGGGCTCCTCGCGAGCCCACCTGCGGGCGACACTCGTGTCGTGGAGTTCCACGTTCGGTCCGGCGAGCACGAGCGTTTCGAGGGAAGGTTCCGCGCGAACTTCGGGGAGCACTTCTTCCTGCTCACGACCGACGAGGTCGAAGACCTCGCGCTTCTCGGCCCCGGGCCGCTGGCGCCCGCGACGAGGCAGCGGCTCGGGGACTTCACGGCGATCTCGCGAGGCGCGAGCGTGTTGGGGTTCCACCCCTCGCTGGCCTCGCGGGAAGCGCTTCAACAGCGGTCGCACCACGCCGGGCTGACGCCTGCGGAGATGCTCGTGCCGCTCGTCGTCGCCTGAGCGGCCTGCGCGGACCCACGTGCACGCTGAGGCCGTCCGCGGGGGAATTCGCTCTCAGTGCCGACCGCCGTCGCGAGCCTTGTACAACCCGATGCCTCAAACCTATAGTGTCACTCACTACTTACTGAGCGCGCCCGGCTTCGCTTATCCCATCGGAGGATAGCGACTCTCCGGCTGGCCCGGCGGGGCGCTCCTTCGCGCATCGGGAGGCGTTTTCATGGCACGCGACAACCCCACGGCCGCGGCAGGCCGGACGTGAAGCGCTTGCTACGATCCGTGGCCGCAGTAGTGAGGTTCGCGGCCAGCAGGCGCTCTCCGGGAAGGGACCTCGCGTTGCTTACTGACGCCCGGGCGGTCGAGTACCTCGCAAGGTCGCTACTCGCCGACGTCGGGCTGGCGATGGCCATCCGCGATGCCGATGCCCCCTTCGACCCGATGCAGATCGGCCACGGCAAGGGTGTACTCGCCGCCAGAAGGGCTGCCGCGCACGCGAGCTGGGCGCAGCGACAACTGGAATGGGGCGAGGACTTCGGCGGGGCCAACAGCAGAATGGTGTTGGCGAAGGAGGCGCTGGCCAACGCCATCGCGATCGCGGCGCTCCCTGAAACCGTCGCCGCTCTTCCCGGGACCTGGCGGCCGCCCGGCAGGTACGCCCCGTGAAGGACATGCCGGCCGACTACCGGGCGGGCTACGAGCAGGCCCGGCGCCTCGATCAAGAGGTCGCGGATAAATACGTCGCCCACACCCTCATCGGCGATCCGATCATGGACGGGGTGGTGGAGGAGCTGGAGTCCCTGCCCGGGAATCAGGTCCACCAGTTCATTGAGGCGGGGATGGAGGAGGATCGCGAGGGTTTGCGGGACGCGCCGCCACGGCTTCGTGAATTCTTCTTTGACGCACCACCGCCTGACCCGGACTGGCTTGAGCACGAGGCTTTCGGGCCGGGGATACGGGCCTTCCAGCGGAACTCCGTCCGCATCCTCTCGGCCTTCGTCACCGGGGTGCTGGTAGACGGCTTCTCGACGCTGATCAGCAAGTCCTTCGTGCAGACCGGGCGCATCTTCGACAACGGCGTCTGGCGCCTCAAGCAGAACAGCCGCCATCAGATGGAGATCTTCTGGCCCGGGGGGCTCGACCGGCAGGGGGACGGCTGGAAGCTGTCCGTCCGCATCCGCTTCGTCCATGCCCAGGTTCGACGGCTGCTGGGACAGACCTCCGAATGGGAGCACGAGGCCTGGGGCGTGCCCCTCAGCGCCGCTCACATGGGCTATGCGGTCGCCTGTTTCGCCGCCCGCACCATCGAACACTCGGAGGCGCTGGGAGCCCGGTACAGCACGGAGGAGCGGGCCAGCTTTCACGATGTCTGGCGCTACGCCGGTCACCTGATGGGCATCCCCGACAGCATCCTCTACACCGACGAGCAGGATGCCCTGCGCCTCTACCGGATCGGCACCCTGTGTGAACCGCCTCCCTCCATGGAGGCGATCATCATGTCGAATGCACTGATCAACTCCGCCCCGCTGGTGGCCGGCATTGAGGATCCGGGAGCGCGCAGGGGCCTGGTGGAAAAGGTCATCTACCCGGTGTCCCGCGCCCTTGTCGGGAACGAGCTCGCCGACCAGCTGAACTTCCCCGCGCAGCGACTGCCGTTCCCGTTGTTCTGGTACAAGCTCGACCAGAACATTCGGGGGCTCAGGGCGCGCTTGGCCAGGGAAGGCCCCAACACGTTCGCGACCCTGCTCGTGGCATCGGCCTACGACGAAGCCGGGCTGAGGTATGACCTTCCCGACCATGCGCACGACGAACTCTCCAGGAAGTGGTAAAGCGAGCGCTCGGGACCGCCGGGAGCGCTCGGCGTCGCCAGTGAGCGCGACCCGGGGCGCACGCGCTGCGTCGGTACGCCTGTCTAGCTGACGCGGGGAACACGAGGCGCAGCAGGGACGGTTGTTCGACACCGAGCCGCCCGGTTCGGTGAGAACACCATGACCCCGAGCCTGACGGCTGCCGAGCGGGGCCTGTCGCCCGCCTGGACGAGTTGGTAGACGGGCAAGTGCCGCTACAGAGCCAACGGAGCCTCACACGAAGGTTCCCGGTGTTGTCCAGTTGGTGGGCCTACACGTACTGAACCGCGAACTTTCCGCCGGGCGATCAGCCTGTAGAGAGGGTCCCGGCTGACAACTCTCCCGGTGGCGTTCAACGTTGTGCACTCGACAACTGCCTAACAAGTGATAGGTACCAACTGACGTGCGCGGATTGGTACAGTGAACCTAGGCCACCGAGTATCCGGCGCGCACGATAGAGACATGCGCCTTGCCCTCTCCGCGCGGCAAGGGCTTTCCACGGAAGGGTGGACGAGTGCCGCTGGCCCAGACGTACGAACCGGCAGGTTACAGGGTGCGGCTTGTGGCGTTCTTCGCCGACCTGGCATTGATCGCTATCACATTTCTGGTCGGGGGGTTCATCTGGTCGTTCTTCGCGGCCGCCGACTTCTTCTTCCTTTATGTCTTCGCCGCGGCCTGGCTGTCCTGGCAGACCGGGGGCGCGCGGAAGGGGCAGAGTCCGGGGAAGCGGCTTGTGGGGATACGGGTCATCAATGACGAAGGCGAGGTTCCGGAGCTCGGGTGGATGCTCGTCCGGGACTGGGGTCTCCGGGGCTTCTTCGGATTCTGGATACTCCAATACTTTTCGGACCTTCAGTGGGGCCTTGTTGGAAACATTGTCGTGCTGGGGCTATTCTCACTCGCAGCCCTGTGGTGTCTCTGGGACGGGGAGCGGCAATGCCTCTGGGACAAGGTGCTCACGACCCGCGTTGTGGATGCATGAGCCGCCACCCAGACCACAGGTTCCCGTGTCCGGGAAGTGGTGGGCCCGGGTGGATTCGAACCACCGACCGACCGGTTATGAGCCGGGTGCTCTAACCGCTGAGCTACAGGCCCTGCGGGCAGTATAGGTTGGCGACGGTGGACGGGTCGCCGGCGCGGGGTTCGGGAGCGCGGGTCGCGGTATACTGCCGGAGCTTCGTCCCGAAGGCGCCGAACCAGGGCCCGACGGGCCCCAGGCAAGAGACCGTGCAAAGGGAACAGGCGGGGACGATTCCACCATGCTCGACAGTTTCAACAGCCGCGACACGCTGACGGTGGGAGGGCGCTCGGTCGCCTTCCACCGCCTCGATTCGGTCCTGAGGGGAGAGGCGGCGACGCGCCTGCCCTTCACGCAGCGGGTGCTGCTGGAGAACCTCCTGCGTCGCGAGGACGGCGACGCCGTCTCGCGGGAGGACATCGAGGCGTTGGCGAACTGGCGTCCCAACTCGGGCGAGGAGCGCGAGGTGGCGTTCGCCCCGGCGCGCGTGCTGCTGCAGGACTTCACGGGCGTGCCGGCGGTCGTCGACCTGGCCTCGATGCGGGAGGCGCTGGAGGGGATGGGGGGCGACCCCGAGCGGATCAACCCGCTGCAGCCGGTCGACCTGGTGATTGACCACTCCGTACAGGTCGACGCCTACGGCTCGGACGGCGCCTTCGCCCAGAACGTGAGCTTCGAATACGAGCGCAACCGGGAGCGCTACCTGTTCCTGCGCTGGGGGCAGCAGGCGTTCCGCAACTTCCGCGTGGTGCCGCCGGGGACGGGGATCGTCCACCAGGTGAACCTGGAGTACCTCGCGAGCGTGGTCTTCCAGAACGAGGACAGCGGGCTGGTCTACCCGGACACACTGGTGGGGACGGACTCGCACACGACGATGATCAACGGGCTCGGCGTGCTGGGCTGGGGCGTGGGCGGCATCGAGGCGGAGGCGGCGATGCTGGGCCAGCCGGTCTCGATGCTGATTCCCGAGGTCGTCGGCTTCCGGCTGACGGGCGCCCTGCCCGAAGGGGCGACGGGCACGGACCTCGTGCTGACGGTCACGCAGATGCTGCGCGAGCTGGGCGTGGTCGGGAAGTTCGTCGAGTTCTTCGGACCGGGGCTGTCGCAACTGCCGCTGCCGACGCGGGCGACGATCGCGAACATGGCGCCCGAATACGGCGCGACGGTCGGGTTCTTCCCGGTCGACGACGAGACACTGAGCTACCTGCGCTTCACCGGTCGGGACGAGGAGCAGGTGGCGCTGGTGGAGGCGTACTGCAAGGAGCAGGGCCTCTTCCGCACGGACGACACGCCCGACCCGAGCTTCTCGGCGATGCTGGAGCTGGACATGGGCGAGGTGGAGCCGTCGCTGGCTGGGCCGCGCCGGCCGCAGGATCGCGTGCTGCTGCGGGAGTCGAAGGACGCCTGGCAGGACGCGCTCGCGGAGCTGGCGGGAGACGGCGCCGACGCGCCACCGGTGGAGGTCGCGCGCAACGGCGCGTCCTTCGAGGTGGGGCACGGGTCGGTGGTGATCGCGGCGATCACGAGCTGCACGAACACCTCGAATCCGGAGGTGTTGGTGGGCGCGGGTCTGCTGGCGAAGGCGGCGGTGGAGCGGGGCCTGCAGCGCAAGCCGTGGGTGAAGACGAGCCTCGCGCCCGGCTCGAAGGTGGTGACCGACTACCTCGACGCGGCCGGGCTCACGCCCTACCTGGACGAGCTCGGCTTCAACCTCGTCGGATACGGGTGCACCACCTGCATCGGGAACTCGGGGCCGGTGGACGCGGACGTGGCGGCGGCGGTCAACCAGGGGGGGCTGGTGGCGGCGGCGGTGCTCTCAGGGAATCGCAACTTCGAGGGACGGGTGAACCCGGTCGTACGCGCCAACTACCTCGCCTCGCCGCCGCTGGTGGTGGCGTACGCGCTCGCCGGACACATGGACTTCGATCCGCTGACGGAGCCGGTCGGCGAGGACGCGGACGGCAAGGCCGTGATGCTGGCGGAGCTGTGGCCCTCGCAGAACGCGATCGAGGTGTCGATGCGCGAGGCGGTGCGGTCGGAGATGTTCCGCGAGCAGTACGGCTCGGTCTTCGACGGCGATCCCGCCTGGCGCACGCTGGAGGCGCCGGAGGGCAGCCGCTACGGCTGGGATGACGGCTCGACCTACGTGAAGAACCCGCCCTACTTCGAGGACCTGGCAGAGGAGCCGGGCGAGCTCGAGGACATCGCCGGGGCGCGTGTGCTGGTGATGGTGGGCGACTCCGTGACGACGGACCACATCTCGCCGGCGGGGAGCATCGCGCCCGACAGCCCGGCGGCGGCCTACCTCTTCGACCGCGACATCAAGCGGGAGGACTTCAACTCGTACGGGGCGCGGCGGGGGAACCATGAAGTGATGATGCGGGGCACGTTCGCGAACATCCGTCTTCGGAACCAGCTCGCACCGGGGACGGAGGGCGGCGTCACCCGCCATCTGCCCGACGGCGAGGAGCAGAGCATCTTCGATGCGGCCGTGCAGTACCGGGATGAGGGCGTGCCCCTGATGGTGCTGGCGGGCAAGGAGTACGGAACGGGCTCCTCGCGGGACTGGGCGGCAAAGGGTCCGCGCCTGCTGGGCGTGCGCGCCGTCATCGCGGAGAGCTACGAGCGCATCCACCGCAGCAACCTGGTGGGGATGGGCATCCTGCCGCTCCAGTACCTGGCGGGCGATAGCCGCGACGGGCTGGGGCTGAGCGGGGAGGAGACGTTCGCGATCGACGGCATCGCCGAGGGGCTTCGCCCCGGCGGACAGGTGGTCGTGACCGCGACAGCCGATGACGGAACTATCACGACGTTCGATGCGCTCGTGCGCATCGATACACCGGTCGAGCTTGAGTACTACCGCAACGGCGGGATCCTCCCGTTCGTGCTGCGGCAGCTCGCCGGCTCGAAGGATTAGACGGCCACTGGCCACGACAAACAGACCACTCGCCAGGAGAGAGACCACATGCCCGACCTGATGACGATTGCCCGCACGGAACATGACGGCGGTGACCTGCTCGGCGCGCTGAGCGAGCTCTTCGAGCCCGCCGACGTCCGGCCGGAGGGGTACCGGGACGCGGTGATCTGGCAGGGCGGCAACTTCGACGGGTCCGTGAATCCCGTCGCCCACTCGCTGACCGACGCCTACGCGCTGCTGGGCACGCTGGCGGCGGTCGACATTCTCGGGCTGCCCTTCTATGGGGTGCCGATGTGGGCGCAGTACCGGCATGACACGAAGCTGGAGGCGCTGAGCTGGTTCGGCAACATGCCCTGCACCTCGATCAAGTGGTCGACGGCGGGCGACGCCTACGTGAACGACGGCCAGGGCGGGCGCGTGGTGGTGATGGGCAAGTCGGGGAACGCGCCCCTGCGCACGCAGGCGGGCGTCTACTGCAACGTGCGTCCCTACGGGCCGATCACGGTGGTGCGCTGCATGCCCTGCCTGCCCTACTCCCAGAACCGTTCGGTGTTCGAGGTGGACCCGGAGACGGGGAACATCCACTCGGAGATGAACACGCCGGGCATCCAGATGGCCTACGCGGGACGGCGCTTCCTGCAGATGGTGCACGAGACGGGCCACCTGGGGCGGATCGCCTTCAAGCCGACGCAGGCGATGGAGGACGGGATCAACTCGGGCCTGCTCTCGTGGCTGCTGGACGGCACCAAGTTCAACGTCGGCCGGAAGTACGCGGTCGATGGCTACGTCGAGCACCGCGAGCGGGTGGACCGCATCGTCAACCTGCTGCCGGACGACTTCAAGGACGGGATGGAGGACTGGAGCGGCCAGATCGAGCAGCACATCTCGGATACGAACTACGGGCTGCTGCTGTGGGATCTGATCGAGCAGCAGGACACCATCGTGCTCGCCACGGACCTGGACGGCGACCGGCTGACGGACCTGCTGGCGGATGTTTCGGAGCCGCTGCGGGCGTTCGGCCAGCGCGTCGTCGACCACGTTGGAAGCAACTCGAAGATGCGCGACCTGTGGGGCGAGATGGGCTACACGACCGGGAACGGTCGCGACATGACCTCGGTGATGTACCGCATGCACGGTCCGCCCATCCACGAGCAGACGCTCGGTTCGGCGGACGCGATGCTGCTGCGGCTGCTGGACGGCGACGAGTCGATGGGGGGCACGAAGCGTCCCTACGACCCCCGCATCCACTTCGTCCTTATCCGGGACGCCTACAAGGATGCGAATCCCGACAACACCGCGCTTCACGCGTGGCTGGACGATGCGCTGGCGCGTTTCGACGAGGTGTACGGGGGCGAGCGTCCGGGGTTCCTCGAGGGGTACGCCCAGCTGAAGCAGGCGATCACGCCCTGGGGGGCGTAGGGCCAGGGTCAGCGCACCGGCGGAGCGGAAGGGGAGTCAGCGCGACTACTCGAAGTCGACGTTTGGGTACACGCGCTGGAAGAGACGCTCGATGTTGTCATTGACGCCATCGATCTTGGCATCCAGGCCGTCGATCTTGGCTTCCAGTTCGTCCCTCACTCCGTCAATCTTCGCTTCCAGGCGGCGTCCCATGTTGTCGACCTTGCCATTGAGCGCCCCAAGATACGAAACCACCTGGTTGCCCCACTCGGCATCGAGGTCGTCGTTGGTCGTGAGGGCCTGTGGCAGGGAGGGCATCTCGTTGGCCGGGTCCAGGCGTTCGGGCTGAGCCATGTGCTGATTCTAGCCACCATTAAGTTTCATGGCAACCTTTGTCTGTGAATCTTCCGGGCTGGTCTGTGGCCCCCGGGCGGGGTACGATCGAGCGGGCACCGTGCGCATATCCCACACAAGGGCCGCCCTTCTCTCGCGTTTCCGCCGTGATCTCCCCGCGGACTCTCCCAGCCGCTCGGCGCTTTCGTACTCGCAGAGGACCGCCGCCGTAATCAGGATGCCGTAGCCGCAATGACCGCTCCCACCGCGGTAGACCGAGACGCCGTTCTCGCCGCACTCGCAACCGTCAACGACCCCGAACTGCATCGTGACATCGTCTCGCTGGGGATGGTCGAGGAACTGACCATCGAGGGCGGAGCCGTCAGCGTGAAGGTTGAGCTGACGACCCCCGCCTGCCCGCTGAAAGACGTCATCGAGACGGACGTGCGCGCCGCGCTGGAGGTGCTTCCCGGAGTCGAGACCGTCGCGCTCGACTGGGGAGCGCAGGTGCGCGCCAGCGACCCCCGCGAAGGGCAGAAGGCGATCGAGGGGGTACGGAACGTGATCGCCGTCGCCTCGAACAAGGGGGGCGTGGGCAAGTCGACCGTGGCCAGCAACCTGGCGGTCGCACTGGCCGCCACGGGGGCGAAGGTGGGCCTGGTCGACGCGGACATCACGGGTCCGAACATCCCGACGATGTTCGGACTGGAGGCGGGGCTGCAGGCGAACCAGACAGAAGGGCTGCGGCCGGTCGAGAAGTACGGCGTTGAACTGGTCTCACTGGGGTTCCTGTTGCCGAAGGGGACGCCGGTGGTGTGGCGGGGGCCGATGATCGGCAGCGCCGTGCGCCAGCTGCTGCACGACGTCCCGTGGGAGAACATCGACTACCTGATCATCGATCTGCCACCCGGCACCAGCGATGCCTCGATGAGCATGGCGCAGGAAGCGCCGATCGCTGGGGCCGTTATCGTTTCGACCCCTCAGGATGTCTCGCTGGAGGACGCCATGAAGGCGGTCTCCATGTTCGAGAAGCTCGACGTGCCGGTGTTCGGCATGATCGAGAACATGAGCTATTTCATCGCGCCCGATACCGGGACGCAATACGACATCTTCGGGCACGGCGGCGCACGTGACGCCGCCGAGGAGCTCGGAATCGACTTCCTCGGCGAGATCCCGATCGAGCCCCAGATACGTGAGGGCTCGGATCAGGGCGTGCCGCTCGTGGTCGGCAAGGGAGACTCCGCCTCGGCGGAGGGCTTCCGCGCGATCGCGGGGGCCGTCGCCGCCCGAATCAGTGTTCTGCAAAGGATGGGAACGTAACCCCACATGGCACTCAATTTTCTGACCGGCAGCCGCTCCTCAACGGAGGAGGCGCCGGAAGCAACCGATACCGAACCGACAACCAACACGACCGAGACCACCGACGAGAACGAAGCGCCCGCGGCCCCTCGTCGCCGCCGGGGGACCCGCGGCGGGCAGGGACGCTCATCGGCCAGCAAGGCCGCCGCCGCGACCGAGACCACCGAGGAAGAGCCGGCCGCGCCCAGGCGCGCCAGCTCCCGCCGGCGCGCGAGCGACGACGGCGAGGAAGCGGCTCCGGCACGGCCCTCACGCCGACGCTCGCCCGCGGCCAAGAAGAGCGACGAAGACGAAACACCTCCGGCGCGACCCTCTCGGCGACGCTCGCCCGCGGCCAAGGCCAGCGACGAGGACGACGCGACGCCGCCACGACCCTCACGGCGACGTTCGCCTGCGGCCAAGACGAGCGAGGACGATGACGCACCCCCAGCGCGGCCTTCGCGACGCCGCGCGCCTGCCGCACGGACCAGCGACGAAGACGAGGCTCCCCCGGCACGGCCATCGCGACGCCGCTCGCCCGCAGCCAGGGCGGGCGAGACCGACGAAGCTCCTCCGGCACGCCCGTCGCGACGCCGGCCGGCGGTCGCGACAGTCCTCGATGAGGGCCCGGATGCGCCCAAGCGGGCCGCGCCGCGACGCCGCGGGCGAGCGGGGGCTGCGTCCGAGGAGAGCGATGAGGCCACGGTGATCAGCACGCTCAAGGAGCACAATGACAAGCTGACCCGCCTCGTCGAGATGCAGGAGCAGATGATCGAGCGGCTCTCCGGGAAGGGGAGCGGTTCGGCCAAGACGGCCACGCTGCCGCGCGTCGGCATCTTCGTCGACAGCGCGAACGTGGAGCTGGCGCGGGACCGCACACGCGGCGGCCGGGCGATCGACTGGGGACTCGTGCTCAAGCGTCTGACCGAGGACCGGCAGCTGGTGCGCGCCATCGCCTACTCGCCCGTCCACGACGACCCGGGTGTAAGCCCTGAAACGCAACGCTTCGTCGAGCCGTTCCTGGGCAGGGGCTACAAGATCGTGACGAAGCCGCTGAAGCGTTTCGCCGACGGCTCAATCAAGGCGAACGTCGACATCGAGCTGGCGCTCGACGTGATCACCATGGCCGACCGCCTGGACGTGGCCGTGCTCATCTCGGGCGACGGCGACTTCCAGCACCTCGTGGAGGTCCTGCAGAGCCGGGGCATCCGCGTCGAGGTTGCGGGGCTCGGTCAATCGGTGGCGGGCAACCTGAAGCGGGCCGCCGACCAGTACATCGAGCTCGACTTCGCGCAGAAGAAGTAGGCGCGCCTAGCGCACGCCCGCGGGCTCCCGGTCCGGGTTGACCCGCTCGCGTTCGACAATCCGGACAAGTTCATCGACAGCGTCGTCGAGACCGCCCTCGCGGTTCTCGACGACGTAGTCGTTGTTGGGGGCGTCGGCAAGCTCCTCGTCGACCTCGGCGAGGCGGCGGGCGAGGGTCTCCTCGCTCTCGCTCTCACGGGCGGTGAGCCTGGCCTCGAGGGCCTCGCGGCTTTCCGCGGTGAGCAGCACGAACACGGCGCCGCGGAGCAGCCTTCGGAGTTCACGGGCGCCCTGCAGGTCGGTGCGGATGAGCACGTCCTCTCCCTCGGCGAGGGGCGCTTCGAGCTCACGCCGCTCAAGGCCCTTGTAGTCGCCGTAGACGCGGGCGTGCTCGATGAAGTCGCCCGCTTCGATCTTGCGCTGGAACTCCTCGCGGCCGAGGAAGTGGTAGTCGACGCCCTGGCGTTCGTCCTTGCGCATGGGGCGGCTGTTGCTGCTGGTGGCGCGGTGGATGCCGGTTCGCTTGCGGAGCCTGGCGATAACGGAGTCCTTGCCGACTCCCGAGGGGCCGTGGAGGACGAGGATGAGGGGGCGGCGCTCCGCGGTCACGCGGTCTGCGCGGCCTCGGGCGCGGCCGCCTCGAGCGCCTGCCAGAAGTCCGGGTAGGAGACCGAGACGGCGTCGTTCTCGACGCGGGTCTGTCCGCTCGCGAGGGCGCCGGCGACCGCGCCGAGCATGCCCATGCGGTGGTCGCCGGCGGCGTCGACGCGGGCGCCGCGGAGCTGGCAGGGGCCCTCCACGACGAAGCCGTCGGCGGTCGCCTCGATGGAGGCGCCCATGGCCGAGAGCATGGTGACGACCGTGTCGATGCGGTTGGATTCCTTGACCAGCAGCTCCTCGGCTTCGCGAACGACGGTCGTGCCGTGGGCGAAGCAGCCCAGCAGGGCGACGAGGGGAAGCTCGTCGATGGCGCGGGGAATCTCGCTGCCCTGGACGGTGACGCCGCTCAGGGTGGAGGAGCGCACGACGAGGTCGGCGACGGGCTCGCCGCTGGTCTCGCGCTCCTCGTGGAGCTCGACGGCGGCGCCCATGCGCCTGAGTATGTCGAGCAGGCCGGTACGGGTGGGGTTGATGCCGACCCCCTCGATGATCAGCTCAGCGTCGGGATGGCAGGCCCCGAGCACCAACCAGGGGGCGGCGCTGGAAATGTCGCCGGGGACGCGCATGCCGAGGGGCTGGAGGCGGCCCGGGCGGCGGATGGTGACGGCGCGTCCTTCGCGTGCCACGGGCGCGCCCATGGCGGCCAGCATCTTCTCCGTGTGGTCGCGCGTGGGGACGGGCTCGGTGATGCGCGTGCGGCCCTCCACGGAGAGGCCGGCCAGCAGCAGCCCCGACTTCACCTGGGCGCTGAAGACGGGCATCTCGTACTGGATGGCGCGCAGGTTGCCGCCGCGGATGGCGATGGGCGCAAGCGTGTCGCCGCGACGGGCGCTGATGCGGGCGCCCATGAGGCGCAGGGGCTCGATGATGCGGCCCATGGGGCGGCGGCGCAGGGAGTCGTCGCCGGTGAGGACGCTGAAGAGGGGATGGGCGGCGAGGAGCCCGGTGAGGAGGCGCATGGTCGTGCCGCTGTTGCCGCAATCGAGCGCGTCCTCGCTCTCGTAGAGGCCGTGGAGGCCGCCGCCACGGATACGGGCCTCCGTGGACCCCACGGGCCAGTCGATCTCGACGCCGAGGGCGGCCATGCAGGCGGCGGTGGAGCGCACGTCGTCCGAGTCGAGGAGGTTTTCGACGCGAGCCTCGCCCTCGGCGATGCCGTTGAGGATGAGGGCGCGGTGGGAGATGGACTTGTCGGGGGGAACGCGCAGGGTGGCGCGCAAGCGGCCGGGGCTGCGGACGATCACCGGTTGCGGGGGGCGCCGCGGCGGAGGGCGGCTTCGCGCTCCCGCTCCTCGCCGCGATTCAGCTGTTCCTTGAGCCGGCCATAGAGGTAGGCGCCCATGAACATCTGCCCGATGACGTCGCTGGAGCGGGGCGTCTCGGTGCCATCCTTGGGGACCTGGCGGCCGACGATGCGATCATCGAAGACGAAGCGCTCCATGCGGGCGCGCGTAAAGAGGCCCTCCATGAGGGCGTCGGCTGTGGCAGTGGCCGACTCCTTCCCGTCGTCGGGGAGGTCGATGCCCTCGGCCAAGCGCTCGGCCTCTTCGTCGCTCAGCTCAAGCGCCTCGATGATGGTGTCGAGCTCGCCCTGGTAGCGGCGGAGCCAGGAGAGGATGGCGGTGCGGTTGGTGGCGACGATGTCGGTGGCCATCTCGGGGTCGCCCATGACGAGGCGGGTCATATCGCGGAATCCGGGACCGGCGAGCTGCTCGGCGTCGTCCCGGCAGGCGCTGTCGTGCACGAGCTTGAAGAGGGCAACGGAGAGGAGCAGGGGAACGTGGCTGACGGCCGCGACGAGCTCGTCGTGCTCCTCGGGGTCGACGTAAATGGGGACGGCCCCGGCGGACTCGATAAGGCCGAGGACGACGCGCACGGATGACTCGCTGGCCACCGGTGAGGGCGTCAGGGCCCAGGCGGCGCCCTGGAAGAGGTCGACGCTGGCGGCGGAGGGGCCGCTGCGTTCGGAGCCGGCCATGGGATGGCCGCCGATGACGCTCACCTTGTTGCCAAAGACCTCCTCGGCCTTCGCCATAAAGGACGCCTTCGTGCTGCAAGTATCGGTGATGATGGCGCCCGTTGCGACGTAGGGTTCGAGCGTGGGCAGGAGCTCCTCCGCGGCGCGGGCGGGCACCGCGAGGACGATCATGCTGGCGTCGCGAACGGCCTCGTCGAGGTAGCGGACGGTGCTGTCGACGGCCTTCATCTCGCGCGCGGCGCGCGCGTTCTGGCGGCTACGATCGACCCCGACAACCTCGTACTTGCGGTCTTTGCGGGCCATCAGGTTGAGGCCCACGGACGCGCCGATGAGGCCGGTGCCAATGATGGCGATCTTCGATTCTTTCGAGTCGGCCATGTGTGTTCCCGTGCAATCAGGTAGCAGCGTCGGCGCGCTGCAGGAGGGCTAGCATAGCATCCCGCCCCGGCGCTCGATGGTGAAGGCGCGTCAGCTCGACAACGCGCGGCGAGGCGCCGGCGGCGGTCAGCAGTTCGGCGCCGAGCTCGCTGTGGGCCCTGCTGCGGGCGAGGGCGCGACGCATCTCGAAGCGGGAGGCCTCGCCGGCGACCACGGGGGCGGGGAGCCACTCCGTCATCACGTGGACGATGCGGTCGCGCGTGCGCTGCGCCCCCTTGCCGGCATCGTGGAGGAGGGCCGCCACGAGGAGGTCGTGGTCGCGGTCGTGGCCGCGCTCAAGGAGCCAGCTGGCGGTGCGGGCGGAGTGGCGCTGGTCGCGCGGCTCCTGGGCGGCGAAGAGGGCGAGGAGGTCGCCGGCAAGGTACTCGCGGGCAAGAGCAAGCTCGGCCACGGAAGGGGGCAGGGATGCTTCGCGAACCTGGCGGACCCGGTGGAGCATCAGGCAATGATCTCCAGGAAGAGGTCGGCGGCGCCGCCGAAGATCCAGCGTATGGGGCTGTACTGGGGCGCCACGAAGCCGATGACGATGAGCCCGATGAGGAGCGCGGGGCCCCAGCGGCTGAGGGAAGCGAGGGGCTGGGAGAGCTCGTCGGGAAGGATGCCGAGGAGCACCTTGAAGCCGTCGAGGGGGTGGATGGGGATGAGGTTGAAGACGCCGAGGATGACGTTGAGGAAGCCGATGAAGAAGAGGAACGTCCCGAGGATCTGGGAGCCGCTGGCGCGCTCGATGTCCTCGAACGGGAGGGGTTCGACCCAACCGAAGATGAGAGGGATCGAGGCGAGCAGGGCGAAGGCGAAGTTCGAGAGGGGGCCGGCAAGGGCGACGAGCATGTTGCCGCGCTTGACGCCGGCGCTGAGGCGGTAGGGGTTGACGGGGGTGGGCCTGCCCCAGCCGACGCCTACGACGAAGAGCAGGATCGTCCCAACGGGGTCGAGGTGGGCGAGGGGGTTGAGGGTGAGCCTGCCCTGGCGGGCGGCGGTGTCGTCGCCGAGCTCGTTGGCGGCCCAGGCGTGGCTGAACTCGTGGAAGGCGATGCCCGTCACCATCGCAATCCCGATGGCGGCAAGGTAGGCGACGAAGGCAGCCGGGTTCTCCTGGAGGACGTCGATAAGTTGGAAGATCACGGCCTCCCCATGCTAGCAGCCGCCCGCTTGGCGGCTATTCCCGGCCTTACCCAGTGGTTGTCGCACATTGACCGATCGCGGGGCGCTTGCTAGGTTCGCCATGGTGCTCTTCGACCAACTGCGATGTTGGTCGGAGGTGCGGGGATACTCCTGCGCCTGACGAGAGCGGGCCCGGTCGAGCGGGTTCGGGTTCTCGCCACCGCTCCATTCGCGGTTCCCCGGATATGCACGCACCACCCTCCGTCCGCCGTTTTCCTTCCCTGCCGGTCCTCGCTCGCGGGGCCCGTGAGCGGCTGCGCGCGCGCCGAGCGCTGGCCGTACTCGCGCTTGCCCTGGTGCTGCTGGGGGTGGCGGCGATCGCCCTGCTGGAGCAGAGCGGCGGCCCCCCGCAGACGGCCTTCGCGCGCGCACCGAGCGGGCAGTACGCGGTGGTGGCGCGCAACACGGGTCCGGCGACGGTGGTCACGGTGGTGGGGACGGGCGGGAACGCCGCCCCCATGGAGATTGCGTCGATTGCGCACCTGCAGGGGTACAACCTGCGGGGAGCGGTCTCGCCGAGCGGGCGCCACGTCGCCCTGCTTACGCCCGACCACACGATCTCCGGCAGGCCGTACGCGTCGCTGCTCGTGCTCGACCTGGAGACCGGGCTCCGTCTACGGCTGGCGGAGGGGCTCGAACCCCTGCAGGACGCGCTCTGGACGCCGGACGCGACGGCTGTCGTGCTCACCCGCACCGTGCGCACACAGACAGGGGCCCTCGGGGTGGCGGTGGCGCAGGTAGACCTGCGGGGGGTGGAGACGGTGCTGGAGACGCACGAGGGGGCGGGGATGGTCGCGCCGGTGGGGTTCGACGGGGAGGGGAGGCTGCTGGCGATCCGGATCGACGCGCGGGGCTCGACGCTGACGCGTGACGGCGAGGCGATCCTGTGGCTGAGCACGCACGTCACGCGGGACTGGGCGCTCAGCCCGGACGGCACCCGGTTGGCCTTCGTGGAGGCCAACACGTGGGAGGGGCTGCGCTACCTGCCGCGGGTGGTCTGGATTGAGGGCGGCGGGAGCGTGGCGGCGGCCTCCACATCGACGCAGGAGGCGCTGGGGGCGGCGTGGGCGCCCTCGGGCGACCCACGGTTCGGAAGCGAGCCGTACACGCCGCCGGGGAGCGTGAGCGCGCAGGGAGCGAGCGGCTTCGATGTGCCCCTCGCCTATAGCCGCGACGGCACGTCGCTGGCGGTGCACCACTGGAGCGGCGGCAGTTTCTCCGAGCCGGGGACGCCCGAACTCCAGATCCTGAGCCGGTTGGGACGCCAGCAGCTCGAAGGCTTCACGAGGTTCTTCGGATGGTCCGCGCGCTAGCGGCGCTGGCCGTGGTGGCGGCCGTGACGCTGATCGTGTTCTCCGGGCGGGACGAGGGGGCCGAGGCGCAAGCCTGCTTCGGGATCGAGCCGTTCGAGTTCGACACGCTCGAGGCGTACGACAACGCAGGGCTCTACCTGGCGGCGATCGAGCTGGCCGCCGAGGGCGAGGCGGTGCCCGACTTCACGCCGCCATCGGGCGAGCCCCATGGTCTCGACTATCCGGGGCTGCTGAAGGGGTCGCAGTCGGAGCGGGTCGACCAGGAGCCGGACAAGTCGCTGCGCATTCCGCCGACGCTCCTGAAGTCGGTCGTATGGGTGGAGTCGGAGTTCGCGCACGCGCACGGCGACGTTCCCTGGGGAGGCGTGGGCCAGGTATCGCGATCGTTCGACTGCGGCTTCGGCCTGGGGCAGATCACCTCGGGCATGGAGAACTACGCGGGCAGCCCGAGCGTGAAGCAGGCGCTGGTGGGCACGCATTTCCTCTTCAACGTGGCGGAGGCGGCGCGGATGCTGGCGCAGAAGTGGAACGACGAGTTCGTGCCGATCGCGGGTGACGGTGACCCCGCCTCGCTGGAGGACTGGTACTACACGGTCTGGGCCTACAACGGGCTCTTCTATACGAACCACCCCCAGTACGACACGGCGCACGAGTCCTCATGGCTGAACTGGCTCGGGTACCTGCAGCACCCGATGCGCGACCCGATGCGCGGCGACGTGTGGCACTGCAACGACCCGAGCGCCCCGACCTGGATCTCGACGGACGGAATCAACCCGTGGTTCGGTCGCGGCGACTACACGTACCCGGAGCTCGTGTACGGGTGCATGCGCCACCCGCCGGAATACCCCGGGCGGCTCTACGACGACCCGGAGTACGCGCCCACCCCACGGCCGGAGGCGACACCCGCGCCCGCCCCGATCGAGGTGCCGGAGGAGCCGGCAGAGGGCACCTCGGAGGACGACTCGTCGACGGCGGACGAGGAGGCCGAGGCCACCGCTACGCCAACTCCCACGCCGACGCCGACTCCGGCCGACACGCCGGAGGCCACTGCGACGCCCGACCCCTACGCCTGGCCTGCGCGCGGCGCCGACGGCGTCGCGCGGCTGTGGCCGGCGGTGGAGGTAAACATGCCCGACCCGACCATCCCGGCGGTGGCGGCGGCGCTGTCGCCACAGGTCTACTTCCCCTGCTCGGATTCGTTCTGGTACGACGGGTGCGCGGCGATGCACTTCCCCACGTCGATCCCCGAGTTCGGCATCGAGCCGCACCAGGACCCGACGCCGCCGGTCGATCCGAGCCTGCGTGACAGCCTCCTGGGCGAGCCGAAGACGCTGATCAAGGCGCCGGCGGATGTCTCGATCGCGGTGGACGAGGACGGTGTGGCGGGCAGCACGGAGGTCACAGTGCAGAACGTGGGCACGTGGATCGCCCCGTTCCGCGTCCAGACATCCGACCCGTGGATTGTCGTTCACCGCGAAGGGAACGGCCGCCTCCATGGCGGGGTGGCGGTGGGCGTGGAAACGACCATCGTGATCTGCACGGCGAACTACTGCAGCGAGCTCATCACGAAGCGGGGGCACGACACCGCCCTGATCATCACGGTGGACCCGGAGCTGCTACCGGAAGGCGAGGACGTGCAGGGCAGCGTGCTGATCGAGCCGCTGCTCGGGGAAGGGGCGATCACGCGGATCGTCGTCCACGCCGGTCCGAGCGTGGAGACCACGGAAGAATCCGAGGAGCCGCACGAGGAGGACCTGGAGCAGACGCTGGAACACCGGATCGTGGTGCCGAACGTGGCCACGGACGAGGACGATTAGCCGGGAGACGGCGAGGGGCGGCTAGCCTCGAGGCAGGCCGAGGCCGCGGGTGGCGATGATGTCGCGTTGAATCTCGCCTGCGCCGCCAGCGATCGGGCCAGAGACGGCGAGCAGGTACGAGGTCTCGACGCGGCCGTAGAGCTGGGCCCACTTCGAGCCGGGGGCGAGCTGTCCGTAGCCGCCCATCAGGTTGACACCGGCGTTCGCGACCTTGATGCCGTACATGGCCATCCAGACCTTGCCGATGCTGGCCTCGTAGTTGGGCACTTCGCCACGGCTCTGGAGCCAGGCGGTGCGGTAGGCGATGAGCCGCCCGATCTCGCCCTCGGCGTAGAGGCCGGCGAGCTTGTTGCGCACGTGGAGGTCGTTCCAGGGGCGGACGCCGCCGTGCTCCTCCTTCGCCCAGCCGATGAGGTCGGCGACGGTTCGGCGGGCGCCGCTGATGGCGGCGATGTTGGAGCGCTCGAAGTCGAGCACGGTCATGGCCACGCGCCAGCCGTTGTTCTCGCCGCCGAGAAGGTCGCTGGCGGGAACGCGCACGTCCTCGAAGAAGACCTGGTTGAAGTCGTTGCGGTAGGCGATGTTGGGGACGGGCTGGACGGTCACGCCGGGGGCGTGCATATCGAGGATGAAGGCGCTGATGCCGCGGTGCTTCTGGACCTCCTGGTCGGTGCGGGCGAGGACGATCATCTTGTCGGCGAGGTGGGCGTTGGAGGTCCAGATCTTCTGGCCCTGGATGACGTAGTCGTCGCCATCGCGGACGGCGCGGGTGGCGAGGGAGGCGAGGTCGCTGCCGGTCTCCGGTTCGCTGAAGCCCTGGCAGTACCAGGCCTCTCCGGAAGCCATCTCGGGGAGGAGGCGGGCCTTCTGCTCGTCGGTGCCGTGGACGAGGACGGTGGGGCCGGTGATGCCGATGGTGAAGAGGCGCCCGCCGGAGGGGGCGCGGTGGTAGGCGAGCTCCTCGTTGAGGACCATCTGCTCAAGGGCGCTGGCGCCCATGCCGCCGTACTCCTTCGGCCAGGGCGGCGCGAGCCAGGTGCGCTCGCCGAGCTTGCTCATGAACTGCCTGGCGAAGGGGGCCTGTTCCTCGTTATCGAAGAAGTCGTCGTCGCCCTCGAAGCCCTCGGGAATCTCGGCGCGAAGGAACTCGACGAGCTCTTCACGCCACTGCTCGGTCTCGGGTGACAGGTGGAAATCCATGGGAGCGCCTAGTTTACAGGGGAGGCCGTTAGCCGCTGGCGTCTGGCTTCGGTACGATCGGCTCTGCGCGGTGGGCGTAGCGTAGTGGTTAACGCGTCAGGTTGTGGCCCTGAAGATCGAGGGTTCAAATCCCTCCGTCCACCCCAGCTGGCTCCTGGTGGCTCGTGGCTGGTGACTCGTGGCTAGTGGAGGGAGTGCGCCGGGTGGAGGCCAGGCGAGGTAGCACGGAGCCTCAGGCGATGCGTTCGATGACGAGCGCGGCGAGGCCGAGGAAGAGCACGAAGCTGAGGATGTCGGTGGCGCCGGTGACGAAGATGTTGGCGGCGAGGGCGGGGTCGACGCCGCGCCACTTGAGGCCCAGGGGGATGATGACGCCGAGCAGGGTGGCGAGGGCGATGCTGCCGGCGAGGGCGCCGGCGAGGACCATCGAAAGGGCAACGTTCCGGTCCCAGGCGTAGACGGCGGCGCCGGCGACGATGCCGATGGCGACACCGTTGGCGACGCCGACCACGATCTCCTTGCGGGTGGCGCGGAAGACGTCGCGCACGTCGAGGTCGCCGAGGGCGATGCTGCGGACAGCGATGGTGGCGGTCTGGGCGCCGGCGTTCCCGCCCTGGCCGGCTACCACGGGCATGAGGGCGGCGAGCAGGGTGAAGCGGGCGAGCGTGTCGTCGAAGAGGCTGACGGTGGCGGCGGCGCCGAAGGCCCAGACGAGGTTCACGAGCATCCAGGGGAGGCGGCGGCGCACGCTCGTGCGGACGGGGCTGAAGACACGCTCGTCCTCATCGAGGCCGACCATGCGGTACATGTCCTCGGTGGCCTCCTCGGCGAGGACGTCGATGACGTCATCGGCGGTTGTGGCGCCGACGAGGCGGCCGTCCTCATCGACGACGGGGATGGCGAGCAGGTTGTAGCGCTGGAGGGTGCGGGCGACCTCTTCCTGGTCGAGGTCGACACCGACGGCGTGGACATCGCGCTCGGCGATCTCGGCGAGGGGCGTGCCGGGGGAGGCGACGATCAGGTCGCGCATGCTGACGACGCCGCCAAGGCGACCCTCGTCGTCGACGGTGTAGAGGTAGTAGGCGCGGTCGGAGGGGGGACGGAGGCGGCGGAGGGCTTCGATGGCGCGATCGACGGGGGTTGTCTCGTTGAGAGAGACGAAACCACTGCGCATGATGCCGCCGGCGGACTCGTCGGGGTATTCGAGGAGGGCGGCGATGTGCTCCTCGCGGTCGAGGGCGGCGAGGACATCCCGCTGGCGCTCGGGCGCGAGCTGCTGGAGCACGTCGGTGGCGATCTCGTCGGGGACCTGGTTGAGGATGGCGAGCAGGGCAGAGGTATCGACGGCGCCGGCGACGGCTGCGAGCCCGTCTTCATCGAGGAACTCGAGGGCGCGGGCGGTTACCTCGGTGGGGAGGTGGTGGAGGAGGTCGCGGAGCTCGGCGGCATCGAGGTCGAGTGCGACCTCGGCGAGGTCGGCGGGGTGGAGGGCGGTCAGAAGCGCGACCGACTTCGACCACTCGCCGGTCGCAGCGAGGTCACGGAGCTGGGCGAGCACATTATCGGTCGAGCGTTCTTCGTTCATGGGCTCTCCGGCGATCGTACGGGGGCGACATGAATGGAGAGAGCAGGGACAAGCGCGAGGGGAAAGGCGCGGTTTACCACCTGCTAACCGAATCTTCTTGCAGTTGATTGCATCTGCAATGCGCTGGCCCTACGATGCCAGCGTGAGGCGACAGACCACACGGCGGCGGCTGGCACTGGTCGCGCCGCTGCTTCTCCTCCTCGTGCCGGTGGTGGTGGCCTGTGGCGGCGGGGAGGACGAGGACGCGAGCGCCGCGTCCATCCACGTGGTGACTACCGTCGCCCCCATCCGCAACATCATCGAGAACGTCGGGGGCGACCGCGTGACGGTCACGGCCGTCGTCCCCGAGGGGACAAACTCGCACACGTTCGAGCCGGCCCCGTCGGTCGCGCGGGAGATCGTGCGGGCGGACCTGATCGTCGCGAACGGGCTCAACCTCGAACTGCCCACGCTGGAGCTGGCGGAAGCGAACCGGCAAGACGGGGTCGAGATCCTGCTGCTGGGCGAGGCCACGGTGAGCCCCGACGAATACGTCTACGACTTCTCTTTCCCGAGAGATGGCGGCGACCCGAATCCGCACCTGTGGACCGACCCCATCCTTGCGGGGGCGTATGCGGGGCACGTGCGGGACGCGCTCAGCCGGATCGACCCGGACGGGGCGGGGTACTACGCGGCGAACACCGAAGCCTTCCTGGCGCGGGTGCGGGAACTCGACG
>LXNI01000428.1_pt1 | contig 48806 bp, 50 predicted proteins | sample 809091 | NCBI WGS metagenome assembly LXNI01 (sample SAMN04870527, study PRJNA318959) | sponge metagenome | biome: 01000161; feature: marine sponge reef; material: water | host: Sarcotragus foetidus | place: Greece: Milos, Mediterranean Sea | collected 2013-05-29 | depth 5-7 m
CCGGGTTTTCCCGTGCCTGGAGAAAATTCCGGGAAATTTACCTTGGGCGCCGCCCGATTCTCTCTTTACGCGACTCTGCCTTGGCAGGGGCGTGACCGAAAACGGATACTTCAGGGACGACTAGTTATCTCCACAAATCACATAATGCGGAAATATTTTGTAGTCTTGCGAAATTGAACCTTGTCCGAAACGAAAATTTTCTTTAGTAGTTATGCATTTGATCAGAGAAGCTTTTTTTGACCTTCCAAAATACCGCCAATAGTTCCATCTAACGACTCCAAGTCAACATCAAAAGAACCAGCATCCCAAACGTGCAATGATGTACGTGGCCCATCTAGAGAAAGGTTCCCGCTTACACATTTGCCCGGTGCAACTGTAAAAACGCCTGTTAGGCTTAAACCATCACATAAACTTTTCATGAGTTGTTTTGAGTACGAGTTTATCTGCAACTTTTCACTTTGAAGCTCACCCGCCTAGGTTTCCCCAACTTGATGGGACAAAACCCTTCCAGCAGGCCCTCCATGTGAGACAGGCGGCTTTCCACGGCCGACATGCGGCCCTGCAGATCCAGGATCATCTTGCCGAGCACCAGCCCGCTGCCGAGGATCGTCGAAATCAGGGTGATTAATTGTAAATTGCTCATCCTGTTCGGGTTGCAGGCCAGCACGCCTTATTTGCTGGCCTGGGCTATGAATCCCCCGTCAATGAGTCCGTTCTCGGAGGGCGTCATGTCGCGAAAAGTCTACCACAGGCAAGCGGCTGCCTGCGAGGCCCGCACACCTGCGGGGCCAAGCCCTGAAAATCCGGGATTCATCCCCTAAAATGCAAACATGGTCGGAAGGGAGAGCGGGAATGACTGAACTGGAAATCCACGGCATCCTGGTCTGGGCGGTCCTCGCCATCGCGGTCCCGACCTTCCTGTACCTGATGCGCAACACGGCCCCGTTCGGCCGCCACTATTCGGGCACCGGCTGGGGGCCGTCCTTCTCCAACCGGACGGGCTGGATCGTCATGGAACTGCCGACCGTGGTGGTCTTCCTGTACGTGTATCTCTGCGGAGAATCCGCTTGGGAGATCGTGCCGCTGGTGTTCCTCGTCATGTGGCAGGCCCACTACATGCACCGAACGCTGATCTTTCCGTTCCGGCTGCGCACGCAAGGCAAGCGGATGCCGGTCGCGGTCGCCGTCTCGGGCGTCTTCTTCAACGTGATCAACGCCTACATCAACGCCCGGGTCGTCTCGGAGTTCGGCGAATACGGCGTCGAATGGCTGAGCGACCCCCGCTTCCTGGTCGGCCTTGCGGTCTTCCTTGGAGGCATGGCCCTCAACCTCCACTCCGACACGGTCCTGCTGCGCCTGCGCAAACCCGGCGAGAGCGGCTACGCCATCCCCCGGGGCGGAGGATTCCGCTTCGTCTCCTGCCCGAACCATCTCGGGGAAATACTGGAATGGGCCGGCTGGGCGCTGGCGACCTGGTCGATGGCGGGCTTCGCCTTCTTCGTGTTCACCGCCGCCAACCTGGTGCCGAGGGCCTACAGCCACCATCGGTGGTACCGGGAGAAGTTCGACGATTATCCGGTCGAGCGGAAAGCGGTGATTCCGGGAATTCTCTGAATCGATCCTACCGGTAACCTAACCAGCAAGGATTTTTACTCGGGGAGTTCGGAAGCCCTGATCCAAGAAGCCGAAACCATGCCCTGATCGATGATCAGCCGTACCCTGAGGCCGGCCTGCGGAACCCCTGAAACAATTCTTCAAGGTGTCCCACTCTCCCTTCGAGGCGCTCTATTCTCCCTTCGAGGCGCTCTATTCTTCCTTCGAGGCGCCCTATTCTCCCTTCGAGGCGCTCTACTCTTCCTTCGAGATGCTCCATTTTCTCTTCAAGGCGACCCATCCTTTCACGAAGGTCTGCAACGTCTCGATGAAGGCTCAGGAGAAATCCCGTCGTGGTGAGCCACAACGCAACAATCGCTATCAATTCAAGACTAACGTCCATGGTTCTGCTGATTCCCTATCCACGCCGGTCGGTTAGCCTTATCCCAGACCTCGGGTTGGTTTGAATCCCTCGTCCATATTCCGTTGTCCGAGGGCCAGATGAATTAAGTATAGCACTTGCCTTTTGGACGTGCGAACCACTTGAAAAACTGCCCAGTGCGGCCAAAATAAGCCGCGCAGGAGGGATTTCAGATGAACACCGAGACCGATAGGCGCACGCCGGCCGACCACGATGCCAAGGCGGAATCCCCCAGGGTGCCAAACGCACTCACCCTAGAGGCGATGAAAGAACTGGACGAAGGCAGAGGCGTGTGTTTCGACAACATCGAGGACCTGTTTGAGGATCTGGGCATCTGAAAACCTGGTGGCCAGGGTTCCGAAAGCGATTGGCCCATCCTTGCGATCGAGTCACTCGTGCTTCGCCCGCCGCCGGGATTCTTCTCAAGGGCTCCCCGCCCGATCAGGGTCGAGAATCCGACCCCGATGGCCAGCGCGGACGGCCCCTTCCCGATCATCCAGTCGCGGAAACCTCACAGCAGAAATTCCGGGTCGGACTTTCCGTCGTCGAACTCTCGTTTCAACTCCTCGAACAGTCCGGCAATGGCACCGACCAGGAATCCTTCAAACTTCTTGCTGCCGAAGGTCCGGTCGTAGACGTCCGACAGCAGGAACCGCCGCATCTCGTTCTTGAGTTCTGCTCCCGCGACGAGGTCGGGAATCCTTGCGATCAGGTCATCGAACATCGCAGCATCGCCGGGCAGGCGGTAATCTCCAAGCTTCCGCCGGACCAGGTCCGGCCGGACGGTCGCGCCTTGCTGCTTCAACCACGACAGGTCCCAGATATCGCGGTATCGGACGTACTTCCGCGTGGCCGCAAGTGAAACCATCTTGTCGGCCATGACCTCGTCCAGCGTTTCCGTGAAGATCAGCATGTCGCCATAGCCGTCCGGAAGGAAGGTGTAATTGACCTGCAATGGAACCGCTTCCGCGGTGTAGGCTGGAACATTGGCCACCTCGACCTTGATGCGTTGCTTGGGAACATCCCTGCGTTTCGGCGAGACCGCGACGTTGATTTGCCATTTGTCGACATTCAGTTCCGCGTGCTCCGGACCCTCTCCCCGAACGGAAGGCTCCCTGACTCCGACTTCCAGGCCATACCTCGAACCCACGTACTCCTCGATGCAGGCCCTCATCTCGGCAAGCGTCGAGGGGGAGAAATCCCGGCCTCCGGCGAAATCCAGATCCTCGCTGAACCGGCTTCCGCCGCGGCACAATCGCAATGAGGTGCCGCCCTGGAACACCAGACCATCCAGCAAGTGCGCTTGTTCCAGGCAAAACAGGATGTCGTAGTGCAGCAATTCTTTTTCGATCACGGGCCGCATCTGCCCGAGGCCCGCGTCCTGCATGGCCCGGTCGACGAACCGCCTGAAGTCTTCCCTAGCGATACTCATCGAGCGCGGCTTCCTCGATCAGGTGGGTGTTGCGACCCACGCGTCTCAGGTCCCGGCAGGCCGCCGCCGGGCTCGCCATCCTCAGTGGCCGGTCCACGACCCAGGTGTTGTCGAGGATATCCGTCGCGCGACGGCGCGTGTGCGTGAATTCAATGGTGCCAAAAGGCGTTTTGTATTCACCTTTTCGCCCGGTCGTCATCACCGTCAGCCGGTCCAGCGGAGCCTGCGAGATGATGCCGTACTCGGAGAGCGCGGATTCCAGGCTGACATAGTTGTATTCGCCCCGGCGGAGGGTCCTGGCGATCTGCTCCAGCGTGCCAGCCCCCCTGCCTGCCGACAGCGCATAGACATAGGCGCCCCTTGCCGCGCGCAGCAGAACCCCCTGGCGCACAAGCCGGTCGAGGCCTGCCTGCAGGGTTCGTTCTTCGTCCTCATGAAACACCTTGGCCAGGTCGGCACGGGCAAAGACATGGCGTCCCTGCCGGTCAAGTGCCGACAAGCGTTGGACTGCGGCCATCTGATTCATGAATGTTTATAAGTAGACATAAAAACTAATAAAATATGTTTCTATTGTACATATAATAGCCGAAAAAGGCAAAGCGCGGCAGCCATCCAACCGGATCATGGGATGCCCGCCCAAGTCGGGTCAGGCCGCTTTTCCGATCTAGTCCGCTTTCGCCTGTCCCATCGGGCGCAGCGTCAGTAGCAGGGCCGGGAGCAGAGCCAGCGAGGCGACCAGCGCGGTCAGCATGGCCAGACCGGTGAACAGCCCGAAATAGAACGTCGGCACGAAGTTCGACAGCATCAGGATCGAGAATCCGACCACGATGGTCAGCGAGGTGTAGTACATCGCCCGCCCGATGCTGCCGTGGCAACGCCACATGGTCGCCCGGTAGTCCCGGTCCTCCGGGAACTCCCGCCGGAAGCGGATGATGTAGTGGATGGTGTTGTCCACCGCGATGCCGACGCTGATCGCGGCGATGGTGATCGTCATCAGGTCCAGCGGGATGCCGAGCCAGCCCATCGTGCCGAGCACCAGCAGCGCCGGCAGCATGTTCGGCAGGATCGCGATCAGGGCCAGGCGCAGCGAGCGGAACAGCACCAGGAACATGGCGAGGATGCTCAGGAACACGAAGCCGATGGTCTGGATCTGCGAGGCGAACAGGCTCTGCAGGACGTTGTTGTACAGCACCAGCAGGCCGCTTTGGCGGTAGCGGGACTCGTCGTAGGCCATCTCCTCGGCAAGGAAGGCATCCACTCGTTCGATCAGCTCGGCGCGGCGCAGGGTCGTGTCGGAGTCGATCACCCGCAGCTGCACGCGTAGCCGGTTGCCGTCCTCGGACATGAACGGGCGCAGCAGCACGTCCTGCATGTCCTCCGGCAGGCGCGACAGCCCTTCGCGGAACAGGCTGATCTTGAGGTCGTCCAGGGGCTCGCCGTCGTTGATGCTCTCGGCCATCCGGATCATGGTGTCCAGCGACAGCACCTTGCCGATCTCCGGCTGCGCGTCGAGCCATTCGTGCAGCTGGCGCAGCTCACCCAGGCGCAGCGGGTTGAACCAGTAGCCGGGCGACGACTCCTCGCCCTCTTCCTCCAGGTCTCCGTAGAAGTCCTCCTCGAACTCCTCCTCATCCTCGACCAGCGCTTCCGAGTCTGCCTCCAGGAGGATGTCGAGCGGCGTGGTCCCGCCCAGGTGCCGGTCGATCTCCAGCATGCCCTGGAAGATCTCGGTGTCGTCGTCAAAATAGTCGATGAACCGGTTCTCCACGTCCAGGCGCGCTGCGCCGAACGCGCTGACCACCGCCAGCACCGCGGCGATGCCCAGGATCGGTTTCCGGTATCGCTCGGTCAGGCGTGCGAATGCCAGGGTGACGCCGCGCGTGAAGTCGCGCTCCTCGCCGTGCGTGCGCGGCAGCAGGACCACCACCGCCGGGAACAGCAAGAAGATCACGCCAAAGGCCATCGCGATGCCGGCCGTCATCATGTGCCCGAAATCGATTACCGGCCGGATCCCGCTGATCAGCAGCGACACGAACGCCACCATGGTCGTCAGGGCCGCGTACAGGATCGGGATGAACATGAAATGGACGGTCCGGGCGACCAGGTCCCGGGGGCTGACATCCGGCTCCTTGGCCTGGAGTTCCCGGAAACGTACCACCAGGTGGATCGTCATCGACATGCAGATGATCAGCAGCAGCGACACGAAGTTGGAGGAGATCACGGTCACCGGCCAGCGCGCCAGCGCCAGGGTGCCCATCATCAGCACCACCGAGGCCGCGCAAGCGGCAAGCGGCAACAGGATCCAGCGCAGGCGGCGGAAGATCACCGTCAGCATCAAAATCAGGAATACGAACACGCTGAGGCCGAAAGTCCGCAGGTCGCTGCCGATGAAGTCGATCATGTCGCTCGCGATCATCGCGACGCCACCGAGGAAGATGCGCGCGCCCTCGCGGTGGCGGTCGAGCACTGCCCGGACTTCGGCGACGTTTCGGGCCCGCTGCTCGGCGACGACGGCCATGTGGTCGGCATACTGCCGGGTCACTGTCTCCAGGCGCTGCCGGCCCGCCTCGTCCAGAGTCCCCTCGTCGCGGGCGTCGCGAAGCCGGGTGCGCTTGCGCAGCAGGTCGTTGCCGGCCGTGTCGGTCTTCAGGTAGACCGCGAGCGCAGTAGTTTCTCCATCCTTGCTCATCAGCATGTCGCTGTAGAACGGGCTGGTGGTCAGCTCGCGCTGCGCCAGCTCCCGGTCCACGTCGGCATCGCGCAGGGTGCGGTTGGTGCTGCCGAGTTCGGTGAAGTCGATTGGCGGGGAGTTCAGCAGCGGCACGTCCAGGATGGTGACCACGTCCTCGACCGCCGGCACCGCCAACAGGTCCTCGCGCAGGGCCTCCAGACCCTCCAGCATGGTCGGATCGAGCATCGGCGCGTGCGGGTTGTAGGTGACGAACAGGAAGTCCCGGGTGCCGTACTGCTCGAGCACCTTGCGGTAGTAGCGCAAATCCTCGTCGCCCTCCAGCAGCAGGGAGTCGGACGAAGCGTCCAGCCGGAAGTTGCCGGCCTGCGTGACCATGACGGCCACGACCGCGCCCAGGAACACCAGCACCGCCCACGGGCGATCCAGCACCAGGCGGTCGTAGAAGGCGCGCAGCCGGTCAATCATGGAGAGGAAAATGCGCGGCAGGCAGGTTCTGGAATTCGGGGCAGAAACGGCATCCCGACCTCAACGGATCGGCCACGCTCCCGAGGCCGACGGAGGCCGGAACAAGGCAACATTAACGCGCATTCGACTAGTCTACCAAAATCCCGAAGGTCTAAGGACTGTCCCCTCTGTGGGGTAAAATTCATTCCCGCCAGCATCCTTTCCTGACCCTAGCAGCGAAGGTAGCGGCTTTCCCCGCTTTACTGAACATTTGACCCGATTGCACCCATGCTCCTGACCTACCTGATCGTCGTCGCAATCGGATTCGTGGTTCTAGCCTGGAGCGCCGACCGGCTGGTCGAAGGCGCGTCCTCCCTGGCCCGCCAGCTGAACGTCTCAGCCTTCGCCACCGGCGTGGTGATTTTGGGATTCGGCACCAGTCTCCCGGAACTTCTGGTCTCCGCGACAGCGGCCGCCCGCGGCAGCGGCGGCATCGCGATCGGCAACGCCTTCGGCTCCAACATCGCCAACATCGCGCTGATCCTGGGCGTCTCGGCGCTGATCCTCCCGCTGGCCGCCGACCGGACCCTGATGCGACGCGACATCCCCCTGATCCTGCTCGGCACGGCAGGCGTGTTTTGGGTTCTCTCGGACCTGGCGCTGGGACGCGGGGAAGGAATCCTCCTGGTGCTCGCCCTGTTCGGAATCATCGCCTGGATCGTGCACAGCGGGCAGGCCGCCGCCCCGATCACCAGCCGACAGGCCGAACACTCTACCTTGAACGCCCTGGCCCTGGTTCTGCTCGGGCTGGTTCTCCTTCTCGGCAGCGCCTGGGCACTGGTCTGGGCCTCCGTCGGGCTGGCCCGGATGCTGGAAGTGGACGAACTGCTGATCGGCCTGACCCTGGTCGCCATCGGCACGTCGCTGCCGGAACTCGCCGCGTCGCTGGCCTCGCTGAAACGCACCGAGGGCAGCGGGCTCATCCTCGGCAACGTAGTCGGCTCCAACCTGTTCAACACCCTCGGCGTGGTCGGGGTTCCCGCCGCCATCAGTCCGTTTTCGGTGTCGCCAATGCTGTGGTACGACGGCCTGATCATGCTGGGACTCACCGCCCTGCTCAGCTTCCTCCTGTTCCGCCGGGGGGGCTTCCGCCTCACCCGGCCCGGCGCAATCCTGCTATTGTTGTGCTATATAGGCTACTTGGGCTGGAACGCTGGCCGCATGATGGTACCCGCATGACCGACTCTGACCACACTTCGGATATTCTGGAAGTCGCCCGCGACGTGCTGCGGCAGGAAGCGGACACGGTCCGCGGCCTGGCGGAGCATACCGGCGAGAGCTTCGTCGAATGCTGCCGGATGCTGAGCAAGTGCACCGGGCACATCATCGTCATCGGCATGGGCAAGTCCGGGCACATCGGGCAGAAGATCGCCGCCACCTTCGCCAGCACCGGCAGCCCCTCGTTCTTCGTCCACCCGGCCGAAGCCAACCACGGCGACCTCGGCATGATCACCCGCAACGACGTCGTGCTGACCCTGTCCAACTCCGGCGAGACCGAAGAGTTGCTGAACCTGCTGCCGCTGGTGCGCCAGATCGGCGCCACCATCATCGCGCTGACCGGCCAGCCGGAATCCACGCTGGCCCGCAAGGCCGACCTGCACCTGGAGATCCCGGTGGAGCGCGAAGCCTGCCCGCTCAACCTCGCCCCCACCTCCAGCACCACCGCCACGCTCGCCATGGGCGATGCGCTCGCCGTCGCCCTGATGCACGTCCACGGCTTCAAGCCGGAGGACTTCGCGAGCACCCACCCGGGCGGCAGCCTGGGCCGGCAACTGCTAACCACGGTCCGCGACGTGATGCGCGACGGCAAGGACATCCCGAAAGTCGCCGTCGGCACCCTGCTGCGGGACGCCCTGCCCGAAATCTCCGAGAAAGGGCTTGGCATGACGACCGTGCTGGATGCGGACGGACAGGTCGTCGGGGTCTTCACCGACGGCGACCTGCGCCGCTGCCTAGCGAACGAGGTGGACGTCCACGTCACGGCGGTGGACCAGGTGATGACGCGGGACTTCCAGACCGCGGCACCGGACGAACTCGCCCGGGACGTACTGCACCGGATGCGGGACCGCCGCTACAACGCCACCCCGGTCATGCAGGACGGCCAACTGGTCGGCGTGCTCAACATGCACGACCTGATCGCGGCCGGGCTTCGATGAACCCCGAGGACGTCAAGCTCCTGATCCTGGACGTCGACGGCGTCCTGACCGACGGTCACCTGTACCTTTCCGAGGACGGCACCGAAACCAAGTGCTTCCATGTGCACGACGGCCAGGGACTGGTCCTGCTGTACGACGTCAACGTGCAGATCGCGGTGATCAGCGCACGGAAGAGCGATGCGACCCGGCAGCGGTTGCAGGAACTGGAAATCGGCGAGGTCATCCTCGGCTGCGACGACAAGTACGCCGAGGCCTGCGCCGTCATCGAACGCGTGGGCTGTACCTGGGAGGAAGTCGTCTGCATCGGCGACGACGTCACCGACATCCCCCTGCTCGAAGCCGCCGGCATGGGCGTGGCGGTAGCAGATGCCCGCCCGCAAGTGCGCGAGGCCGCGGACTGGGTCACCCCGAGCCCGGGCGGCCGCGGCGCGGTCCGCGACGTATGCGACTGGATCCTCCAGAGATGAAGAAATTCCGCCTGCTGCTCATCCTGCTACTGGCGGCCGCCCTCGCCGTCGGCTTGTGGGCCCTGGTCCGCATGCCTGCCCCACAGGAGGCCGCCCTGACTCCCGACCAGGAAACCCCCGAAAACAGCTACATGCAAGTACGCCACCGGATCCGGGACCTGCAGGGCGAACTGCTCTACGAAGTCGCCGCCGAGCGGCTGGACCAGTACCCCGACAGCCAGGTCCTACGCCTGGACCTGCCCCGGCTGCACTGGCTCGACCCCGCGTACGAGAATTCCGCGGCCTCGGCCCAACACGGAGAGATCCGGAAATTCCAGGTCGTCCTGAACGGAGACGTCGAACTCCGGCTGGATCCGCCGGCCCATTCCCCCGCCCTAATGCATGGCGAATCGCTGACCTTGGACTCGGAGAACGAACGGGTCTACAGCGACCAGGCGGTAGTGGTCAGCCAGTCCCACGCGGTGATGCGCGGCGTCGGGTTGGACTACCGGCTGGACGGCTCGGGCGGCCAGCTCGAACGGGACGTGAAGGTTCGCCAGTTCCCGCCGGACGCGCAGCAGCCGACGCAGGCATTGCTGCAGAAAGTCCTGGAGGAAGCCTTCGGGGCCGCGCACGCCCAGGAGACCCCGGAGGATACGCTCGACCTGAGCGCGAACCGGATGGAATGGGATGCTCAGAGGGAAGTCAGCGTCTACCGTGGAAACGTGCGCGCCAAACAGGGCGAGATGATCCTGCTCGCCGATCAGCTCACGGTGATCTCCGACGATGATCGCGTGCAGGCCCTGCATGCCGAGGGCAATGCCCGCTGGACCCAGATTCTGGACTCCGGCAAGCCGCTGCGCGCGAGCGCCGGCAGCATCCTCTATCAGATCCGGCAACGCAAGGCGATCATGAAGAAGAACGTCAACCTGCGTGTCGACGCGCACCAGTTCACGGGGAAAGAAATCATCTACCTGATCGACGAAGAGCGCGTCGAAACCCCCATCGCCCGGAAGCCGGACGAGCGGATCCGGATCCGGCTGAAGACCGATTCCGACTAATGGCTACGCTCGAAGCCCAGGGACTGTGCAAGTCCTACCGCGACCGGCAGGTCGTCTCGGAGGTCACGTTGCGCGCAAACGACCACGAGGTGGTCGGACTGCTCGGCCCGAACGGCGCGGGCAAGACCACCTGCTTCTACATGATCACGGGGCTGGTGCCCTGCGACCAGGGCCGGATCCTCTTGGACGGCCAGGACATCACCGGGCTGTCCATGAGCCGACGCTCCCGCGCCGGCATCGGCTACCTCCCCCAGGAACCCTCCGTGTTCCGCCGCTTGACGGTGGAGGAGAACGTCCTGGGCGTGCTCGAGCAGCTGCCCCTGTCGAAAGCGGAACAAAAAAAACGCTTGGAGTTCCTTCTCGAGGAGTTCACTATTGATGGGATTCGGGACAGCCGCGGGTTTTCGCTGTCGGGCGGCGAACGGCGGAGGGTCGAGATCGCCCGCGCGCTGGCCATGGACCCCGCCTTCATCCTGCTGGACGAACCGTTCGCCGGCATCGATCCCCTGCACGTGGCCGACATCAAGTCGATCATCCAGCAGCTCCAGGAACGCGGCATCGGCATCATCATCACCGACCACAACGTCCGCGAGACCCTCAGCATCTGCCGCCGCGCCTACATCCTCTCGGAGGGCTGCGCCATCGCCGAGGGCGAGCCGGGAGAGATCCTGGAAAATCCGCAGGTCCGCGAAACCTACCTGGGTGCCGACTTCCGGCTCTGAGGCGGAAACGATAGTGACGTTCTTGTTCGGTGCATGGGCCCGCCCTATGCACACCTCCCCCAAGGCAAGTTCTCGTAGAACTCGGAAACCCGCGTATAGCAGCCTTCAAAGTTTGGAATCTCCCCCACTTCGAGCTCCATCGTTTCCCACTTCGCACCCGACCGCTCCTTGACTTCGGGAACTTCCAGGGAAGCCTGCGTCGGCTCAAGATCCCGCGACCGGCATTTCTCGATGAAGACCTCCAGGATCTGCGTTCGAAGTCTATCGTTGATTGCGTTGCCTGAGATCAACAGGTCGAGATCAAAGATGTCCTGCTGTCGGTTCCGGTTGCGTGTGACTTGCTGGAGTACCGCGCGGTATTTTTCAGCGATCAGGTCGGCCAGCCCGTACGCGAACAGTTCTTGGCCCCCGGTGATCTCCAGGATTTGAACGTGCCCCAGGCGTTCATTGAATGAAATGTCGATGCCGATCACATTGGCGGCCCGCCCCCTCTTTAGCGCCTTTTCCTGACTGGTGCCGCGCGGCGCATAGCCGACCGTCAACCTCAGGGCGGGAAATTCTGCGCGTCAGGAAATCCGCCTCGCTGCCACTTGGCCGACTGGACCGCAATCACGAGTTCGTTATAACCGAGCTGATCCGCAACGCGAGGCAATTCCTCGTCCAGTTGCCCGCGAATCCATTCTCCAGCATCATTTTCGACTTTCAGGCTTGTCGTCAAGTCAATGTCGACGGTTTGCCTGGGGCTGTCGTAGGCCAAGCCCATGAGGATCCCGCCTTTCAGAAACATTTTTTTGTTCAGGGGCGCTTTCGCCGCAATGGCATTAAGAATGGTCACAACACCCTGGCGCTGCCGGTGGGCGGCTGGATTGGTCCGGGCCTGCTCGACCCATCCCGCCACATCGATCTTGATCGGAGAATCAGGCATTGAGAGAAATTTCCCAGGTTTCCGAAAAAGGCGGAGCATACGCCCTGCCTGGGTCGAGCCTGCGGCTCCCGCCGCGCTGGGCGCATTCCTTCCAGCGCCCGATTTCCGGACGGCGTAGACCAAGGTGCTCTTCCAGAATATATCCGGCCCGACACTTGACGATGCCGCTTGGCGTCTGGTCCACTGCAGCAACGATGTCGTCCAGGTAGGTCTGCGCATACTCTTCCCAAACATCCAGAACATGTGCCATGCCCCCGCACAGGCGGGGCTCCTGAAGCATATCGAGAAAAGTCTGCCCGGTCGTCGCGAGAAAAGACTCAAACCCGTAGTTGTAACTCTTCCGGCATGCGCCCGCGGCCTTGCTCTGGTAGACACGGACCGGCCGGCGCCTCACACTGGCGGGATGGTCGATCAGGGTCAAGGGAAATGGGGTGGTCTCATTCTTTAAGGTTTCCTTCATGCGGGCCTCTAGCCGGGCCGTGGCAGTCTTGCGGTCGGGGCGGGTCAGCATCAGGGATCTCGGAACGCGTTCGGTCAGTCCGCGCCACTCCATGGAGGAAAGGTGCGAGATATAGCAGGTCGGGTCGAGGAGGTGGGTGATCCCATCAGCGGGAAGATCCGGGACGGACAACACCCGGATGACCCGCGCGCCGTAATCCCGGTCGTTCCCGATCACGCCGGCCTTCTTCAGGGCCGCCCTGAACCGAACATAGTCCTTCACGCCCGGGGCATCGCTGTGCAAGCCCAGGTCCTTGTCCGGAGATTCCCGGTACACCTGTCGGATCATTTCGAAAAACTCGAACCGGGTCACAACCGGCTTTTCGTTCTCTTCCAGAAGTTCAGCCAGACGAGCCCCTGCGCGACTCAGCTTCTTCGCGTGGAACCCTGCGGTGGGCCTCTTCATTAGTATATATCCTATATAATCGTCCTTAGGACGATTATATAGGATATTTAGTGAGTGTCAACTCTCTAGGGTATTTTTCACTGGTGTGGCCCTTCATAGTAAAGCGGAAGACCTCAAGAGTTTCTTCCCAAGACCCTGCGGCCCGCCAGCGAAATGACGGAGGTAGTCGGTGTAATCGGCCGTGCCCGTTGTCCGGCAACCTCAATAGCTGTGCTCATTTTTTGACTTCGCTGAGCGGCCCTCATGCCCTTTCCCACGCTTATGCCTGCCCTCGCGACATTTCTTGGACTTGGGGTCGCTTTCGGACACGACGCCATCTTCATTCGTGTCGTGGCGCGAAAACATCTTCTGCCCTGAAGCCTGGTACTCCTCGAAGCTTATTCCTCCATTCTCGTCCTTGTCCAGCATGCCGAAGCGCGCCTTCGCCCGCTTCAGTTTTTTCTTCCGGGTCTTCTCGATCGCCTCGTCCAAGCGGTTGCCGAACTCCAGCGCATACTCCTCCGGGTTCAACTTCCCGTCCCCGTTCTCGTCCGTCCTGTCAAAGTCGGCGCGGCGCTGGGCGCTGAATTCCTCATGCGTGATCGCGCCATCCCTATCAGTATCGTACTTCCGCATCATCCCTTTCTTTCTGTGGGTGGTCGGCATGTGAATGACCCACTTCGCATGCTTTTTCCACATGCCCTTGTGCTTGCCGTGCTCGTGATCGTGGCCGGCACCTGCCTTGTCTCCCTTCCCATTTCCTTTGTAGCCCTTGCACTTATGTTTGCAACTGTGCTTGGGGTGCGGGTCGTCCGCGTTGATGACACCATTTTCGTCCCCGTCAAACCGCTTGAAACTGCGTTCGCCGGACGCTTCGTATTCCTCCCACTCTATCTGTTCGTTGCCGTCCTTGTCCAAGGCGTCAAAGCGCCGGTGGGTCCGCTTGATGTGTCCCTTGCGTTCCTTCTCTATTTTCTTGTCCAAGCGGCTGGCATGCTTCTGTACGTACTCGTCGACATCAACCAAGCCATTGTCGTTTTCGTCAATCAGGTCGTAGCGAACCCGGCGTGCCTGCTCGAATTCATCCGCGGTCACCTGGGCATCATCGTTTTGGTCGTATCGCTCGATAAATGAACTCTTACCATGGTGCCCCTCCTTGTGTCCTCCATAGTCTCCAGCAACGGCGAGGCTCGTGGCAACGACCAGCATGGCAGCTGACGGCAAAGTGAAAGATTTCAATTTCATTTGGGTGACCTCTTGTTTCTCATTGCTTGGTGGAATAATGCCCAGAGAATAACGCTCCCTATTGCCAATTCTAATGATAACAGTCATTTCTGGGGGAAGAACTCCGACTCTAGGGCAGAATTTCGAAGAATTCACGAGTAAGTGGCTATCAGCAGACGCTCTAGAACCGGGCGTATAATTTGATAACTGCTCGCCAAGGAATAAACCATGACAGATGCGGTGATCAGCAAAGATGCCGAGATTCTTGGTGGAACGCCGGTCTTCTCCGGCACCCGGGTTCCTGTACGCATCCTGATGGAATATCTGGAAGCAGGCGACTCCATTGATGAGTTTCTAGACAACCATCCCACGGTCTCGCGAAGCCAAGCGGTCGAGGTACTGAATCAGGCAAAGGCAGTGCTGGTCGAGAGCCTGGATGAAACTATTACTTGACGAGTCCATTCCCAGACAGATCAAGGCGTTCTTTCCTGAATCGTTCGAATTGCACACAGTCCAACAAATGGGCTGGGCAGGAAGTAAGAACGGCGCGCTGCTGCAACAAGCAGCCATGCATAAGTTTGACGCGTTTGTCACTGCCGACCAAGGCATTGAACACCAGCAGAATCTGGAGAAGTTGCCTATACCTGTGATCGTTATGGTTGCTCCCAGAACGCGTCTGCAGGAACTGCAAGCGCTCGTTCCGAGCGTGATCGATATTGTCAGAAGAAGTTTGCAAAAACTTGTTTATCGCGTCACCAAATAGATTGACCTTGTGCAACAGGTTCGAGCCAGCAGCGAAAAAATGGATGCTTATGAAATAGGACCGACTGTGGTCGATTTTGGTCGCGGCAGCGCGTTGCATTCATTGGGCACAATCCAGAAAACAAGCCAACCGTGGCTTCACGACTCCTAGCTAAGCTAGTGCCAATTTATCGTCAACCAGCCTCGCAAATAGGACTGCTGATCTGGCGTGTGAAGCAGCATCGTGTCGATAACAGTAGCCTTAACAGTTTCTGTTGCACTTCCCGCCGGCGTCCTCAAGCGTCTGGGACCAGCCGGAATCTTCCCGCTCCGCATGGTGATCCAGCGGGGTCAGGCCTTTCCGATCTTTCGCATTCACATCCGCACCCGCGTCCAGCAATACCTGAGCGACCGATGCGTGCCGGTTGAAGCGGGCGGCCAAATGCAGGGGGGTTACGCCTCCGATGTCCACCGCGTCCACTTCCGCACCGAAGTCCAGGAGCACCTGCGCCACCTCCGGGTTCCCGTTGAAGGCCCCCGCAAAATGCAAAGGGGTCGCGTCGTTCTCGGCCCTCGCGTCCGCGAATGCCCCGGCCATCAGCAGCGTTTCTGAAACCTCCGGGTCCTCGTGGTGGCCCGCCGCCAGATGCAGGGGCGTCAGGCCGTCCTCGTTCTTCGCATACGCCGGCGCTCCAGCGTCCAACAGCAGTTGGATCACCGCCAAACGCCACGCGGTATGGTTGGATTCGGCTTCCGCGTCCACCTCGTCATCCGACCCTATCATCGCAGCCATCGGGGTCGGGTCGACCACCGCGAAGTGCAATGCCGTCATGCCGTTATGCCCCTTCAGACCCACCCGGGCCCCGGCATCCAGCAAAGCCTGCACTACTACGGGATCCGGGTTGGCTAGGGCCGCATGGTGCAGCGGGGTCTTGCCCTGCTCGGACAAATTCACGTCCGCGCCCGCATCCAGCAGCTTCTGCACTTCCGCGAGATTTCCCACCCGGGCCGCCTCGTGCAGGGAAGACTGGGTCAGCGCCGGCTGCGCGACAGCCAGTGCCAAACCTGCCAAAACCCCAGAAAATACGGCAAATTTCCTCGCGCTCGCGTCCTTCGCTCCGTGGCATCCCATGCGGTACCGGGTCCAATCATAATCCATTCAGCCCGTTATTGCAGGCCATTTCCGCCCGCAAGCGTCCCTCTTTCCAAGCCCCCCTGCCCTTGTATAATGAATGGGCAACGGGAGGAAGTGTTGTTATGAATCTAAAACTCACGGGACACCATCTTGAAATCACCTCTCCACTCCGCGATTACATCCAAACCAAATTCGAACGCCTGACCCGGCATTTCGACGACGTGATCAATACCCAGATCACGCTGGCGGTCGAACACGACACGCACCGCGCGGAAGCGACCCTGCATGTCCGCGGCCACCACATGCACGCCCGGGCCGAGCACTCCGACATGTACGCGGCCATCGACACGCTGACCGGCAAACTGGACCGGCAGATTCTCAAGTACAAGGAAAAGCGCAAGGACCACCACCAGGACCAGATTACCCACCACCAGCTGAACTGAAGCGGCCATGCGAGGCATTCTGGATTTGCTGCGGCCCGACAGCCTTCTGCTCCAGCAGCAAATCAGCAGCAAGAAGCGCGCGCTGGAGATCCTCAGCGAAGCCCTGGCCTCGGGCCTCGAGGCCACCCGCGCCCACACCCTGCTGGACCTGCTGATCGCCCGCGAGCGCCTCGGCAGCACCGGGCTCGGCCAGGGCATCGCCATCCCGCACTGCCGGGTGCCTGACGGGACACAGAGTTCCGCCGCCATCCTGACCCTCGCCGACGGCGTGGATTTCGGTGCGATCGACGGTGAACCCGTCGACGTGTTCGTGGCCCTGGCGGTGCCGAGCGAGGCCGAGGACGTCCACCTGCAGTACCTCAAGGAATTGGCGGAGATCCTGGATTCTTCCGAGCACCTCAAGGCGCTGCGCACCCACCGCAAGCCCGAGTCCTTGCTGGCGGACCTCGCCAAGCCCTGAACCATGCAGCTCGTCATCGTCAGTGGCCTGTCGGGCTCGGGGAAGTCGGTGGCGCTGGATACGCTGGAGGACTTCGGCGCGCACTGCGTCGACAACATGCCGCCCACCCTCCTGCTGGAACACGCGAAACTGCTGATGCAGCCGGACTCGCGCTACCCGAGGCAGGCTGCCATCGGCATAGACGCCCGCACGCTGCCGAAGGACCTGGCCGGGTTCCCCTCCATCCTCGAACAACTCCGGGAGTTGTCCTGCGAAGTCACCGTGATGTTCCTCGACTCCGACGAGGACACCCTGATCCGCCGCTTCAGCGACACCCGCCGCCGGCATCCGCTGGCCGACCGCGCCCCGACCCTGCGCGAGGCGGTGCGCCAGGAACGGGACTGCCTCGCGACGATCGCCAACCTGGCCGACCTGCGCCTGGACACGTCCCGCACCAACGTCCACGAACTGCGCACCCTGCTGCACCAGCGCCTGGGGCTCGATCGCGCTCCGCTGTCGGTATTGCTACAATCTTTCGCTTACCGGCGCGGGGTGCCGAGCGATTCGGACTTCGTGTTCGACTCGCGTTGCCTGCCGAACCCGCACTGGGTGGATGAACTGCGCTCGCTCAACGGCACGGATCCCGCGGTTCGCGACTACCTCTCGAAACAGCCACAGGCCGCCGCCATGCTTGAAGATCTGAAGAAGTTCCTGGACCAATGGATCCCCTCGTTCGTCGAGGCCAGCCGGCATTACCTGAACATCTCGATCGGCTGCACCGGCGGGCAGCACCGCTCGGTCTACCTGGTGGAGCGACTGGCCGAAATGCTCTCGGACAGCGACGCCCTGCAGGTCACCGTGCTTCACCGGGACATGGAGGTGCAATCATGAGTGTCGGCATGCTGACGATCACCCACCACCAGTTGGGCCAGCAGCTGGTGGACATCGCCTCGCGAATCTTCGCGCGGCCGCCGGAGAACCTGGCTTGCTACGGAATCATCGAAGACTGCGACCTGGACACGGCGCTGGCCGAACTCCAGGACATCTGCGCCTCGCTGGACTGCAAGGACGGCCTGCTGATCCTGTCCGACCTGTACGGCGCCACGCCGTACAACCTGGCGAAGCGGCTGATGAACGAGTACCCGGAAGCCACGCTCGTCTCCGGCATCAACCTGCCGATGGTCGTGAAACTGTTCAACCTGCAGCAGCGCAGTCGAAGTCAACTGGCCGAAAGCCTGGCCACCAACGGCCGCATCGGCATCATCATAGAAGCGGGAGAGTCCGAATGATCGAGAAAAACGCCACCGTCGTCAACAAGCTCGGGCTGCACGCGCGGGCCGCCGCCAAGCTGGTCAGCGAAGCGAGCCAGTACCAGGCGCAGATGGAAATCGAGAAGGAAGGCAAGCGGGCCAACGCCAAGAGCATCATGAGCATCATGATGCTGGCGGCCACCCACGGCACCCCGGTGCGGCTGTTCACCAGCGGCCCGGACGAGGAAGAGGCCATGCAGGCCCTGCTGGCATTGTTCGAAAGCGGATTTGGAGAGGGCGCTGAACCATGCCCATGATCATCAACGGCATCGGGGTCTCCCGGGGCATCACCCAGGGCTGGATTCATGTGCTCAAGCGTGGTGAAACCGCCATTGCGAAACGCACCCTGGAGCCGGAGGAGATCGAGCCCGAGGTCGAGCGCCTGAACGAGGCGCTGGAGGAAGCCCGCAAGCAGTTGCGCGAAGTGCGCGACATGGTGCCCGAGAACATGCGCCAGGAAGTGACCGGCTTCCTCGATGCCCACCTACTGATGCTGGACGACTCCATGCTGGTGGACACGCCCACCGAGATCATCCGCAACCAGCACTACAACGCCGAGTGGGCGCTGCAGGACACCATGGAGCAACTGGTCGCCGTGTTCGAGAGCATGAAGGACGCCTACCTGCGCACGCGCAAGAACGACGTGCAGCACGTCATCCGCAAGGTGCAGGAAAACCTGACCCTGACCGACTCGGGCGGGGGCGGGGTCCAGAAACGCGACCTGACCGGCCGCATCGTGGTCGCCGACGACCTCACCCCGGCCGACACCGTGCTGATCCAGCACCAGAACGTCGCCGCCTTCGTCACCCAGTTCGGCAGTTCCATGTCGCACACCGCGATCCTGGCGCGCAGCCTGCAGATCCCGGCCGTGGTCGGCCTGCACGATGCGGGCATGCTGCTGGGAGACGGCGAACTCGTGCTAGTCGACGGGCACGGCGGCACCATCCTGTGCGCCGAAGACGCGAACTGGCTGGTCGACCAGTACCGGGAGCACCAGCGCGTGGAGCAGGAGCGCGAGGAAAAGCTGATGGCGCTACGCGACAAGCCGACGATCACGCTCGACAAGGAGCCCATCACGCTGAAGTGCAACATCGACCTGATCGAAGAGATTCCCCGCGTCCACGAGGTCCAGGCAGAAGGTGTCGGGCTATACCGCACCGAGTTCTTCTACCTCGACCGCCCCGAAGGGGCCAGTGCCGACGAACAGTACGAGGTCTACCGCGACCTGGTCCTGGCCCTGGACGGCAAGCCGCTGACCATCCGCACCCTGGACCTGGGCGCGGACAAGGAGTTCGACCCGGACTACGAGGGTGCGATCTCTCCGAACCCGGCCCTGGGCCTGCGCGCCATCCGGCGTTCCCTGCAGAACAAGCCGGTGTTCTTGGCGCAGCTGCGCGCGATCCTGCGCGCCTCTGCGCACGGGCCCGTCCACGTCATGCTGCCCATGCTCACCAACAACTCCGAACTGATGCAGAGCCTGGCGCTGATCCGCGACTGCATGAAAGAACTCGAGAACGAAAACGTCCCGTACGACCCGGAACTCAAGATCGGCGGCATGATCGAAGTGCCAGCCGCCGCCATCTCCGCCGACGTCTTCGCGCGCCATCTGGACTTCCTGTCGATCGGCACCAACGACCTGATCCAGTACACGCTCGCCATCGACCGGGTGGACGATCAGGTGCACTATCTGTTCGATCCGCTGCACCCTGCCGTGCTGTTCCTGATTCACCACACCATCCGGGCGGGCCGGGAAGCCGGGAAGCCGGTCGGCATGTGCGGCGAGATGGCCAGCAATCCGCGCCTGACCCGGCTGCTCGTGGGGCTCGGCCTGAGCGAGTTCAGCGTGCATCCGGGCTCCCTGCTCGAAATCAAGCAAATCATCAACCATGCGTCGTCCGAGGAGCTACAGAAACAGTGCCAGGAAATCCTGGCCTGCACGCAGCCGGAACAGATCCACGACATGGTCGAAGCGCTGGCGAAGTCCTAACCCTCCGGTCCATCACACAGGACCAGGACTTCTCAAGCCCTGAACTTCCACCCATGACGACTCCCGCCCCCGCCCAGCCGCCCGTGCAGACGCCGAACGCACAGGTCACGGCGCTGGCCCAGGCCATGAAGTCCGGCACCATGCAGTCGGTCCGCCAGATGCTGCGGGCGCTGCACCCAGCGGAGGTCGCGCAGCTGCTGGAATCCCTGCCGCGCGCCCAGCGCTTCATCGTCTGGGGCATGCTGGACCACGAACACGACGGCGAGGTGCTGCTCGAGGTCGGCGACGAGGTCCGCGCCTCCCTGATCAACGAGATGGACTCGGACGCCCTGGTCAGCGCGACCGAGGGCCTGGACATCGACGACCTGGCGGACTTGCTGGTCGACCTCCCCGAGACCGTCAGCTCGCAGATCCTCAACGACATGGACCAGCAGTACCGGTCCCGGCTGGAAGCCGTGCTGACCTACGACGAGGACACCGCCGGCGGCCTGATGGACACCAGCGTGATCACGGTGCGCGCGGACGTCGAACTGGAAGTGGTCCTGCGCTACCTGCGCCGGCACGACAGCATCCCGAGCCACACCGACGTGCTGATGGTGGTGGACCGGTTCGAACACTACCTCGGCGTGCTGCCGATCGCCGCGCTGCTGCTGCACGACCCGGACACCCTGGTCGGCGAGGTGATGGAGCCCGACCCGCCGCCAATCCCGGCGAACATGCCGGACGGCACGGTGGCGGCGATCTTCGAGGACCGCGACCTGGTGTCGGCGGCCGTGGTCGACGAGAACAACCTGCTGCTCGGGCGGATTACGGTGGACGACGTGGTGGACGTCATCCGCGACGAGGGCGTGGAGGTCCTGCACAGCTACGTCGGGCTGAGCGAGGACGAGGACCTGTTCGACTCGGTGCTGTCCGCCTCGCGGCGGCGCGCGGTCTGGCTCGGCGTCAACCTAGTCACGGCGTTCATCGCCGCGGCGGCCATCGGGCTGTTCCAGGACACCCTGGAGCGCGTGGTGGCCCTGGCCGTGCTGATGCCCATCGTCGCCAGCATGGGCGGCATCGCCGGCAGCCAGACCCTGGTCCTGGTCATCCGCGGCATGGCCCTCGGTCAGGTCAGCGCCCAGAACATGCGCGCCCTGCTGTTCAAGGAACTCGGCGTCGGGCTGCTCAACAGCCTGATCTGGTGCGGCGTGGTCGCGCTGGTCGCCGGACTGTGGTTCGACACCTGGATGATCGGCGCGGTCATCGCGCTGGCGTTGATCGCCAACATGGCCTTCGCCGCCCTGGCCGGCGTGCTGCTGCCCCCCGCCCTGCAACGCCTGCATATCGATCCGGCACTGGCCGGCGGCGTGATCCTGACGACCGTGACCGACGTGGTGGGATTCGTGGCGTTCCTCGCCTTGGGGACCGCGCTGCTGCTGTAGGAAGGCCGGCTCAGTCTGCCGGCAGGTTTCGCTTGGCGACCTCGTCAAGCTCCAGAAGAGTTTCGAGCAACGGCACCATGTCAGCCAGGGGCCAGGCGTTCGCCCCGTCGCTCAGGGCCTGGTCGGGGTCGGGATGGGTCTCCATGAACACTCCGGCCACGCCAACGCCTACCGCCGCCCGGGCCAGCGTCGGGACGAATTCCCGCTGCCCGCTGGAAGCGCTTCCGCCCGCGCCCGGCAACTGCACCGAATGCGTGGCGTCGAACACGACCGGGCAACCGGTCTCGCGCAGGACCGCCAGCGCACGCATGTCGGACACCAGGTTGTTGTAGCCGAAGCTCGCGCCGCGTTCGCACACCAGCAGGCGTTCGTTGCCGGCCGCGCGCGCCTTGTCCACCACCTGCCCCATCTCCCAGGGAGACAGGAACTGGCCTTTCTTGAGATTGACCGGGCGGCCTGCGGCGGCCACCCGGGTGATGTAGTTGGTCTGCCGGCACAGGAACGCCGGCGTCTGCAGCACGTCCACCACCGCCGCCACCTCGTCCACCGGCGTGTCTTCGTGAACGTCCGTGAGCACCGGAACCCCAAGCTGCGTGCGCACCTGCTCCAGGATGCGCAGTCCTTCCTCCATGCCCGGGCCGCGGAAACTGCCGCCGCTGGTGCGGTTGGCCTTGTCGAAGGACGCCTTGAACACGTAGCGCATGCCGAGCCGGCCGGTGGCCTCGGCCAGGTGCCCGGCCACCTGCATCACCAGGGCCTCGCTTTCGATGACGCATGGCCCGGCGATCAGGAACAGCGGCTGGCGGACTCCCGCCTGGAAATCACAGAATTCGTGCATGTCAGGAACGGGCAGCCCGGATCAGGCTGTTGAACAGCGGATGGCCCCGGAGCGGAGTGGAGGTGAATTCAGGATGGAACTGGCAGCCGATGAACCAGGGATGGTCGGTCAGTTCCACGGCTTCCACCAGCCGGTCGTCGTGCGATCGGCCCACCACCTGCATGCCGTTTCCGGTCAACTGCTCCAGGTAGTTGTTGTTGATCTCGTAGCGGTGACGGTGGCGTTCGTGGATCAGGTCGGACTCGTAAATCTGGCGCAGACGACTGCCCTCCTCCAACTGGCAGGGCTGCTCGCCCAGGCGCATGGTGCCACCCAGGTCGGAATGCGCGTTGCGCAGCTCCATCTCGCCCTCCCGGTCCATCCACTCGGTGATCAGGGCAACCACCGGATGCGGGGTATTTTTGTCGAATTCGGTGCTGTGCGCCCCTTCCAGGCCCAGGCAGTCTCGCGCATACTCGATCACCGCGACCTGCATGCCGAGGCAGATGCCGAGGTATGGAATGCGGTTCTCGCGGGCATAACGCACCGCCATGATCTTGCCCTCGATGCCCCGCTCGCCGAAGCCGCCGGGCACCAGCACCACGTCGGCGCCCTCCAGCGGGGCCGTGCCTTCCTGCTCGATCTGCTCGGAATCCACGTAGCGGATCTCGACCCGCACCTGGTTGTGCAAGCCGGCATGCTGCAGGGCCTCGTTCAGGGACTTGTACGATTCGGTCAGGTCCACGTACTTGCCCACCATGGCCACCACCACGCTCTCCTTCTGCGCTTTGCGCGCGGCCACCACCGCTCGCCACTGCGACAGGTCCGCCTCGGGGACGTCCAGGCCGAACTGCGCGACCACGATGTCGTCGAGGTCCTGCTCGTGCAGGGCCAGCGGGATGGAGTGGATGTCGTCCTGGTTGACGACTTCGATGACGGAGGTCTCCGCCACGTTGGTGAACAGGGCGATCTTCTTGCGCTGATCCTCCGGGATCGGCATATCGGTCCGGCACAGCAGAATGTCGGGCTGGATGCCGATCGAGCGCAACTCCTTGACCGAGTGCTGGGTCGGTTTCGTCTTGATTTCACCCGAGACCTTGATGTACGGCACCAGGGTCAGGTGGAGGAAGGCCGAATGGGACGGCCCCAGTTCCCCGCCCATCTGCCGGATCGCCTCGATGAACGGCAGGGATTCGATGTCGCCGACCGTGCCCCCGATCTCGACGATGCAGATGTCCGCGTCGGCCGCGCCCACACCCACACAGCGCTTGATCTCGTCGGTGATGTGCGGGATGACCTGCACGGTGGCGCCCAGGTATTCCCCGCGGCGCTCGCGGGCGATCACCCGCTCGTAGATCTGCCCGGTGGTCCAGTTGCTCGCCTTGCTGGCCCGGAAATCCACGAAACGCTCGTAGTGCCCGAGGTCCAGGTCGGTCTCCGCACCGTCGGCGGTGACGAACACTTCGCCATGCTGGAACGGGCTCATCGTGCCGGGATCGACATTGATGTAGGGGTCCAGCTTGATCATGGAGACGGCCAGCCCGCGCGCCTCCAGCAACGCGCCCAGCGAAGCGGCGGAAATCCCCTTTCCTAGAGAAGAAACAACCCCGCCCGTTATAAAGACAAACCGCGTCACGATCCTCGCCTCGACGCACTCAGGACGGGAATACAGGTTACCACAGAGGGGGTTTGGGAAGGAACCTCTCCGCAAAGAATTCGTCCAAGAGTATACTGACGGTAGGTTCGCATGGCGGGCATCAGAACAATGCCCGAGGAGGAAACATCATGGCAATTAATGTACACATCGTGGAGCGCGTCATCCGGGTGATTGCCGGGGTCGTGATTCTCTACGTTGGACTGGAAATGTACGGCATGGCTTGGTGGGCTTGGCTGGGATTGATCCCGCTGATTACCGGGCTGGTCGGCAATTGCCCAGTCTACAAAATATTCGGGATCTCCAGCAAGTAGACCCGAGCCGATGCGGCTACGGCCGGCACGCGAAGTGCCCCCATACCAGCCGGAGCTTCGCGTGCTGGTAGACCAGCGGGATTCGACCACGGCGCCACGGCGGAACCCCCGCTTCCTGTAGCAGCTTCTTCAATGCGTGGCGATGCTGCCGGCCTTCGGGCCGGCAGCGTTCCCCGCCCGTACGCAACCGCACCTCGAGATCCGTCCCGACCTCCTCGCCCAGTTGCTCCTGCAGCGACTCCCAGCGTAAATCCAGCTCCAGTTCCGGCAGCGCCAGGGCTTCCCCTCGGCGCCAACGCCAGCATGCTTCTTCCGGCAGGGCCGGCAGCTGCGGCACCAAGTGCAGGCGGCCGCGCCAGCGGTACATCCGGTAGCCCTCGAAAACATCCCCGAGCACCCGGTCGGCACCCGCGGCATGCACGGTGTGAAGCCACTGCCGAAGCCGCCGCTCGCCCGGAACCGCAAACCCCTGCTGCGCGATCCAGAACCGCACCAGGTTGACCTGCCGATCCTCGGAAAGCGATGCCAGGAATTCCACCGGGATCGTGTCCTCAGCGCCCAAGTCCTCCTCGGCACGCTCGCGCAGCAGGCGCGCTGCATGCGCGTGATGCCGGGCCGAACGGGCCAGCGTACGCGAGACCGAAGGCCAACGCGCTTCCAGCAAGGGCAGCATCTCGTGGCGCAGGAAGTTTCGCTCGATTTCGAGATCGAGATTGCTCGGGTCTTCCACGAACTCCAGCCAGTGCGCACGGGCGTAATCCTCGATATCCTCACGCGGTACGTCCAGCAGCGGCCGTACGAGCTTCCCTTCGCCCCAGTCCCGGCAAGGCGGCATGGCGGCAGTTCCGGCCACGCCCGAGCCGCGTAACAGTTGCAGCAGCAGCGTCTCCGCCTGGTCGTCCCGGTTGTGCGCCAGCAGAACCGCCGTATCGGTCCGTGCATGCGGCTGCAGCGCCCGATAGCGGATCTCGCGCGCCTGCGCCTCCGGGCCCAGCCCGGGCTCCGGCTCCCCCTCTCGATGCATTCGTTCCAGCGGAATGTCCCACTCGCGGCAGACCTTCGCGCAGTGCCGCTCAAAATCCTCGGCCGCCGGCTGCAGCCCATGGTTGACGTGCACCGCCCGCAGCTCGTCGCCGCGCTGCGCCGCGAACGCACGCATGCCATGCAGCAACACGGTGGAGTCCACGCCCCCGCTGTACGCCACGACCCAGGCGCGCACCCCGGGGCAGGTCTCCGGCAGCGCCTCCAAGGCCTGCGGAATGGAAAACGTCGGCGTCGTCACGTCTGGTACACCCCGACCTGCAGCAGCCGCTCCTCCCGGCGCTCGACCAGCACCACCGGATCCATCGCCCCGAGTTCCGCCAGGCATTTCGTCAGCGCCTGCCTCAGGGCGGCGGACATCGCCTCCACGTCGCGGTGTGCGCCGCCCAGCGGCTCCTCCACGATTTCGTCGATCAGTTCCAGTTCCTTGAGGCGCTTCGACGTCAACCCCATCGCTTCGGCGGCCTCCTGCGCTTTATCGGCGCTCTTCCAGAGAATGGACGAGCAGCCTTCCGGTGAAATCACCGAGTAGATGCTGTACTGCAGCATCATCAGGTGGTCGCAGACCCCGACCGCCAGTGCGCCCCCGGATCCGCCCTCGCCGATCACGACGCTCACCACCGGGACCCGCAGTTCGGCCATCACCTCCAGGTTGCGCGCGATGGCTTCGCTCTGTCCGCGCTCCTCGGCACCGATTCCAGGATAAGCGCCCGGCGTGTCGATGAACGTGATCACCGGCATCCGGAACCGTTCGGCCATCTGCATCAGGCGCCGCGCCTTGCGGTAGCCCTCCGGCCGAGGCATGCCGAAGTTGTGCTCCAGCTTCTCCTTGGTGTCGCGACCCTTCTGGTGCCCGATCACCATCACCGGCATGCCCTCCAGGCGCGCCATGCCGGCCAGGATCGCCCGGTCGTCCGCATACGCCTGGTCGCCGTGCAGCTCGTGGAACTCGCTGAACAGATGCGGCAGGTAGTCGCGGGTGTAGGGCCGCCGCGGATGGCGGGCCAGCTGCGTGACCTGCCAGGCCGACAGGCTGGAAAAAATGTCTTCGATCAACACCTTGCGGCGACCCTGAAGGCGTTCGATCTCGGCATCCAGGTCCAGGTCGCTCTCCGCCCCCATGTGGCGGAGCTCGCGGATCTTGGCCTCCAATTCGGCGACCGGCTGCTCGAAATCCAGAAAATCCGGGTTCATGGCGTCAGAAAATCAATGGTCAAATTGCGAGTATAGGACATTTGCCGACTCCACGCCCGGCAGGCCCCGCAACGCCTGCAGCGTGTCCTCGTCCGCGGAGACCTTCCAGTCTTCGTCCAGCACCCAGCGGCTTCGGCCCCCTTGCCCCGTATGCTGGACGCTCACCTCGCAGCCGCCCCGGTGGTCGGCCAGCACCTGCTTGATGGCGCGCACCGTGTCCGGGCCACTGTCGCCGTTGAGCACGATCTCCACCCGTTCCGCCCTCTGCCGGCTCATCTGGTCCAGCGTGTAGAGCAGCTTCGCCCGGATCCGCAGGCGCTCGTTGCGCTCCGCTTTCGGCTGCACCCGGACCTCGCCCTCCACCAGCATCAGGTCCCCGACCTCGAAATCCCTCGCCCGCTCCGGCTCCTGCGCGACGACCTCCAGCCGCTCCTTGTCGTCCTCGAGATCGATGAACGCCACCTCGCCGTTTCTCGGGTAGCCGATCTTCATCACCACCCCGGCGGTGCACACTTTCCATGCCCGGCCGTATTTGGAGCCCATTGCGGCCTCGGCATCCTTCCGCACCTGGGACAGCGACTGCGTCCCCATTTGCTTCATTTGCGCCTGATATTGCAAGAACGGATGCCCGCTGAAGAAGAAGCCCAGGGCCTCGAACTCGTACGTCAGCCGCTCAACCGCCTCGTATTCCTGTTCGTCCTGCGGCATCGTGCAGAACTCCGCCGCCGTCTCCTGCGCGAACAGCGAATCCTGCCCCATGCTACGGTCCAACTGGACCCGCTGAGCCTGAACCTTGATCCGGCCCGCCGTCTCCGCCATCGCCCGCCGGCTCGCGCCGAAGCCGTCCAGCGCGCCGGCATGGATCAGCGCACGCAGGTCCCGTTCGCTGTAGTCGCGGGCATCCAGACGGTGGCACAGGTCCTCCAGACCGGTGAACGGCGCCGACTCGCGCTCCTCCACCAGGCGCGCCACCAGGCCCTGTCCGACCCCCTTGATCGCGCCCAGCCCGTAGCGGACCTCGCCTTCCCCCGGCACCGTGAAGTAATAGTCGGACTCGTTGACGTCCGGCCCTTTCAGCGTCAGCCCGAGCGCGCGCGCCTCCTTGCACAGCAGCGCCAGCTTGTCGGTGTCGTCGCTCTCGCTGGACATCGCCGCCGCCATGAACGCATCCGGGTAGTGCGTCTTGAACCAGGCGGTCTGGTATGCCAGCAGCGCATACGCGACCGAATGCGACTTGTTGAATCCGTATTCCGCGAACTCCTTCATCAGGTCGAAGACCTTCTTCGCCTCGTAAGGCGCCAGGCCGTGCTGGACCGCCCCCTGCTGGAAGCGCTCGGCATGCTCCGCCATCTCCTCCGGCTTCTTCTTGCCCATCGCGCGGCGCAGCAGGTCGGTATCGCCGAGCGAATAGCCCGCCAGCTCGCGCGCCAGTTGCATCACCTGCTCCTGATACAGGATCACCCCGAAGGTCGGCGCCAGGATCGGTTCCATGTCCGAGTGCAGGTAACTGATCCGGCCCGGGTTGCGCTTGCACTGGATGTATTCCACGTCCATCTTCGAGTTGAGCGGGCCCGGGCGGTACAGCGCCACCAGCGCCACCAGGTCATCGAAGCAGTCCGGTTCCATCCGCATCAGCAAATCGCGCATCCCGTCCGACTCCAGCTGGAACACCTCCATGGTCTGCGCCCGCTGCAGCAACGCATAGGTTTCCTTGTCGTCCAGCGGCAGCGTGTCCAGGTCCAGGGGCGGCTCCCCGCGCGACTCCAGGCGCGCATTGACCGTGCCCAGGCACTGGTCCAGCAGCGTCACCGTGCGCAGGCCGAGGAAATCGAACTTGGTCAGGCCGATCGTCTCGACATCCTTCATGTCGAACTGGGTGATCGCCACCTCGGGATGCCGGGCCTCGAAGTACAGCGGCGTGTAGTCGGTCAGCGCGCCCGGCGCGATCACTACCCCGGCGGCGTGCCGCGAAGCGTTGCGCACCACGCCCTCCAGCTGCAATGCCACTTCGTACAGGTGCGCGCCGGTCGTGTCCTCCGGGTGGCTGACCAGCTCCCGGAACTCCGGCGAGTCCTGGTAGGCTTTCTCAAGGGTGATGCCCAGCTCGTTCGGCACCGCGCGCGCGATGCGGTCGCAGTAGTTGTACGGCGCACCGAGCGCACGCCCGACGTCGCGGACCGCCGCCTTGGCCGCCATCGTGCCGTAGGTGATGATCTGCGCCACGCTTTCCTCTCCATAACGCTTGCGCACGTATTCGATCACCCGGTCCCGGTTCCGGTTGCAGAAATCGATGTCGAAGTCCGGCATGCTGACGCGCTCGGGGTTCAGGAAACGCTCGAACAGCAGCCCGTAGCGCAACGGATCCAGGCCGGTGATGCCGAGGGAATAGGCCACCAGCGAACCCGCGCCGGAGCCGCGGCCGGGGCCGACCGGAATGTCGTTGTCGCGCGCCCACTGCACGAAATCCGCGACGATCACGAAGTAGCCGCTGAAGCCGGTCTCGTGGATCACCCCGAGCTCATGCTCGAGCCGCTCCCGGTAGTCGGACTCCTCTCCCACCATCTGCCCGCTGGCCTCGAGACGCTCCAGGCGGTGGCTCAGGCCCTCGTTCGCCCGCCGGTCCAGGTAGTCGTCCATGGACTCGCCTTCCGGGGTCGGATAGGCGGGCAGCAGCGTCCGCCCCAGGTTCAACTGGCAGTTGCAGCGCAAAGCGATCTGTTCGGCGTTGTCGATCGCCTGCGGATAACTCTCGAACACCTCCCGCATCATGCTCTCGGAACGCAAGTGCTGCTCCTTGCTGTACCCGCGCGCCCGGTCCGGATCGTTGACGCGGTTTTGGCTGCGGATGCACACGCGCACCTCGTGTGCCTCGAACTCCTCGCTGGCCAGGAACCGCACGTCGTTGGTCGCGACCATCGGCAATTCGTGCAGGTGCGCGCACTCCGCCGCGAACTGCAGGAAGTCCATTTCGTGCTCCCGGTCGGTCTTGGTGACCTCCAGGTAGAAGCGGTTCGGGAAGTGACGCTTCCAGTACTCCAGCGCCGCCTTCGCGGCCCGGCGGTTCTCGGCGAGCATGGCCTGGCCCAGGTCCCCGGCCACGCCGCCGGACAGCACGATCAGGCCCTCGCCGTGCTTCGCCAGGTCCTGGCGCAGGATATGGTCCTGCCCCCGCCGGTAGCGGTCGCTCAGCAGCTGGCAGAGATTCCGGTAACCGTCATTGTCCCGGCACAGCAGCACCACCCGGGCGGAGCGGTCGTGCATCACCGGCATCTCCAGATCAATCTCCGCGCCCAGGATCGGCTTCACGCCGTAGCGCAGCGCCGCGCGGTAGAACTTGACCGCCGCGAACAGGTTGTTTCGGTCGGTCAGGGCGACCGCCGGCATGTCCAGTTCCGCCACCTGCTTCATCAGCGGCTCAATGCGCACCAGCCCGTCGTCCAGCGAGTACTCGGTATGCAGGTGCAGGTGGACGAAGCTCATGCCGCCTGCTCCGCAAGTACCGCACGCACCGGCGCGTAACTCAACCGGTGCTGCTGCCCGGGGCCGTGCTCGGACAAGGCTCGCAGGTGCTCCGCCGAAGGATAGCCTTTGTGCCGGGCAAAGCGGTAGCACGGCTCCTGCACGTCGCAGTAGCGCATCCAGGCATCTCGCGCTTCCTTGGCGAGCACCGATGCCGCGCTGATGCTGTCCACCCGGGCGTCCCCGCCGATCACCGCCGTCGCCGGATGCGGCAATTCCGGGCACTGCCGGCCGTCCACCAGCACGTGCTCGACCCCGTCCGGCAGCCGGGCGACCGCTTCCGCCATCGCCCACAGGCTCGCCTGCAGGATATTGATGCGGTCGATCTCCCGCGCCGGCACGAATGCCACCGCATAAGCCCAGGCGCAGGCCCGGATCTGCACCGCCAGACGCGCCCGCTGCGCCGGCGTCAGTTTCTTGGAATCGGTCAGCCCCTGAATGCGGCAATCCCGCGGCAGCACCACGGCGGCCGCGGCCACCGGGCCGGCCAGCGCGCCCCGCCCCGCCTCATCCACCCCCGCGATGCAGCCGAGATCCGGCAGGGGCGGTAGCAGTTCCGGGGTGTCAGGCATCAGCAGGGTCGGGAAAGGTCAAAAAGTGAAATCGAGGCCGCTAGCGGCATTGTACCCAAGCGCGGGATTCGTCCCGCGCAAAGTCTCGCGGGCTATAATTTCGGGTTGCACCGCGCCATCAGACCGCCTTCCTTACAGTGAGCCTCCCGCTTCGTACCGCCGTCATCGGAGTCGGCTACCTGGGACGATTTCATGCGCAGAAATACGCCGCACTCCATGACTGCGACCTGGTCGGCGTCGTGGACCTCGACCCCGAACGCCTTGCGGCCGCCTGCGAGGAACTCGACGTGCCCGGCTTCGCCAGCCACCGCGAAATCCTGGGCCAGGTGGACGCGGTCAGCATCGTCGTGCCCACCGCAAAACACTACGAGATCACCCGGGCCTGCCTGGAGGCCGACTGCCACGTGCTGGTCGAAAAACCCTTCACCTCCTCGGTCGAGGAAGCCGCCGAACTGATCGATCTGGCCCGCGAGAAGGAACGCATCATCCAGGTCGGCCTGCTGGAGCGGTTCAACTCGGCCTTCTGCGCCCTGATGCAGGGGCTGGAGACCCCCCGCTTCATCGAAGTCCACCGCCTGGCGCCCTGGAACCCGCGCGGCGCCGAGATCGACGTGACCCTGGACCTCATGATCCACGACATCGACCTGGCCCTGACCGTGGTCGGCGAGGATCCCCATGAAATCCGCGCCAGCGGCACCGCCGTGATCGGCGACACCCTGGACATCGCAAACGCCCGGCTCGAATTCCCCGGCGGCTGCGTCGCCAACGTCACCGCCAGCCGCCTGAGCCGCCGCAGCGAGCGGCGGATGCGCGTGTTCCAGCACCACTCCTGCTACGCCCTGGACCTGAACAAGCGGGAACTGGACCGCTACCTCCTGCGCGAGGGCGACGGGCCTCCTTCGGAGCGCATCGAACACGCGACCGAAGCCTTCCAGGAGACCGATTCCCTGCGCGAGGAAATCCACCACTTCATCGACTGCATCCGGCAGGGCACCGAGCCCATGATCCGGGGAGAGGACGGCCTGCGCGCCCTGCGCACCGCGCTGGAAGTCACCCAATGCATGCGGGAGGGAAACGCCCCATGAGCGTGACCATTCCCATCCTGGACCTGACCGCGCAGTACACGGCCCTGCAGGAGGAAATCGAGGCCGCTGCCGTGCGCGTGCTGCGCAGCGGGCACTACGTGCTCGGTCCGGAGGTCGAGGCCCTGGAAGCGGAACTCGGCGCAATGCTCGGCCTCGGCAATGTGATCAGTTGCGCCTCCGGCACGGATGCGCTCTGCCTGGCCCTGCGCGCGCTGGGCATCGGCCCCGGCGACGAGGTCCTGGTGCCGGCCTTCACCTTCGCCGCCTCGGCCGAAGCCGCCGCCCTGACCGGCGCCCGCCCGGTGTTCGTGGACATCGACCCCGACACCTTCCTGATCGACCTCGAATCGTGCCGGGCTGCCGTCACGGACCGCACCCGCGCGGTCGTCGTGGTGCACCTGTTCGGCCGACCCGCCAATGTCGCCGCCATGCAGGAGGCGGTCGGGCCGGAAATCGCCATCGTCGAGGACTGCGCGCAGAGTTTCGGGGCGAAGACCGCGGGACAGGCCACCGGCACCTTCGGGCAGGTTGCCTCCTTCAGCTTTTTCCCCAGCAAGAACCTGGGCGCCTGCGGCGACGGCGGCGCCGTGACGACCGGCGACCCCGAACTCGCCGAACGATTGCGCGCCCTGCGCAACCATGGGTCCCGCCAGCCCTACCACCACGAGACCCTGGGCCTGAACAGCCGGCTGGACGAACTTCAGGCCGCCATCCTGCGCGTCAAGCTTCCGCACATCACCGAATGGAACAACAAGCGACGGCTGCTCGCGGAGCGCTACACCGAAATGCTCCGGCAACAGGAAGGAATCCGCGTACCCGAGAGCGTGGAAGGCCACGTCTGGCACCAATACACCCTGCTGAGCCCCCGGCGCGACGCCCTCCAGGAACAACTGGCTGAAGACGGCGTGGAAAGCCGGGTCTACTACCCGATCCCCCTGCACCGGCAGGAAGCCTACGCGCAGTGGGCCTCCGGGGTCTCGCTCCCGGTCACCGAGCAGGTCTGCCGGCAGTGCCTGTCGCTGCCCATGTTTCCCGAGCTCCATCCCGCCCTCGTCGAGCGGATCTGCGCCAGCATCGCCCGTGCCCACACCTGAGGCGGCCGCACACCTGATGCTGGTTTCCGGAGAGGCCTCCGGGGACCGATACGCGGCGGAACTGGTCGAAGAACTCCGTTCCCGGCATCCCGCATGGACCTATTCCGGCATGGGCGGCGAAGCTTCGCGCACGGCCGACATCGAACGGATCGTCGACTCCACCGGACTGGCGGTGGTCGGGCTGGTGGAGGTCCTGCGACACTACCGGGAAATCCGCGGCGCACTAAAAATCCTGAAAGCGCAGGTTCGGGCCCGGCGTCCGGCGCTGTTGGTGCTCGTCGACTATCCGGAATTCAACCTCAGGCTCGCCCGCTTCGCGCATCGGCACGGGGTGCCGGTGCTGTTCTACATCAGCCCGCAGATCTGGGCCTGGCGCGCCTGGCGGGTGCGCGAAATCCGCCGCCACGTCGACCACATGGCGGTGGTCTTCCCGTTCGAACGCGACTTCTACGAAGAGCACAACGTACCCGTCACCTATGTCGGCCACCCCCTGCGCGGACAGACCAGCCCGGCGCAACCGCCCGACGCCGTCCGCGAGCGATGGAGACTGGACGCGCAGCGCCCGGTAATCGGCCTGTTCCCCGGCTCCCGGCGCAGTGAACTGGCGCACCTGATGCCGGTCTGTACCGGAGCGGTACAGCAACTGCAGGATCATCCCGCCCGACCGCAATTCGCGCTGGTGATGGCCCCCGGGCTGAACCCGAACGACTACGCCCCGTGGCTGGCCGATCTGCCCGAGGTGAAATGCCTGCAGGAACCCATCTACGATGCCATGCAGGTGTGCGACATGGCGGTGGCAGCCTCCGGCACGGTGACCCTGCAACTGGCCCTGATGCGCGTACCGTTCTGCATGATCTACCGCCTTGCGGGTCTGAGCTATGCGCTGGCACGCCTGCTGGTGCGCATTGACCGGTACTGCCTCGCGAACATCGTCGCGGGCGAAGACCTGGTGACCGAACTGATCCAGGCCGATGCGACGCCCCGGCGGATTGCGGACACTCTCACGCCCTGGCTGGACGAGCCGGCTCGGCTCAATCAGGTTCAGGAAAAACTGAAAGTCGTCGAGGAGCGACTAGGGCCAGCGACCGGCATGAGCCGGCTGGCCGATTGCTCGGAGCAGATGATTTCGGCGTCCGGGTGACTCCGGTCAGCGGGAAAATCAATCCTGATCAGTAACCGAACGGGGCGGATCAAATCCGCAATCGCCCCCCGTAGAGCACGACTCACCATACGTGAGTTCCTCGCCGGCAGGTCCGGGTGCCTCCAACTCTGCTCTCCTCGCGGGGTGACGCACCATAGTTTCGACGACCGCCAGGCGCTCCTGCAACTGAGAGATTTTCTCGCCCAGTTCAACCTGAACTTGAGAGATCTTCTCGCTTAGCTCAACCTCTACCCGAGCGATGTCTGAACGCAAGACATACCCACCGGCCAACAGCGTCGACACAAGGACACCCAGCGTAAGCATCTCTCCGAATGTGACGTTTCTGTCCATTCCAGATTACCCCGTACCTGTCGAACAGGCTTCATCATTGACCGCAGGCCCGCTATCGTCCAGATCTGCAATGCCCGCCAACTTGACCGGGGGGCGGTCGGGAAACTTCGCGATCAGGCTCAGCCGTCCGCCCAGGGCTTCGACTTGCCGTCTGAGCGTCGAGACCAACAGGTCCCGGCGCTTCTCAATGCGCGAGACATTCTCCTGGGTGATTCCGAGCACCTCGGCGACGTGCTCCTGAGTCTGCTCCCGGACTTTCCGCAAGTCCTGCAGCGACATGATTTCGGCAATCAGTTCGTCGGTTCGTTCGTTAATTTGCTTACGATGCTCAGGAGAAAGCTGATTCAGCACCTCCTCCAAAGTCTTCGGTGTTTTACTGTCCACAAAAACTCCCGGCAATTGCCCGGAACTCCAGATCGATCTTCTCGCTCAGTAGAATCACTCGGCTGCAAAGACAAAAGACCTGTCCGGCCGGATCATTCGGTTGCCGCAATGCCATCCCCGGCCTGGGACTGCTCAATGTATCCCTCAAGCAGGCCTTCGATATGCGCCATGCGTTCGTTGAGACTTGCGATCTCGCCAAACACTTCCGTTCGAAGCGTGGCAATTTCACCCTTTAGTTCTGTGCGCAGATCGCTCATGTCTATGCGCAAATCGCTCATATCCGTGCGCAGATCGCCTATGCTTTGGCCAAGGTTCCAAGTAAGCACGAACAGCGCCAGCATGAACGCGAGGATAGTCACTCCCCCGCTGGCGATCCCAACCATCTCGGGACTCACTTTCACCCGTTCGAACTCCATTCCGATTTCGCGCCCAAAAGCCATGAGAACACCCCCATGATACCAAGAGAGGACGCATTCTCACTTTGCCCGGCAGCCAAGACCCTAGGTTCCTGCCCGGCAAGCGAATCAAGCGCGACTGTCCACTCCATGTACGTAATATAACTTATAGAGCATATGCTGTCAAAGGCATAGCCGACGGCAAGGCATTCCGCGCCAAAAAGCCGTTCGGCGAACTGATTCAGTCGGAGTGCTTCTCGCGGATGATGCCGCGCCGGCTCTCGGCGATGAACGCCCGCATCTGCTCCACTTCCGGGTATTGCCCGGCTAATTGGCTGACCTCTTCCTCCGGCTTTCCTCCGGACACGCGAATCATCAACTTGTAGGCCCGCGCCAACGCTTCCATCGTCTCCTCGGAGAAACCGGCCCGGCGCAACCCTTCCCGATTGAGCCCGTACGGGCGGGCCAAGTTGCCCGACGCCAGCACGAAAGGCGGCAAATCCTTGTTCAGGGCGGTTCCCATTCCGCTGAACGCATAGCGCCCGACGCGGCAGAACTGGTGTACCAGGGTGAACCCGCCCAAAATCGCATGGTCCTGGACCTCGACGTGGCCCGCCAGCGTCGCGCCGTTGGCGAACGTCGTGTCGTCCCCGATCACGCAGTCGTGCGCGATGTGCACGTACGCCATGATCCAGTTGTGGTTCCCGACCTGGGTGCGGTTGTGGCCCTGGGCCGTGCCGCAGTTCAGGGTCACGAATTCGCGGATGGTGTTGCCGTCGCCGATCACCAGCTCGCTTTCCTCGCCCGCGTATTTCTTGTCCTGCGGAACCTCGCCGACGGAGGCGAACTGGAAGATCCGGTTCTCCCGGCCCACGGTGGTGCGCCCGGTGACCACTGCGTGCGGGCCGACCCAGGTGTCGGCGCCGATGCGCACATGCGGGCCGATGACCGCGTAGGGTCCGATGTCCGCCGCGGGGTCGATCTCCGCCCCGGCGTCCACCACGGCCGTCGGATGAATGCTCAAGGTTCGAAGTCCGGGTTACGCCTCTGACGGCAGTTCTTTGAACATGCACATGATCCCGGCGCTGGCCACCAGCTCGCCGTCGACCCGGGCCGCGGCATCAAACGACGCGCAGTTCCGGCGCATCCACGTCAGCTTGACGTCCACCGTCAACTGGTCGCCGGGCACCACCGTCTTCTTGAAGCGGGCCTTGTCGATGCCGACCAGCATGTACAGGTTGTCGCCTTTCGGGTAGGACTCCGGCGACTTGAACACCAGCAGGCCCGAAGCCTGGGCCATCACCTCCAGGATCAGGACGCCCGGAAAGATCGGGATTCCGGGAAAGTGCCCTTGGAAACACGGCTCGTCCGCCGTGATGTTCTTGACGACCTGGATCGACGTCCCGGTCTCCAGTTCCAGGATCCGGTCCACCAGCAGAAACGGATAGCGGTGCGGCAGCAGTCGCTGGATTTCCTGGATGTCAAAACCCTCGCTCACGACTTGTCTCCTGCCTTCAAGGCCCGGATGATCCGATCCAATTGTTTGAAGCGCGCCACGTTCCGCAGCCAGTCCGCATTTTCCTGGATGGATGTGCCGGAACTGTACGCCCCGGCGCGGGTCAATGTCTGGTTGGCCTTGGACATACCGGTAATGATAACCCCATCGGCCAACTCCACGTGGCCCTGCACGCCGGCGGCCCCTCCGATCTGGCAGTAGCGGCCGATCCGTGCACTGCCCGCAATACCCGCATTGCCGGCAATCGCGGAATGATCGCCGATCTGCACGTTGTGCGCGATCTGCACCAGATTGTCGATCTTGACCCCGCAGCCGATCACGGTGTCGTCCAGCATGCCGCGGTCGATGGTGCTGTTGGAACCGATCTCGCAGTCGTCCCCGATCCGCACGCCGCCACGGTGCGTCAGCTTGACCCACCGCCGGTCCTCCTGGGCATAGCCGAAACCGTCGGACCCGACCACCACGCCGGGCCAGAACTCGACCCGGTCGCCGACTCGGACCCCCTCGCGCAAGGTAATCCGGGCATGCAGGACGCAGCCCTCGCCCAAAGTCACGCCTTCGCCGATCACGCAGTGCGGCCCCAGCACGCTGCCTGCGCCGATGCGGGCGTTCGCCCCCACCACGCAACCGAAATCCACCCGTACCGGCGCCTCCAGCCGCGCGCTGTCGTCGACAACGGCGCCGGGATGGATCGCATGCGTCACTTCAGGGGGCGGGTACAGGGCCTGCAGCACCCGCGCCATACCGAGATAAGGGTCTTCGCAGGACAGCGACGGGACCGGGCAGTGGTCCCGGTCCGACTCGCGCAGCAGCACCGCGCTTGCCCGGGTCTGTTGCAGCTCAGCCCGATGACGGGCGTGGCTGTAGAAGGAAATGGAGCCGGGTCCGGCGGCGCTCAGAGAGGCCACGTGGTCAATGCAGAGATCCGGAACCGGTAGAGGATCGGGGGTCCGGGCGTTCGCGATTTCCGCGATCTGACCCAGGGTCAGAGACACCACATCGATTAGGGATTATTCATCTTCTTGAGCACCCGGTCCGTGATATCAATGCGCTTGCTGGCGTATAGGCTCACGGCCTGGGTAAGAATCAAGTCGAATCCCTCTTCGCTCGCGATCTCGGCCACCACGGCATTGACTTCGTCCTGCAGCTTCCCGAGTTCCTCGTTGCGGCGGATCGCCAAATCCTCGCGCACTTCGTCGCGCTTGCGTTCAAAATCGCGGCGCCGGCGTTGCACTTCCCGTTCCTGCTCGAGCCGATTCTCTTCCGACATCACGTCGCTTTCGTTCGCCAGATTCTGGGCCAGTTCGCTCACTTCTTTATGGAGCTTCTCCAGCTCCTCATTCCGGGGTGCGAATTCGTTCTGCAATTTCTGCCGGGCCGCCACCGCCTGGGGGGAATCCTCCAGAAGGCGCCCGACATCCACGAAACCGACTTTCGCGTTCTGCGCAGCGACCGTGCCACTCATGGCAATCAGCGCCACGCCAATCACATGTGCCCAGAAAATGGATGGTTTTTTCATAAATCGTGCTCCTATTCTTTTAATTTTACACGGTTGGCCTAGAGCGACCCCAGATTGAACTGGAACGACTCCGTCTTGTCCGTCTCGTGATCGTTGAGATGCGTGGACAGGCTCATCGAGATGCCGCCGAGCGGCGACAGCCAGGACAGGCCGATTCCGACCGATCCCCGCATCTCCTGAACGTCAAAATCCTCCGCCTCGGGGAACACGTAGCCTGAATCCACGAATACGGCTCCACGCAGGTTGGCCTCGTCGATGAACGGGATCGGGAACGACAGTTCGAGCGAATAACCCAGCTTTAAGTTCCCCCCGAACGGCTCGTCGAACTCGTCGCGGGGCGAGAGCGTGTTCAATTCGTAGCCGCGTACGCTCTTCGGGCCGCCGGTCACGAACTTCTGCGCGAACGGCAGGTCGTCGGTGCCCGCGTAGCCGTCCCCGTAGGCGGCCTCGCCCTTGATCGCGAAGGTCAGGTCCTCGGTCACCTTCAGGTATTCCTCCTGGATGTAGGACAGGGTGTAGTATTCCTGTCCGCTGCCCGGCAGCGTCGCCTGCGCCGAGACCCGGCGCAGCGAGCCTTCGCGGGTAAACAGGCTGCGGTCGCGGGTGTCGTAGGCGAAAGAGCCGATCAGCGACAGGTTGTAGTACGTGACGTCGCAGTAGACCGGGTTTCTGCTGGCGAACGAGACCTTGATCTCCCCCACGTACAGGCAATCGCCGTCGTGATCCGCGAGAAATTTCCGCACCAGGAAAGACGAGCCGCTGCCCGCGTCGAAGTTGATCCTCTGGAAGCGGGTGGCGAACGTGAACCTGCTGTCCTCGGAGATCGGGATGCCGTAGCTCAGGTAGCCCAGGAAGTCGCGCGACTCGTACTGGGTGCGCTGGTCGCCGCCGTCGCCCGTGTCCACCTTGCGCGTGCTGAAGCCGAAGCTGCGGCTGACGCCGTTGATGGTGTAGTACGGGTTGTAGAAATCGAAGGAATAGCGGGTGGAAATCTCGCTGTTGTCGAAGTGGATCCCGACCCGGTTGCCGGTGCCGAAGAAGTTCTCCTGCTCCACGCCGGCCGCCAGCGACAGGCCGCTGCCGCTGCTGAATCCGGCGCCGGCGGTGAAGTTGCCGGCCAGACGCTCCGTGACGGTGACCGTCAGGTCGACCTGGTCGTTGGTGCCCGGGACCCGGGTCTGCGTGATTTCCACGGTGTCGATGTACGCCAGGCGCTGCAGGCGCCGACGCGACTTCTCCAGCTTCTGCGACGACATCCAGGCGCCTTCCATCTGCCGCATCTCCCGGCGCAGCACCTCGTCCTGGGTGGTGTAGTTGCCCATGATGTCGATCCGCCGCACATACACCCGCTGGCCCGGATCGATGAAGAAGTTGATCGCCACCTCGCCGGTCTCCTCGTCGAGATCGGTGACCGGGTTGACCTTGGCGAAGGAATAGCCCTCCTCGCCCAGCCGGGCCTTCAGGCGGCTGCTCGAGGCCTGCGCCCGGGAGCTGGAGAAGTACTGGCCCGCCTGGATGGTCAGCAGCGAAGTCAGCTCTCCCTGCGGCACGATGAAGATGCCGGACAGCGACACCTCGCGCACCACGAAGCGCTGGCCCTCGTTGATGTGAACCGTGACGTAGATGCCCTCGCGGTCCGGACTCAGTGAAATCTGCGCCGAATCCACCCGGAACTTCAGGAATCCACGGTTCAGGTAGAACGAACGCAGCCGCTCCAGGTCGCCCGACAGCTGCAACTTGGAATACTTGCCCGTATTGCCCATGATGTCATACCAGGCCGGCTCGGAAGACTCGAACAGTTCCAGCAGTCGTTCTTCGGTGTAGGAGACGTTGCCGACCACGTGCACCTGCCGGATGGTTGCCGGCTCGCCCTCCACCACGTTGATATGGATCGCTACCCGGTTCGCGCCCATGTCGACGACCTCGATCACAACCTCCGCGTTGTAGAAACCGATGGCGTGGTACTGCTGCAGGACCTCGTTGTGGAGACGGTCCAGCAGCGGCTGGTTGAAGATCCGTCCAGCCGCGATGCCGGCATCCTCCAGCACTTCCTCCAGGGTTTCTACCTTGAGAACCTCAAGACCGTCGAAAGCCATTTCGGTGATGGCCGGGCGTTCCACCACCGCGACCACCAGCACGTTGCCGCGGCGCGACACCTGCACGTCGCTGAACAGCTCGGACTTGAACAGCGCCCGCACCACCTCGCTTGTCCGGGACACGTCGAAATCCTCGCCCACCTCAACCGGCAGATAAGTAAACACGGTGGCCGCCTCCAAGCGTTGCAAACCCTGCAGTTCGATGTCTTCCACCACGAACGCAAACGCCTGCGGCACCGCCAGCATCAGGGCGAAAAAGAGCGGAATCGGGGCAGATTTCAACCGAAACATCAGGTTATCCCAGCAATCGGGCTAGGTCATTGTAAAGGGCAAGCCCCATCAATGCCGCCAGCATGGCCAAGCCAAGACGCTGACCGACGGCTTCGACCTGCGGCGACACCGGCCGGCCGGTCAGCGCTTCGGCCAGGCAATACAGCAAATGCCCCCCGTCCAGGATCGGGATCGGAAGGAGGTTGAGAACCCCCAGGCTGACGCTCAACAGGGCCAGCATGGACAGGAACGCCGCCATCCCGATCATGGCCGACATCCCGGCGAATTCGGCAATTCCGACCGGTCCGCTGATATTCTTGACCGATGCGCCCCCGATGAGCAACTGCCCGATCAGGCGGACGGTCAGGATGCTGAAGTCCCAGGTCCGCTCCGCGCCCAGCACCAGGCTCTCCCCGACCGGATGGCGCACGACCACACTCAGGCGCTCCGCCAGGACCGGGTCGCGGTACGGGGTCACGCCAATCCGACCGGCCGGCGTGCCGGAATCGTCAATCGCCTCGATGCGAACATCTTGGCGCATACGCTGCCCGCCCCGTTCGAACTCGATCGCCACGGCCTGGCCCGGCCGCGCGCGGATATACTCCGACATCCCCTCCCAGGTCGCCACCGGGGTCTCGTCAAGACGCACGATGCGGTCGCCGCCACGCAAGCCGGCCGCCTCGGCCGGTGTGCCGTCCAGGACGGTGCCGATCGCGGATGTGGACGTCGAGCGCAGCGGGCTCATCCCGAGCGTGCCGAACACGTTCTCGTTCTTCAGCAACCCCGGACCCACGTCGATCACCGGGTGTGCCACGCTGCCGTCCTCGCGGCGGACCTCCATGTCGATGACGCCGTCGCCGAGTCCGGAGTCCAGAAGCGGCACGATGAAGGCCTGCCAGGTCTGGATCGGCCGGCCCCCGACGGACAGCACCTCGTCGCCGGGGAGAAGGCCCGCGACCGCGGCCGGCGATCCTTCCACCACATGGCCGACCAGTGGACGCCGTCCGGTCTCGCCCGTCATGAACACCAGGGAGTAAAGCAGGAAGGCCAGAAGCAGGTTGAACAGCGGCCCGGCGGCGATGATCGCCGCCCGCTGGTACAGCGGTTTTCCGGTGAACTCGACCTCCCGGAGTTCTTCCGGGACCTCCCCGGCCTCGCGCTTGTCCAGCATCTTCACGTACCCGCCGAACGGCAGGACGGAAACCACCCACTCGGTCCCGGTGCTCGGCGAAACATAGCACCACAGCGGCCGGCCGAAACCGACCGAGAACCGCAGCACTTTCACGCCGCAGCGACGAGCCACCCAGTAGTGCCCGAACTCGTGGAACGTCACGAGCACGGCAATGGCGGTCAGGAAGGCCGCCAGGCTGATCAGGAAACTCACAGCGCCTCTATGACCTGCCGGGAGCAGGCACGCGCCTCGCTATCCACGCCGATGATGTCGTCGATTCCGCCTGGCTCGCCGGCGGAAATCTCTCCCAGTGTCCGTTCCACCACTTCCGCGATCTGCGGGAAACGGATGCGCTCCTGCAGGAACCCGTCGACCGCGACCTCGTTGGCCGCGTTCAGCACGGTCGGCGCCGGCCCGCCCGCCTGCATCGCCTGGCGCGCCAACTCCAGGCAGGGATAGCGCCCGGGCGGCGGCGGATACCAGTTCAGGGGCGCGCACTCCGCCAGGTTCAGGGATTCGACCCCGGAAGGCAGGCGCTGCGGCCCGAACAGGGCATAGCTGATGGCGACGCGCATGTCGGCCGGCCCCAGGTGAGCCAGCGTGGAACCGTCGCGCAGGGTCAATAAGGCATGGACGATCGACTCCGGATGGATCACGGCGTCGACCCGGTCGGCCTCCAGGCCGAACAGCCAGCGCGCTTCCATCAGTTCCAGCCCCTTGTTCATCATGGTCGCGGAGTCCACGGAAATCTTCCGCCCCATCTTCCAGTTCGGATGCGCGCACGCCTGGTCCGGGGTAACCGTATCGAGCTGCTCCAGCGGGGTCTCGCGGAACGGCCCGCCCGAGGCGGTCAGGGTCGCGCGTTCGATGGCCTCGGGGTCGGTCTGCGCCAGGCACTGGAACAGCGCGTTGTGCTCGCTGTCGACCGGGACCAGTTCGCAATCGTGCTGGCGCACTTCGTCCATGAACAGCCGACCGCCCGCCACCAATGCCTCCTTGTTGGCGAGCAATACCCTCCGCCCGGACCGCACCGCGGCCAGCGTCGGCACCAGCCCCGCCAGCCCGACGATCCCGGCCATCACGCAGTCGGCGCGCGTATCGCCCGACAGATCGCGCAGTTCGTCTTCTCCCTGGAGGACCTCGGTATCAAGTTGTTCCGCACGCAGCGCATCCTGCAGGCTTTGCGCCGCCTCCGCATTGGCCAGGGCGGCATAGCGAGGCCGGTGCCGGCGGCATTGTTCGAGCACGGTCGAATGGTCCGAGTTCGCGGCCAGCGCAAACACTTCGACGTGATCCGGGTGGCGCTCGGCGAGATCCAGCGTATTGATGCCGATCGTGCCCGATGATCCGAGTACCGTCAGTCGCATCCCGCTCATATCGCCACCACCCCTTGCAGCACCTGGATACCCAGGGCATACGCCGGCATCGCGGCCAGCAAGCCGTCGGCCCGGTCCAGGACTCCGCCGTGCCCGGGCAGGAGCCGGCCGCTGTCCTTGACGTTCGCGCGGCGCTTGAGCAGGCTGACCGTCAGGTCCCCGACCACGCTGAAGCAGGCCGTCAGAAGCGCCAGGCAGACAAAATAGAACCAGGTGGACGGGGGAAGGTTCAGGCCCCACGCGATCGGAAGGCTAACCGCCGCCACGGCCAGCAGGGCACCGATGAGTCCGGCGTGAGTCTTTCCCGGGGAAATCTCCGGCGCCAACGCAGTCTTCCCGTAGCGTCGACCGACGACGTAGGCCGCCGTATCCGCCACGATTACCACTGCCAGAAACGCCCACGCAAATGGTCCTAAAAAAGCCACCAGGATCAAACCCGCTACCGGAATTGCCACCAAACCCAGCATACCAAAAAACGGCGCCTCGGCCGTGCGCGGGAACGGCACGCCCGCGATGCGCAGCAGTGCGACGATCCACAGCCCGAGCACCAGCCAGAGCGCCGCCACGAGGGTCGGCGACAACAGGATCCACGTCAGCCCCACGCCGACCGCCAAATAGATGACCCGCCACGGACTCCCCAACCCGAGCAGCCCGGCCCATTCCCAGACCGCCGCCGCGCACGCCACGGCAACGAAAAGCATCCAGGGGCCGGGGCCGACACCGGTCTCGTTCAGAACCAGCGCGCCCGCCACCACCCCCAGCAGGACCGCGGCCGTGCCGACGCGCTTCGCAAGCTCGCTCACCCGACGCTGCCTCCGTAACGCCGCTCGCGCGCGGCGAACCACTCCAGCGCCCGGTCGAATTCCTTATCGCCGAAGTCCGGCCACAGGCAGTCGGTGAAGTACAACTCCGTATACGCCAGCTGCCACAGCAGGAAATTGCTCACCCGGAACTCGCCGCCGGTGCGGATCAGCAGGTCCGGGTCCGGCAGTCCCCCGGTGCCGAGCGCCTTCGACACCTCCGCCTCGCCGATAGCGTCGGCGCCTGCCTCCCGGCAGCGCTGGAATGCGGACAGCAAATCCTGGCGGCCGCCGTAGTGCAGCGCCACGCACAGGGTCAGGCTCGGCTCGGCCGGGGCCTGCGCCTCGATCCGCCGGATGCGCGACCGGATCTTCGACGACAGTCGGTCCAGTTCGCCGATGAAGCGTAATTCGATTCCCTGCTCCATGAGTTCGCGGGCCTGGGCATCCAGCGTCTCGACCAGCAGGCTCATCAGCAGCTCCACCTGCGGCTTGGGCCGCTTGCGGTTCTCGCTGCTGAACGCGAACAGGGTAAGAATCGAGATCCCCCGCCGCACGGCATGCTCGACCAGGGCCCGGGTGGCCGCAATGCCGGCGCGGTAGCCGGCCTCATGGGATTTCTTGCGCTGGCGCGCCCAGCGGCGGTTGCCGTCCAGGATCAGCGCGACGTGGACCGGAAGGCCAGACTGCGGCGGAGTGAATTCGCGCACCTCTCTCGGAAGCCCTCAGATCTCCAGTAGGGCCTTTTCCTTCTCTGCCGCCATCTGCTCCGCTTGATGGACAGAGTCGTCGGTCAGCTTCTGCACCGCATCCTGGTCGCGGCGCTCATCGTCCTCGCTGATCTCCTTCTCCTTGAGCAGGTCCTTGAGCATGTGGTTGGCATCGCGCCGGACATTTCGGATTGAGACGCGCGCCTCCTCCAGTGTCTCCTTCACATGCCGCACCTGCACCCGGCGGCGCTCCTCGGTGAGCGGCGGCATCGGCAAACGAATCACCTGCCCCGCCGTGGACGGCGTAATGCCGAGATCGGAGTTGAGCAGCGCCTTCTCCACCGCCTCCACCATGTTCTTCTCCCACACCTGAACCACCAATGTGCGTCCTTCCTCGACCGTCACGCTGCCCACCTGATCGATCGGCACCCCAGCCCCGTAGTACTCCACCTTGACCGGGTCCAGCAGGCTGGGATGGGCGCGGCCGGTGCGGATGCGCGTCAGCGCCTCGCCCAGCACGCCGAGGCTCTTCTGCATGCGTTCGCGGGCGTCGGCCAGGATTTCCTCACGCATGGGCCGCCTCCGCATGTACCAGGGTCCCGACCGGCTCGCCGGCGATCAGCCGCAGCAGGGCCCCGTCATCGAACATGTTGAACACCCGGATCGGGACCCGGTTGTCCCGGCACAGAACCAGGGCGGTCGAATCCATGACCGCGAGTTTGCGGTGCAGGGCTTCGTCGTAGTCGATATGCTCGAAGCGCTGTGCATCCTGATCGATGAGGGGGTCGCCGGAATACACCCCGTCCACCTTGGTCGCCTTGAGCAGAATGTCCGCGCCGATCTCCACGGCACGCAGGCTGGCGGCGGAGTCGGTCGTGAAGAACGGGTTGCCGGTTCCGGTGGCGAACACCACCAGGCGGCCTTTCTCGAGATGGCGCACGGCGCGGCGCCGAATGTAGCTTTCGCAGACCTGCGGCACCGGGATGGCGGACATCACCCGGCACGGGACCTGGTGCTGCTCTACCGATTCCTGAAGGGCCAGCGCATTGATCAGGGTCGCCAGCATGCCCATCTGGTCACCGGTGACCCGGTCGATCCCGGCCGCCTCGAGACCCTCGCCCCGGACGATGTTGCCGCCCCCCACCACCACCGCGATCTGTACGCCCCGAGCCTGCGCCTCGGCCAGGTCGGCGGCCAGACGGCGCACCGTGTCGGGGTCGATTCCATGCCGGTTGGGGCCCATCAACGCCTCGCCGCTCAGCTTCAGAAGGATGCGGCGGTATGCGGCGGACATGGCGGCGGGGTCAGTGCGTCTGGGCTTGGGCGCGAACTTCCTCGGCGAAGTTTTCCTGTTTCTTCTCGACCCCTTCGCCGACCTCAAGACGCACGAACGCCCGTACCGAGGCGCCCTTCGACTTGAGCAGCTTGCCCACCGTGGTGTCCGGGTCGCGGACGAAAGGCTGGCCCAGCAGCGTGATCTCGGACAGGTACTTGCGCAACCGCCCGCCGATCATCTTCTCGATGATTTCCGGCGGCTTGCCGGAGTCCTGCGCCTGCGCGGTCAGCACCGCACGCTCTTTCTCCAGGATGTCTTCCGGAACGTCGTCTTCGCTCACGCACACCGGGCGGGACGCGGCGATATGCATCGCCAGGTCGCGGCCGAGTTCGGGCTCGCCTTCGAACGCCACCAGCACGCCGATCCGCCGCCCGTGCAGGTAGCACCCGATCGAGCCGCCGTCGGCGTCCAGCTGCTGCACGCGGCGAACCTGAATGTTCTCGCCCAATCGTGCCACCAGCTCCCGGCGTACTTCGTCGAACGTGCCGTCGTCGGCGGACTGACCCATCAGGGCATCGACCTCTTCGGTGCCCGACGCCAGCGCCGCATCGGCGCAAGCCTGGGCAAACGCCAGGAAGCTGTCGTCCTTGGCGACGAAATCCGTTTCGCTATTGAGTTCCAAAAGCAATGCCCGGGCGCCGTCCTCCGACTTCGCGAGTGCCAGCGACCCCTCGGCCGCCGTGCGCGCGGACTTCTTGTCCGCCTTCATCTGTCCGGACGTGCGCAGGTGTTGAATGGCCGCGTCGATGTCGCCGCCGCATTCGCCAAGCGCGCGCTTGCATTCCATCATGCCCACCCCGGTCCGGGTGCGCAATTCCTTGACGAGCTGTGCCGTAATCTCCATGAATGACTCCTTGCTCCGGTGCCCTACTTGGCGTCTTCCGCAACCGGCTCGGGCTCCGCCTCGTCAGCCGGTTTCCCTGCCGCTTCGGCCTGAGGCTCTGCCTCGGCCGGTTCGGCTTGAGTTTCCGCTTCGGCGGGTTCAGCCGAGTCCTCTGCCGCTTCAGCCTGAGCTTCCGCTTCGACGGGTTCAGCCGAATCTTCGGCCGGGGCCGCTTCGGCCTCGGGTTCCGTCTCGCCGGAGGCATCCTCCGGCTTCGGCTCGTCCTTCGACTCGACGCGCAGCTTGGCCCGTCGGCCCTTGCGCTTGACCGAAGTCTCCCGGGGAGCCGGCGCTTCCACCATAACCCCTTCTTCCTCGGCCTGCTTGCGCCCGGCCTCGACCGCGTCGCTGATCACGTCCATGTAGAGCTGAATCGAACGGATCGCGTCGTCGTTGCCCGGAATGATGCGGTCGATGCCTTCGACCGAGCTGTTGCTGTCGACGATCGCGACCACCGGAATATCCAGGCGCCGGGCCTCGCGTACCGCGATGTTCTCATACCGGACGTCGATCACGAACAGGGCGTCCGGAATCCGCTCCATCGCCTCGATGCCGCCCAAGCTGCGCTCCAGCTTGATCTTTTCACGGGTCAGGCGCAGCGCTTCCTTCTTGCTGATGCGCGCCATCAGGTTCTCGCCCTCCATGCGCTTGAGGTCCTGCAGGCGCTTGAGGGAGTTGCGCACGGTGTGGAAGTTGGTCAGTGTCCCGCCCAGCCAGCGCTGCGAGACGTACGGCATCCCGCACTCCTCGGCCTTGGCCTTGACGATGTCCTGGGCCGCACGCTTGGTGCCGACGATCAGGATCGTCTTGCCCTCGGCCGCCCACTGGCGCACCTGTTCGGCGGCCTCGTCCAGCATGCGCTGGGTGATTTCGAGGTTGATGATATGGATTTTGTTGCGCTCGCCGAAGATGTACGGCGCCATGCTGGGATTCCAGTACCGGGTCTGATGTCCGAAATGGACACCGGCTTCCAGCATTTCACGCAAGGTGGCACACGGCATTGCGGCCCTCCTGATAGCGACTCCGGGTTGTCAGGTTCCGAAGCCTTGCGGGTTGTCAACTTGCCCGAACCCCTTGCGGTAACCCTGGGGGCACCCACCGCTCGTGTCGGTCCGGACGCGAATTTCGCAGGCAAGCCTGCGGGCGCGCATTATACAACGCCCGTCGCCGACGGACGGACCCCGACGTGATTCTGTCAATGCGGGTCTAGAATTGCCCGCCGAGCGAGAACGAGGCGGAAAGCTCCTGGTTCCTGCCACCCGGGTCCGCCAGCCGCAGCCCGCCGCGCAGCGTCACCCGCTGGCCCTGCCATCGTCCACCCATGCCGGCCAGCACCCGGGTCCGCTTCGACTCCGAGTTCAACTCCTGCCCCGATACATGAACCGCCGTCTCCTCGCCCGCAAACACGCTCTCCACGTCCACCGAACCGTACAGCGTATATTCCGATTCGGTCACTTCCGCCAACACCCCCAGCCCGGCCGCCGAGCGCGATTCGTCCGCATACGACACCTGCACCTCCACCGCATCCGTGAAGTCGTCGACGTCCGCCTCCGCATGCCACGCCCATGCCCGCGGCTGCAGCGCCAGGCTCTCGCCCTGCGCCATCCGGTAGCCCGCCTCCAGACGCGCCTGCCACAACTCCGCCCCGACGTCGCGCACCAGCCGCCCGTGCCGCCCCGAGTCCGCGTCCACGTCGAAGTCGGTCAGCGACAACTCTCCGGAAACGTACAGGCCCTCGGTCTCGCGCCAGTGCCCCTGCACCCCCGCGCCCACGCCGTGCAGCTCCAGTTCCCCGCTGCTTCTCGGCAAGTCCACCTTCACCTCGCTCTGGATGCGCCGCAGCCAGACCGAGCCGCCCCAGTTGTTCCCCCAGGCCCGGCTGATGCCCGCCCGCACCTCGGTGCGGTCGAAGTCGTACGTCGCCCCGGCCCGCGAATGCTTCGGGTCGCCGCTGCCCACGCCGTAGACGGCCTGCACCCACGCCGGCTCCTCTGGACGCCGCACAGGCGCCCCGGCGTCCAGCCGCAGCA
>LXNI01000429.1_pt1 | contig 48771 bp, 47 predicted proteins | sample 809091 | NCBI WGS metagenome assembly LXNI01 (sample SAMN04870527, study PRJNA318959) | sponge metagenome | biome: 01000161; feature: marine sponge reef; material: water | host: Sarcotragus foetidus | place: Greece: Milos, Mediterranean Sea | collected 2013-05-29 | depth 5-7 m
CGACATCGAGACCGAGGTCGAGGCGACTGACGCCAACACCTGGGCCGCTCGTGCGGTCGACCGGAACCAGGACGTGAAGGACTGGGAGCTTCTCAGTTACGGCACGGGCGACTCGGGCGGCACCAGCGGTGTCCCCAACGACACCCACCTCATCCACTACGACCCCCGGGCATATGGCTTCAACGCCTTCAACCACTACATCGAGTCCCCTCGCAAGGAGATCGCCGCGGACGCCCAGGAGATCGCGGACATGCTCAACGCGCAGGAGGCCGAGACCGACGTCGAAGCCCGCGCCGCCCTCCTTACCGAGGTGCAGACCTGGATCCTCGATCGTCACTGGTGCAACTGGAAGCTGCCCATCAGCCAGGTCTCCTACTTCGGCTTCAGCTCCCGGCTCCAGGACCAGGGCGTTGCCGACTGGCAGAACTTCTACGACCGCCGCCGCGAGTCCATGTGGGTCCAGTCGTAATCCTTCCGACCCCTGGGCGCCCTGCGCGCTCAACCAGCACAGTGAGGCCCGCCCGCAAGGGCGGGCCTTTTCTTGCCTGTCCTACCCTCATGAGCGTGCGTATACTGAGCCAATCCCACATTTGGGAAGGGGTCCGCCCTCATGCGTGACAACGAGAACTATTGGAAGAGGCTCCGGCGCCGCCCGGTCAGCCGTCGCAGCTTCCTCGTCGGCAGTGGCGTAGCCGCCGCCGGCTCCGCCGCCATCCTCGCCGGTTGCGGCGATGATGATGACGACGATGACGGTGCAGCCGCCCCCGCTGCGACCGAGGCCGCCGCCCAGGAACAGGCTGCCGCAGCCACCGAGGCCGCTGCCGAGGAGCAGGCTGCCGCAGCCACCGAGGCCGCCGCTGAGGAACAGACTACTTCCCAGGAGCCTGCCCCCGACGCCAAGCGCGGCGGCACGCTGAGGTGGTGGAAGACGGGCGAGGACGCCGGTCTTGACCCGGGCATCTTCCACGTGCTCAACACCGAAGTGACGCACGCCACGATGACCCAGCCCTACACCTACCAGCCGACGAAGAACCTCTTCTCGATGGATGGCATGACCGGCTTCGAGCAGGTCGATTCCACCACCCTCGTGTGGAACATCCGCCCGGGCATGCAGTTCCACAACGGCGACCCCGTGACCTCGGAGGCGGTGGCCTTTAGCTTTGGTCGCCTCCCCAAGCTGTATCAGGCTCTGGGTGGTACGCACGTCACCAGCTCCGGGTTCGATTTCGTGGATGAGTTCGAGGCGACCGACGAGAATACGGTCGTCGAGCACTGGAGCCGCCCCAACGCCGACGCGACCGTCTACCGTTCGCGGCACTACTACTCCTTCCTCAACCCCCGCATGGTCGAGGAACACGGGAACTTCGAGAGTGCGGTCGAGCTGGCCGACGGCACGACGGAAGACATGTACAGCATCCACAACCTGCCCGACGGCACGACGAGCGGCCCCTACAGGCTTACGAGCCGCACCGCCACGGGCACCCGCCTGGAGCGCTGGCCGGACTACCACAAGCACACACCCGCGGACGACGGCTTCGTCGAGGACGGCCCCTACATCGACGCCTGGGAGACGCGCATCATCCCCGACCAGGTGGGAGCGAAGGCCGCCTTCCTCGCCGGCGACCTCGACGTCTTCGCCTCGGTTGACCCCCTCGAGCTCAGCGAGTTCGAGGGCCAGGACCACGTGCAGGTGTATGAGGTGCCCGCGGGTGGGCGCGCCTCGCAGGGCATGGACGGGGGTAAGTTCCACGACAAGCGCTCCCGCCAGGCGCTGCAGAAGGCCTTCGACTACGAGGGCTTCATCGCGGCCATCCGCCCGCGCGGTGGCCAGCTGGCCGCCCCCATCTCCGACCTCCTCCCCCACTACCAGAAGCTGAGCCAGCAAGAGCTGGCCACCTGGTACCGCCACGATCCCGCCGAAGCCCGGGCCCTCTGGGCAGCGGCGGACTTCATCCACCCCGTCGAGAAGATCAAGGTCTTCCAGTACAGCGGCCCGCCGCTCCAGCAGGAGATCAGCGACTACGTGGCCCAGTCGCTCGCCACCTCGCTCGGCATCGAGACCGAGGTCGAGGCCGTCGACATCAACAGCTGGGCAGCGCGGGCAAACGACCAGAGCGAGGATGTGAAGGACTGGGACATCCTCAGCTACGGCACCGGCGATAGCGGCGGGACCACCGGTCTCCCCAACGACAGCCACCTCATCAACTACGACCCCCGCGTCTACGGGTACGTCGCCTTCAACCACCGTGCGGATTCACCCCGCAAGGAGATCGCCGAAGACTCGCTGACCCTCATCGGCATGCTGGAGGCACAGGAAGCCGAGACCGACGTCGAGGCCCGCGCCGAGATCCTCACGGATGTCCAGCGCTGGATCCTCGATAACCACTGGTGCAACTGGGGCCTCCCCATCAGCTCCGTGTCCTACTACGGCTTCAGTTCGCGCATGCGCGATTTCGGCCTCGACGACTGGCTCAACTCCTACGCCTTCCGTCGCGAGTCCATGTGGCTCGAAGACGACGCCTAGCCGCTACGACCCCTGGGCGCCCCCGGGCGCTCATCCAGCACAGAAGGCCCGCCCCCCGGGGCGGGCCTTTCTTTACCTCTCGCGCGTGCACGACTCCGCCAGGGCGGTAGCATCGTCCGGGTGAACCGCCTTCTCCTCGCTCTCGCCGCCGCCCTCATGGTCCTCGCCGCCGCCTGCGGCGACGACGCGCCCCCAACCCCCGCCACTCCCCCCGCGGCCCCGGAGGCCTCCACCCAGGAGCCCGACCCCGCCACGCCCACTCCGTCCCCGCCCCCCGACTCCGCCACCCCCTCCCCGACGCAGGCCGCCGCCGCCTCCGAGGACGAAGACATCGACGAGTGCCCCTACGCCCACCACACCGACCCCTCCGGCCACATCGACATCGTCCGCCTGCCCCCCGACTTCTGCCGCGACTGGCCCGACCAGGACTGGTCCCGGCACACCGTGCCCTTCGGCCAGATCATGCGCGGCTGCGGCGGACGCGACTGCATCCTCGCCCTCGACACCCCCGGCGCCGTCTCCACCGAGGGCCACTACGGCGTCGCCCGCTTCGCCCCCGTCGATGCCGTCGACTACGCCGAGAACCTGCCCATCGCCGTCCTCCGCATCGGGGACGTGGCTCGCGGCTACCCCCTCCACATCCTCACCTTCCACGAAATCGTCAACGACGAGGTCGCGGGTGTGCCCGTCGCCGCCTCCTTCTGCCCCCTCTGCAACACCGTGCTCGCCTTCGACCGCCGCGTCGAGGGCGCCGTCCTCGACTTCGGCGTCTCCGGCAACCTGCGCCACTCCGACCTCATCATGTGGGACCGCCAGACCGAGACCTGGTGGCAGCAGGCCACGGGCGAAGGCATCGTCGGGCGCCACGCCGGCGTCTTCCTGCGCCCCTTGCCGATGAGCGTCCTCTCCTTCGGGGACTTCCGGCGCGCCTTCCCCGATGCCGACATCCTTACCGAGGAGACGGGCTTTAGCTTCCTCTACGGCACCAATCCATTCCCGAACTACGACCAGGGAAGCTCTCCCAAGTTCTTCCTCTGGAGGCCCGACGGCCGCCTGCCCGCCCTCGAACGCGTCATCGCGCTCTCGTCCGGCGACGACAATCTCGCCATTCCCTTCACGCTCCTCGCCGAGATCACCCTCGCGACCGTCGACCTCGCCGGGACCGAGGTGGTCGTGCTCTGGGCCCCCGGCACCCTCTCCCCCCTCGACGACTTCCAGATAGCGGATTCGCGCGACATCGGCAGCGCCGCCGCCTACCTCCCCGAGGTCGATGGCCGCCGCCTCACCCTCGCCCCCGTCCCCGGTACCCCCGGCCGCTTCCGCGACGAGGAGACGGGCTCCCTCTGGGACGTGACCGGGCTCGCCGTCTCCGGCCCCCTCGCCGGCTCCCGCCTTCCCCCCGTCGACCACGGCAGCCCGTTCTGGTTCGCGTGGGCCGCCTTCAACCCCAAGGCCCCCATCTGGGAGCCGCCCTCCTGATTCCCCGGCAACCCCAGGGCGGCGCGGCGGAACCTCTGAACCGGTAGGCTAGGCGCCGCGCAACGTGCGGCAATCCCCCGCCCGCACTCCAGGAGGTCTGTATGCAATTCGGCGTCACCTACTCCCCCACGCACTACAACGCGAGCGTTGTCAGCGTCGCCCGCGAGGCTGAAAGCTTCGGGTTCGAGTCCCTCTTCATCCCCGAGCATTCGCACATGCCGCTCGCGACCGACTTCCCCCTCGCCCCCGAGACCCCCATGGTCTACAAGAGCATGTACGACCCCTTCGTCGCGCTGGCCGCCGCCGCCGCCGTCACGGAGAACCTCAAGGTCGGCACCTCCATCGCCCTCATCCCCCAGCGCGACCCCATCCACACCGCCAAGGAAGTCGCCACCCTCGACCAGATCTCCAACGGGCGCGTCGTCCTCGGCATCGGCGCCGGCTGGAACGCCGAGGAGATGGAGGCCCACGGCACCGACCCCTCCACCCGCTTCCGCGTCATGCGCGAGAAGGTCGAGGCCATCAAGACCCTCTGGACGCAGGAGGTCGCCGAGTACCACGGCCGCCACGTCGATATCCCTCCGACCTGGCAGTGGCCCAAGCCCGTGCAGGACCCCCACCCGCCCATCCTCATGGGTGGCGCCGGACCGAACGTCCTCAACCGCGTCGTCAACTACTGCGACGGCTGGCTGCCCGCCGTGCATATGAACTTCACCGAGGACCTGCGCGGCCGCTTCACCCCCGTCGAGGAGTTCCCCGATGAGGTCGCGAAGCTCCAGCGCCTCGCCGCCGAGCGCGGCAAGCCCCGGCCCCAGGTCCAGTGCGGCGTCGATATGACCAGCCGCATCCCCCTTGAGCAGCTCGAAGAGATGGGCGTCACCCGCCTCATGCTGGGCCTCGGCGGCCCCGCCCTCGAAGGCGTCACCGACGACGAGGTCCGCCCCGCCCTTGAGCGCGCACGGGAGCGTGTCGACCAGCTGACCGGCTGACGCCGCCGGGAGACCCGCCAGCAGCCACCGGGAGGTCCGTATGGAAATCGGCCTGAACTACGCCCCGACGCATTTCAACGCGAGCATCGTCAACGTTGCCCGCGAGGCCGAGCGCGTCGGGTTCGAGTGCCTCGGTGTGCCCGAGCACTCGCACATGCCCCTCGCCACCGACTTCCCCCTCGCCGCCGAGACGCCCATGGGCTACAAGAGCATGTTCGACCCCTTCGTCTCGCTCGCGGCTGCCGCCGCCGTCACGGAGAAGATCAAGGTCGTCACCTGCCTCGCCCTCGTCCCCCAGCGCGACACCATCCATACGGCCAAGGAAATCTCCACCCTTGACCAGATTTCCAACGGGCGGGTCGTGTTCGGCATCGGCGCCGGCTGGAACATCGAGGAGATGGAGGCCCACGGCGTCGACGCCTCCACCCGCTTCCGCCTGATGCGCGAGAAGGTCGAGGCCATGAAGGTGCTCTGGACCGAGGAGGTAGCCGAGTACCACGGACGCCACGTCGACATTCCCCCCACCTGGCAGTGGCCCAAGCCCGTGCAGGACCCCCACCCGCCCATCATCCTCGGCGGCGCCGGCCCCAACGTCCTCAACCGCGTCGTCAACTACTGCGACGGATGGCTCCCCGCCGTCCACATGAGCTTCACCGAGGACCTGCGCGGCCGCTTCACCCCCGTCGAGGAGCTCGCCGACGAAGCGGCGAAGCTCATGCGCCTCGCCGAGGAGCAGGGCAAACCCAGGCCCCAGATACAGTGCAGCACCGCCGTCCTCGACCGCATGCCCCTCGGGCAGCTCGAGGAGATCGGCGTCACCCGCCTCATGATGGGCCGCGAGGGTTTCCTCGCGAAGCTCCAGGACGAGGATGTTCCCGCCGCGATGGAGAAAATGCGCGAGGACCTCGACAGGCTGATTAGCTAGACCTGCGGAGCCGCGATCTCGATCGCGCCCAGCGCCTTCGCCGTCTCCTGGCAGGTCGAGACGTAGGCGGCCGGCCCCACGCCGCCCTCCACCATCGCCTCCCCCAGCGCCCGCATCATCGCGGCGAACAGGCAGAAGCGCAGCCCCTCGCGCGCCTGCCACGCCCGCGACACCTCGCCCCGCTCCTGCATCTCCCGCACCTCCGAGGGCAGGTAGAGCCCCGACCCCTGCCCCAGCCGGTGCGTCGCCAGCACCGCATGCGCCCGCGGGTCCACGTGCGAGCTGTGGGGGAAGGTCGTCGCGTTCACGATCGGGAACTGCTCGAAGGCGTCCATCATCCAGGTCGTCGATCGCTCCTCCGCCACCTCCGCCGCCTCGATGGCCGCATCCGCGTCGGTCAGCTCCGCCGCCATCCCCTCCGCGTCCCCCAACCGCTCGGACAGGAACCCCAGCACGCCCTCCCCGCCCGACTCCGCCAGCCGCGCCTCCAGGTCCGCCAGCAGCGTCATGACCCCGCCCCCCGCGCCCGGTGCGCTCCGCTAGAGGTCACGGGCCTGCCCCGCCACCTCGGCGGCGAGGTACTCGGGCACCTCGTCCGAGTCGAAGTCGAAGTGCTGGAACTCGATCTCGTCCAGGCCCAGCTCCGCGAACTGCCCGAGCGTGTCGATGACCTGCTCGGTCGTGCCCCCGACCACCCCCGCCGGGCCGGCAGCCGCGCCGCCCAGGCCCTTGCTCGTGAGCACCGCTCCGATTCGGGCGATCGCGGTCTCGTTCGGCCCCACCAGCCCGAAGCTCATCATCGAGCGCTTGATGCTCGCCGGATCCCGCCCCACCGCCTCGCAGTGCCGCTCCAGCACCTCGCACTTGGCGCGGTAGGCGTCGAGCGGCATGGCCGGCGTGTTCCACTCGTCCGCGACCTCCGCCACCAGCCGCAGCGTCCGCCTCTCCCCGCTCCCCCCGATCAGGATCGGCAGACGGCCCCCTGCCGGCTTGGGCAGGCAATCCGCGTCCTTGAGCCGGTAGTACTCCCCCTCGTACGAGGCCGGCCCTTCGCCCCACATGCCCTGCATCACCCCGATCGCCTCCGTCAGCCGGTCGAAGCGCTCCTTCGTTCCCGGGAAGTCGAGGCCGTAGGCGGCGTGCTCGCCCACGTTCCAGCCGGCGCCCAGCCCCATCACGAAACGTCCCCCGCTGAGCAGGTCGATCTGCGCCGCCATGCGCCCCAGGTTCGACGGGTGCCGGAACGTGATCGGCGTGACCAGCGGCCCGAAGCGGATGCGCTCCGTCTCCGCCGCCGCCAGCGTGAACGACAGGTACGGATCGAGGCTGTCCTGCTGGTGCGTGGGCAGCATGAAGAAGTGGTCCGAGCGGAACACCGTGGGGAACTCCAGCCGCTCCGCCGTCGCCAGGATGCGCCGCCAGTTCTCCCAGTTCAGGCCGTGTTGGCCCTCCACCATCAACCCGACATCCATGCTTCGCCTCCCGCGCGCTCGTGCGGTTTCGTGTGTGCTGGTCCTCCGGTTCCGGCCCGGCCGGACCCGGCCCTAGACGACGATCTTGCGGTGCGCGAACTTCCACTCGCCGTCGACACGCACGATCTGGTCCTCGTACGTTGCGGTGAAGGCGGTCGCGTTGCTCTCGGTGTTGATCAGGTTCAGGTACGACTTCATCGTCGCGCTGTCCCCCTCGCCGCAGATGACGATGTTGCTGATGTGGTGGCGCACGTTCGGCATGCCCGTGTTGACGCCCTGCGAGAACTGGATCAGGGCATCCCGCCCCTGCGACGTGCCCTGTGGCGCCTCGATCGCACCGTCCGCCGTGAACGTGTCCGCCCACCCCTCCGAGTCGTGCGAATCCGTCGCGTGGCAGTAGCGCGCGCTCAGATTCATGATCGCCAGTTGGTCTTCCGCTGAGAGCATTCTTGGCTGTCTCCTCGTGCTGTTCCGGCGCTGCAACGCTGGCCCGCCGGGGACGGCGATGCTGGCAGGTTGCCCCCCGCCCGTCAATCGAACGGGGGGTTGAACCGCCCCTGCCGCTAGCTTCCCGTCAGCAGCAGGATCGCGGCGATGCGGCGGGCCGTGTCGCGGAAGTGCGCGACCTCCTCGGGTTTCATGTCGCGCCCGAGCACCTTGCGCTCGCGGTAGGAGAGCCACTTCTTCAGGACCTGGTAGCCGCCGAGCTTGTACTCCCACACCGCCCTGGGAACGTTGCTCCAGTACGCGCGCTCGTTGAGGTATACGTTGAAGGTGCTCTCCCCGAGCGTGGCGCTCGCGTCTCCCAGCGATTCTTCTTCCGCGGCGGTGAAGGGGCGCTCCTCAATGCGGCCCTGACCAGGCATGACTGCCTTGCCCGCGCCGAAGTGGCCCCAGCCCGCCGTCAGCGCGAAGTCGTCGCCGGCCATGTTGTCCTCAGCGACCGTCGCGGGTGTGGCAATGGAGGCAATCTCGGAGCGAAGTTCGCCCGACGTCACGCCTGGTGCGGCTGCGTCGACATCCAGCAGGGCCGCCAGCTGACGACCCCGCTCCGCCGACGCCAGCAGCGCCGCCCGCGACTCCTCCCGGTCACCGCCATCCGGCCAGCCCGGACACGGGATGCGCGGCCAGCCCATGCGAAGCGCCCCCGCGTTCGCCTTGCGGTAGGCGGGGTCGTGGAGCGTGGCCAGCGCGTGGTGGAACAGGTCCTCGACCGTCAGACCGAGGTCGCTCAGATAGCGCTCCGCCTCCGACGAGAGGTTGGCGCGGCGTCTCCCCGTGGGGGCGCCATCGTCCGACAGCACCGCGAGCCAGGCTGGGAACATGGATGCGCCCCACTCGTTGAGATGGAGTGATGCAAGGGTCTGGGTCACTGCCGTCTGTGCTTCAGTTGCATCCTTACGAAGGCGGGGGACGGCGGAGAGCCACAGATTCCCGCTAAACACATGCTGCGGGTACCGGGGACTCTTCTCGCGCAGCAACTTAGTCTCTGCCTCCCAGTAGACCCAACGGCTGTCAAAAGGCCGATAGGCGTAGCGGACAAGCCCCGTGTCGTTAGGGCCCCCGCGCGCCAGCAACACGTCACGGACCTCCGCCGCATCGAACCGCGCCGTGTCGGTCATCACACGGGGATACCGCTGGCGGATCTCTTCATGCCGCAAGGCTGCGTCGAAGTAGTCCTCTATGCGCTTCTCAAGGCGGCTCCGATCAATGTCAACGAGGAACGTGTCACGGCCTGTCTGCACGCCAGGAAACGACTGCGGGAACAGGTCCGGTAGCGCGGGCCAGTGGAACCAGCCGTCGCTCGTCGTGGTTGGCGCGAACGGCAAACCTAGCCCAAGCACCGGCTCGGTCGGTTCGTAGATCGTTTCGGGAGCTGCTTCTGCCGTCTCCGTCAGCTGGGCCGGCTTCGTCTCACCCCACAGGTGGCGGAAGGCGATCGCCTCTGCGGGCTCGTGGTCCGCTTTGCGCACCAGCGTCGCGATGGCGGTACCGACCTGGATGCCAACCGGGTCCTCGCGTGTCGAGAAGATGCTTGGGTCGGGCGAGCCGTCCGGGGCGGTCTTGCCGGTCTTGCGGCTGTCGCCATTGAGGTTGTCGATGCGGATGGCGTCAAACGCCTCCAGGTAGCGCTCGCGCATGCCCGTGTGCGACAGGCCGTCGAGCCACGAGTAGTTGCTGATGAAGCACACAACGCCCCTGCCCGTCTTCTCCGCGATGCGCCGCTCGGCCATGCGGAAGAAGCGGACATAGAGGTCGTTCAGCCCGTGCCCCTCCGGCTTGCGCACGTCCTTGACCGTGCGGTACGCCTCGGAGAGCTCGCGCTCCTCGTCCACGGCCATGCCCGCGAAGCCGTTGTAGGGCGGATTGCCGAGGATCACGAGGATCGGCGTTCGCTGCTTCACCTCATCCGCGTGGTCGCGTTCCTTCTCCATCTCCGAGAACGGCAGCGGCTTCGTCGTGCGCGGCTCCCAACCCGTGAGCGCGTTCGTCAGGTAGATCGCGGGGCGCGCGTCGCCCTTCTCCGGCAAGGCCCCGCCGAGTTCCCGCAGGGTAAGACCGACCTGCATGTGCGCGATGACGTAGGGCGCCGACATGATTTCGAAGCCGAAGACGCGCTCGGTTGCTGCCTTGCGAAGGTAGCTGCCACTCAGCGCCCCCACCCCCGCATGCTCAAGGTTCGCGTTGATCCGCCGCAGCGTTTCGGCCAGGTACGCGCCCGTCCCGCAGCACGGATCGAGCACGTACACGTTCTCCGCGGCCAGCCCCTCGGGGATGCCGAGGTCGTCCTTCAGCGCCCGGTCGACGCGCGCGACCATGTAGCGCACCACCTCGGGCGGCGTGTACCAGACGCCAAGCTGCTTGCGCAGGTCCGGGTCGAACGCCTCCAGGAACGGTTCGTAGAAGTAGGGAACGGCCTCGCCCTCGCTGAATTGCTGGAAGAACGCCGTACGATCGACTCGATCAAGCGCCGCGGCCGTCCAGTCGAGCACCTCCACCAACCCCAGCGGCTGGAGCTGGCCCGGGGACGCCATCTGCTGAAAGAGCTCCTGCAGCACGGGGACGTTCAGGTTCCAGACGGTGTCGTGCCAGCGGAACTCGCCCGCGGTCGTCAGCCGCTCCCGCGCCCACAGCACCCACGCCGAGAACACCCCGTAGAAGAGCGTCTGGACGAGCGTGGAGCGGAAGAAGTGGTCACCGTCATCGCCTTCGAAGCGCACGCCCAGTGTCGCTTCCAGCGCCGCGCGGATGTTGGCGAGCTGCGGAGCATCCCCGGCGGCCTCGACCCGCTCAAGCGCGTCCCTCGCGTAGGACGCGAGCTGAGCGGCGAGGAAGCGCGGCTGCACGATCGCGGCGTTGTGGCTGAGCGCGCGGTAGAGGAACTCTCCCAGACCCGCGCGAACCGTCCGCGTCTCGACATCCCGCCTGTTGACGAGCAGGAAGAACGCCTCCTCGCTCCCCGCCAGCGTGAACGACTCAAGCGTGCGGCGCTCCCCGTCCTCGCCCTCCTCCTGGAGCAGGAACTCGCGCAGGTTGGTCACGAGGACGAGGCCGTAGAGGCCCCGGTAGCGGCGCACCTGTTCGCCAGCCGCCGTCTCACGGGCGTCCTCATCGGGCGCCTTCACCTCGACCACGCCGCGCTCCGGCAGCGATCGATCCCCGCCCTTCCGCGACTGGCGGGCGCTGTAGAGGCCCATGTCGGGGTGCCCCCGCCCACGTCCCGTAGCTCGGTGACGCAGCGCACCTTTGGGTCGAGCGTGTCCCCGATGGCGTTCAGCAGGTTCTCGAGTGCCGGGTAGTAGGAGCGCTCGGCCGTCGCCCCGCCGCTGGCGCGGGTGGCGGCCACGGCCTCGAAGTAGGCCCCGACCGCTGCCGTTCGCTTCGCGGAAGTCATGTACGCATCTCCCGGGGACTTATACCAAACAACGGGACGGGCAGTGCCCGCCCGTCAATCGAATCGCCCCGTGCTGTAAGGTTCGCCGGAGCCGCCTCGCCCGCCGTTACTCGCTGCGGGCGGCCCCGATACCCGCCCGGCGGCACAGGGGGATTCCAGTGGTCAACTTCGGTGTGTTCATGTTCTGCACGGCCAACTCGATGCAGCCGGCCGAACTCGCTATCGCCGCCGAGGACCTCGGCTTCGAGTCCCTCTACTTCCCCGAGCACACCCACATCCCCATGCGCCGCTGGAACGGCGAACCCCCCGACCGCTACGGCACCGTCACCCTCAACCGCGAGGGCATCCGACCCTACGGCCGCCCCTCCGACCTCGATACCTTCACCTTCGCCGAGGAGTACATCAGCCTCTACGACCCCTTCATCGCCATCGCCACTGCCGCCGCCGTCACCGACCGGCTCAATTTCGGCACCGCCATCTCCCTCATCAACCAGCACGACACGATCACCTTCGCCCGCGAGCTCGCCTCGCTGGACCGCCTCTCGCAGGGGCGCCTCTCGATCGGCTTCGGCGGCGGCTGGTTCCCCGACGAGATGGCCGACCACGGCATCCCCTTCGAGCACCGCTGGCAGATCGCGCGCGAGAAGATCGAGGCCATGCGCGAGCTCTGGACCAAGAAGGAGCCCGAGTACCACGGCGAGTTCGTCGACTTCGACAAGTGCTGGATGGACATGAAGCCCATGCGTCGCGGCGGGCCGCCCTTCCTCCTGGGCACCAACTCGAAGCCCGCCCACCGCCGCGTCGTCGAGTACTGCGACGGCTGGCTCGCGCCCCCCGGCACCCCCGCCATGCTGAGCGAGGGCATCCAGCGCATCCGCCAGATCGCCGAAGACAGGGGCCGCTCGATGGACACCATCGACCTCAACGTCCTCGGCCCCGTCACCGACGAGAGGCACGCCGAGAGTCTCATCGAGATGGGCTTCGACCGGCTCATCATGTGGCTCCACATCGGCACGCCCACCGACGTCATCCCCCAGCTCGAGCGCTACGCCAGGATCAAGGACGCCTTCGAAGGCGCCTGACCCCAACCGGCCCAGGGAGCACGACCATGCCCATCCACGTCGACATCAACGACCACATCGCTGTCGTCACGCTCGACAACCCGCCCGTGAACGCCCTCGCCCCGGACTGGGACGTCATGGGCGTCTTCGATGCCCTCTCCGACAACCTCGACGTGCGCGTGGCCGTGCTCACGGCCGCCGGCGAGCGCGCCTTCTGCGCCGGCGCCGACATCAAGGCCCGCGCCGCCAACCGCGATCCAGACGCGCCACCCCCTGCCAGCGGCACGGGCAACCGCCGCATGCGCGAGATGCTCTACTCGATCCAGGAGTGCGCCGTCCCCGTCATCGGCGCCATCAACGGCCCCGCCCTTGGCGGCGGCCTCGCCCTCGCCGCCTCCTGCGACTACCTCATCGCCTCGGAGAAAGCCACCTTCGGCCTCCCCGAGATCGACGTCGGCCTGCTCGGGGGCGCGCGCCACTTCATGCGCCTCCTCAACAACTGGGGTCTGGTGCGTCGCCTCCACTACACCGCCGAACGCCTCGACGCCCACGAGGCGCTCGCGCTCGGCATGGTGCTGAAGGTCGTCCCCCCCGACCAGCTCATGGGGGCCGCCATGGAGGACGCCCGCCTGATCGCGTCCAAGATGCCCCAGGGCATCCGGCTCGCCAAGGAGAGCCTGCACATGATCGAGAACATGGACGTGAAGAACGGCTACCGCTTCGAGCAGACCCGCACCGCCATCCTGACGAAGACCGAAGACGCCGCCGAAGCGCGCAAGGCCTTCGTCGAGCGCCGCCCCCCGAAGTTCACGGGGCGCTAAACTCGTCGTAGGTGTCGCAGGCAGGAGAGCGCTGATGGCTGTATCGGTGGAGGACCGCAGTTCCCGTTTCGAGACCCTTGCCGACGAGTGGGCGCGCGCCACTCGCTTCCAGTCGTCATCGACTGAGATTGCGATGCATCCTGCCTACCAGCAGATCATCGGGATGGGCCCCACCGCCCTTCCCCTCATCCTCGACCGTCTGAGCAGGCGGACCGAGCACTGGTTCTGGGCCCTGGCCGCCATCTCCGGCGAGGATCCCGTCGATCCTGCAGATGCAGGCAAGGTCGAAGCGATGGCCGAGTCGTGGCTACGCTGGGGCCGTTCCAAGGGACTGATTCCCCTCAGTGCCGCCAGCGCCTGAGGAAGAGCTCGAGGAAGTCTTTCCGGCACTCGTCGGCACACCGTGGGAGATTTCGAGCCCCCAGGATCCCACCTACAACTGCGTTGCCTTCGCCCTGGGCGATACGTCCCGTTGGTGGTGGCCTTTCGCCCTCCCGGCCTCAAGCACGCACTGGCCTCCCGATGTTCCTCGCGCAGAAACGCTTGAGGGTTTCCGCGCTGCCCTTGAGGGGATGGGCTTCGTACCAGCGGATGGCGAGGCGTTAGTGGAAGGCGTCTCCAAGGTTGCCCTGTTCGCAAAGGGCTCCCGCCCTTCCCACATCGCCGTTCAGCGCGGGGATGGTCGCTGGGCAAGCAAGCTGGGAACACAGTGGGACATCGTGCACCCGCTCACGGCGCTTGAGGGAGATGAGTACGGCTTGGTAACGAACATCTACGCCCGACCTACCAGATAACCTCTTCCTCCACAAGCCGCTCGTACTCCTCCGCGCTCAGCCCCAGCAGCCCCCGGCAGACCTCTTCGCTGTGCTGGCCGAAGAGCGGCGCCGGACTGTAGTCGTAGTCCTCGACGTCGCTGTAGCGCCCCGGTAGACCCGCCACCTTGCGCGGACCGACCTCGGGGTGGTCCATCTCCACATACAGGTTGCGGTCGGCCATGCCTTCGTCTTCCAGCAGCTCGTGCGGGTCGAGGCAGGGCGCCGCCGCCACCCCGACGGCCTGCAGCGTGTGCATGACCTCGTAGTGCGAGCGCTCCCGTGTCCAGGCCGTGATTGCCTCGTCGATCTCGTCGTGACAGGCCCGCCGCCCCTCCGCGCTGGCGAAGCGCTCGTCGCTGGCCCACTCGGTCCTGCCCAGCGCCCCCGCCAGCCCCCGCCATGCCTCGTCGCTCTCGACCTCGATCGCGACCCACTTGTCATCGCCCGAGCAGCGGTAGACCCCGCGCGGCGCGTGCTTCGGCGAGCGGTTGCCCGGTCGGGGCGGCTCCCGCCCGTTCATGGCGAACTCCATGATCCCCTCCGGGATCATGGTCGAGACGATGGCCGCCATCGAGAGGTCCACGTACTGGCCCTCGCCCGTGCGGTTGCGCGCGTGCAACGCGGAGAGCGCGGTGAACGCCATCACCGTGCCGATCATGAAGTCCGGGTAGAGCCCGCCCAGCCCGGAGGGTGGTCCCCCTTCGTAGCCCGTCAGGTGCGGCAGGCCCGCGTAGGCCTGCACGTTCGGACCCCACCCCGTGGCCGCGTGGTCCGGCCCCACCTGCCCCAGCGGCGAGGTCGCGATCATGACGATGCCGGGGTTGATCGCCTTCAGCACCTCGTACCCGAGGCCCATCCTCTCCATCACGCCCGCCGCGTAGTTCTCCGTCACGATGTCGCTCTGGCGGATGAGTTCCTTGGCCAGTTCCAGCCCCTTCGGCGTCGAGAGGTTGAGCCGCAGGCTCTTGCGGCTGAAGTTGAGCGAGTTGAACACCGCCCCGCGGTTGATGCCCGGCACGCCGTCCGCCCCCGCCCCCAGGTTCTGGCGGTGGAAGTCGAGGCGGCTCTGCGACTCGATGCGGATCACCTCCGCCCCCAGGCTCCCCAGCCACGCCGTCGCGTACGGCCCCGCCAGGATCCAGCCGAAGTCGGCCACGCGCACGCCTTCCAGCGGACGGTTGTTCATCCCGCCCCCTCCCCCACCGCACCCGACGCCGTCAGCGCTGCCAAGTCAGCCTCCGACCGCCCCAGTTCCCCGCAGACCACTTCGCGCGTGTGCTCGCCCAGCAACGGCGCCGGCCGCCGCACGGCCCAGGGCGTGCCCGAGTAGATGCCCGCCGCCCCCGGCTGCCGCTGCGTGCCCGCCCGCGGGTGCTCCACGTCCACGAAGAAGTCGCGGGCCGCGTACTGCCGCGAGTTCAGCACCTCCTCCATCGTGTTCACCGGGAAGCAGGCCACGTTCCGCGCCAGCGCCATCTCGTAGATCTCCTGCTTCGTGTGCTCCATCAGCCACTCGACCGTCAACGGCTCGACCACGTCCGCGTTCTGCACGCGGCCCATCGTCGTCGCGAAGGCCTCGCTCACGGCCCAGTCGGGGCTGCCCATCATGTCGACGACCGCCCGCCACCAGTGGTCCATCAGGAACGGCGCGAAGGAGACGTGCCCGTCCTTGCACGGCATCACCCAGGGGAAATTCGCCTTCTCCCGCGAGATCTTCGGCTCCTGGCCGTACCCGATGCTCGCGATGGGCATGCGTGTCATCCCCCCCACCGCCTCCATCGCGGAGACATCGAGCAACTGACCCGTGCCGTACGTGCTGCGATGGAACACCGCGATCAGCGCCATCGTCGCCGCCGTCCAGGCGGTCAGGTAATCCCCCTGGTCGGCGCCGTCCACGAGCGGGGGGAACGCCTCCGAGTCCGTGATCTCGTTGTAGGGCGTCTCCCGTCCCATGCCCCCGACGTGGAACGCGGTGAAGGCCGACCCCCGGTAGTCGCGGTACGGCCCCGTCAGGCCGTAGGGGCTGACGCACACCATGATCAAGCCCGCGTTCCGCGCGCTCAGCGACTCGAAGTCAAGCCCGAGCTCGTCGTAGGCCGCCGGCGGCAGGTCGGCGATGAAGATGTCGGCGCTGGCCACCAGCTCCTGCAGCACTTCGCGCCCCGTCTCGTTCTCGATGTCCAGGGCGACGCCGCGCTTGTTCGTGTTGAGGTAGAGGAAGCGCCCGCTCTTCTCGGGATGCGGCTCATCGCCCGGAAAGGGGCCGTCGGCGCGGCTGCGGTCGCCCCCGGGGGGCTCGACCTTGACCACGTCTGCGCCCAGGTCCGCGAACGCCTTGCCGCAGAACGGCCCGGTTATGCCCTGCGCGTACTCAACGATGCGCAGGTCGCCGAGGGCGCCTTCCGTCCCTCCGTCCGATTCGCTCCCCACCGCCTACGACTGCGATTCCGACTTCTGGTACTGCTGCATCACCTGCCGGTTACGCGATGACGTGCCCAGGATCGGCGGGATCAGGCCGGATGCCTGGTCGATCAGCCCCGCCTCCGCGCACAGCGCCCGGAACAGCGAGACCATGCGCTCCCGCTCCTCCGGCGGCTCGTACTCGCGGAAGACCGACCGCAGCTTCATGTCGCTCGCGCTCGCCGGGTCCGGGACCATCTCGAAGACCGGCTCGTAGACATCCCGCAGCAGCTCCTCGAGCGCCGCGTGGTACTCCTCTTCCGACTCGCAGTCCTGGATCTTCTGGAACCGCTCGGTCGGCGTGTCGGCCGGGCTGACCAGGTCCAGCAGCCGCAGCGCGTGCATCGTGCGGTCCACGTCGATGAAGGGAATGCCCACGTGGTGCAGGTCGTCCGGGCTGAACCGCCGCGGAAAGTCCCGCAGCCGGTAGCGCCGGATCACGCTCAGGATGTTGACCATGCCGGCGGCCGGCGCCGTTGCGTCCGTAGGATGTGCCATTGCTTCTCGCCTCCGTATCGGGATGGACCGTGTGCGACCGGCCTAGCGGTCGGGGCCGTAGAGGTAGTTGTCCAGGGCGTAATGCATCGCCCGGATGCGGCGCTCCTCGCTGTTCAGCAGGATGCCGGTGAATCCCTTGGAGTGGTACGACTCCTGCACGATCTGCGCCTGCGCCATGTCCTGCTCCAGCGCCTCGAACAGCTCCGGATGGTTCCGCGCCGTCCCGTACACCGTTGCCGGCCGTCGGGGCGGCGGCGCTCCCTCCGGCACCCGTGCGTACACCTGGTAGTCCCAGTAGCACTTGTTCGGGTCCGTCGGATGTGGCCGGGGCCGGAAGAACAGGAACGACCCGTAGGTGAAGTTGAACGTGAGGTTGGGGAAGACCATGTAGTGGAAGTTGTCCGTCAGTTGCTCGTCCACCAGCAGGTCCATGTCCATGCCGATGCGCTTGCCCCACTCGCGGCGCGCCTGCGCGATGAACGGCGGCAGCTCCCGCGCCTTCCCCTCGAACGTGTCCGGGTCGACCCCGCAGTCCTCCAGGTTCGCCCGCTGCTGGCGGGTCAGCTCGTCCTTGTTGTCGTAGCCGAAGCGCTGCGCCAGGTCGTCCGTCCAGCTCGGATCGGGCAGACCCATGCGGATCAGCTGGCGGCTGTGCTTGCCGTCGTCGTACACGTCCAGCGGCGTCGCAAGGTGGTCGAAGTACTCCAGCAGCTGCGGGTGCAGCGCCGGCAGGTGGTAGATCTCGGCGAACTGGTCCACCGCGAACTTCCAGTTGCACGCCCACTCCAGCACGTAGTCGTCCACCACGTGGTACTGGTCCAGCCGGTAGGGCTCGAGGTGCGAGGGAATGACCCCCAGGTACTCCTCCAGCGACTCCGCCTCGTCGTCCATGTTGAACCAGACCCAGCCGGCCCACGTCTCGACGCGCACCTCGGCGAGCTGCTGCTTGTTCTCGGGGATGCCGTTCACGAAATGCTGGCGGTCGGGGACATTCTGCAGCTCACCCCCGATGTCGAACGTCCACAGGTGGAAGGGGCACTGCAGCTGCTCCGCATGGCCCATGCCCACGCTCGGGCGGATACGGCTGCCGCGGTGCGGGCAGATGTTGTAGTAGCCCTTCACCTCGTCCTCGGCCGTACGGATGAAGATGAACGACTCCCGCCCGATCTCGTGCACGAAGTGGTCGCCCACCTCGGGGATGTCCGAGAGCGGTCCGGCGTTCAGCCAGACTTTCGTCCACATCCGCTCCCACTCAAGCTGCGCGATCTCGGGAGAGATGTACCGTTCCGTATCGATCAGGCCCGTGCCCATGTCGGGCTCTTCGGTTCGCCCCGTGGGGGTGGGGGCAGGGCGGTTTTCGAGCACCATCGAGCGATGCCTCCCGGCTAGGAAAATGCCCCCGCATCATGGCGCTTTTGGAGGGGGTCGGTCAACGAGTGTGCGGGGAGACAAGCCTCCGCGAGTCCCCGGCGTTGACAGGCCGCGTGCGGCAGTCGAGCATGCCCCCGGACGCCCGCGCGTTTTCGCCTGTTTGCGTCCCTGCACCAGGCTCGCGGAAGGTCACGAACGGCCCCGCCAGTACACGGAGAGTCACATGGCCACGATTGAAGAGCTCGAGAAGCGAATCGAATACCTGGAGGCGGTCGAGGGCGTTCGCCGCACCGTCTACGAATACCTCCTCATGCACGACATCCCCAACGTCGTCGAAACCCTTATCTCGCTGTTCACCGAGGATGCCATCCTCGACATAAGCGGCTACGGCGAGTCCCTTGAGGGCAGGCTTACCGGGCGCGAGAAGATCGGCGAGCTTTACCGCCGCCTCGAAGAGGGCGGGATCTTCTCCGGCAAGCACAGCACCACCAACGTCCACATCGAGATTGACGGCGACGAGGCCACCGTCATCAGCTACCTCGAAGTCGGCACGGGGCCCAAACCTGGCGTCGCCCCCGGTGGCGGCATCTACCAGGAGCGCCTCCGCCGTGAGGACGACGGCCGCTGGCGCTTCGTCCACAAGCGCATCATCGGTACGGGCGAGCAGACCGTGCATGACGCCATCGACCACAGCTTCCCCGGCACCGGCGCCTGGCGGAACTCGGGCTAGGGAGAAGGACCCGCATGGAATTCGGCTGGAACGAGGAGCTCGACGCTTTCCGCGACGAGGTGCGCGAGTTCCTCCGTGAGCACGACACGCCCGAGCTCCGCGCGGAGCTCGCCAACCGCGGCGAGACCGCCCAGCTCGGCCCCCGGCAGGCGGGCCTGCGCGAAGCCCTGGAGGATCGCGGCTGGGTGCGCATGTGCTGGCCCGAGGAGCTCGGCGGCGAGGGCAAGTCCCAGTGGTTCCAGTTCGTCATGACCGAGGAGTTCGCCAAGAAGGAGATCCCCTACGGCGCCGGCTTCGGCACCATGGTCGGCCCCGCCATCCACCGTTTCGGCACCGAGGCCCAGCGCGAGAAGTACCTGCCCGGCATCTGGGCGAACGACATCACCATCTGCCTCGGCTACTCCGAACCAAACGCCGGCACCGACCTCGCCGCCCTCGAAACCCTCGCCGTGAAGGACGGCGACGACTGGCTCATCAACGGCCAGAAGCTCTGGACGAGCGCCGCCGACACCGCCTCCCACGTCTGGCTCGCCTGCCGCACCGACCCCGACGCCCCCAAGCACCGCGGCATCTCCACCTTCATCGTGCCCATGGATACCCCCGGCATCTCCGTCCGCCCCATCATGACCATCTCCGGCGGGCGCACGAACGAGGTCTTCTTCGAGGATGTGCGCGTTCCCAGCGACGCCCTAATCGGTGAGGTCAATCAGGGCTGGTACATCATCGCCAACGCCCTCGACCACGAGCGCGTCTGGATCGGCGCCGGCGGCGGCCTGCGCCACATCTTCGACCGCCTCCTCGCACACATCCGCGAGAAGCGCCCCGAGCTCCTCGAGGACGACGTTGTCCGCCGCCGCCTCGTCGAGCTGGAGCTCGACCTCGACGTCATGGAAGGCCTCGTCCTCACGAACGCCTCCATCGTCGCCTCGGGCGACACGCCCACCATGGAGGCCTCCATGTCGAAGATATGGACCTCCGAGCTGCGCTACCACATCAGCAACGTGGCCATGGACCTGCTCGGGCACGAGGGCGCCCTCACCGAGGAGGCCGACGGCTTCGCCCCCCTCGGCGGCGAGCTCGAACGCACCTACCGCGCCTCCCCCATCCAGCGCTTCGGTGGCGGCGCCAACGAGGTCCAGCGCGACATCATCGCCCGACGCGGCCTCGGCCTCCCCCGGTAGCGAGCACCACATGGACACAACCCTCAGCGAAACCCAACGACTCCTCCGCGACTCCGTCCGCGACTACCTCCGCAACGAGGTGCCCTTCGACCGCATCCGCGAGCTCGAACGCGAGGGCGGCGCCGACCAGCCCCTCTGGGAGTACCTCCAGGGGGCGGGTTATCTGACCCTGCCCTTCGCCGAATCGCACGGCGGCGAGGGCGGCGAGCTCACCGATGCCGCCATCCTCCTCGAAGAGCTGACCCGCCGCGCCTGCGTCATCCCCTTCCTCGAGACCACTGCCTCCGCCCTCGCCATCGAGCGCCACGGCGACGAGGCGCTCGCCGACGAGGTCGTGCGCGGCGTCATCGGCGGTGGCGTCACGATCGCGCCCGCCCTCCAGGGCTCGACCCCCGACAACGGCGCTTCTCCCCGCGTGTCGGCTGGCGCTCTCACGGGCGAACGGCGCTTCGTCGACTACGGCGCCGAGGTCAGCCACCACCTCGTCGAGGCGACCGAAGACGGCGAGCCCGGCCTCTACCTCGTCGAGGCCCGCGGCGAGGGCGTCACCACCGACTCGCTCAGCACCATCGCGCGCACCCCCCTCGCCCACTGCACCTACGATGGCGCCCCCGCCCGCCGCGCCGGCGGGGCCGAGGCGCTCCAGTTCCTGCGCCGCGCGGGCCGCGCCCTTTGCGCCATCCAGTGCGTCGGCAACGCCCAGCAGGCCCTTGATATGACCGTCGAGTACGTCGGCATGCGTGTCCAGTTCGGGCGGCCGATCGGCTCCTTCCAGGCCGTGCAGCACCACTGCGCCAACATGGCCACCCAGACCCTCGGCGCCCGCTTCCTCACCTACCAGGCCGTCTGGCGCCTCGACCAGGGCATCGCCAGCGACCGCCAGATCGCCAAGGCCAAGGCGCTCGCCTCCCGCGCCGGCACCGAGGTCACCATGCAGGCCCACATCCTCTTCGGCGGCATCGGCTACACGGAGGAGTACGACCTCCACTTCTTCAGCCGACACGGCAAGGAGCGCGCCCTCGCCTGGGGCAGCGCCGATGAGTGCCTCCGCCTCGCCGCCGGGACCCTCGACGAGGTGCAGCCCTGGCGCTAGACCTCGTCTGCGGCCGCGAAGTCGCCGAGGGCGACGTCGACGCCGTCACCGGCCACGTCCCCGGCGGCGCGCCCGAGCGTGGCAGCGGCCGCGGCGCCAAGCGCTTCTACCGGGGTCGCTGGTACTACTTCTGCTCCCTCGAATGCCGCCTCAAGTTCATGGCCACGCCTGACGAATTCATCGGCGAAGGCGCCTCCCCGGACTGACCCGCCATCGCCCCCCTGCCGGTCGTGTACCCTGCCCCCGCCTGCACACAGAGACGGGAGACTGCCATGGTCCAGCTGTTTGGTGTCGAAGTGAACGTCGAAGAGAACGTCATGATCCCCATGCGCGACGGGGTGCGCCTGGAGTGCGACATCTACCGCCCCGACGGCCCCGGACCCTTCCCCACCCTCCTCACCCGTTCCCCCTACGGCCGCGGTTCCGGCGGCCGCCCCGGCACCGGCGCCGACTTCTGGGTGCCCCTCGGCTACGCCTACGTCACCCAGGACTGCCGCGGGCGCTTCGGCTCCGAGGGCGAGTACACACCCCACCTTTATGAAGGCCCCGACGGCTACGACACCGTCGAGTGGCTCGCCGAGCAGTCCTGGTGCGACGGCGCCATCGGCACGGTCGGTCAGTCCTACCTCGGCGCCGACCAGTACCAGCTCGCCCCCCACTCCCCTCCCCACCTGAAGGCGATGGCGCCCGTCTCCGGCACCGCCGACCACCGCCAGAGCTGGACCCGCCACGCCGGCGGCGCCCTGGAGCACGGCTGGATGGTGCCCTACTCCCTCCTCAAGGGCCGCAACACCCTCGAACGCAAGGGCCTCACCGGCGAGGAGATGGAAACCCTCGAGAGCTACCTCGACCCGCCCGAGGAGCACGGCTTCTTCGCCCAGCCCCTCACGCCCGAGGGCTACGCCCACGTGCCCCTGACCGACTGGATTCCCCGCATGGAGGACAGCGCTCCCTACTTCGCCGACTACCTCAACAACCCCGACGACGGCCCCTTCTGGCACGAGATCAACGTCCGCCGCGGCTTCCACACCGTCGATATGCCGATGCTGCACTTCGGCTCCTGGTACGACATCTTCCTCGAGGGCACCATCTCCGGCTTCGAGGGCGTCAACACCCTCGGCGGCCCCAACGCCCGCGGCAAGCAGCGCCTCCTCGTCGGCCCCTGGGGCCACATCGGCTACTCCCTCCCCACCAGCGACGGCTGCGGCGACCTCGACTTCGGTCACGAGGCCGAGATCGACTTCATGGAGATCCAGAAGCGCTGGTTCGGCCACTGGCTCAAGGGCGAGGACACCGGGATCATGGATGAGGCCCCCGTCCGCATCTTCGTGATGGGTGAGAACCGCTGGCGCGACGAGCAGGAGTGGCCCCTCGCCCGCACCGAGTACACCCCCTGGTACCTGCACAGCGGCGGCTCCGCCAACAGCCTCAACGGCGACGGCACCCTCAGCCCCGAGGCGCCCGCCATCGAATCCCCCGACCGCTTCGTCTACGACCCCAACGACCCCGTCCCTAGCCTCGGCGGGAACAACCTCATCATCGCCCGCGGCGCCTTCGACCAGCGTCCCGCCGAGGTGCGCGACGACGTGCTCGTCTACAGCAGCGAGGTCCTCAGCGAGGACCTTGAGGTCACCGGCCCGCTGCGCGTCACCCTCTGGGCTACCTCATCCGCCGTCGACACCGACTTCACGGCCAAGCTCGTCGATGTCTACCCCGACGGCTACGCCCAGAACCTCCAGGACGGCATGATCCGGGCGCGCTACCGCGACTCCGCCAGCAACCCCTCGTTGCTGACCCCCGGCCAGCCCTACCGCTACGAAATCGACCTGTGGGCCACGAGCCATGTCTTCCTCGCCGGACACCAGATCCGCATCGAGATCAGCTCGTCCTGCTTCCCCCGCTTCGACCGCAACCCCAACACCGGCACTCCTGTCGAGAGCGAGGCCAACCTCGTCCCCGCCGCCCAGGCGGTCCTCCACGACGCCGAGCACCCGTCCTACATCACCCTGCCGGTCATTCCGCGCTAAGGGAGGCCCAGGCGCTGGTAAGGGTCACAGCTCCTGTGCCGCCGTCGTAGGTCATGGAGAAGTGCCTCAGGAACGTTCTTCCCAGCAGGATCGCGTACGGCAGGCCGCCGGCGAGAAGCCGGACCCCCATGAAGTTCCCCAGCACGAGGTGATCGAGCGCCGGTATGTAGACATGGGCCGCATACATCTCCGTCTCGAAGAGGCCACCGACGCCCGCAGCGGTCACGTACTCCGAGGGGTTGAGCCCGATAGCGTGGGCGAAATCGCTGTCGATGCAGTTGTCCAGGGCGCCCGTGTCAACAAGGCCAAGGTGTTGACGGGCCTGTGCGCTCTCGACCAAATCGGGACCGACCCCTATGTGCACGGATGCTGTCGGACCTGACAGCACGAGCCTCTCTGGCTGACCTGAGAAACCAAAGTCGGCGCTGGTCACTTGGTCAGGTAGGCCTGGACGGAAGCGGGAAGCCTCACAACTCTCGACGCTCCCACTTCCCGGATCAAGTAGGGACCGGCGCCGAACTTTGCGATCGCGTCTTCGGCAGCATCCTCGAACGTGGGGTAGATGCCCGCGCACTGCTCATCGTGGAACACAACCCACTTACCCATGTGCTCGCGCTCCATCTCATCCTGACGCGCTTCGTAGGCGGCGATTTCGCGGTCGAGCCGTTCGTTCCGCATGGAGGATGCTCCGTGCAACCAAGCTGCCTCCAGCCTAGCACACCCGCAAGGGCGCCAAAGGGGGCGGCCCGATGGGCCGCCCCCCTGATGTTCGGACGTTCCCGGAACCCTAGCGGTCCGGGCCGAAGAGGTACTGCTCCAGCGCGTAGTGCATCGCCCGGACGCGGCGCTCCTCGCTGTTCAGCAGGATGCCGTTGAACCCCTGCGAGTGGTACGACTCTTGCACGATCTGCGCCTGCGCCATGTCCTGCGCCAGCGCCTCGAACACCTCGACCTCGTGCGCAGACCCGCGGACTGTCTGCGGGCGCGGCGGGATGGGCGTGCCCTCCGGCAACCGCACGAACGTCTGGTAGTCCCAGAGGCACTTGTTCACATCCGTCGGATGCGGCCGCGCCCGGAAGTACGTCAGCGACGTGCCCCCGATATTCAGCGTGATGTTCGGGAAGATCATGTAGTGATAGTCGTCGATCAACTGCTCACCGTGCAGGCCCGAGACATCCACGCCCATCTGCTCGTAGAGCTCGCGCCGCGCTGCAATGATCGCCGGGCGAACGTCGTTCACGCCGCCCTCGAACTCATCCTGCTCGATCCCGACCGCGGCCAGCTGCTGCCACTGCGAGTCGGTGATCATCTCCTTGTCCGTGTAGCCGTGGCGGCGAGCCATCTCGTCCGTCCAGGCGCCACCATCCGGGTAACCCTGGCGGATGAGCTGGCGGCTGTGCCGGCCCCCGTCGTACACGTCCAGCGGCGTCCCCGCCGTGTCCCACCACTCGATCAGCTGCGGGTGCAGCGCCGGCAGGTGGTAGATCTCGGCGAACTGGTCCACCGCGAACTTCCAGTTGCAGTCCCACACCAGCTGGTAGTCCTGGACCAGGTGGTACTCCTCGAAGTGGTACGGGTCGAGGTGCGCCGGCATCACGCCCAGGAAGTCCGTCAACGACTCCGCCTCGTCGTCCATGTTGAACCAGACGAACCCCGCCCAGGTACCAACGCGGACCTCGGCGAGCTGCTGCTTGTTCTCGGGGATGCCGTTCACGAAGTGCTGGCGGTCCGGGACATTCTGCAGCGCGCCCTCGATGTCGAACGTCCACAGGTGGAAGGGGCACTGCAACTGCTCCGCGTGGCCCACGCCCACGCTCGGGCGGATGCGGCTGCCGCGGTGTGGGCAGATGTTGTAGTAGCCCTTCACCTCGTCCTCGCCCGTGCGGATGAAGATGAACGACTCCCGCCCCAGCGTGTGCGTGAAGTAGTCCCCAACCTCGGGGATGTCGCACAGCGGCCCGGCGATGTTCCAGGTCTTCGTCCACATCCGCTCCCACTCGAGCCTGGCGAACTCGGGGTCGGTGTAGCGCGTCTGATCGATGAGGCCGGTGCCCATATCGGGCTCGTCCACTCGCTCCAGCGGAGTCATCGGCATTTCTTGATTCTTGGTGACCATGCAGGCCCCTCCTTGCCTCTGCCGGGAGCAGGGGTATTCGGTAGCGCGATGGTGGCACCGCGCCGCCCGCGCGTCAATGCGCGCGGGGAGTTTCGCGGTCGGGACGCGCGCCGGTCGGGATGCGCGTTCCCGTCGCCGTCCTCTACCATGCGCGCGCCGCCCGCAATCTGGCGCAGGAGAGCACCCATGCCCACCGTCGGAGTCGTCGCCCGTTTCACCATCCATGCCGAGAAGGCCGAGGAGTTCGCCCGCGTTGCGAACGAGCACCTCGTGGCTCCCAGCCAGCAGGAAAAGGGCTGTATCCGCTACGAGCTCTGGCAGGACAACGAAGACCCCACAATCTTCGCCATGGTCGAGGAGTGGGAGAGCGACGAAGACCTCGACGCCCACCTCGCCGGCTCCCGCAACCGCAGCGGCGGGCCCAACATGGGCGACTACATGGCCGGCCCCCCGGACATGCGCCGCTTCAGCAAGACTGGCTAGGAGTGGCTAGTGGCTGGTGTTGAGTGGCCACCGATCACCAACCACTACTCACTATTCACTAGCCACTCTTCATAGGTTTCAGCACCTCTTCCACGAAGCGGAGCACCGGCTCCGTCGAGGTTGGGTGCCCGAAGTCGCAGGTGAAGTGCCGCACGCCCAGCTCGCGGAAGCGCTCAAGCGTCTCGCGCCATGACTCCGACTCCTGGCTGTTGTTCGGCAGCCCCACCTCACGCGTCACGCTGATGGTGATGTCGGAGGGGTCGCGCCCCGCCTCTTCCGCCGACTTGAGCACGATGTCCCGCTTCCGCGTCCAGTTCTGCTCCCAGTCGTCGGTTGGCCACCAGAAGGTGTTCCAGCCGTCGGCCTGGCGCCCCACCATCGGCAGCGAGAGCTGCTCGCCCTGCGCCCCGACCATGATCGGGATCATGGGGTCGGGCCGTGGCGGCGCCTTCGCGTCCTTGATCGTGTAGTAGCGCCCCTCGAAGCTCGGCGACTCCTCCGTCCACATCAGCCGGCAGATCTGGATCGTTTCCTCCAGCTGCCGGATGCGCGTGGCCGTGGAAGGGAACTCGTAGCCGTAGCGCTCGAACTCCTCCCCCCGCCAGCCGGCCCCGATGCCGAGGATGAAGCGCCCGCCCGAGAGCGCCTGCAGCGTCGATGCCATCTTCGCCGTCAGCGCGGGATTCCGGTAACCCTGGCCCATCACGTGGTGGCACAGCTTCACCGTCGGGAACTTCGCCGCCAGCCACGTCATCGTCGTCCACGACTCCAGGAACGGGTCGTTCTCGTTGGCGAAGCCGTAGAAGTGGTCCGCCAGCCAGACGCAGTCGAAGTGCTCGAACGCCGTCGGCAGGATGTTCCGCTCCTGGTACATCACGATCGGCTCGTTGTCGCTGTCGGGCAGGCCGATCACCGGGGATACCCATCCGAAGGTGAGTTCGTCAGTCACGCGCGTGTCTCCTTCTTCGCCCCGCGTTCGCCGCGACAGGCGGCCCATGAGGGGCACCGGAAACGATACACGAGCGACCCCCCGATCGCCGTTCCCCCACCACCCTCGGCCCCTCCCAAACCGGTAAGGTTGCGCCATCCGATTCCGCGCCCCCGCCCGGCGCCAGGAGGACTGCCATGCGAGCGCTCGTCTACCGTGGCCACAAGCGCGTCGAGCTCGAGAACGTGCCCGACGCCGACGTCCCCGCCCCCGATGGCGCCCTCGTCCGCACCACCAGCTTCGCCATCTGCGGCTCCGACCTGCACGGCTACCACGGCCCCGTCAACGAGGAGCGCATCGGCGCCACCATGGGCCACGAAGCCATCGGCGAGGTTGTCGAAGTCGGCTCCGAGGTGCGCACCATCCGCCCCGGCGACCATGTCGCCGTCTCCGCCGTCGTCGGCTGTGGCCGCTGCGAGTCCTGCCAGGGGCTCCTCACTGCCCGCTGCCCAAGCACCGTCGGGCGCGTGCTCAACCTCGGGCAGGCCGAGGCCATCGCCGTCCCCGCCGCCGACTCCTCCCTTCTCCCCATCCCAGAGGGCGTCAGCGACGAGCAGGCCGTCCTCCTCACCGATATCCTCCCCACAGGCTACAAGGGCGTGCGCGGCGCCGACATCCAGCCGGGAGGAACCGTCGCCGTCGTCGGCGCCGGGCCCGTGGGTCAGATGGCCCTGGAGACGACCTTCCTCTTCGGCCCCTCAAAGGTGTTCGCCATCGACCAGGTGCCCTACCGTCTCGATGAAGCCGAGCGCCTCGGCGCAATCCCCATTGACGCCAGCCAGGTCGACCCCGTCGAGGCCGTCCTCGATCAGACCGGCGGCAAGGGCTGCCAGCACGTCATCGAGGCGGCCGGCCCCCAGGCCACGGTGCGCATCGCCTTCGGCGTGCTCGCCCACGGCGGCACGCTCTCGCAGGTGGGCGCCACCGCCGATCCGGAGATGACCATCAACCTGATGGCCCTCTTCGGGAGGGACCTCACCTACCGCGTCGGGCTCGTCTCGCCCCAGTACGCCTGGCCCGAGCTCGTCCCCCTCCTGCAGGAAGGCAAGATCCACCCCGAGCGCATCTTCACCCACTACCTGCCCATGTCCGATGGCCCCCGCGGCTACGAGATGTTCGACAACCGCGAAGACGGCGTGATCAAGGTCATGCTCGACCCCACCCGCTAGCGCCGCCTGAAGAAGTCCCCCCAGCTCCGTGGTTCCTCGTGCTGCTGGCTAAGAGGTGGCTTGAGGTGGGGCAAGAAACGGCGCATGAGGGAAGTAAAGAAGAACCATATCGCAACGTTCACCAACCACGCGGGCGCGCCATAGAACAACCAGAGATTCGCCAGCAGCCGGAGTCTCGGGACGCCAGGGGAGACGTCTTCAGAGTCCAGGACCTCGGCAATTTCGAACGTGATGCGGACAAGCCTGCCACCGTCGTGGCCTATCGCGTCTGTCTGCGAGAACGCAAAGAATACCAGCAGCACGAGAAAGGTCCGCACGAGCCCCAGGACGACCGCTGCTCCCGCGGCCACACGCACAAACCCGTTGCGACTCAGGAACCACAACCCCGCCAGCAAGTTGAGCAGACCCGGACCTGTCAACGCGAGAACAGTGGGCCAGAAGTCGAGGTAGTAGAAGACCACCACGACTTCGTCGGTGTACGTCGTCAGGCCTGCAGCATGAGGGCTCTCGGGCAGACCGAGCGACCCAGGGTCGAGGTTCTCCGTGAACATGAACAGGAGCACCGTGCTCAGGGGCACCGTCAATATCGGCGTCGCCACGACCCACACGAACGGTGACCAACTCGCCACCCAGCGCGCAACCCTGCCGATCAATGGTGGCCTCTCTGGGTCGGAGGGCGAGCAATTGGAGAGAGGCGCGGCACGGCCGGATTCTACCGTTCGAAGAAGCGATCTTCTTCGTACTCCAGCGCCCGCTAGCGCCGCTCAAGGAAGCTGCCCCAGCTCCTGGGTTCGCCCGCTTGCCGCTTGCGTGGCGGTTCCAGTTCGGGCCAGTAGCGATCCATGAGCAGGTCGAAGCCCTTCCACGCAGCGAGGCTCGCCATCCAGGTGAAGGCCCAACCCATCCACACCGTCGTCAGCAGGCGGATCCTGGCGGAGTCCAGCGAGTCCCATGACGCATCCTCGGCGACGTCCGTGGTCTCGAACCGCACGCGGATGAGCAGGCTCGCTTCGCTGATGACCTTGTCCTCCCCTATCACGAACAGCAGTGGCGGCAGGACAAACGTACCCACGATCGCGATGGCGAAGGCCGCCGTGGCCGCCACCCGCACGTAGCGGAGCCGGTGGAGCCACCACAGTGCCACCAGCAAATTGAGCAGCCCCGGTGCTGTCAGGACCATCCACGTACGCCAGAAGTCGAAGTACAGGTATCCGGTCCACTGGCTTTGCCCGCTCGGCAGGCGCGCCACTTCTCCTCCCGGCAGCCCCAGTGCCCTCGTGTCGACCATGTCGACGGCCACGAAGACAAGGAGCGCACTCAGCGGCAGCGTGCCTACCGGCATCAGCACCAGCCACAGGAACGGTGAGCGCGTTCCCAGCGAGGCCCGGAACTTGTCGGTCACGCCCCTGGGCTGCGTTTCATCCTCGTCCGGCATGACCGTAGTCTAGGGTTGGAAGCTGCGCACGACCCCATACCCCCGCTAGCGCCGCCTGAAGAAGTCCCCCCAGCGTCTCGGTTCCCCGAGCTGTCGTCGTCCCTGGGGCGGGTGGAGGTGCGGCAGAAGCCTGTCCATCACGAGGTTGTACAGCCCCCAGATCAGAACGCTCGGCCCCCACGCGAAGGCGCCGAACAGCCACATCGTCGCCAGCAGGCGGAACAGCGCATCCCGCGCCGAAGCCACCGGCTCGAGCGCCAGCAGGCCCGATCGCTCCACCTCCAGGCGCATCAGCCGTTCCCCCTCGTGCACGATCAGGTCGGACTGCGACACCGCGAAGTAGATCAGCACGACGCCGAAGGTCTTCGCCAGCGCAATCACGAGCGCCAGGCCGGCTGCCACGCGTATGTACCCGTTTCGCTGGAAGAACCACAGGATTACCAGCAGGTTGAGCAGCCCGGGTGCGGTCAGCAGCCACCAGGTCCGCCAGAAATCGAAGTAGTGAAGGCTCGCCGGGATCGCTTCATCTCGCCAGATGGGCAGCCCCAGCTCCCTCGCGTTGAGTTGCTCGCCGAAGGTGAGCACCAGCACGGCGCTCAGGGGTACCGTCACCAGCGGTGTCACCACCAGCAGCGCGAGCGGTGATCGCCTCGCCATCCAGCGCCACAACCGTTTAGTCACGCCCAGGGACCCTGGCGACGGGGTGGAGCAAAGAGGGAAGGCGCAGTTGCCATCCGGGGAGTCTAGACCTGCGAGTGCCAAGCCACCTCATCGGCGGGGCCGCTGGCGGCCGCCACCGAAGCCCGTCCAGCGCCGCGGCTCCCCGTCGACCCGTTCACGTGGGGGCTCCAGCGCTGGCCAGAAGCGCGCCATCAGGGGCTCGTAGCCGCGCCAGAGGCCGAATGTCACCAGCCACATTCCCAGACCACCCATCCAGGCAGTCGTCAGCAGGTTGGATTTGGCGACCGCCCGCGAGGGGCTCGACCCGCCAAGGCCGCTCTCCCCGAGTGGGAACTGCAGGAGCAGCCCCGTGTCGCCGACCACGTCTGCCGTCAGCCACGTGATCGCCGCCATGGGCACAACGAAGGTCCGCAGCAATGCCAGCAGCAGGCCAAGCCCCGCCGCCAGCCGGACGTAGGTGAGCCTGTGGAACAGCCACCACGCGACCAGCAGGTTGATGACGCCCGGCACGGTGAGCAGCAGCCACACCCGCCAGAAGTCGAAGTAGAAGTAGTGCGTCCGGTCGAGGCGGCCGTCCTCCCGGGTCCACTCGACCTGGACCAGCCCCAGCGCTTCCGCGTCGATGTCGCCGACCAGCGTGAAGATAAGCACCCCGGCCACAGGCAGGGTCACGACCGGTGTCAGCAGGAGCAGGACGAAGGGCGAACGAGCCCGCAGCTGGCGCCAGACCGCGCTGTTCACGGTCGCCCCCGCTGCCGCGCGCACCCCTGACATCGACTAGCGCCGGAGGAAGCCCGTCCAGCGTGGGGGAGCATCCTGGCGAGGGCCGCTCGGCGGGTCGAGGTGACGCCAGAAGCGCGCCATCACGGGTTCGTACGCCCGCCAGATAACCACCGTGGCCGCCCAGAACACCAGGCCGCCTGTCCACGCCGCCACCAGCAGGCGCCGGATCGCCACCCCGTCGGAGGGCGGGTCGACCTCGGTGACGACGCCCGACGCCATCACCTCCACCATGAAGAACAGCCCCCCGTCGCTGATGACGTCGAACTGCGACATGGCGATGGTCGCCAGCGGCACGATCAGCGTCCGAACGAGCGCCAGCACGAGCGCCAGGATCGCCGCGACCTGGATGTATCGGTTCCGCTTGAGGAACCACAGCAAGACGCCCAGGTTGAGAATCCCCGGAATGGCCAGCAGCAGGCCGATGCGCCAGAAGTCGAAGTAGTAGTTGCACGTCTGCGCGATGAACCCATCGAACTTGCAGAGGTCGTTCTCCGGCAGGCCCAGCGCCTCGCCCCCGTGCTCCCCCCCGAGCGTGAAGATGAGCAGCGCCGCCAGCGGCAACGTCAACACCGGGCTGACCGTGATCCAGAGGAACGGCAGCCGTCCCTTCGCCCAGTTCCAGGCCTGCTGCGTCCCCGCAGCCTCGACGCTAGGCACCCCCACCCTCCATGGGCATGTTCTGCTCGATGTGTGTCTCGTCGAGACTCGCCAGGAGGGGATAGACGCGATGCGGCCGGTGGGGAAGCGCCAGCACGGCTTCCTCGCTCCCGTTGCCGCCCCACGGACCGACGTGTGACGGGTCCGACTCCGTCAGCTGCACGCCCAGCCAGCGGTCCGACGCGCGGTCGTACACATCCGTGCGCCCGAAGGCGAACAGGGAGGGGTCATCCGGTGAGGGCGCCGCCCCGCGCACGTCCCGGTGCTGGAACCACGCGCTGGAGGCGCTCGGCGGGTCGGGAAGTTGCTCCATGCTCGATCCGTCCGCGCTCACCAGGCTGTACCCCACCTTCCCACCGATGCGCGACTGCACGACCAGCCCTGAGGAGTCGGCGAGCCAGCGCAAGCCGCCCAGTTCGTCACCGTAGTTGAGCCGTGCGGAGCGGATGCGGAAGCGAATCCGACCGCTCTCTCCGTCCATCACCAGCACCGTGCTCGTCTCCTCAAAGGTATCAGGCGGGGCTCCCTGGATGGCGAGGACGCGCTCGCCCGCAACCAACGACCCGTCCGGGGAGACGAATGCGCGGTCCACCCGCACACGCGTCACCCCCCGATGATCGCCTGTCCAGCCCACACGCGCCACAAATGTCGCGAAGATGCCGTACCCGAGGGTCAGGGGAGGCCGCGTGGGCCAGTACGAGAATGGAAACAGGAAGGAATCCCCGTCGCTCGCCGGTGTCGGGGCGTGGAACAGGATCCGTTGCAGGGCTCGCTGCCGCTGCGGCGCGAGGATGGTCGTCGCCTGTCCCGTCGATCCATCGAGCAGGAACAGGGCGGGGTACTGCTGGGGCTGTTCAAGCGCCAGGAACGCGCGCCGCCCGCCCGGCTCGAAGAATGGCGGCGTTGAGGGCAACTGCGCTCCCTTCAGCTCGAATACCGCCCGCTCCTCCAGGTTCTCGTCGGCGAGAACGTACCGCGCAACCTTCACCGGGAAGGGCTGCCGCTCCGGGTCTATCTTCTCGAAGAGCACGGTCTCGTCCGAGAACCCGACCAACCGCAGCTGGTCCTCCTCCCACTCCCACGACCGCCCGGAATAGCGATCGTGCAGGGCGCTCCCCGCCGCCAGGAAGCGCCCGCCCGTGCTTGCCCGGTAGACGGGCGCCTCCCCGTTGCCCGGCTCGGTGAGCTGCCAGCCGCGCACGCTCCCCGCCCCTTCTCCACGCGTCTCCATGAAGAAGATGCCGTGCCCTCCCGATACTGGCTCCCCCGGCGCGAGCGCGAGCTCCCTGAACACGTTGGTCGCCGGACGCAGCGCCGCCAGGGGTGGTGGCACCGGTGTGAGGGTGGGAGGCACCGGGACGGGCCGCGGTGGCCGCACGACCGTCTCGCCCTCGCGTGTCTCCCGCGTGGCCAGGAACCAGCCCCCCGTCGCTGCCCCCGCCACCCCCGCGGCCGTCAGCGCCAGCAGCGCCCGTCGCGAGAGCCCCCGGCGTGGCGGCGCGGGCGGTCGCGGCTGCCGTGTCGCAGGCGTCAGGCCGCCGGGCCGCGCTGGCGGCGTCCCGGCCACGGTCGCCGGCGGACCTTCCCCCGGGAGGTTGGGCGGAAGCCCTGATTCGTCCGGCGCCGCTCTCCCCGGAGGCGCGCCGCTGATGCGCGCGTGCGCATCGGGAACGCTGATGCCCAGCCGCACCGCGATCTCCGCGACCGGCCTGCCCTGGGCCAGCAGCTCCTTGAGCAGCCGCGACGTCGCCCCCGCGCCTTCCGTAGGGCGTGCATCCCTGGGCTCCCCGTCAGCCATGGATCGATTCTAGGCGAGCGGCGCCCCCGCTCGCCCGGTTCACATCGAGAGCTTGCCCCAGTCGCCGCTCAGGTCCGCCGGTCCGCGGTAGAGCGCTTCCAGCCGCCGCGTCTGGATGTACCACTGCCCGTCGATGCGCGTGTACGTATCGAAGTAGCAGAGCGAGTTCATCGTGCGGCCCGCCTCGCGGTTCAGGAACTCCCCCATGTACCAGCGCCCGGTGGCCGTGTCCCCGGTCACGTCGTCGATCACGCCCGAGTACACGTGCATGTACACGTTCGGGATGCTCGCCATGATCCGCGTCCAGTCGGCCACGACCTCCTCGCGCCCGGTGCGCGTGGTGCGTGTGATCCACTGCCCGTCCGGCGCCCACGTCGACCCCCAGGCCTCCGGGTCGAAGCGGTTAACCGCGTCCACGTAGCGCTCCGCCACCATCCGCAGGGCGGTGTAGTCCTCAACCGTCGGTGCTCCCATGTCGTCCTCCTCGCTGCCCCTCGCAGCCTACCCGAACCGGACCCCGCCGCGCTCCCCACGCGAGCCCCCGCGCCGTAGGATTCGCCCCACCACCGCCAGGAGGCTTCCCATGACCGACACCCGCGCCTACGAAGGCATGATCGCCGAGACCATCACCGTCCAGGGCGACGGCGGGGACTCCATCTACGCCTACCTCGCCCGCCCCCTCGGCGAGGGCCCCTTCCCCGCCATGCTCCTCCTCCACCACATCCCCGGCTGGGACGAGTGGTACAGGGAAGCGGCCCGCCGCTACGCCCACCACGGCTACGTCACTATCTCCCCCGACCTCTACTGCCGCGATGGCCACGGCGAGCCCGAGGACGTGGCCGCGAAGGTCCGCGCCGAGGGCGGCGCTCCCGACGACCGCGTCGTCGGCGACGCCGACGGCAGCATCGCCTACCTCCGCTCCCTTCCCTACGTGACCGGCAAGGTCGGCGTCATGGGCACCTGCTCGGGCGGACGCCACTCCTTCCTCGTCGGCTGCCGCTCCAGCGAGGGCGTCGACGCCGTCGTCGACTGCTGGGGCGGGAACGTCGTCATGCCCGCCGACAAGCTCTCCGAGAAGCAGCCCGTCGCCCCCATCGACTACACCGCCGACCTCGCCGCACCCCTCCTCGGCCTCTTCGGCGAGAACGACTTCAGCCCCACCCCCGAGCAGGTCGCCCAGCACGAGGCCGCCCTCCAGCGCGAGGGCAAGGACTACGAGTTCCACATGTACCCGAACGCCGGGCACGGCTTCTTCTACTACAACTACCCCCAGGCCTACGCCGCCGAGGCAGCCGTCGACGGTTGGCAGAAGATCTGGGACTTCCTCGACCGGCACCTGGGCTAGGGGAAGGAGGACACGCCATGTGCACCATGATCGCCGAGAAGGTCCAGATCGCCGGGAGCGGCAAGTCGCGCGACCGCTGGTTTCCCATCGCCCAGACCTACGTCTCCTTCGACCACCCCTTCCACCTCCAGCGCGAGCACGCCCTCAACCTCGACTTCGTGAACGAGGCGCTGGGCACGGGCGCGCGCGTCGCCGTCGAGCTCACCCCCGAGGACGCGCGCGAGCTGGCCACCACCATCCTCCGCCTCCTCGACGAAGGCGCCGAAGTCGAGGCCGGCTGAGTGAGCGACCGTATCTACGTCCGCACCGATGGGAGGATGGAGGTGTTGACGGCGAAGTCCTTCGACGACGAACAGGAAGATGTGCTTCAGAAGCTCATCGCGGAGCACCCCGACCTCGTGAGTGGCGGTCAGATCCGCCCCCAGGACCCACTCCGCTGGATCCTGATCACCCGTGAACAAGGAATTGCGGAGGAGTTTGGCTACGGAAACCGCTGGGCAGTGGACCACCTGCTCATTGACCAGGACGCCAGGCCCACGCTGGTGGAGGTGAAGCGGCGCAAGAACCCCGAGGTCAGGCGCGCGGTCGTCGGTCAGTTGCTTGAGTACGCCGCCCATGCTCGCCGCAGTTGGGACGTTGACGACCTGCGGCGCACCTTCGAGGCGCGGGACGACTGGGAAAGCGACTTCCGTGGGCTGCTGGATGACAACGACGCAGACGACTCTGACCTCCAGCCAAGGGCCGACGAGTTCTGGGAAGAAGTAGGCACGAACCTCCGCGCGTCGAACTTGCGCCTCCTAATAGTGGCCGACGAAGTCCCGGACTCCCTTGCCCGAGTCGTCGAGTTCCTGAACGAGCAGATGCGCGATGTCGATGTGCTTGCAGTCGAGGTCAAGCGTTACGTGGGTGGGCGTCGCGAAACGTTCGTCCCGCGGGTCATTGGTCGGTCGGCGAAACCGGGCTCCAAGCCGGGAGGTGGAAGCGGCATTCTGACGATGGATGAGATCGTCGATCAGTATCCCGATGGCCCGGTCCGAGACGCGGTCCAACAACTCATCAAGCATGCTCGCGACGCTGGTGCGACATTTGAGCCGGGATCACGCGGATTCAGCATCCGTATGAAGTGCTCGCTCTGGCCTCAGCCGGTCACGGTGGCTTGGATGTATCCGCCTTCAGTGACAAGCGGCTGGATGAAGACCAGGCACTTCTCCTTCGGCGCGGCCATCTTCGACTACGACCCGCCGCCGCCGGCAGGGTTGCGTGACTTGCTGAGCCAGTACGCAAGGCAGTTCGAGGACGACCTGTACACGCATGACGCATCAAGCAAGGGTGTTGTCGCCTCCTACGCCGAACCCGACGATGCGGCGAAGCACATCGACACGCTGGTCGCGAGGCTCAAGGGGGTGCTTGCGGACCTGAAGGCGCTCAACAGCTCGCAACCCGGGCCCAAGTGAAGGAGGCGGCGCCTTGACCGCCGAGGAAGACCAGCCCGCCCCGCCCCACCTCGACAACCTCGCCGCCTTCCTCCCGGTCTTCGAGGCTCCCGGCTTTGCCTTCGCGACCATGGAAGGAGGCTCGAAGGATGAGTCGGGAGCCGGGACGATGCCCTGGTCCCGTCTCTCCGAGCCCGCCGCCCGCTTCGTCGACACTGCCTACGAGGACGGCTGGGTAAGCCCGGAGGTTGACTGGCCCTCCTGGATGGAGACTGAGGAGGCCCGTCGCCTGCGCGACGACCCCGCCGCCATCCCCGAAGCCACCGTTGAGCAGCTCCAGAAGCTCCTCACCACCGTCATCCGCCAGGACCGCTTCGTGACCGGTGCGCTGGCGGGCGCATTCGAGTCCGGCATGCTGACCGCGATTCTCCGGCGCATAGACCAACTCCGGCTCGATGCGGCCCCGGGGAGTTCTGACAACTGACACAGCCGCCCACGGACCAGGTCGAAGTCGAGGACGGCGGGCCGCCCAACCTGCGGCCCTGGGCCGCCTTCACCTACCGCGACTACCGCTACCTCTGGGCTGCGGGTCTCTCCACCGTCGTCTCCCGTTGGATGCGCATCCTCGTCACGGCCCAGTGGCTGTTCGAGGTCACCGGCTCGCCCGCCCAGCTCGGCCTGATCGGCGCCGTCCAGCTCATCGTCCAGATCCCCGCCCTCCTCTGGGGCGGCGCCCTCGCCGACTACATGAACCGCAAGCACCTCGTGGCGGTCGCCCACGCCGTCACGCTGGTTGTCCTCCTGGCGATGGGATTCCTCGCCGCCGCCGGAACCCTCAGCGTCTGGCAGGTCTACGTCGCCATCGGCATCACCGCTGCCACCCAGGTCATCTCGCAGCCCGCCGCCGCCGCCCTCACCCCCACCGTTGTCCCCCGACGCCACCTCATGCTCGCGATCACCGGCGAGACCGCCACCATGAACGCCGGCTCCATCCTCGCGCCCCTTCTCTTTGCCGGCGTGGCCGAGGCCTTCGGCCTCACCGCCGCCTTCTTCGTGGCCGCCGGCGCGACCGCCCCTGCCGCCGCCCTGCCCCTCTTCATCCGCGCCCGCGGTCAGGTCGCGCAGGCTCCCGAAGGCTCGACCGTGCGACGCGTCTGGGAGGGCTTCCTCTTCGTCATCCGCCACCCCATCCTCCCCGGCCTCTTCCTCCTCGATATCGGCATCACCGTCGTCTCCTTCTACCGCGAGATCCTGCCGGTGATCGCGAAGGGCCTCTTCAAGGGCGGCGCGGGCGCCGTCGGCGTCCTCGGCTCCGCCAACAGCGCGGGAGCGGTGGCCGGCTCCTTCGGCGCCCTCTTCTTCGCCGGCTACCGCTCCAAGGGGATGCTCGTCATCTACGCCTCCCTTGGTTATGCCGTCGCCCTCCTCTTCTTCTCAAACGTGACCGCCCTCTGGGCGGGGGCCATGACGATCGCCCTCCTCGGCCTCGCCGACGCCGTCACCGTCGCCGTCCGCCAGACAACCGTGCAGCTCACCACGCCCGACGACATGCGCGGCCGCGCCTCCGCCTTCCTCGTGCTCGCGGCGGTCACCGCGAACAACATCGGAACGCTCTGGGTCGGCCTCTGGTCCGCCTGGATCGGCGAGCGCGCCACCATGATGCTGGGCGCCTTCCTCGCCTTCGGCGCGACGCTCCTCATCTGGCGGCTCTGGCGGCCCCTGCGCGAGTACCGCTACCCCTGAGCCATCCCCTACCGGTAGGGGATGATCTGGGCGTAGTCGACGGCGCTCTCGATCACGCGCGAGTACGCGTAGTCGACCACCAGCACGTCCTTCATGATCGGACCCAGCATCGGCCCCACAATTTCCGTGTGGTACGGGTGCGAGGCGTACGCCTCCATCGCCTCAATCGAGTCGACCTCCGCGATGAACACCAGGTCGAACCGGTCAGTCGCCGAGCCGTAGTACGGTCCCGGTATCCCCAGGATCCAGCGGCGGATGAACGGCTTCTGCCGGGGGAAGCGGTCGAGCGCGAGCGTGAACTCCTCGATGGCCTCCTCGCTGGCGTCGTCCTTGAAGGCCAGGCAGGTCACGTGCGCGATGGCGACGTTGTCGTCCCCCTCCCGCGGCGCGCTGTAGGCGATTGCGCTCTGCTGCACCGCGGTGAACTCGAAGTCCACCACCAGCACGTCGTCGATGATCGGCCCCATCAGCGCCGCCGCGTCCATGTGGAACGGGTGCTTCGCGTAGTCGACCATCGCCGCCGGCGAGTCCACCTCCACCGAGAACGCGAGGTCGTAGGCGTCGCTGGAGATGGGGTAATAGTTCCCGGGCTTCCCCGAGATCCAGCGCCGCAGGCCGGGCTTCTTCGACGGGAACTCGTCGAGCTTGTCCCAGAACTCCTGGATGAGGGCCTCGTCGGCGCCCTCCTTGAAGCTCATGAAGACGGTGTGGGAAACGCCCATGGCGGTCCTCCTGTCGGCGAACCGTGGTTGCATCCCGGCCCGCCCGATATTCGCCGCGAGTATAGGCGCATCGCCGCCCCTGTAGACTCGCGCCGATCCCACAGGAGGCCCCCATGCAGATTGGCTCCCAGCTCCACAACAATGCCACCAGCTGGCAGGACATCTCCGCCGTCGCCCGCGCCGTCGATGCGGGCCGCTGGTCCAGCCTCTGGGTCTACGACCACTTCTTCCCGCCCGTCGCCAACCTCGGCAACGCGATCCCCACCTTCGAGGCCTACGCCCTCCTCGCCGGCCTCGCCGCCACCACCGACCGCGTCCGCCTGGGCACCCTCGTCACCGGCAACACGTACCGCAACCCCGCCCTCGTCGCCAAGATGATCGCGACCATGGACGACATGAGCGGCGGCCGCATGAACCTCGGCATCGGCGCCGCCTGGTTCGAGCGCGAGCACACCGCCTTCGGCTGGAAGTTTCCCTCCCTCAAGGAGCGCCTCGACCGCCTCGATGAGGCCGTGCAGGTCATCCGCCTCCTCTTCGACACCGAGGGCCCCGTCAGCTTCGAGGGCGAGTACTACCAGCTCGACGACACGCCCTTCGAGCCCAAGTGCATCCAGGAGCCGCACGCCCCCATCATGGTTGGCGGCGGCGGCGAGAAGCGCACCCTCCGCACCTGCGCCCGCTACGGCGACATCATGAACGTCGACGGCCCGCCCGACTTCGTCCGCCGCAAGATCGAGGTGCTCGAACAGCACTGCGCCGACATCGGCCGCGACCCCGCCGAGATCAAGAAGACCATCCAGCTCACCTGCGTCATCCAGGACGACCCCGAGAAGGCCGCGATGTGGCGCGAGCGCTACGGCGGAAACATGTCGCCCGAGGAGCGAGAGCGCGACCTCGCCATCGGTCCCCCCAAGCGCATCGTCGAGGTCCTCCAGCGCTACGAGGAGGCCGGCGTCGAGGAGGCCATCTTCGCCCGCCTGCCCAACAACCCCGCCCTCTACCAGCGCCTCGACGAGGAAGTCATCAGCGCCTTCGATTGATGTCCCAGCCCCGCCCCGAGGGCGTATCCTGACCGGTCACAGCGAGCCCCCGGCTCGCGGGGAGCCCGGTGATGAAGGCAGGACAGAAGGCGGCTGAACGCCTCAAGACGAACATCGACCCGCGCGAGTTCGATACCGCCGAGCACCGCAAGGACCCCTTCCCCCTCTACAAGCGCCTGCGCGACCACCGCCCCCTTTTCCGCGATGGCTTCCACGGACGTTGGGTGCTGAGCCGCTACGAGGACATCGTCAACGTCTTCCAGGACAACGAACACTACGACCGCGCCACCTACAACCCCGAGGGGGCCTACAAGTTCGGCGAGCGCTCCGTCTTCGGCCCCAACATCCTCGAGTACGGCAACAGCCAGCGGCACCGCTGGATGCGCAACATCGTTGCCGACCAGTTCGTCGGCAACCGCCTGCAGGCCTTCCTTCCCTATATCGAGATGATCGCCCGCGAGCTCCTCCAGCAGATCTCGGAGAAGGCCGCCGACGATATCGCGAAGGGCTTCGCCGATACGGGCGAGGTCGAGCTCGTCGAGCAGTTCTCCAACCAGTTCCCCGTGCGCGTCATCTCCAACATGCTCGGCCTCGACCGCTCCGACGAGGACACCTTCGTGCGCTGGTACCAGCGCCTCATCGCGGGCATGGGTTCGGGCCAGTACTACGTCGATGGCATTCACGCCCGCGACGAAATCTGGGACTACCTCGAGCCCATCATCGAGGAGCGCCGCGAGAACCCCGGCGAGGACCTCGTCTCCCGCATCGTCACCGCCGAGCTGCAGGGGCAGCGCATGAACACCGAGGAGGTCAAGGGCTTCGTCGCCCTCCTCCTCGCCGCCGGCGGCGATACCACCGACAAGGCCATCGCCAACATGTGGTACCACATGCTCTACACCCGCCCCGACCAGTTCGAGGAGGTCCAGCGCGACCACTCCCTCTGGACCAACGTCTTCACCGAGATGATGCGCTACGACCCGGTCGTGCATGGCCAGGGGCGTCGCACCACCTGCGAGATCGAGATGTACGGCGAGGTTATCCCCGAGCGCGCCTCCGTCTCGCTCCTGCTGGGCGCCGGCAATCGCGATGAGCGTGTGTTCAAGGACCCGGACACCTACGATGTCTTCCGGGACGACCTCCACATGGGCCGCGAACTCCGCTCCGGACGCTACCCCGATGGCCGCGCCGGCCACCTCGGATTCGGCATGGGCCAGCACTTCTGCATGGGCTACGCGATGGCCCGCCAGGAAGCGATCATCGCCAGCACGCGCCTCTGCGAGGCCATGAAGAACCCCCGTCCCAAGTTCCCCACCCACGAGGGCATCAGCGGACCCAACATCAACGAGGGCGGCTTCCGCGCCCCCCGCGAGCTCTGGGTCCAGTTCGACGTCGCCTGAGCGCGACCAGGCACCACATCACGAGAACGCCACAGGAGAATCCATGAAGACCGAAGTCCACCCCCTCAGCGGTGCCACCTACACCGAGCTCGGCGACGGCAAGGTCCGTGTCGAGAAGGCGAAGAAGTACGGCATCTTCCAGTGGGACGGCATCCACATCGAGGGTGACCTGCAGTACGCCGACCCCCACCTCCTCCAGTGGGTCGGCGGCCCCGAGCTGCCTCCCGAGTTCGTCGAGAATGACCCCCGCCGCTCCGCCCGCATGCAGAGCCAGACCACGCGCGACGCGGCCGCCGCCGAGGCCCAGTACACCGGCGGCACCGCCCTCGCCGGCGAGATCGACGACACCTTCACCCGCTACACCGGCGACCCCGGCCGCGACACCGCCGCCGGCCGCCGCTCCTCCGGCATCTCCTTCATGGAGCTGCTCGAAGGTGACCAGTACCCCGAGCGCATCCCCGAGACGCTGCGCATGGAGAACTCCCTCGAAGGCGGCGTTCGCAAGGTGCCCACCGAGCGCTACACCCAGAAGAAGTGGCACGACCTCGAAGTCGAGCGCCTCTGGATGAAGGTCTGGCAGATGGCCGCCCACGTCGACGACATCCCCGAGGTCGGCGACTACATCGTCTACGACGTCGCCCACCTCTCCTGGCTTGTCGTTCGCACCGGCGAGAACGAGTTCAAGGCCTACAACAACGCCTGCCTCCACCGTGGCCGGCAGATACGCGAGTTCGACGGCAAGAAGGCGACCGAGTTCCGCTGCCCCTTCCACGGCTGGTGCTGGGAGATCGACGGCTCCCTCCGCGAGATCCCCTCGGAGTGGGACTTCCCCGAGGTGCGCGAGGACGCCAGCCATCTGCGCGAGGCGAAAACGGCGACCTGGGGCGGCTTCGTCTTCATCAACCCCGACCCCGATAGCGAGTCCTTCGAGGAGTACCTCGGCGACCTGCCGAAGCACTACGAGAAGTACGAGTACGAGAAGAAGTACAAGCAGATGCACGTGGCGAAGGTCGTGCGCGCCAACTGGAAGGCGAACCAGGAAGCCTTCATGGAGGGCTACCACATCATCGCCACCCACCCCCAGCTCATGATCTACGGCGGCGACGGCGCCAACCACCAGTACGACTCGTTCGGCAACTGGTCCCGAGCCGTCACCGTGGCCGCCCGCACGAGCGCCCACCGCAACATCCATCCGCCTCGCGACGAGATCTTCGCCACCCGCCACAAGATGGCCGACATGATGCGCGAGACCCTGCGCGAGACCATCGGCGACCGCGTCGATGTCTACTGCGACGCCGAGCTCATCGACGGCCAGTACAACAACCTCTTCCCCAACTTCCACCCCTGGGGCTCGTTCAGCCGCATCGTCTACCGCTTCCGCCCCTACGGCGACGACCCCGACATGAGCATCATGGAGGTCATCTACCTCGCCCCCTGGCCCGAGGACAAGCCCAAGCCGCCCGCCGCCCAGATCCACTGGCTCGGCCCGGACGACCCCTGGACCGACGCCCCCGAGATGGGCGGCCTCGCCCGCGTCCTCAACCAGGACAGTTACAACCTGCCCAAGGTGCAGAAGGGCCTCAAGACCAAGCAGGATCCCTACATCTACCTGGCCGCCTACGAGGAGGGGAAGGTTCGCCACTTCCACCACCTCTACGACCAGTGGGTCGCCTACGACGACGGCGAGTAGGCCGTAGGAAACCAGAAGCCCGTGCCCCTGCGGCGCTGCAAGTTCTGCCCCGCCCCTCCCCTGGAGGAGGTCGCCGTCTCCATGTGGACGGACGACCCCTCCGACGTGCGCCGCGACACCATCAAGCTCTGCCGCAAGCACCTGCTGCGTCTGCGCAAGGCCGGCGACGCCGGCCACGAGCATCGCGGCGTCCGCTACCGCCCCGGGTTCTGGTAGGCTCGCCTCGCTGCGGACGAGGCCGCCAGGCCCGTCCCCCGGAGGTCCACCACCATGCGTGAAGCCGTCATCGTCTCCACCGCCCGCACGGCCATCGGCAAGGCCTATCGCGGCGCCTTCAACGACACCCCCTCCCCCACGATGGCCGCCCCGGTCGTGAAGGAGGTCGTCGCCCGCGCCAACCTCGACCCCACCGAGATCGACGACGTCATCGTCGGCTCTGCCCTCCAGCAGGGAACGCAGGGGTTCAACGTCGGCCGCCAGGTGGCCGCTGCCGCCGGCCTCCCCGTGAGCGTCTCCGGTCAGTCCATCGACCGCCAGTGCTCCTCCGGCCTCATGGCCGTCTCCACCGCCGCCAAGCAGATCATCGTCGACGGTATGGAGACCGTCATCGCCGGCGGCATCGAGTCCATCAGCCTCGTCCAGAACAAGAACCAGAACACCTTCCGCGCCCAGGACCCCAACGTCCTCGATGCCACCCCCGACATGTACATGCCCATGATCACGACCGCCGAGGTCGTCTCGAAGCGCTACAACGTCTCCCGCGAGGCCCAGGACGAGTACTCTCTCCAGAGCCAGCGCCGCACCGCCGCCGCCCAGGACGCCGGCCTCTTCGCCGACGAGATCATCACCAGCCATGTCACGAAGGTCGTCGTCGACCGCGAAACCGGCGAAACGAGCCGCCAGGATGTCGCCATCGACCTGGACGAGTGCAACCGCCCCTCGACCAACGCCGAGGGCCTGGCGAAGCTCCCGCCCGTCATGGGCGAAGACGGCTTCATTACCGCCGGCAACGCCAGCCAGCTCTCCGACGGCTTCGCCGCCTGCGCCCTCATGGAGGCGTCCGCCGCCGAGAAGCGCGGCCTCGAACCGCTCGGCTACTACCGCGGCATGGCCGTCGCCGGCTGCGAGCCCGACGAGATGGGCATCGGCCCCATCTACGCTGTCCCCAGGCTGCTCGAGCGCACCGGCCTCACCATGGACGACATCGACCTCTGGGAGCTGAACGAGGCCTTCGCCTGCCAGGTCGTCTACTGCCGCGACCAGCTCGGCATTCCCGACGAGAACCTCAACGTCAACGGCGGCGCCATCTCCATCGGCCACCCCTACGGCATGAGCGGCACGCGCATGGTCGGCCACGCCCTCCTCGAGGGGAAGCGGCGCGGCGCCCGCTACGCCGTCATCACCATGTGCGTGGGAGGTGGGATGGGCGCCGCCGGTCTCTTCGAGGTCGCCTGACCATGGGTGAATGGCTCGTTGGCGACATCCTTGAGCGGAGCGTCCTCCTCTACGGCGACCGCCCCGCCGTCATCGACGGGGACGTGCGACGCACCTACGCCGAGACTTCTGAGCGCATCCGCTCGCTGGCCGCGGGCATCCTCTCCCTCGGCGTCGAGCCCGGCCAGCACATCGGCATCCTCGCCAGCAACTCCCACCGCTACTTCGAGACCTACTTCGCCGCCCACTACTCCGGGACGCCCCTCGCCCCCCTCAACATCCGCCTCTCCGGTCCCGAGCTGGAGTTCATCATCAACGACGGCGACATCCGCGCCCTCCTCGTCGGCCCCGAATTCGTGGAACTGTTCGAGTCGTTCCGCGCCCGCCTCCCGAAGCTCGAGCACGTCATCTTCCTCGCCGGCGAAGCCCCCGAAGGGATGCACGCCTACGAGGACCTCGTCGCCGGCAACGAACCCCTCGCCGCCGCCGCCCGCGACTGGCAAGAGGACGACATGCTCAACCTCTGCTACACCGGCGGCACCACCGGCCTCCCCAAGGGGGTCATGCTCTCCCAGCGCAACGTCGTCGCCAACGCCCAGCACATCCAGATGACGTTCGCCTTCGAGGAACCCGACGTCTGGCTCCACGCCGCGCCCATGTTCCACCTCGCCGACGCCTGGGCCTGCTACTCCGTGACCGCCGCCGGCGGCGCGCACGCTTTTGTCCCCGCCTTCGCCCCCGACCCCTTCCTCGCCGTCGTCCAGGAGGCCCGCGTAACCGCCACCATCCTCGTCCCCACGATGATCAACTTCGTCGTGAACCACCCCGGCGTCGGCGACTACGACCTCTCCTCCCTCCGCGCCCTCCTCTTCGGCGCCTCCCCCATGCCAACCGACCGCATCCTCGCCGCCCGAGAGATATTCGGCCCCATCCTCGCCCAGGCCTACGGCATGACCGAGACCGCCCCGCTCCTCTGCGCCCAGCGCCTGGAATGGCTCGACTACGACACCCCCGAGGGCATCGAGCGACTCGCCTCCTGCGGGCGCCAGGTCCAGGGCGTCGCCGTCAGCGTCGTCGATGAGGACGGCGCGCCCGTGCCACCCGGCGGCACCGGCGAGATCGTCGCCCGTGGCCCCAACGTCATGCTCGGCTACTGGAACCGCCCCGAGGAGACCGCCGACGTCCTCATCGATGGCTGGATGCACACGGGAGACGTGGCCCGCATCGACGAGCAGGGCTTCATCTACATCGTCGACCGCTCCAAGGACATGATCGTGAGCGGCGGCGAGAACGTGTACACGACCGAGACCGAGGGCGCTCTCTACGAGCACCCCGCCGTCCTCGAAGCGGCCGTCTTCGGCATCCCCGACGACCGCTGGGGCGAGGCCGTCCACGCCGCCGTCGTCCTGCGCGAGGGCGTCACCGCGACGGAATCCGAGCTGATCGAGCACTGCCACTCGCTCATCGCCGGCTACAAGTCCCCCAAGAGCGTCGAGTTCCACGAGACGCCGCTGCCGAAATCGGGCGCGGGCAAGATCCTCAAGACGAACCTGCGCGCCCCCTGGTGGGAAGGCTACGAACGGGGCGTGAACTAGCGGCTTGTGGCCGGCAGGGCCCGCCCGGGCCCCCACTCTCTCCTCAGCCGCGCAACGCGCGGCGCTCTTCTCACCCCAGCGGGTTCTCCCCGATCAGGTGATCCTCGACCGGCCGCCCCTCCCCCAGGTCCTCCGCAATCACCCGGTCGAGCGCCTCCCGCGCCAGCCCCGCGTACCACCGCCCCTCCGGGTACACCACCGCCGTCGGTCCGCTCTCGCAGATGCGCAGGCACCCCACCTTTGTCCGGTAGATGGGTGTGGCGCCCTCGCGCTTGTTCAGCTCGCCCACGCCGCTCTTGAGCCGCGTCCAGGCGGCCATGCCTTCCTCTGGCGTGCAGCAGTCCGGACCCGTGCAGATGAACACATGCCGGCCGTAGCTGCCCACGCCCCGCCGCTCCGCCTCCGCGCGCGCCCCGTCCAGATCGGGTTCAGTGGTTCGCTCGTCCGTCATGCTTCCTCGCGGAGAGGATAGGGGAATCGGCGCAGCCGGTCGCGTGCCAGCCCCGTGGACGCGAACATGCCCGCTCCCGGTGGCGGGTGTCCACCGGCAACGGGCATGCGAAGCCCCCGCCTGAGCGGGGGCTTCAAGTCCCGAACGTGTGGCGAGCGATTACAGGCGCAGCTTGCCGTGCGACGGCTGGCGCCGGCGCTGGCGCTGCGGCAGAGCCGCCTCCTCGGCCGCCAGGTCGATAGGCGGACGGGTCAGCACTTCGTGCACGTAGCCGCACATGATGCAGCTGCCGTAGGTGCCGTGCCAGTCACGCTCCACGATGATGGAGCCGCTGCACTTCGGGCACGTCTGGGGCGGGGCCTCTTGCAAGGCAGGCATGGGGAACTACTCCTGGGTTCCGTGAGGCAAGATCTTCTCGGCCTCGAAGCGAGCATCCTGCTCGCCAGGCCTTCCTAGTGCATACGGGGTTAGCTGACGGGTTCGGGCGGAAGGTTGCCCTAGGGACTGGAGATGTCCCATTCACCCCGGGAAAGTGGTTCCCCCGCTGCGCCTTTGAGGCGCACTCTGCAGGTTTCGGTTTTCACCGAGCGCATGCCCCTTTCGGGGCACCCCGAAGCTAGCAGCCCCGAGATTGGCCTGTCAAGGACTTTGGGAAGGAAATCACAAATAATCGAGAAATTTCCTCGATATTGGTCTGATATAGCCCGTCCGGCGCCTAAACCCCCACCAGGGCGGGTGCGATCACCGCCCCCGACGCCCCCAGCCAGACCACCAGCGCAAGCCCCGTTTCCCGCGTCACCCCCTGCTTCTCGCCGCCCCGCCCCGCCAGGACCAACCCCATCACCAGCGCCGCCAGCGCCGCCCCGGCCGCCACCTCCCAGCCCGCGTTTCCCCCCACGAGCGGACGCGCGATCAGTCCCGCCGCCACCGGTACCGCCAGGACCACCACCGCCCCCAGCGTCCGTGCCGCCGCCTGGCCTCCTCCCATCACTGCCACCCCGGTCGCCCCCAGCAGCGCGACAAGCGCCACCAGCGCCCCCACCCCCGCCAGCCCGTCGAGTCGTAGTGGCGGCAGCGCCGGGAACGGCCTCGGGGCGCCCGCAAGAACCCGTGCGCCCTCGTCCAGGCGGCCCTCCTCGATGCGAAGGGCGATGAGGCGCCTCGTCTCTCCCTCGCCCGCCAGCAGCAGTTGCGGCACGTCCGCTGCCCGCACGTCGTTGCGATCGAGTTGGTCGCGGTACGACGCAAGTTCGTAGGCGGCCTGCGCCTCGAAGTCCTCGAAGTTGGGCGCAACGCCAAGGTCCGCGGTGAGCCCCCTGTACCGCGGGATATCCGCCGCCGCCACGTTCCCCAGCTCCGCCCGCACCGCCAGCAGCAGCCCCGCCACCAGGACCGCCCCCACGAGCGCTGTCCACCCGACCCCGTGCGTCCACCCCGGCGCGAGCGCCCGCTGCGCGGTCGCCGCGAACGGCCCCAGCGGCATCGGCGCCGGTCCCTCCTCGGGCGTTTCCGTTCCCTCGCGCGCGCGCTCGGCCAGCGCCGCCGCGTTCGCCGCGCTCGACCCGAACCAGCGCACGGCGCTGGCCGAAGGCGCCAGCGCCAGCGCTCCCGCCGCCGCCAACGCCACCCCGTAGAGCGCGGTCGAGGTTCGGCTTACCCCCTCGATCTCCACCTGCCATCCCAGCACGAAGGCCGCCACGAGGGCCGCCCCCGCCAGCAGCACGAAGGCCGCCCCCGTCCCCCGGTAGCTCGACCCATCCCCCACGATCGTCCGTCCGGCCAGGAAGATCAGCGCGCTCATCCCCGCCCCCGTCAGCGCCGCCCCCGCGAACCACCAGCGCCCCTCCTCCAGCAACCCGACCGTCGCCACGACCGCCAGCGCCCCGCCCAGCACGGCCGCGATCCAGTACCCCGCCACCACCGACCGCCCCGCGTTCCGCAGCGCCCGCGCCCAGAAGGGCAGCGTGATCGCCGCGACCGTCGCAGCGGCCAGTCCCAGCGCCATCACCACCAGCGGCGCCACGAGCCAGGCGCTCTCATCGGTCAGGCGCGCGATCGGCGCCCCCAGCACCAGCCCGGCCCCTCCGCCCGCGGCGATGAGCGCGACCGTATCCGCCCCGCCCGCGGCGCTCGCCGCGGACTCGACCGCCTCAGCCTCCGGGCCTTCGTCTTCGGTGTCTTCGCTCGCCGCCAGCAGCCGCGCCGCCAGCGCCGTGAGCGCCGCTCCCGCCCCCGCGCCCAGCACGAGGAACCCCGCCTCCCCGCTCGGCACATCGGCGAAGCGCGTCGCGATACCGTAGAGACCCGCCACGCCCCCCACCGCCAGCGCCCCGCCCAGCAACGCTGGCGCCGTCCCCGACCAGAGCGTGATCGCCAGCGCCTGCCGCAGGGTTCGGTCGGCGGCCGTCGCCGCCCGTTCGCTCGCGCGCTGTCCCAGCGCCGCTCCCGCCCCCGCCGTCGCCGCTGCCGC
>LXNI01000430.1_pt1 | contig 48649 bp, 32 predicted proteins | sample 809091 | NCBI WGS metagenome assembly LXNI01 (sample SAMN04870527, study PRJNA318959) | sponge metagenome | biome: 01000161; feature: marine sponge reef; material: water | host: Sarcotragus foetidus | place: Greece: Milos, Mediterranean Sea | collected 2013-05-29 | depth 5-7 m
GTATCGCAGTTTGGAGGAATCGGGGCGGCGATGGCCCAGCTCCGCGCCGAGCAGGCGGGCATGGCGAGTTTCGGCACCGACCGCTTCGCGTTCTTTCAGATGGGCTCGTTCCTGCTGCTGCCGCTATGTACCGGGGCATTTCCCCACCTTTACAGCCACTGGCTCTCGGCGCGAAGCGCCCGATCCTTCCGGCTTGCGATTGTTGCTTATCCCGTGCTGGTAGCCGCGATTTGGTTCCCAAGCGTGACGCTGGGCGCCGTTGGCCGCCTGCAGTTTTCGCCGCCGCTCGACGGACCGATATTGGTCAAGCTCATCGTCGCAAACACCGGCGAGGTCTTGGCCGGCTGTCTCGCCGCGGGTGTGTTTGCTGCCATCATGTCCTCGCTGGACTCGCAGATTCTCGCCTTGGGCGCGATGTTCACGCAGGATATCGTGCGCCACTACGGCTTCCAAGGCAAGTTGCGGGAAGAGCGCCAGGTCTGGTTCGGGCGGGTCTTTGTGTTGGCATTCCTAGGCCTCGCGTTTCTATGCTCGCTGGTGGCGTCCCAGTCAATTTTCGCCTTGGGAACTTGGGCGCTGACCGGTTTCGCCGGGCTGCTGCCCATGCTGGCGGCGACCTTGTTCTGGCCCCGGGCCACGGCTGGCGGTGCGGCTGCGTCGATTCTTACGGTGGTCGTGCTGTGGGTGGGGTTCTTCTGGGATTCGTTGTCGGTCGAGGGGGCGTACAGCATTGCGGGCACGGGCCTGATGCCGGTCGCCGTAATCGTGCCGGCGGCTGCACTCGTGCTAGTGCTCGGGTCTCTGGGACAGCGGTCTGGCTCTGTGCGCTAGGGTGACCTGTGACGGGTGGTGCGGCGCGCACGACAGGAGCTCCTTTGTTTGAAGGCTAGGGTTTTGGTCGTTTTACAAACTCATAACTTCCCGCCGATGCAAGTTGCACCTTAGCGTGCTATGTTTCGCGTAGGATTAGTTGCGAAGAGTGGGCAGGCTGCGCTCGGTTCGGGCCGCTGTTTGACTCACGGTACTGCAGGTGGGGTGAACTGATGACTCGAAATTTCCGCAGTGCGGTTTGGCTTGGGCTGCTTGCGCTCGCCATGGCCGTGCCCGCGCAGGCCCAGGTGAGCCTGGCTGGCGTGACCGGCGTTGTGACCGACTCGGCAGACGCCGTGATTCCCGGTGCGAACGTTGCCATCAAGAACGTCGAAACCGGGATCGAGACAGAGGTGGGGACGAACGAAGCGGGCTACTATACCTTGGTCAGCTTGGTTCCGGGCTCGTATGAACTCACCGTGGAATCCGATGGGTTCACGCGCTTCATTCGCACAAACCTTGAGTTGGAGACGGGCCAGCAGCTGCGCATCGATGTAGCGCTCGAAATCGGCGCTGTCACGGAGTCTGTCACGGTCAGTTCGGCCGCTCCGGCGATCAATCTCGAGCGCGGCGCGGTCAAGGGCGACGTGATCGTCCACGAAGAGATCCAGGACCTACCGCTGCAGGGCCGCGATTTCACCAACCTCGCGTTCTTGGTGCCCGGCGTGATGCCGCGCGGCAGCCGACAGGGCTCGTTCGCGTCTGTCAACGGCGCCCGCGGCGATCAGACCAACTTCTACGTCGATGGCGTCAGCAACCGCAATCCGGTCGGCGGCGGGGCGCAGGTGCGGCCGCCTCTGGACGCAGTCGAGGAGTTTCGCGTCGTCACTTCCGGTTTCTCAGCCGAATACGGCGGCTTTTCCGGCGGCATCATCGGCATCACGATGCGCTCCGGGACGAATCAGTTCCATGGCTCTGCGTTTGAGTACCTGCGCAACGAGGCGCTGGACGCGCGCGGCTTCTTCGACGAAGAGCGGCTGCGGCTGCGGCGCAACCAGTTCGGCGGCACGCTGGGCGGCCCGATCCTGCGCAACAAGAGCTTCTTCTTGGTCAGCCTCGAAGGGAGGCTGCAGTCGATCGCCAGGACACGCTTGGGCAACGTGCCGACCGCGCTGGAGCGGGCGGGAGATTTTTCGCAGACACTGGACATCGCCAGAGGCACTGCCGGGGGAGACCTCGAACCGGTATATCTGAATGACCCGGACCGCCGCGGGGCGTGCAACCGTCGCGTGCAGCGCGGCTGCTTTCCTAACAATCAAATCCCGTCTGCGAGCATGGATTCGACAGCGCTGGGCCTGATTGATTTCTACCCGTTGCCCAACCGGGACAACCTGCGATTGAACAACATCTCGACCGCGGTGGACGACGACGACTGGTACCAGGTGGTCTTCAAGGTCGATCAGAACTTCTCGCCCAACGACAACTTCTCGATCAGTTACCAGAAGCGCTTCAACAACTTGGAGAACCCCTTCGCCGGCAGTGCCTTGGCCATCTGGGGCGACGAGACGCGCGACCGGCGGGACTTGATCTCGCTGCGTCACACGCACACGTTCTCACCGACCTTGGTGCTGGAGCTCTCGGGCGGTTTCAGCCACCGCGACAACTATGGCTATTCGCTGGCTGCCAACGAAGATCCGGCCACCATCGGCCTGCCCGTTCCGGACGATCTAGCCCCCGAGCTGAAGGGGTTGCCGCGGGTCACGCTGCAGGGCTATTGGCCGCTGGGTCAGAGCGCCGGCACGCCGCGCGAACAGCAGATCTGGGACTGGCAGGCTTCCGGCCGCTTGTCGTGGATCCGTCAGAAGCACAACATCAAGATCGGCTTCGATACCTCTCGCGCCCTGTACGACCAGCCGCAATACAACAACGTGCGCGGCTCGTTCCGCTTTGGGCGCCGCTTTACCCGGCATACTGTCGGCGACCTGTTGCTGGGCCGCTTGCAGAGCGTCAACCGGCGCGTTCGGACCACTTTCAACGAACTGCGCAGTTCCGGATTCGGGCTGTTCATCAATGACGACTGGAAGATGACGCGCAACATCACGCTGAATGTCGGCCTGCGGTACGAGGTCGAGATGCCGCCCTACGACAAGAACGACCGTCTTTCGACCTATCACCCGGACCTGAACAAAGTGGTGATAGCCGGCGACCAAGCGTTGCCAGACTTGGACCAGATCTTGGCTGACCAAGGGCTGGAGGATCGCACCGTTCTCGCGCAGGATGTCGGCATGACCCGTCGGCTGATTGATGCCGATTTCAACAATTTCGCACCGCGGCTCGGGTTTGCGTGGCGACCGTTCGGCAACAACCGCAATGTGGTGCGAGGCGGCTACGGAATCTATTACCAAGGCTACTTGCTGGGCCCGGTGCGGGGCCAGCTAGCGGGCGTCTTCCCGTTCACCTTCAACGAGACCTACAACTCGGGGGGCAACCAGAACATCCCCCCGCCGACGCTGCAGAACCCGTATCCGGCGGGACGCGAGCGTATCGGCGGAGCCGGCATCCAGGCCGTCAACGGCTTCGATCCGGACCCGCCCACTGCCTACCTGCAATCGTGGAACCTCACGATCGAGCGGGATCTTGGCGGGGGCCAGGCCCTGGAAATCGGCTACGTCGCTTCCAAGGGGACTCACCTGCAGCGCCGCTATGATTACAACCAACCGATCCGCGACCTGGCGCTCGCGGTCGAAGGCGCCAACGGCAACTTAACGTTTCCCCGCCCAATCGAGGGTATCAACCGCCTCAACTACACCTCGTTCGGCGCCAACTCCACGTATCAGGCCCTGCAGGCTTCGCTGAGGCGACGCAGTCGCAGCGGGCTCTTTTATCGCTTCAACTACACCTTCAGCAAGTCGATTGACGACTCGTCCGCGGCCAACGACCGCAGCGGCGGAGGCGGTGCTGGAGCCATCGATACGCAAAACCTGCGGCTCGACCGCGGCCGCTCCAACTTCGACCAGCGCCACGCCTTCACCATGGCCGGGCGCTACGAGCTGCCGGTTGGCCAGGGCCGCCGGTTCCTGCGCAACATGCGCGGCCCGGCTCAGGCTGTCCTCGGAGGCTGGCAGCTCTCTGCCACCACTACTGCCTACTCGGGCCAGCCCTTCACCGTGACGGCGGCCAACGTAGACCTCAATGCCGGCGAGTCGCCGCGACCGAACCGGATCACACACGGCTACCAAGAGCCGGATGCGTTTCCTGGGTTGAAGGGCGTGGATTTCCCGTGGTACGATCTGTCGGCGTTCGAGCGGGTTCCCTGCATTGGAACCGAGAACCGCAACGGGATTGAGTGCTTCGAGAGCGAGCACGGCTTCCAACCCTTCCAAGTCGGCAACTCGGGCCGGAACATCTTGGACATGCCAGGAGCTGTCAACATGAACCTCAGCCTGCAGAAAAACTTCCGCTTCGAGGGCCGCCGCAACCTACAGGTGCGCATGGACGCATTCAATGCGCTGAACATGACCCGGCTGGGCCGGCCCAGTGCGCAGTTCGATGCGCTGCAGGGTGGGCTGATCATTCAAGCCCGACAGCCGCGCATCCTGCAGGCGTCACTGACCTATAGGTTCTAGCGGTATCGGTGAAACGCCGAGCGAGGATTCAGAGTCAGACCGAGAGGTTAATCATGCGTTCCCTACTAGTCTCCCTGACCTGTGCAGTGGGGCTGTGCACGGCTGTCGCGGAGGAGCCCATAACAACTCCTCGCGGGGCAGTCAACGCAGTTTCCCTGCAGTCTGCGCCCGCAGTGGTCGCCCAAGGTGGCATCTTGGCTGTCTTCGGCGAGCAGTTGGCTGCGGCTCACACCAAGCCGGAGGGAGCGCCGCTGCCGATGGCCTTGGAAGATCCTGCCGTGGAAGTCTTGATCAATGGGATTGCGGCACCGATCTTCTTCGTCTCCCCGACACAGGTCAACGCTCTGATCCCGTGGGAAGTCGGGCCGGGTTGGGCCGATGTGGTCGTGCGCCGGGGCGGCTCGGACAGTTCCACGATGGCTGTCTTGGTTTCCGGGGCCAACCCGAATCTGTTCACATACGAAGGCTCGAGTCTATTGATCACACAGGCCGGCGGCGACAACCCGGACGCGCCGCAGCTGGGGGTGGACGGCCCCGCCCCGGCCAGCAGCGGTTCCGCCAGCAGCGTGGATCAAGGACAGACCCTTACAATTTTCGCGGCCGGGCTGGGCCAGACCGATCCGCCGGCCGCCAGCGGGGCACTCAGCGCTGGTGCTGCGCCCGTGGCGGAGCAGCGAGCCTACTTGGGCGGCCTGCCGGTCAGTGTCTCCTCGGCTGCGCTGTCGGCGGACATGGTGGGCGTGTACAAGCTCGAGTTCGAAGTGCCGTCGCTGGCGAGTCCCGGCGAGGTCTTCCGGTGGTATTCCGGGAACAGCGGCAGCGCCGCAGTGTTGGGCGCAGGCGGTCCTCCGACGCCGCGCTACATGGAGCTGTCCGCTGAACTGGAGTCTCCCAGTCGCATTGATCTGTCGGACTTGAACCCGTACTTTGTCGCGGTCAGCGGTCCGGTGGATGAACTCGACTTTTGCTTCCGCAACGTGCAATTGCTCGATTTCCGCCGCGACTCGGCGGCGACCCTGGAGCACTGCGTCCTGCCTTCCTTTCCGAACGCGCCGAATCAGACCGCCTACCGGCCGTTCGAGCGGTCGACTAACAGCCCCGTGATGGCCGCGCTCGCTGAGCCATCTGGAGAGATCAGCGAGGGCATCACCGACCAGTTGCTGCTGATCGATACGGCTGAGGGCAGCACCGCGCAGCTCGTGCAGCTGGCGCAGCCAGTGGACCGGTTGCAATCGGGGCCTGGCAACAGTCGCAATATGCGCCTGCTGCGACCTGGCGAGGGCACGGTCTATTCAGTGGTCGACACAGAGGGTGCTGCGATTGAGGAGGTCGAGGCCACGGCCGCCCTCCCCAATCCCCTTGAAGTCAACGGCATGACCGTACAGGTCGCTCAGAATGCTAACGGCTTTGGGAGCGGTTACCGCATGCGTTTCCTCGGGCCCGGCCCCGAGGCAGGTGGCGGTCGTCCTATCGCGGCGCTGTTCGACCGCTACTCCAACGTGATTGCCACGGCGCCGTTCCCCGATGGCTGGGATCCGATCGCGCCTCCGCGTCGCGTCAACAACCAGGGGATCGCTCAGGGAAACTCTGTCGCCGCGACCCAAGACGGGTTCCGCGACGCTTCCTCGGCGTTCGTGCTGGCGCGGGCGTCCGACGGCAGCGGCGATGGAGTGGTGACCTTCCAAGCAGGACTGCCCGAGGATCGTACAGGGCCGGTGCCAGAGAGCGTGACTCTTGAGGCGTCCGTGACCGGATTCCCGGCGGGGGTCTATGCTGCTACCTGCCACAACCAGGTGCGCTGGCAGCAAATTGGCCTGACCCGCACGCTAGCGGTCGTCGCGAGTTCGCAGCAGATGAACGAATTCGCGAGGCCCCAGCTAAACCAGATCTGCGCCGGAGACCAACTGGTGCTGTTCGACACCGTGACCTCCGGCATACGGGCCGTGGTAGCTCCGGAGCCGCTGGACAATGCGGGCAAGGGCGCATTGGGCAGCTACCTTTACTTCGCCTCCGGAGCTCGCGAGGTTGCGCTGCAGGCATCGCAGAAGATTCACATCTTCGACGGAGTGAGCGAGACGTTCCGCACGGTCGAGTTTGCCGACGATGTCGGCATCTTGTCCAGCAACTTCAATTGGATGCAAAGGTTTCCCGGCCAAGCCCGACTGCTCGCCTTGGCCACCGGAGGACCTACGCGCACCAACCCCAGGGGCAACACCGTAGCTCCCTTTGCTGGCAACCGCGGCCTGCTCGTCATAGACCTGCCAAATGCCACGGCGGCCCACCTAGCGCTGCCCGATGGATTTGCGAGGGTGGTTGTGCTGCCAGGCCAAAATAATTTGATTCAGCAGGGCCTGCGGACTTCCGGAATGTTCCCGTTGATCGGACGCGCGTTTGCCTATGCCCAGAAGCCCAATGCCGGGCCAGGTAATCCCGGTGGAACCGGCATCCTCACATGGAATGTCGCAACCGGAGAAGCCACGGAAATGCCGCTGCCCGAGGATGGCTTTGCCGTCGTACGGAGGGTTGGCGGCGGTGGCGGCGGTGGCGGCGGAGGTGGAGGTGGCGCCGCTGCCGCGCTTCAATATGTCTGGGACTGGCAGCCCAAGGGCGCTTCTTTCGCTTACGGGGTCTACAATCGCGGCGGCGATCTGATCGCCATCGGAGTTGTCGGCCCCAACTAGACCCGGAACGGGCGCTGCCGGTGGCAGGTGCAGGGCTGGGCTACTGCCGCAGAAGACGGGTCAGTTCATTCCGCACATGCCGCCCATGCAGGCGGGCCCGCCACAACGCTGCTCGGCTGGAGTAGAGCAGACTTCCGCGGCACTGCTCCCTGAACTTGGGGCGAACGTCGAATAGACTCGCTCGATCGAGTGACTGCCGCAGTCACAGCTGTCGGGCTCGGGGGCCGAACCCATCACGAGAGCCTCAAAGCGCGAGTCGCACTCCCCGCACTGGTATTCGAAGATCGGCATGCGTACTATTTTACCTGCCCGCCGCTTGGGATGCTTGGATAAGCACTTCTCTCACCCGTGCGCGAACACCGCCAAGATCCTCGCCGGAGGCCCCGATATGGATCGGCTCGCCTTGGCTCGCAGTAACGGCTCCGGCTGTGGCTCTGCCCAGATGCACGGGAAGCAGCGGCGTGCCGGTGGCGGCTGCAACTGCGAACCCTTCGGCCCGGAACCGAGTTCGGGCAGGGGATGCTCCCGCTGCGCTATCGGCGAAGCTTACGACGGACCGACCGCTGGTAATGGCTGTCTGCATCCGCAGCTGGAGATTGGCCGCGAGCGGCTCCGACACCGCAGGCACAGGTGCCGCGACGAGCGGATCGAGCAGGAAGGCTTCGGCCGAGGAAAGGTCGCTGAATCCAGTGCGGTCCGCGAACACGAAGCCGTCGCGGCACGCCGCTGCCACGACCAGCGGGTCACAGCCGTCCAGTCGGTTTACTAGCATGACCCCGGTCGTGCCCGTGGCTTCCAAACGCCTCTTGCAGCGGGCGCCGCGCAATGCGCCCAGGATGCCAGCGGCCGGCGCTATGGCGCGACGAGCCAGGCCGGGCGTGGGGGCCAGCCGTACGAGCATGCCGACGAGCACCGCCACCACCCAGCCCAGCAGGCGCGGAACGATGCCCAACAGCGCACGGCTGGTGCGCACGATGGCCGTGCCCGCCGAGCGCACTCCCGCTCGCATCCCGACTCTGGCCAGTTGGACCCAGGTCGGTTTCGCCGCGCGGCCAGCGAGGTCGCCGGATTCGTAGGTGTTGCGGATGGCCGAACGCTGGATCTTGCCGCTGGATGTCTTCGGCACGACGCTCGCCGCGACGAGCATGACGTCGTCGGGCGGAATGCCGACCTTGGCCGCCACGATTTCGGTCACCGCTGTTCGGATGCGCTTGCGAGCGGCGGAACCGCTGACGCGCGTTTCAGCTACCACGACCAGTTTTTCCGTGCCACTGCCTGGATCGATGCAGCCGAATGCGGCGACGCAGCCCTTGCGTACGCCCTCGACCTCCCAGGACGCCATCTCTACGTCTTGCGGGATGATGTTGCGACCGCCCTTGATGATGCAGTCCTTGAGGCGGCCGGTCACGTACAGTTCGTCATCGACCACATAGCCCAGATCTCCGGAATCGATCCAGCCGTCGGCATCTAGCACTGCCGCTGTTGCGTCCGGGTTGCGGAAATAGCCGTTGGTCCTCGACGGGCCGCGAAACACGATCCGCCCCCGCGTGCGATCCGGCAAGATGGCGCCGTCGTCGGCCACAATCTTCACCTCGTGGCCTGGAAGCGGTTTGCCGTTGCCCACGAATTCTAGGATGGACTCTGCCCCGTCGGCAGTGGATGGCAGGGCCCTGCCCGTGGTTTCGTAGGCGATTCGATCAATCGTGTCGACCAGCGGCCCCCGCCAGAAAGGAGGATAGGTCAGCGCTACCGAAGACTCCGCCAGGCCGTAGAACGGCATCAGGCTTCGCTCGTCAAACCCCCAAGGCCGGAAACGGTCGGTGAACCGTCTCAACGTGGCCGGCAGGACCGGCTCGCCGGCATTGATCGCCACCCTCCACGGGGATAGGTCAACCCCTTCCATGGCTTGCTCGGTCACCTTGCGCACGCACAGCTCGAAGGCAAAGTTCGGCGCGGGGCACAGGCTGCCCTTGGAATCGCTCAAGGCCCACAGCCAGCGTTCCGGCCGCACTAGGAAGTCGAGCGGCGACAGGACGGTGATCGGCAGGCCGTAGTAGAGACTGAACAGCCACGATCCGATCAGCCCCATGTCGTGGTACAGCGGCAGCCAGGTGACTACGGTGTCGGTCGGCCGCACCTCCACTGCGAATCCGATGCCGCGAATGTTGGAGAGCACGTTCGCATGGGTGAGCGTCACTCCTTTCGGATCCCCCGTGCTGCCGGAGGTGTACTGGATGAAGCAGATCTCGGCCGGTTCGACGTCAGGTGCCGTAGCGTGCCGACCGCGGTCGGCAAGTGCGCCGGCGCCGAGGGATTCCTGCAGCGACGGCAAGTGTCCGCCCAAGACATTCGCGACAGCACGCACCCTCTCGAAGGAGATCAGGAAGCGCACTTGTGCGTTCTTCAGAATGCGCGTCTGCCGCTCGATGTAGGTCTCCAGCTGATTCGGCCGGGCGGGTGGGTAGACCGGCACTGCGATTCCACCGGCCAGCATGACGCCAAGGAAACTGCTGAAGAAGTCCTCGCAGGTGGGGAGCATAATTGCGACGGTCTCGCCGCGGCGCAGCCCTGACGCTGCCAGTCCCGCCGCGATTCGAGATGCGCTCGCATAGAGCTGGCCGTACGAGATGTCTTGGCCGCGGTCTTGATCGAGGAGGTGGATGTGGAGCCTTGCCGGATCGCGCTCCGTCTGGCGGCGCAGCACTTCGGAGACAGTCTTCGCGCCGGCCGGAGCCGGGTAGGCCTCCCGGGTAGGTTGAATGATCGGCCACCGGGCGCTGGAGGTGCCGTCGCCGTTGGCTTCCAGCGCAATGCGCACCCAGTCCGCAGGGCTCTCGGCCAACTGTGCGCCAGTTTCGGGCAGTCGCACGCCAAGCGCGCCCTCGAGGCGCACCAGCAATTCCACGCGCTCGAGACTCCCAAGCCCGAGGTCTCGGTCTAGGGATGATCGCAGGGCCGCGCGCTGGGCGGCTTCGGATGAGCCCAGCTCCCTGAGCAGCGCCCGCACCGCTTCCATGATGGCCGCTTCCACGTCGGAGCGCTGCTGGCTGTTGACACCCACTTAACCTTCTAGCCTATATCGGGTAGGGGGCTATCTTCACGGCGATCTCGCAGCGCGACTGCAGATGTGCGACCGTGGGAGTTCAGGACGGGTATGCTCGGCATGAAACCGCACTTGGTGCGCATCCGGATCTATCCGATCAAATCGCTTGACCCGCTTGAGCTCGAACAGGTGGGGCTTGCCGCTGGATTGCGCCTGGCTGGCGACAGGGATCATGCGCTTTTCGACGCGCAGGGCCGCTTCCTCAATGCCAAACGCTTGGGGGAGACGATTCTCTCCATCAGGGCCTCTTATTCCGACCAGGGCAGGGTGGTCGAGCTCGCGGCTGACTCCGAATCCGGACGGTTCGAGTTGCCTGCTGATCACAGTGCCCTAGAAGGCTGGTTTGGCCGCGTGCTGGGGCAGTCGGTGTCGCTGGGGCAGAACGCGGTGGCCGGATTTCCCGACGATGAAGATGCGTCCGGACCCACCGTGATCGGATCGGCGTCAGTCCATGCCGTGGCCGAATGGTTCGGGCTCTCCGCCGAAGAGGTGCGACGGCGCTTTCGCGCCAACTTGGAGATTGCAGGCCTAGGGCCGTTTGAAGAGGACACACTGTTTGGACCGCCCGACAGGCCCAAGATCTTCCGCATCGGTGACGTGAGCTTGCTTGGAGTGAACCCATGTCGGCGCTGCGTGGTCCCAACCCTTGATTCCCGCGGAGACGAGACATTCCGTCCGTTCTCGGCCAAGCAGTTCAGCGCGTTGCGCGAGCGCCACAGGCGGGAAGATGCCAGCCTTGCTCTGTATCCTGGCTACTACCGGCTCGCGGTCAACACCCGGATCGAGCCGCTTCAAGCGGGCAAGCGGCTCTGCGTCGGCGACGAGCTAACTGTCATCGGCTAGCGTTCGCGCCGGTCCGCGGTCAGTCTTGGAAGGCGTCCGCGATAAACTGTACGGTTCCCAGCCATGAAGATCTTGTTCATCGGCGATATCGTCGGCCGTCCCGGCCGTCGCGCAGTGTCCGCCAGCTTGCAGCGGCTGCTGGTCGACGAGCAGGTGGACCTTGCCATCGCCAACTGCGAGAACGCTGCAGCCGGTTTCGGCGTGACCGGCAAGATCGCCGATCAATTGCTCGATGCCGGCTTGCACGTCCTGACGTCCGGCAATCACATTTGGGACAAGCGCGAGGTTTTCCCTTATTTGGAGCGCGAGCCCAGGCTGCTGCGCCCGCACAACTATCCCGACGCACCCGGAAGCGGGCTGTACGTAGGGCACACCGACACTGGCGTGCCCTACGCCGTCATCAACCTGCAGGGCCGGGTGTACCTGCCGCCGATCGACTGCCCGTTCCGGCAGGCCGACCAGCTCTTGGCCGAACTCCCTGCTGACGTGCGCGTCTGCTTTGTCGACTTCCATGCGGAGGTCACCAGCGAGAAGAACGCCCTCGGACGGTATCTGGACGGACGCGTAAGCGCGGTGGTGGGAACCCACACGCATGTCCCCACCGCAGACGAGCGCGTCCTGCCAGGCGGCAGTGCATACATCACCGATGTCGGCATGACGGGGCCGCTCGCATCGGTGATCGGCATGAAAGAGGACGAGTCGCTGAAGCGCTTCCTAACGGCTCTGCCGGTGCGGTTCGAGCCGGCGTCCGGCACAGTCCGGCTCAACGCGGTCGTGGTCGACGTCGACGAGGGTACGGGGCGTGCACGCTCGATCCGGCGCTGCGCCCGGAACTACGACAGCAGCGGACACCATATAATGGACTAGTCGCCTCCTGGCTAGCCGTGAACGCTCGCAAGACACTGCTGCGCAAGACCGGCAAGGCCATTGCCGATTTCGGCATGATCCGCGAGGGCGACCGGATCGCGGTCGGAGTGTCAGGCGGCAAGGATTCTCTGGCTCTGGCAGACGCGTTGCTGCTGCTTCGGCGGCGTTCCCCGGTGGACTTTTCGCTGCGGGCGTTTACGATTGAGCAGGGCAAGTTTGTCCGGCCCGTGGAGCCGCTGGGAGACCTGCTCTCGGCCCGCGGGATGGAGTGGACGTACTACGTCGACGAGCCATCTTTCAAATTGCTTGAAGAGCAGCCCACCCACGGCTGCGACACTTGCAGCCGCTTCCGGCGCCGAGCCGTTTATGACGTCGCAGCGAAGCTCGGCTGCAATGTCGTCGCACTGGGCCATACCGCCGACGACCTCTGCGAAGCCCTGCTGCGCAACGCACTCTTCACCGGTCGCTTGAGCGCCTTGCCACCCGTGACGACCTCGCGCTCGGGGGATTTCCGCCTGATCCGGCCCTTGGTGTATGTCACCGAAGACGTGACCCGGGCTTACGTCGAGGCGTCTGGTATGCCCATCACTCCGTGCGTGTGCTCCTACAAGACGGGCACTGTCCGCGAAAAGCTGCGCGGATTCCTTGCTGGCCTGCGCCAGGACAATCCCCACGTGCTAGAGAACCTGTTGTCCTCCATGGGGCGGATTGACACAGAGCGCCTTCTCGACAAGCGCTTCTTGGGCCGTCCGCCTGTCGCCGGCGCACAGGGCAATGGCGCTACAATGTTGCTCTCGCCGGAGAAGCTCGCGCACGCTGCCGTAGCCATCGATTCTGATTCGTGCCAAGACGTGGACTACGCATGGTGAGCGCGGGGATAGAGCAGAGTTCAAGCGGACTGACCTTCGCCGAACCGGCTCACAAGACTGAGTGTCTAGGCCCTGCAGAGGAATTCTAGCTGGGTGATAGATCGGCGATGACTACGGAACCGGCACCTCCAGCCGAAAGCCCTTCCAGCCGGTCTGCCGCGCTCGCGGGGCTGGCGGTAGTTCTGTTGCTGTTCGTGTTCTTGGCCGGCATTCGCGGCCTGGGGGATGGCTTCAAGTTGCTCGGCGGCGATCTGCTGGAGGCCTTCTTCAGCGCCACGTCGAATCCGTTCATCGCTCTGATGGTCGGCATCCTCGCGACCACGCTCGTGCAAAGCTCCTCCGTGACGACTTCGATGGTGGTGGCTTTGGTCGCCGCTCCGGAGAACCCCCTGCCACTGGCGAACGCCGTGCCCATGATCATGGGGGCCAACATCGGGACGACCGCCACCAACACCATCGTGTCGATCGCTCACATGGGCCGGCGTGACGAATTCCGGCGGGCCTTCGCGGTGGCGACGTGCCATGACTTCTTCAACTTCTTGTCCGTGCTGGTGCTGTTGCCGTTGGAGATCGCGACCGGCTTCCTGTCCAAGTCCGCCGCTGTGTTAGCGGAGCGACTGCCGTTCGTTGGGGGTGGCGACTTCGACAGTCCGATTGCGGTGATGCTCAAGGCCGCGATCGTGCCGCTGCGCTTGGCGGCCGAATCGATCTTCGAAACGCCGCAGGCGCAGGGCGTGCTGCTGGTGCTGTGCAGTGGCGTGCTGATCTTCGCATCGTTGATGCTGATTGTGCGGGCGCTGCGTTCTACTTTGCTGTCGAAGGCCGAACACATGGTGCAAGTGGCGCTGGGCCGCTCGGGCGTGCTGGCGATCATCATCGGATGCGTTGTCACCGCGATGGTGCAATCGAGTTCCATCACTACCTCGCTGCTCGTGCCGATGGCGGGCGTGGGCCTGATCACGCTGCGGCAAGCCTTCCCTGTCACGATCGGGGCGAACCTAGGGACGACCGTGACGGCACTGACGGCGTCACTGGCGGTGGCAGGGCCGAACGCCCAGGCCGGAGTCGAAATCGCACTCACCCACTTGGGCTTCAATCTTGCCGCTACCCTGCTGATCTATCCATGGCCGCCCGTGCGCGGAACCATCCTGACCGGCGTGACTCGCTTCGCGGAGCTGGCGAATCGCTCCAAGTTGCTCGCGATAGGGTACTTGCTGGTCTTGTTCTACGGAGTGCCCGCGCTGGCTGCGTTCCTGTTCGGGTAGGCCGTCTCAGCGCCCGGGCGCACTGCGGCCCGTCGCCTTGAAGTCTTCCAGTTCTTGCTTCATGCGGCTCGCGGTCTCGGCTTCTTCGTAGTACAGATTGCGCGTCTCGCCGGGATCGCTGGCGAGGTTGAAGAGTTGGGCGGGAGCGTCGGGGGCGCCGTCGTCGAGCGCGAAATCGGCCAGGAACGGGCGCGTGTAGTCGTTTCCGCCCGATCCGGAGTGGTCGAGATATTTCCACGCGCCCCGGCGCAGCGCTAGGTCGAGGGAGATGGTCTGGTGTAGCGCGAACTCCCGGATGGGCGAGCCATCGTGCGTGCCGGTCAGCAGGGCCGAGAAATCGAAGCTGTCCTCGGCGGAGGCAGCGGGCAGAGCGTAGCCGGTCAGCGCCGCTGCCGTCGCCATGATGTCCGTCAGGTTGAAGAGTTGGTCGCTGACCAAGCCGGGCTGGATCTTGCCCGGCCAGCGTGCGATGGTGGGCACGCGATGTCCGCCTTCCCACTGGTCGCGCTTGACCCCGCGCCACGGGCGTGCGCCGTCGTGGTCGTGGTCTCGCCGCATGTGGTAGGTCGTGGGAACCTCGGGCCCGTTGTCGCTCGTGAAGAGCACCAGGGTGTCTTCGGCCAGGCCCAAGCGGTCCAAGGCGGCCATGAGTTCGCCGACGATGAAGTCCATTTCGAACAGGAAGTCACCGTGCGGCCCCGCTGCGGTCTTGCCCTGGAACTCGGGCGCGGCGAACGATGGCAGGTGGACCGCCTGCATGGAGTGAAAGAGGAAGAACGGCCGATCCGGGTCCCGAGCGGCGCGCTCTTCGAGGAACCGGACGCTGCGCTCGAGAAACACTAAGTCGACGCGTTCGAGATCGTAGTCCGGCGCGATCAGCCCGCGCCGGTTGTCGTTCGCATAGGGATGTTTCGGAAGCGGGGTTCGATCCAGGAGCGACTCCGGCGGTACCGGAACACGGTCGCCATCGACCCAGGCGTAGAGCCAATCGGTCGTCGGGCAGGCGACCGTGCCGAAAAACTGATCAAAGCCCCGGTTCAGCGGTCCGTCCGGGATGGCGCGGCTGAAGTCCACTAGCCGAACGCGTTCGACGCCGGCGGCGGAGCGCTCTTCGCGAGTTCGTGCCGGCAAGTCGATCTCATGCACCGGCTGGCCTTGCCTATCGAAGAAAGTCATGCCCAAGTGCCACTTGCCGACCATGGCAGTGGCGTACCCGGCCTCGCGGAGCATTTGAGCGAGCGTGAGTCGGCCTGGTTCGATCAAGCAGGGGCCTTCCACCCCGGTGAACACCCCGCGCATGCCGGTGCGGAACGGCATGCGCCCGGTCAGAATGCCGTAGCGGGTCGGCGTGCAGACCGTGGACGGGCTGTGAGCGTCTGTGAAGCGCAGGCCCTGCCGCGCAAGGCTGTCGAGGTGTTTGGTCTCGACTTTGGCCTGGTCGTTGTAGGCGCTTACGTCGCCGTATCCGAGGTCGTCGGCCAAAATCAGCAGGATGCTGGGCGGGCGGTTCGCGCCGCCGTCCTGCGCACAGCTCCAGCTGCCGGCCAGTGCAGCCAAGCCGAGCGCGAGGACCCGCGTTCGCGCTCTGGCGCTGGCAGCCAGCATGCTCAGCCGACCTTGGGCGCTGTTTCGGTGACTTCCTCGATGTCGGGGTCGAAGTACAGCACCTTGCCTTGGCGCAGCGCCATCACACCCATGGAGATCGTAGTCTGGGCGCGGTAAGCCGTGTCGGCATCCAAGTTCGGCTTGGCGCGGGTGCGCATGCACTCCAGGAAGTTCTTCATGTGTGCGTCGGGGCCGCGATCCTCGACCTTGATCTGGACCTTCTCGGTGCCGTACTTCTTGACAAAGGCATCTTGGTAGATCCTCTCGGACTCTACGGTGATGTGGTCCGTCTTGCCTTCGAAACGGCCGTGCTCGACCATCAGGATGGTGCCTTCATGGCCGCGAATGAGGCCCGGGATGTGCCGCGAATTCGCCATCGATGCGCTCAGCACGAGGGAATGGCCCTTGGCGAAGTCGGCCAGCAGGTTCATGGTGTCGGGCACCTCGCGATCGCCGGGAGCGTTGAAGACATACTTGCCTCCCGACGCCGTGACCCGGTAGGGGAATTGCGGCTCGCCCCAGCAGATGTTCAGCGGCGCGACCACGTGATAGAACAGGTCGGTGGCGATTCCGCCGGAGTAGTCCCAGTACTTGCGGAAGCGGAAGAAGCGGTGGGGGTCCCATTCGCGCTTTTGCGCCGGGCCCAGCCACATATTCCAGTCGACGTAGTTCACGCCCTGGCCGTGCGGGCCGGCATCCGGCTCGATCACCCAGCCCCGGCCGCGCTCGGGCGTCCAGTTCCACTCCCCGCGCAGGGAATTGCGGTGGTACGAGCCTTGGCTGGAGATCAGTTTGCCGATCATGCCGTCCTGCAGCGCCTTGCGGGCCTTCCACCACTGGTCGGCCGAGGTGGTCTGGGAGCCCACCTGCAGCACGGCGCCGGTCTCCCTGACCTTGCGCGCCACCGCCTTGGCTTCTTCGATGGTGTGCGTCATCGGTTTCTCGAGGTACACGTCTAGGCCCGCATCAATGGCCGCCATGGCCATCGTGCCGTGCCAGTGATCGGGCGTGGCGATCACGACGGCGTCCACATCGGGCCGCGCCAGCACCTCGCGGTAGTCGAGCGTGGAAAACTCGGCTTTGGAGTTCTCCTGGGCCAGCCGGCGCCGCTTCTCGTAGACATCGCACACGGCCGTGATCTTGAAGTTCTGGCCGCCCTCGATCATGCGCAGCATCAGCCGCTGGAGGCTGCTTCCCCGTCCGCCGACGCCAATCTGGGCGACATTGATGCGGTCGTTGGCGCCGATCACCCTGCGGGCCGAAGCCGAGTCTTGCGACTTGGCGGGCACAGTGGCGGCGACTGCCGCCGTAGCACCTTGCAGGAAGCGGCGACGATTGACAGATGCTGTAACTGACATGACTTGTGTGTCCGCAAGAAATTGTATCAAAGCGAACGGCCAGCGCCGCTTCCGAAGCGCCGCCTCCGAGGGGCTAGAGCGCGGGTTGGGTTGGAGCGCCCAGGGTGCCTGAGATCTGCGTCTATAGGTCTTGCGCTGCCGGCAATCCGAAACCGCTCTCCGCCGTGCGGACGGCAGCGACGACTGCCTGTGCGAGCACATCGGCTGCGAGTGCGCCAATTTCTCCGAGCATGCGCACATCGACAGTGCGACCGCCCGTGCCCAGTGCGAACACTGTGTCCCCGTCAAACGGCATGTGGGCCGGGCGGATCGCCATGGCCAACCCGTCATGCGCCATCTGCGCGGCCTTGGCAGCCTGTGTCTTGGTCCAGGTCACGTTGGCCGCAACAACCGCTATGGTCGTGTTTTGGGCCGTTCCCGACGGCCTAGCGCGGCGTCCGGAGCGCAGTTGCGCGATGCTGTCGGCGAATCCAGATCCATCGGCAGTTCTCGCCCCCGCCACGATTTCGCCGGTGGCGGGGTCGACGACATCGCCCAGGGCGTTGACAGCCGCGAGGGCACCGACGACCAGGCCATCTGGACGCGTGATCGCCGCCGAACCCAACCCGCCGCGCATGGCGCGACCGGGACCGAACAGCTTGCCCACGGTCGCGCCGGCACCCGCGCCCGCGCTTCCCATTGGCACGGGCTGCCGCGAGGCGCCTCGTGCCGCTGCGAGCCCGGATCTTGCTGTTGGCCTCACCTTCGGATCGCCGATGCCTAGGTCGAACAATATGGCTGCGGGCACGATTGGCACCACAGAGCCGCCCACCGGGAAGCCGACGCCCTCGCTTTCCAGATACTGCATCACCCCGTCGGCCGCGGCCAGTCCGTAAGCGCTCCCTCCAGACAGCACCACCGCATGCACGGAATCGACGCTCATTTCCGGCCGCAGCAGGTCGGTTTCCCGGGTGCCGGGGGCGCCTCCTCGGACATCCACGCCCGCCACCGCACCGCCATCGGCCAAGATTGCGGTGCAGCCGGTAGAGCCGGACGGGTGTGTCCAATGTCCGACCCGAATGCCGGGGACCGCTGTCAGGCTGGAGTTCACTTCGCCTTCCACTATCGCTGCCAGCGGGCCGATCGCCGCGCCGCTGCCCAACCACAGTGCGTGACGCCTCGAAAGGCGTGCGCTGCCGACGCCTCGCATGTGCCCACCATTATCGCCGGGCAGGGTCGCTATAATTTTTTCCCATGGCTCTGCCGCGACTGATTCCGATCCGCCAGCGTTTCCCAGATCGTGCGCTGCCGGATGTCTATCGCTCCGTTCGCGAGGAGATGGCTGCCGCGCCGTGGGTCGCCGCTGTCCCGGCCGGCAGTCGCATCGCGGTGGGAGTCGGCAGTCGCGGGATCGCCAACATCGACACGATCGTCAAAGCTGTTGTGGACTCGTGGCTCGATCAAGGGGTCAAGCCCTTCATCATTCCGGTCATGGGCAGCCACGGCGGCGGGACGGCGGAAGGGCAGCGCGAAGTGCTCGCACACTATGGCATCACCGAGCGTTCGATGGGAGTGCCCGTTGTGAGCTCGCTGGATGTGGTGCCGATCGGCGAGACGCCCCAAGGCATCGCCGTTTCGATGGATCGGGAAGCTTGGGACGCGGACGGTGTCATGCTGTGCAGCCGCGTCAAGTGGCACACGGGATTCGATGGGCGCATCGAGAGCGGTGTTCACAAGATGATGGCCATCGGGCTCGGAAAGTGGGAGGGGGCCAAGCGCTACCACATGTGGGCGGTGCGCCTGGGCCTTGAGCAGGTCATCCGGGAGGTCGGCAGCGTCATGCTCGCCACCGGCCGCATGCTGGGCGGATTGGCAATTCTCGAGGATGCCAACCATCAAACCGCGGAAGTTCACGCCTTGGGCGCCAGCAACATGGTCGCGGACGAGGAAGAACTGCTGGCGCGGGTCAAGCGCTGGAAGGCCGATCTGCCGGTCGAGGCCTTCGATCTGTTGATCGTGGACGAGATTGGCAAGAACATCTCCGGTTCGGGAATGGACACCAAGGTGATCAACCGCTCGTGGATGGGACGGAATTGTTGGCCGGACCTGCCGCGCATCGAGCGCATCTACGCCCGCAGTCTCACACCCCACGGGGGAGGCAACGCTGTCGGCATCGGTATGTGCGATGTGATCCACGACCGCCTGTTCCATGCGGTCGACTTCGAAAAGACGTGGATCAACTCCTTCACCGCGTCGAGCACCATCGGCTGCATGTGCCCGCCGCACTTCCCGACGGACCGCGAGTGCATCGAGCGAATCTTGGCGACCTGCGGGCGCGCGGCCAGCGCCGAATGCAGCGTCGTATGGATCCGCAATACCATGGAACTCGGCGGCATGCGCGTCAGCGAGGGCATTTTCGAGTCGATACGGGAAAACCCGCTGATTGAAGCAACCGGGGAGCCGTCCGAAATCTGTTTCGACCCGACCGGTCAAATCGCGGAAGAGGTGCCCCTTGCGGGAGCGGCATAGTAGCTCACGACGGCCCTTGGCACCGAAATCGAGCGCGGTCTTCGATAGACTGTAGGTGCTAGGGCAGGGCGGCGGATGACTCAGTTGAAGCAGGCGCCGATGTCCAAGTTGGCACTATTTTCACTGGTGGCGTCGGACCTGAAGCGGGTCGACAAGGTGATAGCCTTGGACACCGTCTGCTGCCAGGATGTGGTCACCGCGATCAGCCGGCACTTGAGCGCCAGCGGCGGAAAGCGACTCCGGCCGACTCTGCTGCTGCTGTCGGCCCGCGCTTGCGGCGAACACGGCGACGGGCCGATCCGCATGGCCGCTGTGATGGAGATCATCCATGCCGCAACCTTGGTGCATGACGATGTCATCGATGGCGCGGAGGTGCGCCGCGGCAACCCGTCGACGAACCAATTGTGGGGCAACCAAGTCAGCGTGCTGGCCGGTGACTGGCTCTACATGCAAGCCTTCTCCATCGCATTGCGCGAGCGCAGTTTCCGCATCCTCGACATTCTCACCGACCTGACCAAGATGATGGTTGAGGGCGAGTTGCTACAGGCCGAGCTGATAGGCCGTATTGACGTCACTGAACAGCAGAATCACGAGCTCATCCATCGCAAGACCGCCTGCCTGCTGTCGGCCTGCAGCCTTGTGGGAGCGTTGATGGCCAACGCGCCCGAACAGACCGAGGAGCGCCTCCGAACCTACGGCTGGAACGTGGGCATGGCCTTCCAACTCATCGACGATGTGCTCGACTTCGAGGCCAGCGAGTCCGTCCTAGGCAAGCCGGTGGGCAACGACCTCAAGGAGGGCAAGGTGACGCTGCCCATGATTCTGGCGTTGCAGTCCTGCACCCGCGCGGAACGGGCACAGGTCGAAACGGTTGTGCGCGAAGGCGGTTACGATTCCGTGCCGGCTGTCCGGATTCTAGAGATCCTCGATCGCTACGATGCCATCGCAGAAGTCCGCCGCAGGGCGGTACGCTTCTGCGAGGTAGCGCTGGAGAGCCTCGCAGACCTGCAAGACTCCCCGTATCGGCGCGCTTTGCAGGACGCTGCTGGCCACTGGGCCATCGTGCGGCCGAGTTAGCGCCCGCTGCTCAAGCCCACAGTTCGTGGACGGGAGCGTAGGCGTCGTCGTCGGACACCGGCACGTAGTAGAAGCCCCGGTCCAGCGGGTCGTCGTAGCGGACTGTGGTCCAGTCTATGCCAAGGGCGGAGTAGATCGTCGCCTCGATGTCCTCGGGGCGGATGTCCCTCTGCCGCGACCAGCCATACTCGGTCGTGAAGGATCCGGGGCCGCGCCCGCCTTGGTCGCTGGTCGCTCCGATCACCTTGCCGCCCGTGACGCCCCCGCCTGCCAAGACATAGAACATCTGCAGGTAGTGGTCGCGCCCGTTGCGTGCGCTCGATAGCTGACCCGGCGTCCGACCGAACTCGCCACAGGCCAGGATCAGCGTCTCGTCGAGCTTGCCCGAACTGTCGAGGTCTTCGATCAGGGCCGCGAAGGCAGGATCAAACTGTGCGGACCGACCGTAAATGTTGTTGCCGTTTGTATTGTTCTCGAGGTTATAGATGTCACCATGGTGGTCCCAGCCGGGCGAATCGATCTGAATGAAGCGCGTGCCTTGGTCCTGCTCTATGATCTTGCGGGCCGTCAGCACGGCATCGCCGAAACCGGAGCTTCCATAGCGGACGCGCTCCTCGTTGGTGAAGCTGAAGGCGGCATCCACGCTCGGGTTGAACATCAGCCGCCGGGCGCCATGGTAGAGGCTGCCCATGCCGGACGCCTGCGGCCCGAAGGGCGAGTTCTCGCCGCGCAACTCGCTGTCGATCTCGTGCAGCAGCTCCCAGCGGTTCTGGAAGAGCGCTTCGCCTCCGGGATGGCTGGCAGTGGCCAGTCCGCTCGCATTGGCGTAGGTTTGGAAAGGTCCGTACTCCACTGGAAAGTAGCCCGCGCCGGAGATATTCCGCGCCTGCAATGAGATGAAGGTTGGGAAAGCCTGGTTGGGCCCGCGCTCGGGCTCTTTCTCGATGGCCACCACGCTGCCGATATGCGGGGCGATCCGGCCGGTCGGAGAGGTCGGGTTGCGCCCGATCTGCATCCATGTCTGCGCCAGTGGGTGCGCCCGTGCCCAAGCCAGCCCCGAGCGGATGATGGCGATCTTATCCACCACGCGCGAGGTGTTGCCCAGCAAGCCCATCGGCAGCGTGATCTCCCCGTTCAGGAAGCTCTCCGGCTGGAAGTCGCTCGGCGTCACCCCCGACAGTTCCTTGAAATCGAAGGTGTCGACATGGCTCGGCGCCCCCCGCAAGAACAGGAAGATCACGCTCGTGGCGGTGTTCATGGGCTGTACCGACCCGGTGGTCTCGGTTTCCCCGCGGCCCAGGCGGTCGGCTAGTAAGAAGCCCCCCACGCCCGTCAGCGTGTCGCGGAAGAAGTGCCGCCGTGTGCTGTGAGGGCGTTCGAAGAAGCTGTGGTGCGTCGGCTGGCGCCGCTGCACGATCTTGTCAAAGCGTTCTCGCTCGTTCATGGCAATCCTCGCCTTCGCCTAGTAGTTGAAGTAGAAGTCCGTCTTGTTGAACAGCGCCCACATGAGGTTGGTGGCGCGGTTCCCCCGATTTCCTCCCTGCAGGTAATTGACTCCGAACGCGGTCTCCTCGGCGGTGGGCGGACGGCTGAGCACGCTCAGGTACAGGTTTGTCACAAGGGCGTCGTCAGCCAACTCGATGGACTGCCCCAGAGTCGAAGCCTGATTGTTGCGGTTCATGCGGTTCAGCACGAACCGGTTGTTCATCAAGCCCAGAGCCTGCAGCGGGCTTCCCTCGCCGCTGCGCCCCGTCTCCTCGCGGTCTCCTCGCGTGAACGCATCCAGCAAGCCCCGGACACTGCGGGGAAAGGTGGCGTTGCCCAGCGGCACCCCGTTGACATCGGAGAGCTGCATTGCGAAACTAACGTTGCGCAGAGAATCCGATGCCCGGAATGACGTGTACTGGTTGCTGGCCACCATCACCGCGTCAACGACCTGCTCGGCTGTCAAGCGCTTGACCTGATGCCGCACGAAATACTTCTCGTGCAGCGGATTGAACACGCCCTCGTAGCGCGAGGACAGTTGGTAGGCTTGCGAGGTGGTGATCTCTCGCATCAGCCACTTGAGGTCAAATCCGTTGTCCTGAAAGCCGTCCGCCAGCCATTCAAGCAACTGCGGGTGCGAGGGCTGGACGTCCCAGCCAGCTGGAGGCGGCGATCCAGGATCGAGCCGCGCTAGGTCGAACTGGTCGGGCGGCTCGACAATGCCGCGCGAGAAGAACGCCCGCCAGATGTAGTTGACGGCCGCCCGGGCGAATTGCTGATCCGAGGTCAGGTGCCAGCCCAGTTGCTCGCGCAGCTGCATGCTCGAATCCACCACTGCCTCGCTAGCGAATGGATATGCGGGCGTGACGAACCGTTCGGCTGATAGGCGGTCGGGGCGATTGCCGCCTGTGGTCTGGCCCAGGTATTCGCCGGCGGTGTCGCCGTACCGGGCCCGCTGGAGCTGCCCCTGCGCCAAGTCATTGATGATGTAGTAGTTGACCGGTACGCGGCGACCGTTACTGGGGTTGTTCGGGAGCTCGCGCGGATAGCGGTATCGCCAAGACTGGAAGCGCGGCACGTCGGAGAAGAATGCCGCCAGGCCCCACGCTTCGGAACGCTTTGCTGCCGCGCCCCAAACGGTGAGCGGCTCGAGGTGTCCGGCGCCATCGTGGCACAGCACGCAGTCCATGACCGAGATCCCGAGGAAGTCCCTCGCTGTGAAGAAGGCGAGCGTGTCGTACGTGTCCTGGATCGGCCCGCCTATGGTGCGGCCGCCGACCACGTACCCGACCGCCGAGGGCCGGACAGGATTGCCATTGAGATTGCGGTAGGTCTGCTGCCAGTGCTGGAAGCTCGTGTAGCGTTCGGGGTAGGTGCGCCCGTCGCTGACCCCTTCGGCCGCCAGCATCTCGCGCGCCATTTGGTCGTACGGCTTGTTCTGCAGCAGTGAATCCCGCAAGTAGAGATGGAACGAATCGCGCCCCCAGTTGTAGCGGTTGACTTGCGCAGTTATGCGGGTGTTGCGGAAGTGGTCGCCGAAGAACATCGTCCAGCGATCAGCCCACTCCGGCGTCTGCAAGAGCCGGCCGACCAGTGTTTCGCGCTTGGTAGGAGAGGTGTCGGCCGAGAACGCGAGCACCTCGGCCTTGGTTGGAATGCGGCCGGTCAGGTCCAGCCGCACGCGGCGCAAGAATTCGGCGTCGGTCGTTAGGTACGTTAGCGGTATACCAGCCGCGTCAGCGGTTTTCTGGATGCAGTCGTCGATGCCCGCGCAGGCGCCGGGGTTCGCCGTGGCTGCCGCGCCAGCCGAGGCGCTGCCCGGAATGATCCCTCCGTTGCGGCGTCGCGGCATCATCGCCAAGACGCTTTCCGTGTTGCGCGTGCGCAACTTCATGGCCGCGAAATCGCTGGCTGCCGTGCTGACGGGCGAAAGGCCGCCTTCAGGGCCAAAGTACCTGCAGCCCCCGTGATCCGGGAAGCTGCCGTCCGGCGACTGCCAATCGAGATCCTCCTGTGCCGCGCCCACCCCGGCCGCAAGCAAGCCTGCCAGCAGAAGCAGCGGAAGGCGCCCTAGCGCATCAGGTCGAAATCGTCCCCACATCGTTTCGATGCCCTCTCAAATCTTACCACCGTGCGACGCAAAGTGGCGGCCTGGCTTGCAGCCCGTAATCCAAGCCAACTGGGCCGTCTGGCGCTGTTCTTTCCGCGCCTCGGCCACCCTTTGCGCTGGTATTCTTGAAGAGTGTCCCACGGGCATGCATTCTATCGGACGCCGGAGAGCCACATTTGGATTCATCCTGACAAAATTTTTGCGTTTGGGGGCGATTCGCCCTAATGTCTGCCGATTGGTCCGCGCAATCGGGCCGGGGTTCGGCTGGAGCGGCGTTATAGTAACTGATAGAAACTATTGCAAGCGGAAAAGCCCGCTGGTTTCGCGATGGGTCTCGCACACCGAGCATTGCTCTCCGCCGCCGCGCCATTGGCCGCGGCTGGCATGCTGCTGCCAGGGAGTGCCAGCCTTACCGCGCAACCGCGCGCCCAAGTGCCGCTATTGGACCAGCGCAGCGTCGCGCCGTACGTGCCCATGCCTTGGCACGTGGTGGATCGCATCATCGAAGTGGCAGAGGTTTCCGAAGAAGACGTGGTCTACGACCTAGGAGCCGGCGACGGGCGGATCCTGCTGCGGGCCGCCAAGAATCGCGGCGCCCGTGGCGTTGGCTACGAGATCAACCCTGCACTGGTGGAAGAGGCGCGTTCGGCGATCAGCGCGGCCGGGGTCCAAGACCGGGTCGATGTGCGCGAGGGCGACTTCTTCGAGGCCGACCTCCGGCCGGCCACCGTCGTGACGCTCTTCTTGATCACCTCGGCCCACCGGCAGTTGCGACCCAAACTCCTCGAGGAGTTGCGTCCCGGCACGCGAGTCGCTTGCTACATGTGGGAAATCCCCGGCTGGAATCCTTCCAAGACCGTCACCGTGCCGGTCAGCGGCGCAGCCCATCCGATCTATGTCTACCAAGTGGGCAGCCACCAGTGATCGGTAGGTAGTTCGCTCCGCCCGTCCCCTGTCGCGTTTCGCCCGCCGCCCTCATTGGTGCTATAGAGAATAGGAGCAATATGCCTGCCTCCTCAAACACGGGCGAAACGAGCGTCCTCGTCATTGTCGAGTCGCCCACCAAGGCCCGCACCATCGCGAAGTTCCTGCCTAAGGGCTTCGTGGTGAAGGCATCGGTCGGGCATGTCCGCGACCTGCCCAACAGCGCGACCGAAGTTCCGGCCAAGTACAAGAAGAAGCCTTGGGGCCGACTTGGCGTCAATGTCGAGGGGGAGTTCGAGCCGATCTACGTGATTCCGAGAAGCAAGAAGGACTTGGTGAAGGAGATGAGGGCCGCTGTCAAAAAGGCGGACCGCATCTACTTCGCCACTGACGAAGATCGCGAGGGAGAGTCCATTAGCTGGCACTTGAAAGACCTCCTCGGCCCGCAGGTGCCGTACCAGCGGCTGGTGTTCCACGAGATCACCAAGACAGCCATACGCAAGTCGCTAGAGTCCCCGCGGGACATCAACCAAGACTTGGTCCGGGCCCAAGAAACGCGCCGGATCGTCGACCGCCTGTTCGGCTACGGCGTCAGCCCGCTGCTGTGGAAGAAGATGATCCCGAAGCTGAGCGCCGGGCGCGTGCAAAGCGTAGCGGTGCGGCTCATGGTGGAGCGCGAGCGCGCCCGCCAACGCTTCACCAAGGCCAGCTATTGGGGGCTGAAGGCGCGCTTCGCCAAGGACGGTGCCACGTTCGAGGCAGACCTCGTGGAGCTGGCGGGAGTGCGCGTGGCCACTGGCAAGGACTTCGATCCGGACACCGGGGGGCTCAAGGCAAGCCCCGAAGGCTCCGCGGGCCGGCCGTTGCATCTTCGACACGAACGCGCCCGAGAGGTGGAAGACGCGGTCCGCGCTGCGTCTGCCACAATCGCGTCGGTCGAGGAAAAGCCCTTCTCGGCCTCGCCCCAGCCGCCATATGTCACCAGCACGCTCCAACAGGAGGCCAACAGCAAGCTGCGCTTCCAGGCGCGGCACACAATGCGGCTTGCGCAGCAACTGTACGAGAACGGCTTCATCACGTACATGCGCACGGATTCGACCGTGCTCTCGGACGAGGCCAAGACGGCTGCTCGCAACCTGATCGTGGAGCGGTTCGGCCGCGACTTCCTTTCGGACAACGTGCGCTACTACCGCAACAAGGTGAAGAACGCGCAGGAGGCCCACGAGGCGATTCGCCCGGCGGGCGGCCAGTTCCGGGCAATCGACGAAGTGCGCAGCCGGCTCGGCACCGAGGCGGCCAAGCTCTACGAAATGATCTGGCGCCGCACGCTAGCGAGCCAGATGCCCAATGCCCGCGGCACGAATTCGACGGTGTTGCTGGACGCGGGCGCCGCGCGGTTTCGCGCGGCGGGGAAAACGATCGAGTTTGCCGGGTTTCTCAAGGCGTACTCCGCCGAGGCCGTGCCCGGCGACTCTCCGGTCGACGCCAAGGAGCGCCTGCTGCCAAAGCTTTCTGAGGGCGACGGCGTGACGTTTGAGTCGGTCGAGGCATCCGAGCGCCAGACGCAGCCGCCGCAGCGCTTCACAGAGGGCAGCCTGATCCGCGAGCTGGAGCGGCTCGGGATCGGCCGTCCCAGCACCTGGGCCACGATCGTGGATCTGGTGCAGTCCCGCGCTTACGCGTCCAGGCGGGGCACCGCGCTGGTGCCGACATTCACTGCCATGGCGGTGGTGGGCTTGCTTGAGAAGCACTTCACGCGCCTCGCCGACTACGAGTTCACGGCCAAGCTCGAGGACCAGCTGGACGCGATTGCCAGAGGCGAGCTGGGGCGCTTGGAATATCTCAAGAGCTTCTACTTTGGAAACGGCTTCACTGGCCTCCAGACGCTGATCGAAGACGGCGAGGCCAAGATCGACCCGCGCGAGGTCTGCACTTTGCCGGTCGGCAAGCGCGAAGACGGGAGGTGCGTGGAGGTCCGGATCGGTCGCTACGGCCCGTTCCTTTCCGACGGCACTGCGCGCTGCAGCGTGCCCGAGCAACTCTCGCCAGACGAGTTGGACTTGGCAAAGGCGACGGAATTGCTCGAACTTGCCGGAAAGGGACCGGAACCGCTTGGGGTCGATCCCGAGTCGAACCTGCCCGTCTATCTCAAGCAGGGGCGTTACGGCCCGTTCGTCCAACTCGGGGACGACAAGGGCGAAAACAGCGCTAGGCGGGCTTCCCTGCTGCGTGGGATGGAGCCGGAATCCGTCGATTTCGAGCTGGCCATCAAACTGCTAGCACTGCCGCGAGAGCTGGGCAATCATCCCGCCAACGGCCACGAAGTGGTGGCAGCGAACGGCCGCTACGGTCCTTTCGTGCGCTGCGACGGGGAGATCCGTTCCATCCCGGCGGGCAGCAGTCCGCTGGACATCAGCTTGGAGCAAGCTGTGGAACTGCTGAGCAAGGAGAAGTCCAGTGGTCGGCGGAGCGCTCGCGCCGAACCTCTCAAGGTGCTCGGCAAGCACCCCGAGACGGACGTCGAGTTGAAGGTGCTTTCGGGGCGTTACGGCCCTTACGTGACCGATGGCGAGGTCAATGCGTCGCTGCCCAAGGGCACCGGCCCCGAGAGCTTGACGGTTGATCAAGCCGTCCACCTGCTGCGCGCTCGAGCGGCTCGAATCGCAGAGGGCGGCAAGGCCAAGCGGCGCGTGCGGGCGAAGCCCTCGTAACCGCCCGATGAAGCTGCTTGCAATCGACACGGCTCGCCGCGAGGGGAGCATCGCCTTGCTCCGCGACAGCGAGGTAGTCGCCGAGGTTCTAATGGGCGAGGGGCCAGGATTCGGCGAAACGCTGTTCCAGGCGATCGAGGGCCTGCTGGCCGAGCACTCGCTGGCGCTGGCCGATATCGATTGCTACGCCGCCGCGACGGGTCCGGGATCCTTCACCGGTATCCGGGTCGGCTTAGTGGCCGCCAAGGCGCTGGCCGAAACGAATCGCAAGCCGATCGTCGGCGTATCCAACCTGCGGGCGCTGGCATCCACGGCGCGCGGCGATAGCGTGCGCGTGCCGGTGCTAGATGCCCGGCGCGGGGGGCTCTTCGCCGGTTTCTACGCCGCCGATTCCGAGGCAATGCGGCCGGATGTGTTTTGTCGGTGGACTGACCTGGAGCCGGAATTCCAGTTGCTGGGGGCCACGTTGGTCAGCAATGAGTGCGAGCTGTTCGAGGCAGGCGCCGGGCTAGCCGCAGCTGCCGAGGCGGCGCGGCAGATGGCTCCGGCGGCGCTCGGCGCTGCGGTGGCTCGCCTGGCGGCCAAGGATGTGGCTGCCGGCCGGGCCTGCGAGCCGGAGCAGGTGGAGGCCAATTACATCCGCCGGCCCAATGCGCGGCTGCCGCGCCAACCTCAATCCGCCAAGCGCTGAAAGGTGTTCTCGAGGAACCCCTTGATTAGCGGAGTTTGGCCGTCGGCTTCCAGCAGGAAGGCGTCATGACCATAGGTGGACTGGAGTTCGACGTAGGCCACATCACGGTTGCGCGAGCGCAGCGCCCGGGCGATCTCTTGGGATTGGTAGCTCGGGTAGAGCCAGTCGGAGGTGAAGCTGAGCACTAGGAAGCGAGTGTCTCCCTGGGTGAAGCAGTCTTCCAGCGAATTGCGGCCCGCAGTGATGTCGAAGGTGTCCATCGCTCGCGTGATCACGATGTACGAATTGGCATCGAACCGGCTGACGAACTGGCCGCCGCGATAGCGGAGATAGCTCTCCACTTCGAACAAATCGCTCATATCGCTCTCATCGGAGGCCGACCGGCGGCGGCGCCCGAATTTCTCGTGCATCGAGTCGTCGCTCATGTAGGTGATGTGCCCGACCATGCGCGCCACCGCCAGGCCGCGTTCCGGATAGGCCCTGCCGTAGTAGTCGCCTTGACTGAAATCGGGATCGGCCAAGATCGCTTGGCGGCCCACCTCGTTGAAGGCGATCTGCTGGGCAGAGTGGCGGTGCGTGCTGGCGATCGGGATCACCGATGCGACTCCTTGCGGATAGGATGCGGCCCACTGGAGGGCCTGCATGCCCCCCATCGAGCCGCCAGAGACGCACAGGAGCTTCGGAATGCCGAGCGAGTCGGTGAGCTGCTTCTGCAGCCGGACCATGTCCGCTATCGATATCTGCGGAAACTGCGAGCCGTAGGGCTGGCCTGTGGCGGGGTTGGTCGAACTCGGCCCGGTCGTGCCCGCGCATCCACCAAGGACGTTCGAGGAGATGACGAAGTAGCGATTCGTGTCGAAGGCCTTGTCCGGCCCGATCATGTTGTCCCACCAGCCGCGCTGCCCGCCGTTGGCATCGCAGCCAGCGGCGTGGGCATCCCCGGAAAAGGCGTGGAGAATCAGGATCGCGTTCGAGCGCGGCTCGTTCAACTCGCCATACGTCTCGTAGGCGACCGTAACGGGCGCTAGCGTCTGGCCGCAGTCGAGGTCGACAGCGTCGAACAGCGCTTTTTGCGTGGAGACCTTCATTCCGCCTGTTCTACTCACTATATTGCGTGAGGCAATTCGATCTCGCTTCTGGGGCGGCGGTTGACCGGCAGGGCTTGGACGGCACTCAGCGGCCTGCGAGCTATGATGGAAGCACCGCTACCAAGGCCGCTCAGATGCGGTCATAGACCAGACCAGTCCTATTGATTCCCGAGCAGCGGAGCGCTATCCGTCGGCAGGCTGAGCTGTTGCCAAGCTGCGCTGCCCGCGCCTTTTGAGAGGTTCCAGCCAATCCCATGTCAACCGCACTTGCAACGAACACACTCGATGGCCTTAAAGACAAGGCCACGATGATGAGGATCCACTCGGTCCGCTCGACTACCGAAGCCGGCAGCGGACATCCGACCACCTGTGCCTCGGCGGCCGAGATCATGACCGCGCTGTTCTTCGACGCGATGCGCTATGACCCGCAAGACCCGGCCAGCGAGGCCAATGACGTTTTCATCCTCTCCAAGGGCCACGCCGCCCCGGTACTGTACGCGGCGTGGTCGGAAGTCGGGTACATCCCGGAAGACGAGCTGCTCAACCTTCGCCGCATCGACTCCGACTTGGAGGGTCATCCGCCCACGACTCTGCCGTTTGTCGACGTGGCCACCGGCTCGCTCGGACAGGGCCTCAGCGTGGGAGTGGGCATGGCCCACGCCTGCCGTCTGGATGGCAACGAGCGGCGCATCTGGGTCCTGCTGGGAGACGGTGAAGTCGCCGAAGGATCGGTGTGGGAAGCAGCTTCGATGGCTGCCAACGATGGTCTTGGGAATCTGATTGCGACTGTGGACGTGAACCGGCTGGGGCAGAGCGCGCCGACTATGCTGCAACACGACATGGACGCCTACAGGATTCGCTGGGAAGCGTTCGGCTGGGAGACACTGGTCGTGGACGGCCACGACCTCGAGGCACTGATCGAGGCCTATGCCCAGGCGCGCGAATCTGCTGGCCAGCCGACCGTCATATTGGCCAAGACCTACAAGGGACGGGGCATCCCCTGCGCCGAGGACAAGGATGGCTGGCACGGCAAGCCCATCCCCAAAGGCGAGCTCGCGGACGAGACGCTGGAGGCGCTCCAGGCCCAGCTTACGGGCGCCAGCTTCGACTGGACCCCGAACCTGCCCCCCGCGGGCAACGGGCAGCCTGCGGAGCCGAGGCAGGTCGCGCCGCCCCCGTACCGGCCCGGCGGGCCCGTGGTTGCCACGCGCCAGGCATACGGAGCGGCCCTGGAGGCGTTGGCCCGGGCCGATTCGCGCGTCGTCGGCGTTGACGGCGACGTGGGCAATTCCACCTTCACCACCGACATCGGCAAAGCCGATCCGGGGCGGCTGCTGCAGTGCTACATCGCCGAGCAGAACCTGGTGGGAGTGGCGATGGGCTTGGCATGTCGAGGCAAGATCCCGTTCGCCTCGAGCTTTGCCTGCTTCTTGGCGCGCGGATACGACTTCATGCGGCTGGCGGCCATCAGCTCGACCAACATCAAGCTGGTGGGGACGCACGCCGGAATCTCGATCGGCGAGGACGGTGCCTCGCAGATGGGCTTGGAGGACTTGGCGATGGCCTGCGCCGAGCCAAACTACACGGTCTTCTATCCCAGCGACGCGACCAGCGCCTGGCGGGCGATCGAGTTGGCCGCCGGCATTGACGGGCCCGTCTACGTCCGCACAAGCCGCCCCAAGACGGAGATCCTGTATGGGTCCGGCGAGGTGTTCGAAGTCGGAAGATCCAAAGTGCTCAGGTCGAGTGCCGATGACAGCGTCGCGATCATCGGCGCTGGCGTGACCCTTTACGAGGCGTTGAAGGCGGCGGACGAACTGGCGGCGGAGGGAATCCAGGCTCGCGTGATCGACCTGTTCAGCGTGCAGCCGATTGATCGCGAGACTCTGGTGGCGGCGGCTGTAGAATGCGGCGGCAAGGTCATCACGGTGGAAGACCACTATGCCCACGGCGGCATCGGCTCGGCCGTGTTGGCCGCGCTGGCCGAGGAGCATGCGCAGGTGCGCCAGCTTGCTGTCCGGGACATCGCACGGAGCGGAAAGCCTGACGAGCTGCTGGAGCGATTCGGGATTTCTGCGCGCCAGATAGCCGCTTCGGCACGCGACATGCTTGCCTAGCGCGCGAGCCTCAGATGCGCGCTCAGGGACGTGCAATGAGGCCGAAGCCCACGCACCGGAAGCCAACTAGATCGCCCGCACAGAAGCGGGCGACTAGCTTCTCGCTCGGTACGGGACGAAGCAAGGCCGCGACCGCCCGTTCGGCGATCCCCCCACCTCCGGTTTGATCACGACGCGCCGATTCGGAAGGGTTTCCGTTCTCGCCATCGCTGCGGGTCACTCCGCGTGTCGGTTCGCAGACTCCGCATCGCCAGCCCGAACGCGAGCCAAGGCGACCGGATCAGCACGCCGGCCTGACAGTGCCGAGACGCCCGCAAGTGCAACCTCAGCGCCCGCCCCCGCCTCCAGCAGTCCAAGGCCGAATTCGGGCCGCCAGCGCTCAGTGTGCCGCTATGATCGAGTCCGGCTGCGCCGGGCAGGCACGCCTGAAGTGCGGGCACTGCCGACAGTGCGCACCCTCGCGCAGCGGGTACAGTTGCGAGCGCTGGGCCGCAAAGAACTCTTCGACGAGCCGCGTTGCATTGTCGAGCGCGCGAATGCTGACGTCAATGTCAATCGGTGCGCCGTTGCGGAGATAGAACACGATGGCGCGATCCACACGCCTGTGCGCCTTGGCCAGCCCGGCGGCGTATAGCTGGAGTTGGGGAGCGTACTGCTTCGCCGAGACTTCCAGCGCGGCGGACGGTCGATTGTCGGTCTTGTAGTCGACCAAGATGCGCTCGCCGCCCTCTTCGAACAAGAGGTCTACCGTGCCGCGCAGCAGGTAGTCGCCGACCGTGAACACGAATGCCATCTCGCGGTCGATCCGATCTGCCCTGTCGGCGCGCAGGCCAAGATCGTGATTCGCGAATCGCTCTGCAAGTGCCCTGACCTGCGGGCTTGGGTCCGCCAGCTGGCCTGCGAGATGCTCGTGGACCTGCTGGCCGAACAACGAGGGGTCGATGTCGTCACGGCTCTGCCGCTTCCTGCCATCGTCGTCTTGATCAACGGCCTGCCACGAGCCTTGCGCGTCGGACTCGAGCCCGAGGTAGCGCGAGAGAAAGTACTTGCGGGGGCAATCGGCAAACAGCGACACCGATGTGACGGCGGCCGAATAGTCGGCCTGCGCTGCCGGTGCCAGCGGCAGTAACACCTCCGGCTCGGCCAACGGCTCAGCGGCTTGCGCTTGGCTGGGGGGCACCTCCCCAGATGTCTTGCCGTAGAGGAATTTGACGCCTCCCGCAGTGCGCAGCCGGGTTTCTTCGCTCGGAGCTTCCTTTGGTTCGATGCCGAGCCTTTCGAAAACTGTCTTGAGCCAGCCGGCTTTTTGCGCAGCACCCGAGAACGTCGCGCTGAGGATTAGATGCTCTTCGGCGCGCGTCATGGCCACGTACAGCAGTCGCTCCGCCTCCGTGCGCTCGCGCGCGGCGATGTCCGCGCTGGTTCGCGCAAACGCATCGTCCGGCACCGGGCTGCCGTCAAACGGATGGCGCCAGCGGGCTCCGATGCCATGATCCTCAGAGAACAACAGGCCCGGCTGGTGCGCGTTCGGGCGGCTCTGCAGCGCGGCCAGCACCACGACAGGAAACTCCAAGCCTTTGGCTGCGTGCATAGTGAGCACTTGCACTGCCTCGGAGGTCTCGGCCCCGTCCGGCGCGGCGTCCTCGGGCTGCTTCGTCTCAAGCGCCTGGTCGAGGGCGGCGGAGATCGCATCCAAGGAATTGAGCCCCTGCTGTTCTTTTCGGGCGATCCACTCGAATAATTGGTCGACGTGAGCGAGCGCCAGGTCGGAATCGTCCTGCCGGGCCAGGAATGATCGGTATCCGCACTCGGCGACAGACCGCGCCAGCAAGAACCTGGGCGGCACCGTCGCCCGATCTGCGCGCCACCGAGCGAGCAGCTCGCCGAAGCGCGCCAGCCGCCTCGCGCCATGGGCGTCCAGCCCAGCCGCAGCCGGCGGGTCGGCCGCCAGTGCTTCGGACAGGTTCTCGAAGCGGAGTCTGATTTGCAGCAGTGCCGCGTCCGTGATGCCGCAAAATGGAGACTTCAGCACGGCCGCAAGACTGATCTCGTCCCGGGGGTTGCGCACCACGCGCAGGAACGCCGCGAGTTCTGCGGTCTCGGGGGCTTGGAACAGCCCTCGGTCACTGATAGTCAGGCACGGAATTCCCTGCTGTCTGAGCACTTGTGCCAGCACTGCGCCCGCAGCGTGCGTGCGCACAAGGATGGCGACGTCTCCCCAGCGCAGGCTGCGGGCGCCGCTGCCTGCCCTTCGATCGGCTATGCTCAGCTCCGACTTCAACGCGCGCAGCCTCTGCGCCAAGCGAAGCGCTTCCTGCGTGCGCGACTCTGCACCGGCGTCGCACACGATCTGCACTTCTAGGCAGGGGAGCTCTTTGGCGGGGAATTGGTTCGCGGCGTTGAGGCGGTGTTGCTCCACTCCGCTGGATCCGCCGCCGGGCAGCAGGCGATGCACTGCTGCCAGCAGTTCCGGGCGGCTCCGAAAATTGTCCAGCAGGCGGATCACGTCCCCTCCGCTCTCCTCGACGCGCTCTCGATATTCCCGGAAAACGTTCTGATCCGCGTGTCGAAAGCCGTAGATCGATTGGTTGATGTCGCCGACCACGAACCGAACTGGCCGATGGCGTCCGTGCGCGTCCAGCAAGCGGTCGACCAAGCGCACCTGCAGGGGGTTCGTATCTTGGAACTCGTCGATCAAGATGTGCTCGAACGCCAGGGTCGGACAGTCCTGCGATCCAAGCAGATCCGCTGCCAGCGCCAGCGCATCGTCGAAGTCGAGCCGTCCGGATGCTTGCTTGGCCGCCCCGAAATCGTCCAGCGTGCGTCGCGCCAGCCTGCGTAGCCACTTGCGGCCCGGTTCGTTAGCCGCGGAAGCCGCCGCCGAGCGGCAGGCCGGCAACAGTTCGTCCTTGATTTCGCCCACGAGTTGCTTCAACGCACCGCGCTTTTGGACCGGCTTCACCAACGCTGCGATCGACTCCAGCGTTGCGGCGAGCGTCGCAACGTCCTTGGTAGCGGAAACCGTGAGCTCGTCGGCAGCATGCGCGAACTCTTCGGCGCGCTTGATCTGGGATAGGTTGCGCAGGGCTTCAGACAATGCTTGCAGGGGCGGCGTGGGGCGCTGGACGAACGGCATGCAACCGTAGCTCCGGATGCGATAGACCAAGTTCGCCAGATCTCTCTGAATCGATGTGGCGTCCTCGCCTGCCGATCGTGCCGCACCCGGCGCATATCCCGCGAGAAATGCCTCCAGATCCGGGCCGCCCTTGCCGAACGCCTCGTCGAGCGCGTCTTCGATGGCTACGGCGAGCAATTCGTCCGCCTCGCCGGCATCCAGCATCTCGAACCCTGGGTCTACGCCTGCCTCGAGCGCGTGCTCGCGCAGCAGGCGGCTGCAAAACGCGTCAATGGTGGAGATCTGGGCGGACTCGAAGAGGCTTCGGTGTTCGCTGGCTGGGCCGCTCTCTCCCACCAAGCGCGAGTGCATTTCAAGAGCAGCCTTCTCGGTGAACGTGATGGCGAGAATGCGCTCGGGCTGCACTCGCCGTTCGACGATCAGCCAGCGCAGCCGCTCGACCAAGACGCGGGTCTTGCCCGATCCAGGACCTGCGACGACGCAAATATCGCCGCGCTGCCAGCTCTGTACGGCGCACAGCTGCTCCGGCGTCAGTTGCATCAGGCCGCGCCGCCCTTGGATTCGCCGTGTGCACCGGGCTGCGGCCATGCGACGCGGCAAATGCTGCCGAACTCGCAGAACCTGGTGCAGAACTCGCGGTCCCGCGGGCGGACGGCGATTCCTCCCCCCAGCACTTCGCCGACTGCTTCGGCCGCCTCGCGCCGCGCGGTGGCCAGTAGCGAGCGCATGGCGTCTTGGGAGATCGGCAGGAGGCCGCCTTCGCCGCCGACCGCCGCGCCCGCGACGCTGGTCTCCCCGCGTAGGCCGCACAGCACCATGCCGGTCGGCTCGAAGTCCATCTGCTGCTCCAGCGCGGCCAGATAGAGCAGCATCTGGAGCTCTTCGCCTTCCAGGTGCTGCTTGAGCAGCTCTTTGACCCGATTCGGCCGGGCGTATTTGTAGTCGGTGACCAAGCAGCGTAGGTCTTGGTCAACGTCGTAGCGATCGATCCGGCACTTGACGACAGGCTGGGAGCCAAGGCTTCGGATGCAGAATTCCGCGGCTTCTTCGAAGCGCGATTGCATTCCGTCGGGCACCGCCATTTGAATGGTCTGCTTGCTGTCGGCGAAGCGCTCCAGGTCGGCGCGGAGCGCCAAGCGATAGCGCTCGGTGCGGAACGTCTCCTCAAGGTGGAGCTCTTTCAACTTCTCCTTGAAGGCATCATCCAAGATCTCGCCGATCTGGCCGCCGTTGCGATTCCACCGATCCACCGCGGCATGCACGACTGTGCCGAGCGCTAGCGCGTCAAGCCTTTGCCCCGGCAGGGGTGGCCGGCCGCGCAGCCGCAGCGTGGTGCCCGAGAAGAAGCGGTAGGGACATTGCCGGAAGTCGCCGATGCCGGAGACGCTGAATTGCGGGTTGCGCTCCGCCACGGCCCGGAGCAGGCTGCCAGGAAGGCTCTCGGCTGACCCGGTCGGCCATGCCGGTGCGAGGGGACCCATGCGCAGCCGAGGGCTGCGCATGGCTTCGGCCGACCGGTCTTCGATCAGACTCGATCTCACCAGCGGCTCGCCTCTGCTATCGCGCACGGGGTAGCTCAAGACGAGCTGCCGCGTGGCTCGCGTAGAGGCGATCTCGAACAGCCGGCGCTCCGCTTGTGCGCGGTCCGCCGAGGTGCGCAGGTCGAGACCCCGTTCGCGCAATTCGATGCGATCCTCGTCGTTAAAGAAGATGTCTTGGGCAAAGTTGCGCGGAAACCAACCCTCGGCCAGCCCGCACACATACGCAACCGGAATCGACCACTGCCGAGATTCTGCGATGGGCAGGACATGCACGACATCGAAGCGCTGGTCCGGCACCGCCAAGGCGGTGTTGCGCAGGACGTCTTCCAGTGCGTCAGTGAAAGTCTTCAGCGACGGCCGCTTCTTCCCGGCGAACTCGGGCAACTCGGCCGTTTCCTCCACAGCGCGCGCCAGCGCTTGCCGCGCCCGAAGGGCCACGCGCCAGTCGCACGTGCGCTGGAACGAATCAGGCTCGACCGGCGGCCTCAGCCGCTGGACCTTGTCCAGCAATTCCAAGCACTCGCGGTGCCAGCGCTTCGCGCCCACGCGCCGCCGGTGCCAGTCTTGGCATGGAGCGAGGCCTTGCAAGAACAGCTTGATCCCAGGGCTCTGGCGCGCCTCGTTGACGAGGAATTCCAACCCCTGCCCGGGCAGCACCTCACGCACGGCGAAGTCAAACTTGTCGATCGCGGGATCGGCACCGGCCGGCGATAGCGGGGAGCCTATCGCCTCTAGCGCCCGCTCTGCGCAGAATTGCGATTCGATGACGCGCAGCCAGTCCACGAAGTGTCGCGTCACGCCGTGGTCGGCCAGGGAGTCCCTGCTCCAAAACCTGTGCGGGATGCGCAGGGCTTCGAGCACTTCGCGGACGAGCCCGGCATAGTGCTCGAGCGAGCGCACGATAATGGCATGCTGGTGCAGGGGGCGGTCGCTGGCGAGGATCCGCCGAGCGATCTCCAAGACCTCCGCCCGCGGAGACGCCGCTTCCACCAGCTCCGTCTGCACGGCGCCATCCCCGAGTCGCGGCGGCAGCGGCTCGGGCTTGCCGGCCGGGTAGCGCGGCAGGCCCTCGGGCATCGCCACGATGAATTCCTCGGATTGCTCGCCCAGAGCGGAGAGCAGCTCTTCCTGCTGCTTGGTGAAGATGTCGAAGCCATCGACGTAGACTGTCCGGACCGCATCCAAGCCCTGCTCGCGGATCCGCGCGGCTGCCTTTGCGATCCGCTGGTTGTTGTGGGCGAGGCCTTCTCGGGCCAGGCTGCTCTCGAATTCGCGGAAGACCCTCACAAAGCTGCGCTGTTGGCGTGAGCGGGCGGCCGGCTCCACGTGGTAGCTGTCCGCGCCCGCCGCCCAAAACTCCCGCATCATGTTGGCGATGCGGCTGCGCAGCCGGGGCGAGCCGGAGCGCGACTGCAGAGCCTTCTCGCCGCAGGCTTCGATGGCTCGCCGCAGCAGGCGATCCTCGATCACGCCGCCGGCCTCTCGCGCCTCCGCGGTCAAGTCCCGGACGTACTCCGACATCGTCGACACCACCCGCGCCGGCACCATCAGGCCCCGCCGGGCCAGTTGGTTGAGCATGTGGTTCCGCATGCTCGCGGTCGGAACAAGCAGCTGGACTTCGTGACTGCGCCCGGCGCGGATGGCAGTCTCGAGGGACTGCAGGATGCGTGCGGTCTTGCCGCTGCCGGGAGGTCCGATCAGTAGCACGGGCGGTCTGTTCCTTTACCTGGTTGGGCCGTCAGCGCTGCCCGAGCGGCGCAGACGGGAACTCGGCCCGTCTGGCGGCGCCTCGGTCGCAAGATTCTACCACCAGCGGCGCGTTATGGAACAATGGGATTGGAAGCGCGCGGCCGCGTCGGCGGTCCCCAGGCAATGCCCCCCGATCTCTCCATTCGCTCCTTGCGCAAGGAGTATTCGCACCCGTCGGGCGCGCTGGTGGTCTTGAACGATCTCTGCTTGGAGATGTCGCTGGGCGAGGCCTTGGCCATCATGGGGCCTTCCGGCTCGGGGAAGAGCACTCTGCTGTACATCTTGGGATCCTTGGAGACACCCAGTGACGGCACGGTCGAGGTGTGCGGCCGGAATCCATTCGCGCTGGACCCGGCCGGCTTGGCCGCTTTCCGCAACAAGACCATCGGGTTTGTGCTGCAGGATCACCACTTGCTGCCGCAATGCACCAGCTTGGAAAACGTCCTGTTGCCGACGCTGCCGGCCGGAGGTGCCACGCCGGAACTTGTCGGCCGCGGCGAGCAGCTGCTCGCGCGCGTCGGCTTGGCCGAGCGCATGGACCGCCTGCCTTCCGAATTGTCCGGCGGCGAGCGCCAGCGCGTGGCCATCGCCCGCGCCCTGATCAACGCGCCGCCCGTCGTGCTGGCGGACGAGCCCACAGGCAATCTCGACCGCGTCAGCGCGGAGACGGTCGGGAGCCTACTGCTGGAACTGCAGTGCGAGCAGAACATCTTGCTGATCGCAGTCACGCACAGCGCGGCCTTGGCCGCCCGCTTTCCCGCCCGTGCCGAGTTAGTTGACGGCCGCCTAGAGCGGCAATGAGCGGGTCGGCTGGGTAGTCGACCGGGTTCGAGGAGAACCAATCCGATGGAAAACGTAAAGGTACTTGGACTGATCTTGGCAGGCGGCAAGGGCACCCGCCTGTTTCCGCTAACCAAAGAGCGCAGCAAGCCCGCTGTGCCGTTCGGGGGCAAATATCGCATCGTGGACTTCGTCCTGAGCAACTTCGTCAACTCCGGGATCTACTCGATCTATGTTCTGACCCAATTCAAGAGCCAGTCCCTGCTGCAGCACATGCGCAACGCCTGGCAGTTTTCGGACCTGCTCACCAGCCAGTACATCCTGCCGGTCCCAGCTCAGATGCGCAAGGGCCCGCAGTGGTATCGCGGCACCTCCGACGCGATCCACCAGAACATCCACCTGATCGAGTTGTCACAGCCCGAGCTGGTGGCCGTCTTCGGCGCGGATCACATCTATTTCATGGACATCCGCCAAATGATCGAGTACCACCGCGACAAGGCCGCGAAGGGCACGGTCGCGGCCCTGCCGATTCCGGTCTCGCAATCGCAGCGCTTCGGCACGATGGAAGTTGATGAAAACTGGCGCATCCTGCGCTTCTTCGAAAAGGTGCCCAACCCGCCCGAGATCCCCGGCCGTCCGGGTTGGTGCTTGGCCTCGATGGGGAACTACCTGTTCGATCCCACGACGCTGGTGAGCGCGTTGCGGCGCGACGCGGCTCGCCCGGACAGCTCGCACGACTTCGGCCACAACATCCTGCCGGAGATAGTTGACGAGATGCCGATTTACGCTTACGACTTCCTCAGCAACGTAGTTCCCGGTGAGAAGCCCGAGAACCACGGCTACTGGCGTGACGTGGGGACGATCGAATCGTTCTACGACGCCAACATGGACATGCGCTCCATCAAGCCGAAATTAAGCCTGTACAACCCGGAATGGCCGCTGCGCACGGCCGAGTACCCGACCGGTCCGTCGCGCTATTGCGCGGATTCCGAGGGCAAGCGCTGCGAGGTGGTCGACTCTGTGATTTCCGAGGGGTGCGTGTTGTACGGCTCGGCGGTGCGCCAGTCCATCCTGGGGCGCAACGTCCACATGGAGTCCGGCGTGTGCGTGGAGGACTCCATCGTGATGGCGCGCTGCCATATCGGTAAGGGAGCGCAGATCCGCCGGGCCATCATTGACAAGAATGCCAGAATTCCGGCGGGTGCCAGGATCGGCTTCGACCGGGAGGAAGACAGCCGAAGCCACGGCATCTCCGAAAGCGGGATCGTACTCGTGGAAGGGTCGCGCACCGCGATTCCCGTCAGTCCCGCTTCCATCTGACCCCGGCGTTGCGGGACCAGCGCTACAGGGACGCCAGCAGGTCGGGCAGGCCAGCAGCCAGGCCGCCCCTGGTCAGCACCTCGTCGTAGCCCGCCTCGCGGGCCCGTTGCAGCGCTGTCTCGCGGACATGGCTCGCGAACGCGACCAAGCGCGGCCTGCCCGGCGGTGCGAGCGAGCGAAGCTCGCCCACCACACCGAGAGGATCGACCGCTTCCGCCTCAAGGTCGACGATGATCAAGTCTGGCCGGGACTTCGCACCGTCTAGCAGCGCTTGGCGCGAGCCTGCGAATTGGACGGAGATATCGAGTTGCCCGGCCGCAGCCGAGACCTTCGAGCCGAAAAACAGGTCGGGGATCGCGGCCAGCACGCGTTTGCAGGTCTTGTCTTGCACCGGAATTGAGTTCCAAGCCTTTTGGTAACCTGAGTCTAACAACCGCATGGCCGACAAACGCGAATTTACGATCGCCCACAGCCCCGACGCTGACGACGCGTTCATGTTCTACGCCTTGGCCACCCACAAGATCGAGTCCGACCTGCTCGACTTCAAGCACGTCCTGAAGGATATCCAGTCGCTCAATCAGGACGCGCACGTGGGCCGCTATGACATGACGGCGATCTCGTATCACGCGTATCCTTACGTGGCGGACCGCTACGTGTTGACCGCGGCCGGATCCAGCGTGGGCGATGGCTACGGTCCGATCATCGTGGCATCGCAAGAGTTGGAGCCGGGCGCCCTGGCGGGCAAGAAGGTGGCCGTTCCCGGCCTGCTGACGACGGCTTACCTGGCGCTCAAGCTCTACGAACCGGACATCGAGCCGGTCGTCTGTGATTTCGACAAGATCATTGACGTCGTGGAGAGCGGCGCCGTCGACGCGGGCGTCGTGATCCACGAGGGGCAGCTGACCTTCGCCGATTCGGGCCTGCACTGCGTGCTCGATCTCGGTGAATGGTGGAAGCGCACCGAGGGCTTGCCGCTCCCCCTGGGCTGCAACTGCATCCTGCGCGACCTGCCCGTGGAGATCCAGCAGGAGGCTCGCCGCAAGTTGGCCGCGACGATCCAGTACTCGCTGGACCATCGGGCCGAAGCGCTGGACTACGCGCTGCAGTTCTCGCGCGGCTTGGAGAAGGACCTGGCGGACAGCTTTGTGGGCATGTACGTCAACGATCACACCACGGACATGGACCCACAGGTGCTCAGGTCGGGGCAACTGCTGCTCGACAAGGGTTTCTCTGCCGGGTTGATTCCCCGCCAAGTTCGTCTAGAGTATGTTTAGGCCGACCAGCCAGCCGACTGGTGTCAATATGCGGGCGATAGCTTCTAGCCGGGTGATCCTCCTCTGCGGACTGCTGGCGGTGTGCGCCCTGCCCGCGCAAGATTCGGTCGCGGGCTTGGAGTCGGCTGACGAAGGAGAGCGGGTCAACGCCATCCGGGCGCTGGCCAAATCACCCGATGGCTTCCGGCACTTGGACAAGCTCGCGCATCTGTTGAGCGACGATTCCGAGGAAGTCCGCGTCGAGTTGGTGACTGCGCTGATCAAGATGCGCACCATCGAGGCCCAGCCATTGTTGATCAAGGCGGCCGCAGACCTTTCGCCCAACGTGCAGGCTATGGCAGTGGACGGCTTGGTCACTTTGTACGTGCCGGATTATGTCAAGCTCGGCCGTCTCGCCAAGCTCAAGTCGATCGCGTCTTCGCTCAAGTCGCGCTTCTCGAAGCCCAGCCCGTTGGTGGTTTCCGAGTACGTCAACGTCAATCCAGCAGCGCTTGAGGCCATCGCGGATGTCCTCAGGCGCGGCGGCAGCAACGCGGCGAAGGCCAATGCCGCTCGAGCGCTAGGTGTCCTGCGCGCAACCGGTCACGTCGACGCGCTGGTGGAGGGCGCGCGTTCCCGCGATTCAACCACCATTGTCGAAAGCGTCCTTGCGATCAAGAAGCTTCAAGCCAGCAGCGTCGGCCCCGACATTGTCTTCCTGCTCCGTGATCCGGCGCCCAAGGTCCAAGAAGCCGCCATCTTGACGGTTGGCCAGTTGCAGACTCCCGAGGCCGTTCCCCAGTTGGTGCAGATTTGCCAGAGCAGCGGCAAGGCCCGCATTCGAGCGCACGCTCTGACGGCCTTGGCCAAGATTCCCGACAATGGGCAGCGCCGCCTGTTCACGGCCTTTCTCAGCAACAAGGACAAGCTCCTGCGAGCCGCGGCCGCGGAAGGCTTGGGGCGTCTCGGCAATACAGCCGACGCGCGGGTGGTCGACCACCAGTTCTCGATTGAGAGGGCCGAGGGCGTGAGGCTGTCTTTGGCGTTTGCTGGGGTGTTGCTTGGCAATCCCCTGCGACTCGCCTACCTGATCGAGGGTCTCAATTCCACGGCGCGCCGGCTTGAGGCGCGACCCTTCTTGGTCGAACTTGCGCGTGACACGGAAATCCTGTCCAAGCTCTACATTCCCCTGACCACGGGCAGCGTGTCGCAGCGGCGCCACTTGGCGTTCGTGCTGTCGCAGAGCGGCACCCGGGAGAGCATCCCGCATTTGGAAAACCTGACCCGGGATGGCATTCCCGAGGTGTCCAGTGCCGCCGTGGAGGCCTTGCGGGTCTTGCGCGCCCGGCTGTGAGCGGGCCGGCTACTGCTCCTGCGCCTGCTTGCGGTAGCGATTGGAAGTCGAGAGCGTGTAGTTTCGCACCGGGCCGTTGAAGGTTCGCTCGCCGACGATTGCCAGCGCATCCGCCATCAAGAGCTTGGCGTCGCGATCCTCGGGACGGAGACGGATCGCGTGACGCAGCAGTTGCGCCGCGCCAAGCGGGTCGTCGGAATCCATCAACTCCCGGGCCTTGGCGACGAGCGCTTCCACGCCGCCCGCCAGCTCGGCCATGCGCTCGGACTGCTTGCGGGGTGTTTCGCGGTGCAGGGATAGCGCATCTCCGTCGAACCAGCCTAGATCTTGGGCGTACAGGTCGCGGATCGTGCCCTCGACCGTGCCGTAGTAGTCCCCGAGGTAGTCGAGCTTGGCGAAGCGCTCGGGGAGCCGGCCGGAAGCGACCAACTCGTCCGGGGTCATTTGCTTGGACAGGCCGTCGAGGGTGCGATCCAAGACCCACTGCATCGCGTCGCGGTAGTTCGTGAGCACTTCCAGGGCGTCGTTGAGGATTGGCGCCGTGTGCCCGCCGACCACGTGCAGCGGGTCTTGCTGGACCATCTTGTCGATGCTGGCGATCCAGTCTCGGAATGACCTGCGGGCCGTTCCGCGCAGGGGGTAGACATTGGGCCAAGACTGGTAGAAGTTATCTCCGGCGAAGACCACGCGTTGGTCGGGCAGCCAGACGTAGAGCTGGTCTTGTGTCTCGCCCGGAGCAGCCACCAACTCGAGCCGGACGCCTGCGATTTCCAGCGCCTTGCGCTCTTCGGAGAACTGATGGCTAGGACGCACCTGAGCGGGGGCGGGGCGGGCGGCGGGCGCTCCCGGCCGGCGCAGACCGTCCTGCATCATGTTGCCCTGCGGGCGGCGCGCGGGCGGGATCGCGATGCCGATGCCCATCCGCTGCTCTAGCGGCAGGTCGAAGCCTTGGCTGTTCGAGGCCCGCAAGCCCGGGCCGAGCCCCTTGCGACGCACAAGGGCAGGTTCCGAGCCGTAGTTGTCCCGCGCCCAGACTTGGATGCCCTTATCGGGCTCGAAGAAGGCCGGAGCCCCGTTCGTATGGTCTCCATGGCCGTGGGTGTAGACGATGGCGCGGACCGGCAGCGAGCTGATCTCTTCAAACGCCGCCCGAACCTTTTGGGCGGCCGAGGGCATCTGCCCCGGATCGACGATGATCACGCCGTCGTCACCGACGATCATCGAGTTCGCGGAGACTTGGTAGCCGATCGCGGTGTAGACGTTCTCGGCGACTTGGACCACCGCCGGCTCGAACATCTTGTTGCGCTCTTGCAAGCGCTTGGTCGCCTCGCTGGGCTGCCCTGACAGCGTCAGCGCGGCCACCGACAGGCACGCCAAGAATCGCGGGAGGGTGTAAAGGGGACGGAAGGCCATATTCACCTAGGCGTATGGGCGGCGGCTCTGGTTGCAGGTCCGCCGCTGGCGCGTTCCAGTGCCGGCCTAGCGCTTGCGCTGCTTCTGCTGACCGACGCGGATCTTGCTCATGGAGGCTTTCTGGTCTTCCCACGCCTTCCAATCGAAGCGCTTGGCGGCGTCTTCGAGATACGCCTTGACGTCGCTGCCCTTGGGCAGCACGGCGACCACGGTCGCCCGCTCACCGGAATCCGGCTTGTAGATCGAGTATTTCCTCGCGTTCGGAATTGCCATGGTTGTCTCGCTTTGATGATAGCAACTTGGCCCGGTCGCCGAAGGCCCGCGCTGGGCGGCTTGGCGGGCGCTACTCCTCAGCGCCCGCGCTGCTTTCCACGGGCTCTCCGTCAGGCATGGCCGTGGGCCCGTGGAAGTAGCCCACGCGGTGCCGCAAGCGCAGCTTCTCGTAGGGGACCGTGACCTCGATGCGGTGGTAAATGCCGCGCTCGTTGAGATTGTTGGGCCGATAGCTGAGCCTGTACTGGCTGCGGATATCCTCGCCGATCCGGATGATGGACTCTTGGACGCCGCTAGTGGTGCGCGGGCTGTAGGCGCGCCCGCCAGTCCCCCTCGACAAGATCTCCAGCGGGTTGTCGAAGATCAGATTCTTCACGCCGCGGACCAAGTCGATGATGATCGGGATCATGTTCGGGGTCACCGAGTAGCTGGCTTGCTGCTGCGCGGTGGGCGTAGCCGGCGTGCCCGGCATGGTGGGCCGCACCACGATGCCGGCGGGGATGGTCGGCGCCCGGACTTCGGGCTTGCGCCGCAGGCGCGCCGACAGCGTTGAGAGGCGCACTGGGTAGATGGCGATGTTGTACAGTTGCGCCGTGCGCAGGCTCTCGCCCAATCCGATGCGGCTGCCGTTGTTTTGCGACTCCGAGATCACGACGATGATCTTGCGATGGCTGTCGGGGCGTTTGAGGAGCATGCGGATCGCGCTGTACATCGCGTCGGCGAGGGCAACCGCCGACGTGCCGATGCGCATCCCCTTCAACCCGGTGTCGAGCTTCTTGGTGTCGTTGGTGAAGTCCACCAGGAGCTTGACACGGCTGTCGAACGTCATCAGAGCCGCTTGCCCGTGCTCGCCGAGCACGAGTTCGGTGAACAGGTAGGCGGTCTTGCGGATGTCGCCTAGGATGCCCTCGACGCGGTCGCTGGTTTGCACGCAAATCACCATCGAGATGGGCAGGAAGCTCACGTCGAAGCCCACCACTTCTTGCAACACGTCGTTGTCGAGGACGGTGAAATCCTCCTTGATCATGTCGTGGATATACTCGCCCTTCGGGCTGCGGACGGTGATCGGAACCGTGACTTCGTCGATTTCTTCGAGAAAGATCGCGGGCTGGTCTGACTCAAACAAAGTCTCGGGATCGAACAAGTCTGCGCCGTCCTGGGCCGGGAGGGCTGCGGCGGCCAGCGTGGCGACCGTGGCGAGTGAGCATAGTCGGGACATGGCGTGGTGCATGGAGGGCAGCGACGAACCGGCCGTTCTCATTTAGCTTCGCTCATGGACGGACGGTGCGATGTCGGGCCGGGTTTCAGTCACGGCGGTAGGTGCCGCTCTTGCCGCCCGTTTTCTCAAGCAGCAGGATGTCACGGATCTCGATGCCCTTGTCAAGAGCCTTGCACATGTCGTAGACGGTCAAGGCGGCGACGGCCGCTGCCGACATGGCCTCCATCTCGACGCCTGTGGGAGCGACGGTCGTCGCGGTGGCGGTGATCGCGACACCGTCGGCCTGCACCTCGGCGGTGACGTCGGCATGGGTCAAGGGCAGGGGATGGCAGAGCGGGATCAACTCGGCGGTCTTCTTGGCCGCTTGGATTCCGGCGATGCGGGCAATCTCCAAGGGGTTGCCCTTGGGGTTGCGGGGCAATTTCTCCAACACGTCGGGCGCGATGCGGACGAAAGCGCTCGCGGTGGCGGAGCGGCGAGTCGCTGGCTTGGCACCGACGTCTACCATCGAGGCTGAGCCCGCGTCATCGAAATGGGTCAGTTTGCTCATAGGCGCATCACGCTGATCAAATCGCCCGCTTCCCACGCGGCGCGTTGGTCCGACGCGACCATCAGGCAGTCCGCGCGGGCGAAGGCTGTGACGTCGCCGGATCCTTGGCCGCGGTCGACGCGTACCCGAGTGTTGCCGAATTTCCCTTCGAGCCGCGCTCCCAGAAAGCGGGTCAGGACCGGCTTGTGCCGAAAGCCCTCTGCCAGCGGCACCTGCTGAAATCGTAGGGGCGAGTCGCACTCTCCGCCCGCTAGATCGACGGCGATGGAAGCGAACACCTCGAATGTCACCATGGTCGAGAGCGGGTTTCCGGGCAAGCCGAACACGAGGGTCTTGCCGCAGCGTCCGAACACTAGCGGCTTGCCGGGCTGGATCCGCACGGAGGTGAAGAACAGCTCGGTGCCAAGATCGGCAAGCACTTTCTCCACCAAGTCGTGCTTGCCCATCGAAACGCCGCCCGACAGCAGGAGGATGTCGCTGGCCAAGCCATCTTCGATGCGTTGACGGGTGTGTTCTAGGGTGTCCCTCGCGATCGGCAAGATGCGCGGCGCACCACCTCTGCGGCGCACTTGGGCCGCCAACGAGTGGGCGTTGGAATTGCGGATCTGGTAGCTTTGCGGCCGGGCGCTGACCGGGAGCACCTCATCGCCGGTGGACAAGATCGCCACGTCGGGCTGGCGGTACACCGGCACGTCCGAGCAACCAACTGTTCCAAGCAGTCCCACGCTCGGATACCCAATCCTAGTGCCGGCTTGCAAAACGCACTGGCCCTGCTTGGCTTCCGAGCCGGCCACGATCAGATTGCGCCCCGCCCGGACTGAGTCGGTGAGCGTCACCGACGCCCCCTCCCGTTCGGAGTACTCGACCATGACAACGGCGTCCGCGTTTTCTGGACCTGGAGCTCCAGTCATGATCTCCACAGTCTGGCCGGGCTCGAGCGCGAAGTGCGAGGGCTCGCCGGCGCGGGTCTCGCCGATCAGTTCAAGTGTCGCCGGCACCCTTGCCACATCGGACGCAATGACGGCGAATCCGTCTCGAGCCGAGCGATTGAACGGCGGATAGTCGCGATCAGCGCGGATCTCGCTCGCCAATACCCGGCCTGGGGCGGCGTCTAGCGGCACCGATTCGACGGGCAGTTGGCCTACAGTCTCCCGTGTGCGCTGAGACACTATCGCACGGGCTTCCTCGAAGCTGAGCGGGGGCATTGGGGAGCGGTACGTCACTCCGGCGACTGTGACGTCCATTGAGAGTTTCGCACAAATCCCAGCGGAAGGTTTCAGGCGTGGGGGTCGGACCTCACTGCCGCGCGCATGGCAGCATCGAATCATGCACTTGTACGGAATCGCAGCGGCTTCCTACGATTGGGGCGAGGGAAACCTCGCCCCCGAACGGCGGGCGGGCGTCAGTTTTTTGAGGCGGACGGGGTTTGGTCAGAGAGATACGACCAAGGATCCTCGTAGCAACCGCTGGGAATGCAGAATGGCCGAGCGGAAACGGAGTTGGCACCATCGACAGCCCAGTTCATCCCGCCTGTACAATTGACACCAGAGGCTTGGGCCGGTGCGATCACGGCACGCTAGGAGATTCGATGGCTGAGTGGATCAATACGCCCGTAGTCATCATTGCAGTGCTGACCTTGCTCGGAATCCTCTGGAATGCTGCATCTTGGCAGGGTTCGGTGAATGCGGACCTTTCCGCGTGGAAGGCTAGCACCGATCGGGACCGAGCCGAGTGGAAGCAGCAAGCGGATCGGGACCGAGCCGAGTGGAAGGAACAAGCGGAGCGGGATCGGTCGGTAACGCAGGAGTTCATGAGGGAGATTCGGGACGACGTCAAGAACATCTTCTCGCGTCTCGGGCCTGCCCCTGTGGTAGACAAGAGCCCCCTCCAGCTGACAGACTTTGGAGAAACCATCGCGGCGCATGTCTCAGCGTACGAATGTGCGAAGAGCTTGGCGCCCAGTTTGATTGATCGCGTTGAGGGGAAGCAGCCATTCCAAATCGACGAATTCTGCGATTCTTATGTGAGCAACGAACTGGACGAAGATATGGAAACCTTGGTCTCGTCAGCGTCTTATCAACACGCGCCAAGCAAAGACGGCGGGCGGTCGGGTCTAAGGGTCGTTCTCCTCGACGAACTCTTGCGGATGACACCCGGAGGCACTGTGTCCCAGCAAGGCTAGGCCGCCATGCCATGCGGTGGTTCGGTGCCGGGTTCGGCCTGAGCGTGGCGGAGTATGGCCCTAGGCTCGCTTCGAAGGGCTGATCAAGGGTCTTGCCAAGCAGCGAAAGGAAGAAAACGCGACCTAGCCGTGTGCTGACGC
>LXNI01000431.1_pt1 | contig 48641 bp, 44 predicted proteins | sample 809091 | NCBI WGS metagenome assembly LXNI01 (sample SAMN04870527, study PRJNA318959) | sponge metagenome | biome: 01000161; feature: marine sponge reef; material: water | host: Sarcotragus foetidus | place: Greece: Milos, Mediterranean Sea | collected 2013-05-29 | depth 5-7 m
CCCGCGCCGACCTCGAGGCTCGCCAGCTCCAGGCCCAGGCCGAAGCGGCCACCATCGTCGAGGACGGCAAGGCCCAGGTCGAGGTGTTCAAGCGGCTCACCGACCAGTACCAGGCGGCCGGCGATGACGGCCACGACGTGCTGGTGCTCAACATGCTGCCCGAACTGATCGACAAGATCGTCGCCACCGTGCAGAATGTGAGCATCGACCGGGTCGCGGTCGTGGACACCGGCGGGGGTGGCGGCGGCAATGGCGACGGCAACGGCGGCGGCTCGCGAGGGGGCATACCGGGGCTGATGAGCCAGCTCCCGGCGTCTCTGGTGGCCATGACCGAGCAGATCGAAGCGGCCACCGGCGTGGACATCCTGGCCTCGTTGCGCCGTCACGATCGCGACCAGGGCGACGAGCGCTGAGACTGCGTCGGTGACCTGACTCCGGCGACACAGCGTGAGCGGGCATCTCGAGGGCAGGACCATCGCGGTCACCGGCGGCGGCGGCGGCATCGGGAAAGCGGTGTCGCTGGCCTGCGCGGCCGAGGGAGCCAACGTGGTGGTCGCGGACTACGGCGTCGCTCTCGACGGCTCGGACCCCTCGAGCGACGTGGCCGAGGCGGCCGTGGACGAGATACGGGCTGCGGGCGGCGAGGCCATCGCGGTGGCGGGCGACGTGTCGCGATTCGATGTGGGCGCCGCCATCGTCGAGGCGGCCTGCGATCGGTGGGGGAGCATCGACGGCGTGGTGTGCGGTGCGGGGGTGCTGCGGGAGCGGATGCTGTTCAACATGAGTGAGGACGAGTGGGACCACGTGGTGGCCGTACACCTCAAGGGCCACTTCAACGTGTACCGGGCCGCGCTGGCCCGGATGCGCAAGCAGCCGACGGGCGGCTCGCTGGTCGGCTTCACCTCCGGGGCGTTCTCGGCGTCCACCGCGCAGGCCAACTACTCCGCGGCCAAGGGCGGCATCGTGAGCCTCACCCGCTCGGCCGCCATGACAGCGGCCTCCATCCGCCTGCGCGGCGGTCCCGCCATCAACGCCAACTGCATCGCGCCGGCGGCCCGCACCCGCATGAGCGAGAACGTCCCGTTCGAGATCGAGACGGGCGAGCCCGACGCGGTCGCCCCCATGGTGGTCTACCTCCTCAGCGAGGCCGGCCGGGACGTCAACGCGCAGATCTACACCGTCGTGGGGAGGCGGATCTCGGTCTGGAACCAGCCGGAGGAAGTGCGCTCGATGTGGTCGGCCGGCGACCGCTGGACGCCCGACGAGATCGCCGATCTGCTGCCGAGCACCGTCGGTCAGGAGCCGAACCCGATGATCGCCGATCTAGAGCGGCGCATGGCCGAGATGGCCGACGGGTGAGCCATGGCTGCCGAGCACGGCGAGCGGCCGTGGCCTGAGCCTCCGGTCGAGCCGCCCGGGCGGGGGCTGCTCGACGGCCGGCGGGTGGTGGTCACCGCCGCGGCCGGCGCAGGCATCGGCTCGGCCGTCGCCCGCCGGGCGCTGGTCGAGGGCGCCGAAGTGCTCATCTCGGACATCCACGAACGGCGCCTGTCCTCCACCTGCGACTGGTTGGAAGCCGAGACCGGGTCGCGGCCCGCGGCGACCTCCTGCGACGTGACCTCCGAAACCCATGTCCAGGCTCTGATGGACACTGCGGCGGACCGGCTGGGCGGCATCGACGTGATGATGAACAACGCGGGGCTGGGCGGATCGGTGCGTCTGGTGGACATGACCGACGAGCAATGGTCGGCTGTGCTCTCGGTGACGCTCGACGGGACCATGCGCTGCACCCGGGCCGCGCTGCGCCACATGATCGACCAGGGCACCGGCGGCGCCATCGTCAACAACGCCTCGGTGTCGGGATGGAGGGCCCAGGCCGAGCAAGCCCACTACGCCGCAGCCAAGGCAGGGGTGATGGCCCTCACCCGCTGCGCCGCGCTGGAGGCGGCCGAGCACGGCATCAGGGTGAACTGCGTGGCTCCCAGCCTGGCCTGGCACCCGTTCCTGGCCAAGACCACCGACGCGACGCTGCTGGCGGACCTCGCCCAGAAGGAGGCCTTCGGCCGGCCGGCCGAGCCCTGGGAGGTGGCCAACGTGATGGTGTTCCTAGCCAGTGATCTCGCCGGCTACATGACCGGAGAGGTGGTCTCGGTAAGCAGCCAGCACCCCTGACTGGGTGCCGGGACACCGCCGGAAGGGATGGCCGCGCCCAACTGCACGAGGTCTGGCTGGGCTGACCATCGAGAGCCCGTGTCTTGAGCGGTCCCCTGACGCCACTGGCGGTCAGGAGGCGCTTCTGGCAGAGTTGTGCGGCTGGGTGCCGGTTCGCCGGCTCAGATGGAAGGGCAATCGGGGATGGCTATGCGACAGATCAACAAGCCTTGGAGATGGTGGCTCGGGGCCGTGCTCGCCTTCGCCTTGATTGCGGGGGCATGCGGAGGCACCGGAGACGACGGCGAGTCGCAGCCCTCCCAGGCAGTCGAGACCACCGAGACCGCCGCTCCTTTCGAACCCGCTGACTCCGGCGACGGTGACACCGCCGTCGACGAAGGCGACAGTGCGGGTGAGGCGGCGCCGGCTCCGACCGAGACCGAGACCGAGCCGGAGGACACGCAGGAGCAGGAGCCGCTGGTCGCCCCGGTCGACACCACCACCACGACCACAGCCCCGCCGCCCGCCGAGGACGGCGACGAGACCGTTCCCGAGGCGCCGGCGGAGCCGGAGCCGCAGTTCGGCGGGACGCTGCGCGTCGCGGTCGAGGCTGAGAGCGACGGGCTGAACCCGGCGGCCAACAACTTCGCGGTGTCGGCCTACGTGATGACCTATCCGGTGTTCGATCCGGTCGCCTACTGGGACACGCAGGGTCGGTGGATCCCGTACCTGGCCGAGTCGTTCACCCCGATCGACGAGGGCAGGTCCTGGCAGATGAAGCTGCGGGAGGGGGTGCGCTTCCACGACGGCACCGCACTCGACTCCGAAGACGTCATCGCGACTTTCCATGCTCAGTTGGCCGACCCGATCGTCTCGCTCGCAGTGCGCCCCTTCTATCCCGAGGACCTGTCCGCGGCCATCGCCAAGATCGACGACCTCACGGTGCAGTTCAACCCCATCGACCAGTTCGCCTTCTTCCCGCAGTTCATAACCAGCCAGCTCGGGATGATCGCCCCGTCGGAGTGGCTGGCCGCCGCGGCGGAGGACCTGAGCCTGAACCAGCACCCGGTCGGCACCGGCCCCTTCATGATCGAGAGCCGCACCCAGGACGAGGTGACGGTGCTGGTCCGCAATCCCGACTACTGGGCCGCCGACATCACCGACACCTACCTCGATCGGATCGAGGTCTATCCCATCACCGACACCGTCATCGCCGCGGAGCGTGTCGCCGCCGGCGACATCGACCTCATGGTGACGAGCAACTCCGACGCCATCTTGACGCTGCGCGACTCCGAGGGGGTCCAGACCATCGAGAACGTCCGCTCCAGCGAGGACTTCGCGATGATGAACACCGAGCTTGCGCCGTTCGACGACATCCGGGCGCGGCAGGCCCTCACCTTCGCCACCGACCGCGACGCCTACGTGGCGCTCATCCGCCAGGGCGTGTCCCCGCCCGCCGATTCGATGTTCCATCCGGACCTGATCTGGCACAACCCCGACGTGAAGCAGGAGACGAACATGCCGGAGCGGGCCGGGCCGCTGGTCGCCGCATACTGCGCCGACTTCCCGGCGAATTGCACCGATGGCCGGATCAACATCGAGCTGCAGTACTCGGGGCCGTCGGTAGCTCAGACCCGTATCGCGGAGTTGCTGATCGACGCGTGGGAGCCTTATTTCAATGTGACGGAGCAGGAACTCCTCCAGGACGCTCACATCATCGAGGTTGCCCTCGGTCAGTACAACGTGGTGACTTGGCGACAGTTCGGAGCCGTCGACCCGGACAACGACGTGCTGTGGATCGAATGCCGGGTCATCGGCTTCATCTCGCTCAACTGGCCGCGGGACTGCGACCCCGAGCGCGATGCCCTGCTGTACGAGCAGCGCAGGATCGACGATCTGGACCGGCGGGTGGAGATCTGGCACCAGATCTCGCAGGACCTCCGGGACTCCTACACATACATCTTCTTCAACCACGCCAACTGGACCATCGGCGCAGGCCCGCACGTTCAGAACATCTGCGGCCAGAAGTCCCCCGACGGGATCGAGCTGTTCTGCAACAACCAGGGCCGGGTGCAGCTGCACCAGGTCTGGCTGAGCTGACACGCCAGGAGCGCCTGCTCGCACGCTGGCGTCAATAGCATTGGCGGGCCGGCCGCGCCGCCCGACGGGGTCTCACGGCTGGATGCCGGCTGATCGGCCACTACTGGGAGGGTATTCGGGGATGGCTGCTCGACGTATCGACAGGTCTTGGAGATGGTGGCTCGCGGTCGCACTCGCCCTCTGCTTGATCGCGACGGCATGTGGTGGCGGCGGCGACGCACCGACCTCCGCGGCCACCGCGCCCGCCGAGGAGACCGCTCCCGCTGAGCCGGCCGGCTCAGGCGCCGAGACCGACGAGGCGCCCGCGGCCACCGCAGACGGCGCGGTCGAGGAGGTCGAGGAGCAGGAACTGCTGGTGGCGCCGGTCGACACCACGACCACCACCACGACTCCCTCCGATCCCGATGACGAGGAGGCGCCAGCACCCGACACACAAGAAGAGGAGGCCGGCGCCGACGAACCGGGCGTACCGGTCCCGCAACGGGGCGGCACGCTGAGGGTGGCGGTCCTCGCCGAGGGTGACGGCCTCAATCCTGCGGCCAACAACTTCTCGGGGCCCGTGTACGTCACGGCGTTCTCGCTGTTCGACCCGCTCACCTACTACGACCCTCAGGGCAACTGGGTTCCCGTCCTGGCCGAGTCGTGGACCAAGATCGGTGACGGCACCCAGTGGCAGATGAAGCTGCGGGAAGGCATCCGCTTCCATGACGGGACCGAGCTCGACGCGGACGATGTGGTCGCGACGTTCAACGCGCAACTCGCCGACCCGGCCCTCTCGGTCGCGTTCAAGCCCGGATTCGACCCCGACCAGCCCATCGTCAAGATCGACGAGTACACGGTCCAGTACAAGGGCGTCCGGCCCGCCGGCCGGTTGCCGATCGCGTTCACCTCCCAATTCGGGATGATCATGCCGTCGGAGTGGCTCGAGAGGGCCGCGTCGGATCCGACGCTCAACCAGATGCCGGTCGGCACCGGTCCATTCATGATCGAGAGCCGCGTCCTGGACGAGAAGACGGTGCTGGTTCGCAACCCCGACTACTGGGCCGCGGACATGATCGACATATACCTCGATCGCATAGAGATAGAGCCCATAACCGACAACACCATCGCCGCACAGCGACTGATAGCGGGAGAACTGGACTTGGTGGTCGTGTCGGGTGCGGATGCGATCCTGGCGCTGCGAGAGGCCGCCGATCAGGGAGTGCGCACCGTCGAGAACCAGCGCTCCGAAGAGACGCTGATGATCATGAACTCGGCGAGCCCGGTCTTCTCGGACATCCGTGCCCGTCAGGCCTTGACGTTCGCGACGGACCAGGACCTGTACGTGGAGCTGATTCGTCAGGGCACCGCACAGGCGGCCCACACGATGTTCCATCCCGACCTGATCTGGCGCAACCCGGATGTGGTGCAGGAGACCAACATGCCTGAGAGGGCGGGCCCACTTGTGGCTGCCCACTGCGCCGACTTCGGTGCGCACTGCACCGACGGCAAGATCAACATGCGTGTCGGCGTTCCTGGCCCGTCCGTGGAGGCCGACCGCACCGTCGATCTGCTGGTCGCCACCTGGGGTGAGTTCTTCAACCTCGAGACCAAAGTGGCGCATGTGGACGAGTTGATCATCGACATCGTGCTCGGCAGCTTCGACGTGGCCCTGGCGTTCACCTTCGGGGCGGTCGATCCCGACAACGACGTGATCTTCATGGAGTGCGGGTCGATCGGCTTCATCGCCCTGAACTTCGCCCGCTACTGCGATGAAGAGCGTGACGGGCTTCTCTACGAGCAGCGCCGGATCGACGACCTCGACCGGCGGGTGGAGATCTGGCACCGGATCCAGGAGATGAACCGGGACGCCTACACCTACATCTATCTCACCCACGACAACTGGACCGTCGGCGTCCGGGACAACGTGCAGAACCTGTGCGGGCAGGTATCTCCCGACAGGGTCGAGATGTTCTGCAACAACCAGGGCCGGATCTGGCTGAACCAGCTCTGGCTCAGCTAGCCCGTGGCACGGTACCTCATCCGGCGGCTGGTCCTGCTGGTGGCCGTGCTGTTCGCAGTCACGTTCCTCGGGTTCTCGGCGATGAACTTCCTCGGAGACCCGCTGGTCAACGTCGTCGGCGTGATGGCAGAACTCGACTGCGAGGGCATCGAGGCCGGAACGGTCGAGGACACCTCGATGGACCGAGCGAGCAGCGACTGCGACACGGTGGCCGCAGCCCGGGCCGAGTACCACCTCGACCGCTCCGTGCCGGTGCGCTACGTGCTGTGGGTCAGCGACATGGCCACCGGCGACTTCGGCACCTCGTTCCAGAACGACCAGCCCGTGGCCCAGATCATCCGCGAGAAGCTGCCCGAGACGATGATCCTGCTGGTGATGGCCCAGATCGTCTCGCTCGGGGTCGCCATCCCGTGGGGCGTGGTCGCGGCGTACCGCGCCAACCGGGCCTTCGACCGCACCTCCACGGTGGTGTCGTTCGGCCTGCTGTCGGTGCCCAACTTCGCGCTGGCGGTGGTGCTGCTCTACCTGCTGGCATTGCGGTGGCAGGTGTTCCCATCGGCCTACGAGAGCGACAGTGTCGTCGGTCTGGTGTTCTCCATGATCCTGCCCGCGGTCACGCTCGGCCTGCCGCTGGCGGCCAGCTACCAGCGGCTGCTGCGCACCGACTTGATCACCACGCTGCAGGAGGACTTCGTGCACATGGCGCGAGCCAAGGGCCTGCCGCCGATGAGGATCATGTTCCGGCACGCCCTGCGGCCGTCGATGTTCTCGGTGGCGACCGTCTTCGGTGTCAGCACCGGGGCCATGATCGGTGGGTCGCTGGTGGTTGAGCAGATCTTCGGCATACCGGGGATCGGCCGGGAGATAGTGACCGCGGTGGTCCGCGACGACTTCCCGGTGGTGCTGGCGATCGTGATGCTGGTCGCGTGCACCTTCGTGATCGTCAACTTCATGGTCGACCTGCTCTACAGCTGGCTGGACCCGAGGGTGAGGGCCCGGTGAGCGCCGACACGAGAGCGTCACGCCAGGGCAAGGAGTCCCGGCAGCGACTGCTGCGGCGTTTCCGGATCGTTCGCCTGGTGCGACGAGGCAGAACGCCCGAGGACAGTCCCGACGACGCGGCCGTGCGCCGCCGCTTGGGGGTGGGCTTCTGGCTGGCGATCGTCTGGCTCGTGGCCATCGCCTTCGTAGCGCTGTTCGCTCCCATGCTTCCGATCGCCGATCCCACCAAGGTGGCCTTCGGCGGCCCCCGCGAGTCTCCCTCGCTCGACGCGTGGTTCGGCACCGACGCGCTCGGCCGCGACGTGTTCTCCCGCACGATGCACGGCGCCCGCATCAGCCTGGCCGTGGGCGGCTTCGCCATCGTCTTCGGCATGGTGGTCGGGGGCGCTCTGGGGATTCTGGCCGGCTACTACCGCGGTCGCCTGGACCAGGCGGTGGGCTTCGTCTTCTTCGTGCTGCTGTCGTTCCCGGCGCTGGTGCTGGCCATCCTGATCACCGCAACCCTCGAACGCAGCCTGCTGGTGGTGAGTCTGACCATCGGCATCCTGGCGGTCGCGCCCGTAGGCCTTCTGGCCCGGGCCTCCACGCTGGTGTACGCCGAGCGTGAGTTCGTGGCGGCCGCGCGGGTGCTCGGGGCCAAGCACGGGCGCATCATCGTTCGCGAACTGCTGCCCAATGTGGTGATTCCCATGGGGGCGCTCACCCTGCTGGGCATGGCTGTCGCGGTCGTATCCGAGGGGTCGCTCGCGTTCCTGGGCCTCTCGGTGGCCGGCGACGACGCCATCTCGTGGGGCAAGATGATCGTCGACGGTGCCGGCTTGCGCGACCTGCAGAACGCCACCCACGTGGCCATGTTCCCGGTGGCGGTGATGTTTGTCACCGTCCTGGCCCTCAACTTCGCCGGGGACCGGATCCGTCAGTACTTCGACGTCAAGGAGCTGCCCTTCTGATGGCCGCCGAAGCAACCCCTGCACCTGCCCCGCTCCTGTCGGTTCGGGACCTTCACGTCCGCTTCCCCACCGAGCGGGGGACGGTCAACGCAGTCAACGGCGTCAGCTTCGACCTGTACGAGGGCAACACTCTGGCCATCGTGGGCGAGTCGGGCTCGGGCAAGTCGGTCACCGCCAAGACGCTGATGAACCTGCTGCCCCGGTCCGCTCTCGTGAGCGGCGACGTGATCTACGACGGCCAGGACGTCCGCGCCCTGGCCGCGGCGGGCACCAAGCACTTCTTCGGCGTGAAGATGACGATGGTGTTCCAGGATCCGATGACGTCGCTCAACCCGGTCAAGAAGGTGGGGGAGCAGATCGCCGAGACCCTCCGCTACCACCTCGGCCGCTCCCGCGGCGAGGCTTGGGACGAGGCCGAGGACCTGCTCAGCCAGGTGGGCCTGCCCGAGCCGGCCAGGCGGGTGTCGCAGTATCCCCACGAGCTGTCGGGCGGGCTGCGCCAGCGGGTGGTGATCGCCATGGCGCTGGCCTGCCAGCCCCGGCTGCTGATCGCGGACGAGCCCACCACCGCGGTGGACGTGACCGTGCAGAAACACCTGCTGGACCTGCTCGACGAGCTGCGCCGCGATCGGGGGATGTCGATGATCCTCATCACCCACGACCTCGGTGTGGCCCACGGCCGGGCCGACGATGTGGCCGTCATGTACGCGGGCCGCATCGTCGAGACGGCCGACGCCCGCACCCTCTTCTTCGACATGCGCCATCCCTACACCGAGGCCCTGCTGCGCTCGATCCCCCGCATCGAGGATCCCGTCCACCATCGGCTCGATCCCATCCCGGGCCGGCCGCCCGAGCTGGTCAGCCCCCCCGACGCGTGCGCCTTCGCTCCGCGCTGCATCTACGCCCAGGCCGACTGCCTCGACGGTATTCCCGAGCTGAGTGGCCTGGTCGGCCTGCACCGCTTCGCCTGCCTGAATCCGACCGGCACCGAGCGGGGCGCCGCCGCGCTGGCCGCCAACAGGGCTGCCGGCACCACCGCGGCAGGTCTGGCCCTTCCCGCGGCCTCCGCAGGGATCGGCTGATGGCCGGGAAGGGCCACGCCCAGCTGCGCGACCGCGACGACGTGCTGCTGTGCGTCAAGGACCTGGTGGTGCAGTTTCCCGCAGGTCGAAAACGCGTGGTTCACGCCGTCTCGGAGGTGAGCTTCGATGTGGTGGCCGGAGAGACCCTCGGAATCGTGGGGGAGTCCGGATGCGGCAAGTCGACCGTGGCCCGGGCCATCATCCGCTTGGTGGACATCACCGCAGGGGAGGTGCGGTTCCAGGACCAGGATCTTGCCGGCCTCGAGGGCGAGGAGCTGCGCAGGGTGCGGCCCAACCTGCAGATGATCTTCCAGGACCCGATCTCGTCGTTGAACCCCCGCCGCCGGGTGCGCGATGTGATCGCCGAGGGCCTGGCAGTGTGGGGCGACGACATCGGATCCTGGAGCCGCGACCGCATCGACGAGCTGATGGACGCGGTCGGGGTGGAGGCGAGGTTCGGTGACCGGCGCCCGCACGAGTTCTCCGGTGGCCAATGCCAGCGCATCGGCATCGCCCGGGCGTTGGCGCTCGACCCCGAGGTGCTGATCTGCGACGAGCCGGTGTCGGCGCTCGACGTGTCCGTCCAGGCCCAGATCCTGAACCTGATCCAGGACATGAAGAGCCGCTACGGCCTGACCGTGATGTTCATCTCCCACGACCTCGCGGTGGTGAAGAACGTCAGCGACCGGATCGTGGTGATGTACCTCGGCAAGGTGTGCGAGATCGGCGCCACCGAGGAGATCTACTCCCGTCCCTCCCATCCCTACACCCGGGCACTGCTGGCCTCGATTCCCGAGCCGGCCCCCACGGTGGACGTGAGCGAGGGCGACATCGGCGACGAGCTGCCGTCCGCCACCGCGCCTCCCAGCGGTTGCCGGTTCCACACCCGCTGCCCGAGGGCCACCGAGGTGTGCCTAGAGGTGGAGCCGGTCACCGAGCAGGTCGGCGGGGAGGACCACTATGTCGCCTGCCACCATCCGGTGGCCGTGGAGATCAGCCCCCGCTGACTGCCAGAATCCCCGCGGGGCGGCGGCCGCCGAGCAGCATCTGGTAGCCGGGCGCGCTGCGGCCGTGGACCCGTCGCTCCGCTCCGAGCGGGCACAACCCCACATAGGTGCTCGGCCGCTTGAGGTCAGGGGTTGTGCTCGGGAACCTGGATGCGGGCGGTCCGCCGGGTTGAGCGGGTGATGCGCCACATGATGAAGGCGACTGCGACGGCCACCGCGCCCAGAGTGACGAACTGCAGGCTGCCGCCCCGGTCGCCGGAATGCTGAGGGTCGGGCCCAGGGTCGGGGGATCCGATTATCCGATCAGCGCCCGGAGGCACCTCGTACACCGGCCTCAAGTCGTCGCCGGTGTCGACCGGGATCGGCTCATCCTCGCCCTCGTGGGCAGCGGCGCCGGCATGGATGCCGATCAGCAGGGCAGCCGCTCCGATCAGGAGCACAGAGGCGCGGCCCACGGTCCTGCGACCCACGATTCTCACGGCTTGGAGCCCGGCCGGTACTTGGCGACCTCACCAGTGGTGGCCAGGAGGTAGGAGGGCACCTCGCCGCCGCCGTGCACCGGCACCGACGCCCCCGACATGTACGAGGCGAGAGGCGAGGCGCAGAACAGCACCACGCCGGCGATCTCGTCGGGATCTCCGAGCCGGCCCAACGCGAGGGTGCGACCTACGGCCTCGATCCCGGCCTCGTCGCCGTAGTAGAGGTGCGCCTGCTCGGTGCGCAGCAGCCCGACCACGACGCTCAGCACCCTGATGGACGGCCCCCATTCGTGGGCGAGTGTTCGCGTCAGGCTGTCCAATCCGGCCTTGGCCGCTCCGTAGGCGGCGCTGGCAGGGGTGGGGCGGCTGCCCGACACCGACGAGATGTTGATGATCGCCCCGCCGCCCTCCTGGGCGCTCATCACCGGGTGGACGGCCTGCGCGAAGGTCAGCGGGGCCAGCAGGTTGAGAGCGATGATCTTCTCGTTGAACCGGGGCGAGACCGTGGCCGTCTCCGCGGGTGGGGCGCCGCCGGCGTTGTTGACCAGCACGTCGATGCGGCCGGTGCGGTCGACAGCGTGCCCCACCACCGCGGCCACCTGCTCGGGGTCGCGCACGTCCGCGGCCACGAAGGTCGCCTCCCGTCCGGCCGCAGCAACCGGCTCGTCGGGCTCGCGGCGGGCGCACACGACCACGTCGCCGCCGTGCTCGAGGAACCTCGCGGCAATGACCCGGCCCAGGCCCATGGTGGCCCCGGTAACGATCACGGTCCGGCCGGTCATGTCGAGCGGATTGTCGGGCACGCGGGCACTCCGAGGTAGGCAGGCTGTCCAAGCCCATGCTGCTTCGAAGCTATCGCCCTCTTCCGAACTGGCAGCGTTCTGCACGCTATGGGGGCATTCTGCGGCCAGTTCGCGGCTGGAGATCGGATGCGGAGAGAACTGGCAGCGTTCTGCACGCTATGGGGGCATTCTGCTGCCAGTTCGGGCCGCGGGTAGCGCGACCGACTCGAACGCTCTACGGTCGGACGGTGCCTGACAAGCGGATGACCGAGGACGAGGTCGTCGCCGAGCTCAGAAGCGGCATGACCGTCGGCATCGGCGGCTGGGGGTCGCGCCGCAAGCCGATGTCGCTGGTGCGGGCCATCCTGCGCAGCGAGCTGGACGATCTTCACGTGGTTAGCTACGGCGGGCCCGACGTGGGTCTGCTGTGCGCCGCGGGCCGGGTCCGCCGGCTCACCTACGGGTTCGTGTCGCTCGACTCCATCCCGCTCGAGCCCCACTTCCGGATCGCCCGCCAGACCGGCTCGGTGGAGGCCCGGGAGTTCGACGAGGGCGCCTTCTACCTGGGTCTGCTGGCCGCCACCCACCGGGTGCCCTTCTACCCGACCCGGGCCGGGCTGGGCTCCGACATGCTCACCTACAACCCGGACCTCAAGACGGTGACGAGCCCCTACGGCGACGGCACCGAACTGGTGGCCGTTCCCGCTTTCGACATCGACGTGTCGCTGGTGCACATGAACCGGGCCGACGCGGCCGGCAACGGCCAGTTCCTCGGTCCGGACCTGTACTTCGACGACCTGTTCGCCATGGCTGCCGAGCGTACGTTCATGTCGTGCGAGCGGCTCGTGGCCACCGAGGATCTGCTGAGCGAGGGATCCGTCCACACGTTGAAGATCCCGCGCCTGCACACCGACGGCGTGGTGGAGGCGCCCGGCGGCGCCCACTTCACCGAGTGCCTGCCCGACTACGGCCGCGACGAGGCCTTCCAGCGAGAGTACGCGGCCACCGCTCGTGACCCGGAGGCTTGGACCCGGTTCCAAGCCGACTGGCTGCACGCGCCGTCGCACGACGACTACCGGGCCCGTCTGTCCAAACGCGCAGAGCGGGCGGGGCCGACATGAGCGCCGTGAACCGGGACACGCCGGCGCGGCACCGAGCGCAGCGGGGCCAAATGTCCTTGGCTGGCGGTGGCCTCGAGCGGGACCCGGGCACCCCGTCGAGACACCGGGTGCGGCCGTGACCAGCGAGGCGAGCATCGACGAGATCTGCCTGGTCGCGCTGGCCGAGGCGTTCCGCGGCGACGGCGAGCTGCTGTGCCATCCGATGGGCCCGTTCCCGGTAGCAGCCGGCAGGCTGGCCCGGGCCAGCTTCGAGCCCGACCTGATGCTCACCGACACCATCGCCTACGCGGTGACCGGGACGCTGCCGCTGGGCACGATCGTGGGCGACCCCTCCGGCAAAGAGGGCATCGTGGTGGAGGGCTACCTCCCGTTCCGCACCGTGTTCGATCAGATCTGGGCCGGGCGCCGTCATGTGGTCATGGGCGCCAGCCAGATCGACGGCCACGGCAACCAGAACTTCGCGGCCATCGGGGACTACCGCCGGCCCAAGGCCCAGCTCCTGGGCCTGCGGGGCGCGCCCGGCAACGTCATCAACCACACCACCAGCTACTGGATCCCCAACCAGGCCCGCACCTTCGTCGAGAGCGTGGATGTCGTGTCGGGACCGGGATACGACCGGGTGGCGGCTCTGCCCGAGGCCAACGGCCGCTTCCACGAGATCCGCAGGATCGTCACCGAGCTCGCCGCCTTCGACTTCGAGACGCCTGAGCGCACCATGCGCCTGCGGTCCGTCCACCCCGGCGTCAGCGTCGACGACGTGCTCGCGGCCACCCCCTTCGAGCTCACGGTGCCGGATGAGGTTCCAACCAGCCGCCTGCCCACCGACAAGGAACTCCACCTCATCCGCAAAGTGATCGACCCCACCGGCATCCGCAAGCGCGAGTTCCGGTCTTAGCACGCGGCCGGGGTCGATCAACGCCGGCAGCCCGTAGCGGGCTCGATCCGTCCCTGCGGGCCGCGATGAGCGGTGTTTCCGGGCTCCGGTCGTAGGGTTCAGCCGCTGTGGCGGCGGAAGACGGGTGCGGCAATGGTTGAGCGGCCGGTGGTGTACATGGTGTGTACCGGCAACGCGGCCCGGTCGCCGATGGCCGCGGCCATGCTGCGGCACCTCGACGCCGAGGGGCGACTCGATGTCCGCAGCGCGGGCACCCTCACTCTGGAGGGTCATCCGATGGGGACCCGCACCCGGTCGGCTCTGGCCCGGCACGGTCTTGCCGACCACTCTCACCGGTCCCGTCAGTTCCGCGCCACCGACGCGGCTGAAGCTGATCTGGTGGTCGTCATGGAGCCGCTGCACCTTCATTGGATGCGCCGTAATGTCCCTGAGGCGGCGCCTGTCACCGGATCGCTGCGGCGGCTGGCGAGGGATCTGACGCCTCCGCAGGACGGTTCCGTCGGCCACCATCTCAGCCAGAGGGTGAGGGCTCTGGGACTCGATGCGCTCGCGCCGGAGGCGTGGGAGGAGATCGTCGATCCCGGCGCGGGCGAGCAGGACGACTTCGACCGCTGCTCCGACGAGTTGCGCCTGCTGGTGGCCGAACTGTACCGACGCCTGTCATGACACCCGCCTCGGGCTGGACCAGCGCGACTGCCTGGGAGCGATCACCTGAGCGGCGCCGGATCCTGCGGTCGCGGCGCAGTCACATTGTGAAGGTGCGGGGCCAGTCGTCTGAGCGCATCAGGGCGTCGGTGCCGCCGTCCACGTAGAACATCGAGCCGCAGGCGAATCGGGCCACCGGCGACAGCAGGAACTCCACCCACGCGGCCAGAGCGTCGGCGTCCGGCGTCTCGGTCACCGGCACGGGAAACGCTTCCATGAGCGGCCCGTAGACGTCGTCGGCCTGACCCGCCCGGAGCAGCGCAGTGTCGACCGGTCCCGGGGCGATGACATTGAGACGGATGCCCTCGCCCACCCACGGCTCGGTGACTGCGGCCCGGCGGCACCACCGGGTGATGGCCAACTTCGCGCCGCCATATGCGACAGCAGGAGCGAACACCGGATCGACCGTCTCGATGATGGCTACCGCGTCCTCCTCGCGGCCGTCGAGGTAGGCGGCGATCAGATCGTCGGGCAGGTTGGGAGTGGTGGTGGACGAGTTCGACCCGAACTGCACTGCCTGGGCCCCGCCCGAGGCGGCCAGGGCGGGCCTCAGTCCCTCCAATAGAGCCTGCGAGCCGAAGTAGTTGACTCGGGCGATGAGATCACCAGCGACGGGCGGGCCGAGACCGGCAGCAGACACCGCGCCGTCCAGCACGCCGCCGGCCGCGTCGATCACGGCGGCGACTGCCCCGGCGCGGCCTTCAGCCGTTCCCAGGTCGGCGATCACCTCGGCGTCGCGCCGGTCGATGCCGAGGACACGGTGCCCGGCGGCCTCCAGCAGGCGCCGGGAGGCCGCCCCCATGCCCGAGGCCGATCCACTGATGGCGTAGGTTCCCATCGGTCCATCCTGCCCCGGTCAGAGGCCGAGCCAATAGGCGGGACAAGGGGCCGCAGCGGGGGATGTGCTGTCCGGGCGGCTCAGCGCCAGACTGTGACCATGGACAGAGACGCAATCGTCAACCAGATCGAGCTCGACGGGTGCCGCCTGATCGAGGTAGCCCGCTCCGACCTTGAAGCGGCCGTGCCCACGTGTGGTGACTGGAAGCTCCGCGACCTGGCCGGGCACATGGGTTGGGTCCACGGTCTGGTCGGCAGCTATGTGGCCAGCCGGGCCACGGAGCCTCTGGGCCGCGAGCAGATGCCCCAGGTGCCCGAGGACGACACGGCGGTGGACTTCGCAGCGGCGGCGCTGGACCGGCTCGTCGATGCCCTGGCCGGCATCGAGCCCGACACCCCGGTGTGGAACTGGTCGCCCCGGCCCGACGCCGGCTTCTACTTCCGCCGGATGCTGCACGAGACCAGCGTGCACCGCTGGGACGCCGAGAATGCGGTCGGGGCAACCGGCCCGGTCGACGGCGACCAGGCGACCGACGGGGTGGACGAGTTCTTCGAGTTCGTGCTGCCAAACGCCCAGAATCGCAAGCGGCGGGATCTGCCAGGTGGGAGCCTCCACCTGCATCGCACCGACGGCGAGGGGGAGTGGATCGTGCACGCCGAAGGCGACGACGTGGTGTTCGAACGGGCCCACGTGAAGGGGGACGCTGCGGTGCGGGGACCGGGCGGTGCCCTGTTCCTGGCCATGTGGAACCGGTTGCCGCTCGGCGACGACTCGCTGTCGGTGGTCGGCGACGAGGCCACCGCTCAGGCATGGGCGGCTCTCGCTCCGTGACCGACGGCGCCGACCGATCGCCGCCCGAGGTGCCCGGGTCTGTCGAGCCCGACAGGTCGGTGACCGAACCCAGGGAACTCGCCAAGACGTCGCGTCAGGCGGTGTGGGGCTGGCGAAGCAACCTCGACCAGTTCATGCCGGTGGTGCTGTTCCTGGTCTTCTACAACCTCGTGAACACGGAAGTGGCAGTGATCGCGGCCACCGCATGGTCGGTGAAGGCGGCCTACAGCCGGCGCCGCAGGGGCCTGCCGATCGGCACCTGGCTGCCGGTCATCACCGGGTACCTCCTGGCCCGGGCGGCGGTGAGCATCGCGGTCGAGCGGGACCTGGTGGACTTCGGCGTCAGCAGCGAGGCCGTCTACTTCGGCATCGGCATCGGCACCAAGATGCTGGTGGGGGTGGCCGCCGCGGTCACCATCCTCGTGGGAAGGCCCTTCGTGGTATGGATGGCCCATCGCTTCCTGGAACTGCCTGAGGAGCTCGAGCACCACCCCGATTTCCTGTCCACACTGCGCAACGTCACCTGGGTGGTGACCGTCTACGAGGTCGGTTCGGCGGTGTGGGACTTCTGGCTCTACAACAACGCCGGGGTCAGCCTGTTCCTCGTCACCCGCCAGGTGGTGAACTTCGTGGCGGCCTTCCTGCTGATCTTCGCCACCCTCCTGTACGTCGACCGCCGGTTCTCCAAGATTGATGGCTGTCCGAGCCTGGTCGACCTCGTCAGCCGCGCCACCGGCCGGGCCCCGGCCGACGGTTCGTGACCAGCCCCGCCCCAAGGGCCCGGCCCTAGACGGCGCGCAGCCTCTCCCATTCGTCGAGCAGGCTGGAGTCGACCTCCCGCACCATTGCGCCCAGCCATTCGATCACCTCGGCCAGGCGGTCGTTGACCGCCGCGGTCGGCACGGTCTGGGCCAGTGCCTTGTAGCAGTCGGTCAGGTAGCGCAGCACCAGGCCCTCGGAGCGCTTGAGCCCGTAGCGGCTCACGTACTGGTTGAAGGTGTCGGCGTGCTCGACCATGTCGCGCACCACCGACTTGGGGCTGGGACGCAGATGCCCGACCCACGGGTGGTGGCGGGCGAACACGTCGAAGGCCGGCTCGATGAACTCGGCCTCGGGGCGGGGCCAGGTCACCTCGGCCAGCCGGGCCATTCGCTCCTCGTACTCGACGCCCTCGGTCTTCATCTCGGTCATGAGCTGGTCGCGCGCCTTGTCCCGCTGCGCCAGCAGCACCGCCATGGGGTCCTCCAGCACCGACTCGGCGATGCTGAGGATCTGCAGGTGGTAGTCGGTCGTCTCCGGGTCTAGGACCGAGACGGCCTCCACCGCGAACAGCCCGAGGGGCTGGTTCAGGCGGAACTCGTCCTGGAGGTCGAGGTTCACCCGCACCGGACGGCCCCGATCGTCGGGCTCGTCGAGCACCTCGACGATCTCGGCGTCGATCAGCGACCGGAACACGCCCACCGCCTTGCGGATGTGGGCGCGCTGGCGGGGGCGAGGCTCGTGGTTGTCGACCAGCAGGCGCTTCATGGCCGTGCAGCCGTCGCCGGGCCGGTCCAGGACGTTGAGCATCATGGCGTGGGTCACGTCGAAGCTCGACTCCAGCGTCTCGGGGGTGCCCTCCCACAACCGGGTCAGGGTCTTGTCGTCGTAGTGGGCGTAGCCGCGCTCGGGAGGCTTCTTGCGCACCAGTTTGCGCAGCTTCTTGGCGTCGCCCGCGGCTCGCATGACGGCCCGCTTGTTCTCCACCGCGTGCTCGGGGGCCTGGACCCAGACACTGCCGACGGTGTCGAATCCCCGCCGCCCGGCTCGGCCCGCGATCTGCTGGAAGTCCCGCACCGACAGCACCCGGGTGCGCCGGCCGTCGTACTTGTAGAGCTGGGTGAACAGCACCGTGCGAATCGGGACGTTGACGCCCACGCCGAGGGTGTCGGTGCCGCAGATCAGCTTGAGATGGCCCTGCTGGGCCAGCTTCTCCACCAGCAGCCGGTACTTGGGCAGCATCCCGGCGTGATGCACCCCGATGCCGGCCAGCACGAAGCGGCGCAGATCCTTGCCGATCGGGGTGTCGAAGCGGAACCCGCCCACAGCCTCCTTCACCGCAGCCTTCTCGTCGGGTCCGAGAACCTTGAGGCTGGTGAGGCTCTGGGCCCGGGCGGTGGCCTCCCGCTGGGTGAAGTGCACGATGTAGACGGGCGCGCGGCCCGTCTTGAGCAGCTGCTCGATGGAGACGTGCAGCGGGGTCTCCCGGTACTCGACGTCAAGTGGGACCGGACGCTCGGCCGACGCCACCAGCGCCGTGTCGCGCCCGGTGCGGGCAGTCAGATCCTGGCGGAGGGCGTTGGTGTTGCCGAGAGTGGCCGACATCAGCAGGAACCGGGCCCTCGGAAGCTGCAGCAGCGGCACCTGCCAGGCCCACCCCCGGTCGCGGTCGCCGTAGTAGTGGAACTCGTCCATCACCACCAGGTCCGCAGACGTGTCGGCGCCGGATCGCAGGGCTCGCTGGGCCAGGATCTCCGCGGTGCAGGCGATCACCGGGGCGTTGCCGTTGACCGACGCGTCGCCGGTGACCATTCCCACCTCCGACGGGCCGAACGCCGCGGTCAACTCGAAGAACTTCTCGCTGACCAGGGCCTTGATCGGGGCGGTGTAGACGGCCCGGCGACCCTGGGCCAGCACGGCGAAGGCCCCGGCCATGGCCACCAGCGACTTGCCCGAGCCGGTAGGTGTGGACAGCACCACGTTCTCGCCGGACAGCAGGCGCAGCACCGCCTCCTCCTGGTGCGGGTACAGCTCCAGGCCGGCCGCGGCCGACCACTCGATGAAGGCGTCCAGCAACTCGTCGACAGTGGGGGTGTCGGGCAGGAAGTCGCCTAGGGCGGGCAGAGCCATTCGGACCGCAGGTTAGGGGCGCATTAGCGTTGGGTCGATGCCGAACGACGATTCACCGGCCGGCAGTGCCGGGTCGTCAGCGGCTGAGGACAGCCGGATCGGTCCAAGGCTCTGGGCTCTGTTCGGGGTGACCTTCTTCTCGATGGCGATGACCATGGGGCAGGTCACCATCCTGGGCAAGCAGGTGTTCGACATGACCGGCCGCCCGTTGTACCTGGGGCTGCTGGGACTGGCGGAGTTCGTGCCCGCCTTCCTGCTCGCACCGATCACCGGCATGGTCGCGGACCGCTTCGAGCGCCGCTTCGTGTACGCGTGGGGTCTGGGCGGTGAGGCCCTCGCCTCGGTCGGACTGTTCTTCTACGTGGCGACCGACCCGACGTCGGTCCTGCCCATATACGGCCTGGTGGTCGTGTTCGGCACCGCTCGGGCCTTCCTGATGGCGGTGAGCCGGGCCCTGCCGGTGGATCTGGCACCGGAAGGGGCCCGGGAGCGGACAGTGGCGTTGAATGTCGCCGCCTGGCAGGCGGGCTTCATCGTCGGTCCCGCCACCTTCGGCTTCGCCTTCGAGGTCGATCCGGCCTTTCCGTACCTGCTGGCCGCTTGGTCCTCGGCAGCCGCGATCGGCCTGCTCATGCTGCTGCCGCCGAGCGGGGTGCAGCGGGCTGCCTCCGCGGCCGGGGCCGGGGTGCGGGCCGCGCTGGGACGCGCCCTCGAGGGCCTGCGCTACGTCCGGCGCAACCGGGTGGTGCTCGGAGCGATCTCCCTGGATCTCTTCGCGGTCTTCATGGGGGGCGCCCATGCGCTGCTGCCCGCCATCGCCGAGGAGCGCCTCGGGGTTGGCGCGGTGGGCCTCGGGTGGCTGGCGGCCGCCTTCGGCATCGGGGCCTCAGCGGTGATGATCGCCCTGTCGGTGCGACCGCTCCGGCGGCGAGTGGGCCCGTCGCTGATGGCAGTGGTGGCCGCGTTCGGCATGGGCGCGGTCGTGCTCGGCCTGACCCGCCTGTATGTGGTCGCCTTCGCGGCGCTGATGGTGATGGGAGCGGCTGACGCTGTCAGCGTCTTCATCCGCAGCGCTCTCGTCCCGCTGGCCACGCCCGAGGACATGCGGGGACGGGTCATGGCCGTGGAATACGTCTTCATCGGTGGCTCGAGCGAGTTGGGAGCATTCAAGTCGGGCGTCGCCGGAGCCGTCCTGGGCGTGGCCGGGGCGGTGGTGTTCGGCGGCGTGGGTGCCTTGGCCGTGGTGGCGATCTGGTGGTTCGCCTTCAGTGATCTGCGCAGTATCGACCGCTTCGCCGAGGTGCACCCCGCCGGCTAGTCACTTAGAACCTGAGCGGGCAGGTGAAGCCGCCTCGCGGTGCAGGGTGGTGTTTCCCGCTCTTGTTCGCTGCGCTCACGGGCCGCTCGGGCCACGGCCGCGCCCGTATGTGCCGGATTTGCTCGCCTACCCGCGCGGCCTCTTACAGGCCCGTTCGGACCCCGGGTTGGGGCGGCGTTAGCGTTGGCTGATGCCGAACGACGATCCGACGGAGGCCGGCTCCGGGTCGTCGGAGGACCAGGCCACCCGGATCGGCCCCCGGCTGTGGGCCCTGCCCGTCGTCATCTTCCTGACCGCGGCCATGACCGTGGGCCAGATCACGATCCTGGGCAAGCAGGTGTTCGACATGACCGGCAAGCCGCTCGATCTCGGCCTGCTCGGCTTGGCGGAGTTCGTCCCCACCCTGCTGCTCGCGCCCCTCAGCGGCGTGCTGTCGGACCGGTTCGACCGCCGACGCATGTACGCCTGCGGACTCATCGGCGAGGCGGCCGCATCCGCGGGGCTGTACTTCTACGTCGCGTCGGATCCGACGTCGGTGGTGCCGATCTTCCTGCTCGTGTTCGCCTTCGGCTCGGCCCGGTCGGTGCTCAGCGCGGCCAGCCGGGTGATGCCGGTGGATTTGGCTCCGCCGGGAGCGGTGGAGCGGATGGTGGCGGTGTGCATGGCGGGTTGGCAGGCTGGCTTCGCGGTGGGGCCGGTCGTGTTCGGATTCGTCTTCGTGGTCGACGTGGCTGCGCCCTACCTGCTGGCCGCGGCCGCCGCGCTGGCCGCGGCGGCCCTCCTCGCGCTGGTGCCCGCCAGCGGAGTGGCCCGCTCGTCGGCCGTCGCCGGGTCCGGCGTGCGGGGCGTGATCGTCCACGCCCTGCACGGGCTCCGCTTCATCCGAACCAACCGGATCGTGCTGGGCATCATCTCCCTCGACCTTTTCGCGGTGCTGTTCGGCGGTGCGGTGGCGCTGCTGCCCGCCATCGCCGAGGAGCGGCTCGGAGTGGGGGCGGTCGGTCTCGGGTGGTTGCGAGGCGCCGTGGGCATCGGGGCCTTGGCGACGATGGCCGTCCTGGCCGTGCGGCCCCTGACACGGCGAGTAGGCCCGACACTGATGGCGGCTGTGGCGGTGTTCGGCGTGGGGACGATCGCACTCGGCCTGACCCGCTCCTATGTGATGGCGTTCGTCGCGCTCGTGGTGCTGAGCGGTGCCGACTCGGTGAGCGTCTTCGTGCGCAGCACGCTCGTGCCGCTGGCAACCCCCGAGGACACCAGGGGCCGGGTGATGGCCGTCGAGTACACGTTCGTGGGGGCCTCCAACGAGCTCGGCGCGTTCGAGTCGGGGGTGGCGGGCGCACTGCTCGGGGTGGCCGGCGCGGTCGTGTTTGGCGGGGTGGGCACCCTGGCGGTGGTGGCCGCGTGGTGGGTGCTGTTCCCGGAGCTGCGGGGCATCAACCGATTCGCCGAGGTGCGCCCCGACAGTTGAGGGCCTCCCTGACGAGGCGCCCAAGGCGGGTATCGTCGGGACTCAGCCGGGCGCCGATGGCAGAGGTGACAGCAGATGAGGATCGTGCTCGAAGTGGACAAGTGCATCGGCAGCGCGAACTGCGAGATGATCGCCCCGGAGATCTTCGAGGTGCGAGACGACATGGTGTGCCACATCCTCATCGAGGAGCCCGACCCGGACGTCGAAGAGGACGCCGAGATGGCGGTGGAGGCCTGCCCGACCCGGGCTTTAAGGATCGAGTAGCCGGCCACTAGAGTGCGAGTCGTGGATGTCGTGCGAGTCCTGGACAGCGGTGAGGCCTGTCCCGAGCTGCCCATCGTCGAGAACGGCGGAAGAGCCGTCGCGGTCGTCTGGCCGGGGGTCGGGGCCCTGCACCGATCCATGCACCTGGTCAAACTGGACGGCGATGGAAGGACCAAGCCCCTCAGCCACCCGTCTGACGCCGTCTACCACCTGTGCGAGGGATCGGCGACAGCCGTCGACCCCGACGGCGGCGAGAGCTTCGAGATCGGCGTGGGCGCGATGCTCCACATCGACGCGGGCACGACCTACCGGATCGACGCCGGCCCGGCCGGCGCCCTGCTGATCGGCGGGCCCTGCCCTCCCGATCCAGCCCTGTACGAGCACCTGGAGGACTGACCATGGCAATCCGAGTGTTTCACCGGGACACGCCCTCCCTGAAGGCGCCCATGATCTCCAGCGACGCCCGGTTCGTGGTCTGGCCGGGCGTCGGCGCCGAGGTGGCCAACATGAACTACGTCGTGCTCGAGCCGGGGGAGGAGAACGTCGCCCACACCCACGACGAGTCCGAGGACACGATCTTCTGCCTCGAGGGCCGGGGCACCGTGAGCGACCTCACCAACGACGCCAGGCTCGAGTTCGAGGCCGGCCAGGTCATACACGTGCCCGCCGGTGTGGAGCACGCAGTCATGGCCGACCGGGACGAGCGCATCGTGAGCATCGGCGGCCCCTGCCCGCCCGACCGGAACCTGCTGCGCCTGCTCGGATTCGACTGATCTCGCCACGGCGCGCCCGCCGGCGCGCCGATCAGCTCGGGATGCCGGCTATGGCCTCGATCTCGACCTTCATGCCGGGAACCACCAGCTCGTTGATGCCGATCAGGGTGCTGCACGGCCGTTCATCGCCGAAGTACTCCTGGCGCACCGGATTGATGGCGGCCCGGTCACCGATGTCGGTGAGGTAGACGATGACCTTGAGCACGTCAGCGAAGGTGGCGCCGGCCGCGTCGAGGATCGCCCCGATGTTCTCCAAAGTCGCCCGAGCCTGCGCCGCGACGTCGTCGCCGCCGACCAGCTTCCCCTCGGAGTCGAGCGGACCGCACCCCGAGATGAAGAGCAGGTCGCCGAACCGGGTCGCATCGGTGTAGTGGCTGATGGGCGGGTTGAGGTGGTCGACTCGGATCTCCTCTTTGCGGGGCACGGCGTCTCCTGTCTGGGGTCTGTTTCATCGGTGGTGGCTTCGCCCCGGCTCGAGCCGATCGTCGATCACGCTCGATGCGCCCGCGAAGCCGGGGCGAGCATAGGGTTGTCGCTCGGTGAGCACCGCATCGACCTCCCAGAATCCGGCGCGGGTCCGGTGACGCCGTGAAGCCCGCCGCTTTCGAGTACCACGCGCCCCGGACGCTGGAGGAGGTCCTGGCGCTGCTGCACGAGCACCAGGACGAGGCCAAGGTGCTCGCCGGCGGCCAGAGCCTCGTGCCTGCCATGAACTTCCGGCTGGCCCGGCCCGCGGTGCTGGTCGACATCGCCCATGTTCCCGATCTGGACCGCATCGAGGCGACCGACCCCAGCGGCGTGACCATCGGCGCCCGGGTGCGCCACCTGGACCTGGAGCACAACACGATCGGGGGGCCGCTGGGCTCGCTGTTCGCCTCGACGGGGCGGTGGGTGGGCCACTACCCGATCCGGGTCCGCGGCACCTTCGGCGGAAGCCTGGCCCACGCCGACCCGGCTGCCGAGTGGTGTGCGCTGGCGTGCGCTCTTGACGCCGAGATCCACTGCCAGAGCGCAGGCGGATCCCGTGTCGTGTCGGCCAGCGACTTCTTCGAGGGATGGGCCTTCACCACCAGCTTGCGGCCCGATGAGCTGTTGGTGCGAGCACGGCTGCCCAGGCTCGGCGAATCCTCTGGTGTGGGCGTGGCCGAGTTCGCCCGCCGCTGGGGCGACTTCGCCATCGTGTTGGCGGTCACCGCGGTTGAGCGCGACGGCGACTCGATCGCCGGAGCCCGCATCGCCCTGGGCGGAGTGGCCGGGGGGCCGGTGCGGGCGTCCAACGCGGAGGCTGCCCTCAACGGCCGCCCCGCGACCGCGGAGACGGTGGCGGCCGCCGCGGCCGCGGCCGCCGACGAGGTCGACCCCACCGGTGACATCCACGGTTCGGCCGACTACCGGCGGGACCTGGTGCGGGCCATGGTTACCCGGGCGCTGGACCAGGCTCTGGCGTGAGGATCCTGAGCCCATGGAGGCCGGCGTGAGGTGGACCGGCCGGTCACTGCGCCGCTTCGAGGATCCGGCTCTCGTCCAGGGGCTCGGCCGGTTCGTGGCCGATGTCGCCGACCAGCATCGCGGCGCGCTTCACGCCGCCTTCGTGCGCAGCCCGGTCCCCGCCGGTGAGATCCGCTCGATCGAGGCGCCGCCGGGCGCGCCGGTGCTCACCGCGGCGAGCTTCGGAGGGATCCGAACCATGTGCGCCCGGCTCGACCGGCCGGACTTCGTGGCGCTGGAGACGCCCGTGCTGGCATCGGACGCGGTGCGCCATCCCGGTGAGCCGGTGGCCATGGTCGTGGCCGGCTCGCGAGCCGAGGCCGAGGATCTGGCCGAGCAGGTGATCGTCGACATCGACGCGACCCGACCGGTGCTGGACGCGGCCGCAGCCACCGACCCGGCCGCGCCGACGGTCCACGCCGGCCTCGACATGCCGATGGGGAACAACGTGGTGCTCGACGCCCGCTTCGGAACCGAAGGGGTGGACGCCGCGTTCGAGTCGGCTGACGAGATCGTGGCCCTCGACATCCGGGCCCACCGGCAGAGCGCGCTGCCCATCGAGGCCCGGGGGGCGCTGGCGGCCCACGACGCCGGCACGGGCCGCACGACGCTGACGGCCGCCAACCAGATGCCCCACATGCTGCGCACCGCGCTGGCCGACATCCTGGGCATCGGCGAGGCCGAGCTCCGGGTCGTGACCCCCGAGGTGGGAGGCGCGTTCGGGCAGAAGATGTGCGTGCCCCGCGAGTATGTGGCCCTGGTTGCCGCGGCGCGGCTGCTCGGGGCCACCATCGCGTGGATCGAGGACCGGTCCGAGAACCTGCTGGCCTCATGGCACAGCCGCGACCACACCTACCGGTTGAGGGGAGCCTTCACCCGCCGCGGCCTGCTGCTGGGCCTCGACGCCGACATCGTGTGCAACATCGGCGCGTACAGCAACTATCCGGTGACGTTCGGGGTCGAGCCGCTCATGGCCCTGGCCGAGCTCCCGGGGCCGTACCGGCTGTCGCAGTACCGGGTGCGCTCCCGGGCGGTGACAACCAACATGTGCCCGATCGCCCCCTACCGCGGCGTGTCCCGCCCGGTGCTGACTCTGGCCATGGAGCGGCTGATGGACACCGCCGCCCGCGGGCTCGGCCTCGACCCGGTGGAGGTCCGCCGGACCAACCTGGTGAGCGACTTCCCGTACTCGATGCCCACCGGGCTCCCGGTCGATCCGGGCTCCTACGTCGAGACGCTCGACGCGGCGGTCGACGCGCTGGACGTCGAGGGGTTCCGCCGTCGCCAGCAGCGGGCCGCGGCCGAGGGCCGCTACCTGGGGATCGGGTTCTCGGTGTTCGGCGAGCGCACCGGCTACGGCACGCCCGCCTTCGCGGCCCGGGCGATGGAGATCACCCCCGGCTACGAGACGGTGCAGCTGGAGATGAACCCGTCCGGCGACGTGACCGCTCGCATCGGCGCGTCCCCCCACGGCCAGGGGCTGGCCACCGCTCTGTCCCAGCTGCTGGCCGACGAGTTGGGGGTCGAGCCCCAGCAGGTGTCCGTCGTCCACGGCGACACCGACACCACTCCTTACGGATGGGGGACCTTCGCCAGCCGGTCGATGGTCATCGCCGGCGGGGCCGCCAAGCTGGCCGCGGAGCGACTCGCGGCCCAGCTCAAGGAGATCGCAGCCCACCGTCTGGAGGCCAGCCCCGAAGACATCCGGCTGGAGCACGGGTCCGCGGTCGTGGCCGGAACGAGCGTCGGCGTCACTCTGCCGGAGATCGCCCGCATCGCCCATCACAGCAGCCACCTCCTGCCGGCGCCGATGGAGCCCGGCCTGGCCGTCTCAGCCACGTACGACCCGGCCGGCACCTTCTCGAACGCCTGTCACGCCGCCGTCGTCGAGGTGGACCGCGACACCGGCCACGTGAGGATCGAGCGTTTCGTCGTGATCGCCGACGCCGGTCTGGAGGTCAACCCCATGATCGTCGAGGGGCAGATCCACGGCGGCGTCACCCAGGGGATCGCAAACGCTCTCTACGAGGAACTGGTGGTGGACGACGACGGCAACCTGCTGACCGCGTCGCTCATGGACTTCCTGCCCCCGACGGCCTGCGAGGTACCCGATATCGAGGTCACCCACCTGCAGACCATCACCGACGCCTCGATCACGGGCGCCAAGGGCGTGGGCGAGGGCGGAGCCATCGGCGCCCCGGCGGCGGTGCTGAACGCCATATCGGACGCCCTCGCGCCGCTGGGGATCGAGGTCAACGAGATGCCGGCCACGCCGTCGCGCCTGCGCGAGCTGATCCGGGAGACGGAACCGGCCGACACAGGAGGGCGAACATGAGCACCGGGCGCGTGGAGCTGACCCTGACCGTGAACGGCGAGACCTACGAGGCCGCTGTCGAACCCCGCAAGACCCTGGCCGACACGCTGCGCGAGGACTGCGGGCTGACCGGGACCCATCTCGGCTGCGAGCACGGCGTGTGCGGCGCTTGCACCGTCCTGGTCGACGATGAGCCGGTGCGGTCCTGCCTGATGTTCGCGGTGCAGTGCTCCGGCGAGGAGATGCGCACCGTCGAGGGGCTCGCTGACGGTGACCGCCTGCATCCGCTCCAGCAGGCCTTCTGGGAGCATCACGGCCTGCAGTGCGGATTCTGCACCCCGGGGTTCCTGATGCTGGCCACGGCCGTGCTGGAGTCCCGCCCCGAGATCGGCGACGAGGAGCTGCGCGAGGTGCTGGCGTCGAACCTTTGCCGCTGCACCGGATACCAGAACATCATCACCTCGGTGCACGCCGCCCGGGACCAGATGCGATCGTGATCGGCGAGTCGGTTCTCCGCCTCGAGGACCGGCCCCTGCTGCGGGGCGAGGGCCGCTTCGTCGCCGACATCAACCTGCCCCACCAGCTCCACATGAGGATCGTGCGGTCCCACGTGGCCCACGGCGTGATCGAGTCCGTCGACGCCGCTGAGGCTCTGGCCGTGCCCGGCGTGGCCGCGGTCTGGACGGGCGCCGAGGTGGCCGGTGTGCCTCCCATCGACTTCAGGCAGGTGGGCGCCGACCAGATGGTTCCCTACCGGCAGCCGATCCTGGCCCAGGACCGGGTGCGCTACGTCGGCGAGCCGGTAGCGGCCGTATTCGCGACCGACCCCTACGTGGCTGAGGACGCCGCCGAGGTGGTGGTGGTGGAGGTGTCCGAGCTGCCGCCGCTGCTCGACCCATGCGGTCCGCTGGGCGACTTCGACGGCCGGCTCGACACCGAGGCGTACCTGTTCACCGAGCAGACCGGTGACGTTGACGCCGCCTTCGGCCGGGCCGAGCACGTGTTCACAGCCGGCTTCAGCGTGGGGCGCCACACCGGCGTGCCCCTCGAATGCCGGGGTGCGGTGGCCGTACACCACCGCACCACCGGGACGCTCGAGTTCCTGGGGGCGGCCAAGGTCCCGTTCCAGAACCGCGACGCCCTGGCCAAGATGCTCGGCCTGCCGCCGTCGCGGGTCGTGCTGCGCGAAGCCCATGTCGGGGGCGGGTTCGGCGTGCGCGGCGAGCTGTATCCCGAGGATGTCCTGGTGGCGCTGGCCGCGCTCCGGCTGGGCCGGCCGGTGAAGTGGATCGAGGACCGCCAGGAGCATCTGGTGGCGGCCAACCACTCGCGCGATCAGCACTACCGCGTGCGGGTGGCCACCGACGCCTCGGGAGTGGTCGAGGGCCTGGAGGTGGAGTTCGTCAGCGATCAGGGCGCCTACGTGCGCACCCACGGAGCGACGGTGGCGACCCTGGCCGCGGCCATGCTGCCGGGCCCGTACCGGATCCCGAACTACCGCGCCACCGGCCGGGTGCGGCTGTCGAACAAGACCCCGGCAGGCACATACCGGGCGCCGGGACGCTACGAGAGCACCTTCGTGCGGGAGCGGACCCTCGACGCGGTAGCAGCCGAGTTGGGGGTCGACCGGGCCGAGGTACGGCGCCGCAACCTGATCGGATCCACCGAGATGCCGTTCGAGCGCGGCATCGGCGCGCTCGGAACGCCGGTCGTGTACGACTCCGGGCAGTACGAGATGATGCTCGACCGGGTCATGGACCACATCGACTACGGGGCCCTCACGGCATCGCTGGCCGAGCGTCGGGCGGCCGGGGAGCTGGTGGGTCTGGGGCTGGGATTCTTCGTGGAGAAGTCCGGCCTGGGGCCCTTCGCCGGGAGCCGGATCGAGGTCGATCCCGAGGGCTGCGTGACCGTGACCACCGGAGAGGCTTCGGTCGGCCAGGGCTTCGAGACGGTGATGGCCCAGATCTGTGCGGAGACTCTGGCTGTGGGCCTCGACCGGGTCTCTGTGATCCACGGTCAGACCGATCAGATGTCCTACGGGATGGGCGCCTTCGCCAGCAGAGCCACGGTGATGGCAGGAACCGCCACCCACGAGGCCAGCATCTCCCTTCGCCGGCGGGCCATCGAGGTCGCCGCGGAGATGCTCGAGGCCAGCCCGGACGACCTGGAGCTGGTTGATGGCGCCGTGAGAGTGGTCGGCTCGCCCACCCAGGGCGTGTCGCTGGGCGCCATCGCGTCGGCTCTCGGCCCGGCGTCGCCGTACGTGCAGGACCGGCCGGGGCTGGTGACCGAGGAGTGGTACACCACCAGCCACATGAACTACCCGTACGGCCTGCACGCCGGCGTGGTGGCACTCGATCCCGACACCGGCAGCGTGGGCATCGAGCGGTACGTGATCGCCTACGACATCGGACGGGCCATCAACCCGATGCTGGTGGAGGGCCAGATCGTCGGCGGCGCGGCCCAGGGCTTCGGCGGAGCGCTCTTGGAGGACTTCAGCTACGACGACATCGGCCAGCCCCAGGCGACGTCGTTCATGGACTACCTGATGCCCACCGCGGCGGAGATGCCGGAGGTGGAGGTCCTGCTGTCCGAGGACGCCCCCAGCCCGCTGAACCCGCTGGGCGTCAAGGGTGCCGGCGAGGGCGGCACCACCGCCTGCGGCGCGGTGGTCGCGGCCGCCATAGACGACGCCCTCGGCCGCCCCGGCGCGGTCACCTCGTTGCCCGTAACCCCGGAGCGCCTACACGCCCTGTGCCCCCAGCGGAGGCGACGACGATGAGCAACCCGTTACCTTCAGACGGCCAACCGATTCCCGAAGGCCTCGTCGCAGCCGTCGACGAGACCGTGGCCGAACTCCAGGGCGGCGTGACCTACGTGCTCGCAGCCGTCATCTTCGACTTCAACGGTGCTCACGCCGTGCGTCAAGATGCCGAGGCCCTGACTGCTGGTCGGACCCGGCGCTTCCATTGGCACAGGGAGGGGCCGACAACCCGCAATGCAGCGGTCGAGCTCATCGCGATGCACTCAATCGCAACCAAGATCCTCGCTCGACGCGCAGGACGTCACGCGCAAACCGCAGCTCGGGCCACGCTCCTGGCCGAACTCGTCGCCGAACTGGCCAGCGAGGGCGTCGGTCACGTCGTCATCGAGTCACGAGGCCAGCGTGAGGACGGACGCGACCGTTCCGTCATCCTCAACTGTTTCCGCGAGCTGACAGTTCCCGCCTTCAGCTACGACTGGCGGACGAAGGCCGAGCCCTTGTTGTGGTACCCCGACGCGATGGCCGGCGTTGTCCGAGAGCACCTCACCGACGGGCATTCAGCGGGATTCAGCTTCTTGCAGAGCACGCACACCGTGACTGAAGTCTGCTACATGGGTTGACCGACCCCAGGCATGCGTAAGCCCCGGCTCCCGTCCTAGGCGACCCAATAGGATCCTCGGACTGGCCCTCCGGGGCTTGCGGCTTCCTCGCAGAACAGTACTGCGAGACTCTCCCATTATGCATCTCAAAAACTCTTCGATCAACCGGGACATTCCAACAATCATTTCCGCCATCCGAGACCGCAAGCCGCTTGCAACGGGAAGTCCCGAACTAAGGAGCATCTGTACCGGTGAGCACCGAAGCTCAGGAACGTACGATGAGATGCCGACCGTGGGGGGCGTAGGATCGATGGATGGGCCTGCTGGCCGACACAGCATCACTAGTAGGAGAACCAAGAACCGGCTGTCACGGTTGCCGCAGACCATCCGCCGTCGCGACCGCATCAGCGTCGCGGGCCACCCCGACACCTTCAGGTCTCGGGTCTTCTTGCCGCGGCGGTCATGCACCTTGTGACACTTGAACCCGCACTGCGGGCAGCGCAACCTGCGCATCGTGGACTCGACGCTCACCACCAGGCCCGTCGCGGTGTCCACAAGCACCCCCAGCACACGGATCTGCGGCAAATGCAGACGAACTGCCATTGAGCTTCCCCCCGTTTCGTGGAGGGTTTGGTTAGGCCGCGTTGGCTAGTTCGTACTCTATTGGGCTGGTCATGTTGTTGGTGGAGTGTAGGCGTTTGGTGTTGTACCAGGCGTCGATCCAGTTGGCGATGTCGGCTCGTGCCTGGTCTCGGGTCCGGTAGCGGCGCCGGGTGATCCGTTCGTGCTCGAGGGTGGAGAAGAACGATTCGGCGGCGGCGTTGTCGAGGGCGCAGCCGACGCGTCCCATGGACTGGGTGACCCCGAGCCGCCGGCAGGCCCGCGCGAAGGCGTCTGAGGTGTATTGGGAGCCTTTGTCGGTGTGGAAGATCACCCCGGCGACGTGGCCGCCTCTGGTGGCGGCGGCCATGTTGATCGCCGCGGCGGCGAGCTGCGCGGTCGGGTAGGTGTCGGAGGTGGCGTAGCCCAGCATGCGCCGGCTGTAGAGGTCCTCGACGGTGGCGAGGTACACGGGCCCCTCGTCGGGGTCGACCTGCTTGAAGTCCCCGCACCACTTCTGGTCGGGCCGCTCGGCGGTGAAGTCGCGCCGCAGCAGGTCCGGCACCACAGCGGCCGCCTTGTCCGCTCGGGTCAGGCCCCGGCGGCGGCGCCTGGGGGCACGCCCCTGGAGGCCTTGGCGCACCATGGAGGACTCGACGGTCTTCTTGGACACGGCCAGGCCGTCGCGGCGCAGCTGGGCGCGCACCCGCGGCGAGCCGTAGGTGCCTCCGGACGCGTCGAAGCAGGCCTTGACCCTCTCGTCGAGGGCGGCTCTGCGCCGCTGCGCCGGAGTCGGCCGGCGGCTGCGCCACTTGTAGAACGTCGACTCGGCGACGCCCAGCGCGCGGCAAGACACGGCGTGGGGCACGCCGTGGTCGGTCCTCTGGGCCGCGATGTGCGCTGAGACGCTCACCGCGTTGCCTCCTTCACCCAGAGGACCACTGATCGTTCAAGCAGACATCACGCCTCTGTCTCCAGCTCGGCGCACCGCTTGCGCAGCCTGACGAACTCGGCTCGGTCGTCGGCGCTGAGACCCTCGGCCTCGCCCCGCTCGATGCGGTCCTTGCGGACCCAGTTGCCCAAGACCCCCGCACCGATCCCGAGCTCGCGGGCGATCTCAGAGATCGGCCTTCGCGTCTCCCGGACGATCCGCACAGCACCCGCCTTGAACTCCGGGTCGTACTTGCGTCGTGGATGTGACATAGCGCCTCCTCATAGACGATGTCTCCACGATTCGGGGGGATGCCCACATAACATCGGAAGCCATCGGGGCCCTTCTGAATCGATTGACTTGACAGCACCGATTCCAGCAGGGCCCCGCCCCCTACTCAGGGACGACCATCAACCACCCGCCTCCCCACAAATTCGCGAAGGCTCCCTAAAGTACTGGGACCGGAGTGCTGGTCGCGATGCCAAGAGGTGCTCTAGATGCGAGTCTGACCAGAACTCGACCGCCGGGTACTCTCCCTTGATTTCCCGCCCTTCTCTCCAATCAACAGCATTCTGAGTGAACCGGCCTGAAGTGACAATCACGACCACGGAGAAGTTCTTGGACCACAGTTCTACTTCAGCCAATAGCGTCTGTATCTCGGAAATGCCTATCGAGCGCGACTGCCAATGCTTGCATTGGAATAGCACATGGCGTCTCTTGGTAGTACTCAGATCATCCTTGCTTACTTGATCTGCTGAGATGTCTCGACCCCTGTCAGGTGCGTTCGGCTTCATGAGCCACTCAACATTCTCATAGGTAGTGGCTGACCGTAAGAGATCAAAAACGAGCCGCTCGAAATCTCCGTCGTCGATCTGCCCCCATGCTAGGCGGCTGGTCACTGAGCCGGTCGGCTTGGAACGAACAAGGTCACCCAAGTCCTCGACTTCTACTGGCAGCGGCTCGCCTTCGAAGACCAGATCGATAAGAGCTGATCGGACACTGGGCCAATCCTCGCTCACGATGTCTGATAGATCACATGGCTCCGCAAACCGCATGTGTCGTCGCAGTTCTCTTATCCGAGTGCCCGACAGAACCTCAGTGCCTCGAAGTCTGTCAAGTTCTCCGGTCAGCTCCCTCAAGCAGACCCACCCGTCCACATCCTCTGGGAATTCGTGGCCTCCATCAGTTTCGACAGCTGATCGCAGCAGATCGTCCACCATGGCGACTACTTCTTCGACGCGACTACGCACTAATGTTCGGCGTCTCTTGATTACCCGATACTGGTAGTCATCGAGCTGTTTCTTGGGCGCATAGGCTGATTCCTGAGATGCTCTGTACCCTTCGATCTGCTCTCCAATTTCCATGTAATCCCAGATCATCTGAGAAATATCATCCAATGGCGATAACTCGATGTCCAAGATCTTGCCATCAATGGCGGGCAAGGATGCAGCGATGTCGGCGAACTCTCTACGTATCTGGTGCATTTCAGGCGTATCGAGACCGAACGCGGGTGACGTTGGAATGTGTTCTTCGTATCGCTTCCAAAGGCCTTGCAAGAGTTCGAGATTGGCCATTGTGCGGTCGAACTGAGAAAGAGCAGTTGCGAGGTCCATACGTTCGAAACTGTGCATTCGGCTGCCTTTACGGGTGCCTGCCATCATCCGTGGCACCCAAGTGTAGCGGTGCCACAGGATCCGATCCGAGCCAGATTGTCTTGCCGATGGTGGCGAGGGTTGCTCGGTGTTGCTCGTAGGTGGGCATGAGGCGGGCGACGGTGGACCAGAACGCAGGGGTGTGGTTGATCTCGCGGAGGTGGGCCAACTCGTGGATCAGGATGTAGTCGATGAGGCTTGGAGGGAGTTGGGCTGTGGCCCAGTGGACGTTGATGTGTTGGGGGCCGGTTGTTGGGCGGGCGGAGCCCCAGCGGTATCCGAGGTCACGGACATCCACCTCTACGGCTTCTTGGCCGAGGCGAGCTGCCCACGGGCGAATGCGGTCTCGGAGCCAGTGGCCTCCGACTTCGGTGTACCAGCTACGCATGAGGGTGGCTCCTTCGTGGGCTTGCGTTGCTGGGAGGTGGAAGCGGCCGCGATTTAGGCGGACGCCGGTGCCTTCGGAGTCGGTCGTGAGGGTGAGGCGGTAGTTGCGGCCGAGGTAGGCGAAGCCTTCGCCTTCTACGAACTGTTTGGCGATGGGTGGGCCGGTGAGGGCGTCCTTGTCGGCGAGTTTGCGGTAGATCCACTCTCGTTTGGATGTGACGAACTTCTCAGCTTGCGATTTGGTGGCTGTGGGTGGAGCCTTGAGGACCAGAGATGCGTCGCGCTCTACCACTATCTCGATGGTCTTGCGATTGCCGGGGGGTGCCACGATGAGCACTAGGTCGCCAGCTACCAGCGTGTCCAGGTCGTGCAGCGGGGGAGCTGTGTGAGCGGCGGTGACGGTCATTTGAGGCGGTGCTGGTTGGCTTTGGCTAGCGCTACTAGCTCGACCGCGAGTTCGTCGAGGCTGTCGTAGGGGAAGAGGTCGCTGGTGTCGAGTGTTTGCTTGATGGTCTTGCGGAGGTCGTCCTGTTTGGTGGGGTTGTCCCAGAAGCCGACTACGCCGATGATCCGACGGATCTTGGCTACCAGGTCGCTGGTCAGGGCGATCAGCTTGTCAGCCGCATCCGGGGCCGAGCTAGCGGCCAGTTCGGCCATCACGTTGTGGAAGGGCAGTTCGGTGGCTGGGTCAAGGCCGGTCTGGTTCTCGTCGGTGCGGCCGGCGTTGACTTCGTCGATGAGTTCTTGGAACTCGAAGGCGATCTGCTCCCACCGTTCCTTGAGCTTCTCGAGGATCTCGTCGATTCGCTTGGAGAGCTTCTGGTAGTAGACGGGGTCCTCGTCGAGGTGCTCTCGGATGTGGAAGCGCATGGCGTGCTCCATCTCCGACGCTTTGGCCCTCGCTGATCCGATCTCGGCGATGTGGTCGGCGAAGTCGGAGGCGGTGATGCGCATAGGCTCGATCTTGCGGCTGAGGTCGAGGGCTGTGATGTGGCGGTCCAGCAGGGTGCGGACCTTCTCCTTGTACTTGTGGGGATCGAAGTCACCGTCGGGGGTGTCTCGGTAGCGGCGGCGAGCACGGATCTGTATCTCGCCGAAGAGGGCCACGTCCTCGACGAAGGGCAGGGCCTGCGGTCTGGGAAGCACTGTGTCGAAGGTGTTGAGGAAGAGCCGCAGAGCCACATCGAACTCGGCCCGCAGCTTCACGTCGGCGAGCAGCTGCATGCAGGCGTCGATGCTGTCCTCGCTGGCGGTCGGCTCGACGCCTTGCTGCACGAATACCTGGCGGACTCGCTCGCGTTGAGGCTCCAGGTTGTCGATCTCGGCGGTGAGCGGGCGCAGTGCGCCGTCGACATCGGGATCGATCTGGCCGTCATCGCTGGTGTACGCGGCGAGGGCCTGGGTGAGCTGGGCTGACACGCCGTAGTAGTCGACCACCAGCCCGTAGCTCTTCTTGGGTGCGGTGCGGTTGACCCGGGCGACGGCTTGGAGCAGCTCGGCTTCCTGGATCATCCGGTCGAGATAGATGGCTTGGGCTTGGGGCACGTCGAATCCGGTGAGCAGCATCGACTTGACGATCAGCAGTGCGAGCGGGCTGTGCGTGCCGTCGTCACTCGGTCCAAGCGGGAGCTTGAAGCGGTCGATGCGGTCCTGCTGGGCCTGCTGGTCGGTCCACGGCGCGTAGTGCAGCGGGTCGTTGTGGTCACCGGAGATGACCGGAGCGAAGTCCAGGGCGCGGATCAATTCGATCTGGGCCGCTGCTGCGCGCAGGAACGCTTCGTTGGGGTCGAGTGACTCGCTGGTGCCGTCGAGCGATCCGGCGTTCTGCTCCAACTCGGCAACGATCTCGTCGCGGGCCTTGACGAGGGCGTCGTGATAGCGCAGGCACGCCTTGCGGCTGGTGGCGACGACCATGCCCTTGAAGCCATCGGGCATCACCGTGGCGATGTAGTGGCGCAGCATGTCCTTGGCCTTGGCGTCGATGAGCTCGGGGGCCTCGAGGACTTGGGCGGCGGTCGCATACCGCTGCTGGAGGGTCTTGCGTTGGTCTTCGGTGAGGCCGTCGAACCACCGCATGAACAGCTCGTCCATCTTGGAGGCGCCCTTCACGGCCGCGTCGGTGACGCGGCCCTCGTAGAAGATCGGGACGGTGGAGCGGTCGGCCTCTGATTGGCGCAGCGTGTAACGGTCGAGGTAGCCGCCGAAGATCTCCAGGGTCTTCTTGCGGTGCCCCATGATGATCGGCGTGCCGGTGAACCCGATCCGGGCGGCGTTGGGCAGAGCGTTCATCAGGTTGGCGTGAAGAGTCGAGGCCTGCGAGCGGTGGGCCTCATCGACCAGCACCAAGATGTCACCCGACTCGTTGATCGTGTCGAATCGCTCGTCTGTGCCCAAACCCTCGCCGCCGTCGGTGTCGCGGTACTTCTGGATCATGGCCATGACCAGACCTGGCCCGTCCTGGCTCAACAGGCTCCGCACCTCGACCGCGCTTCGGGCAACCCTGACGGTCTCACCCGTCAACGCAGCGGTGTCGCGCAACTGGCGCTCGAGTTCGGTTCGGTCAGTCACCAGGACGATCTTGAACCGGCGCAGATCGGGATGGCTGCGCATAGCTCGGATGAGGAACACCATGGTCAAGCTCTTGCCCGAGCCCTGGGTGTGCCACACGATGCCGCCTCGACGATCCACATGGCCATCAGCCGGCCGAGTATCGCCCTCAACTAGCCGACGCAGCGCCTTGTGCACGCCCCGATACTGCTGGTAGCGGCCGACGACTTTGACCGTGCGACCCGAGCCGACATCCACCAGCAGCGTAAAATGTCGAACGATGTCCAGGATCCGCTCAGGCGCCAGCATCCCCGCCACCAGCAACTCCTGCTCGGTGACCGACGCTGATGCCTTGCCCAGCGACGCCGCGACATCCGCGGCAGTGGACGGATACGGGTCCTTCCACGCCATGTAGTGCTCGGGCAGTGCCGAGAACGTCGCTGCTTCGGCTCGTTCGCCGGTGGTGGCCACGGTGAACTGATTCGTCCAGAAGAGTTGTTCAGCACCTTCAGGAGTTTCGCTGTCGCGCTGGTTGGCGTAGCGGCGAAGCTGATCGACGGCGTCGACGATCGCGCCTTCTGAGCCAGGCGGCTTCGCCTCGATCACTACCAGCGGGATCCCGTTGACGAACAACGTCACGTCAGGCCGGATGTTTGGTGCCTTCCCCGGCGTGGCGACGGTGAACTGCGACACAGCCAGGAAGTCGTTGACCTCCCAGTTCTCCCAGTCGATGTAGCTAATGGTCTGGTCTCGCCCGCCGTTCCACTCGGCAAGCCCTGGGACGGGTACGCCGCCTAGCAACGACGCGGTCGATGTCCGATTCGCCTCCAGCAGCTTCACTCCCGCCGGCAGCGATCTCAACTCCGCTACCGCCGAGCCGACTCGAGCCTCGTCGAGCCACGGCTGGTCGTCCGGGCCACGATTGATCTCCCGCAACGCCGCGCGGAGCCGCCGCTCCAGGAGCGCGTCTTGGTCCGACGACCGGAAGTCGATGCCGTCGGACTGTCGTTCCGCCCAGATCAGCGTCTCCCATCCCAGAGAGAACAGCTGCTCCAGCAGCGGCCGCTCCACCTGCTCCCATTCCGGTCCCGACGTCACGTCGCCACCGTCCAGACGCGTCCTGACAGAAGGTCAAAAGCAAGACCACTTCGGATCCGATATAACTCTTGCAAGTAGCTCGCCTCAGCTTCAATCCGAGCACTGGTCGCATCAAGCGAGCGGAGAGCACGACTCTGCTCATCCAGCGATGGCACCTCGAATGCCAAGTGACGGATCTCATCAACATTCAGGTGTGGGTTAGTCGTTCCAGCGAGAAGTCGACGGATCTGGCGACAGCCTTGGCTCGAATAGATCAGTTCTACGAGATATTGGCCGAGAAGGTTCTGTCCCGGCCGTATCAAGACAACACGTTGACCAAGGCAAATCTGCATGGCATCGGGAACTGCGAAGGCCTCTCCTACCGGTGCCTCGCGTGTCAGGATGACGTCTCCGGCACTTGGGACCATTCGAGCCACGCGTTGAGAATATGTGTCTTCTGAGACTCGACTTGCATCACTTTCAAGGAATCGCCCGTTCTTGATGTGCATGGTACGCGCGACGGGGATGCCTGAATCCCGGTATTCGGGAGTGGAGTGAGGGCAATCGACAATCGCTTCGACCAGATCGGTTAGTCTGGTGTTCTGGTCCGTGGAGCCGAACGAGGCACAGAGTTGTTCTCTGAGTCCCACCCGCATCCATTCAAGCTTGGCGATGATGTGCTCGGTGGCACGGATGAACTCATCGATCGTGTCGAGAGTCTCTGCGATCCGTCGCTGCTCCTCCAACGGCGGAAGTCGGAGTTCAAGTTTCACGAGATCACGCTGGAAGAGGTGCGGAATCGAGCTACCTGAGATTCGGTCCGCAATCAGTTTCTGGAACGCCTGACCACCGAGGGAATGTGCAAGGAACCGGTGATCAAGGTCTTTTGGGTGCGGTCGTACGAGCATCATCGTCCCGTTTAGGGTCGCAGGACCCGGTAGTGCATCCACGCGAGCTACGCGCCCGATTGTCCCATCCTTCGAGACCACAACATCCCCGACGCGTAGTGCTATCTCGGGCGATTCCTCGTATCTCCACTGGCTCACGTGGTCACAGGACTGCCAGTCGATCTTGTTGTTCACGAGGTGCTTGCCTGCGATCAAGTACGGCCCATTCTCGGTGTACTCATCGGACGAGAGTCCCCGCCAGCCGATTCTCGCTCTGACATCCGAATGAGCACCTAGAAGTTCCAGCGGCCAGTCACTCATATCCGAGTTCCCTGAGATGCTTCACGAGTCGTGCGGCGGCTGTGTCTCGTTCCTCTTCGAGTTCGTAGAGGGTGGTGCCGTACTTGTTGGTGAGGTTGTCGTACCAGTCGAGGGTGCTGCGCTCGATAGCGGCGAAATGGTCGGCAACGAGCTTCTCGATTCGACTTCGAAGCACCCCGGTGGCATGGGCGGGAGCCGTAGAAGGCAGCATCTCGTCGAGGGCCATGCGGGCCGTCGCTAGCAGTGAGGCGTCTATGGCCTTGTGGGTCTTCTTGGCCTTGGTGCGTTCGGACTTCATCCTCTTGATCTCGGCTGGGCTGGGGCCGTCCCTGTCAGGCTCGTCGTCCTCGTTGTCGCCGGTGGCATCGGTGGCCTTGATCGAGGCGTCGAGACTGGCTACTGCGGCCGCTAGCTCGGCACGGGAGGTCAACTGTGGCCCGGCGAGCAACTTGATGGCGGTCTCGTCGGCCAAGTCGGGAGCGTTCTTGTCGTCTTGACTGGCCTCGGCGGTGGTGAGCCAGGCCTCGATCACTGCCTTCCAGCCACGACTACTCGCCGTCTGAAGATCGTGAAGGCTCGCCGCCCACCAGGTGGCAGCCATGCCAGCAGCCTCGAAACGATCCATGCTGATCAGCTCCATATGGGCCGCGAAGTTCTCGACCAGTTGGTGCCGTAGGCCGGCGAGACTGTCGCGTTCGGGAACGGAGTGCAGCAGGGGCTCCACCGTGCCGGTCCACCATTGGGGCCATGGGCTGACTGCGGCCCGCTGAGACACCGCAAAGCCGATGGCGGTGTGAGCGGATTCCCGCCCGCGTGGCGACGCGATGCTGTGGCGCCAGTCGGCGTAGCCGTCGCCCCGGTCGGTGAACAGGAGGGTGCTATCGAGTCCGGCCCGGTCTAGCAGCTCCTTGGCGTCGTCAATCTCGGACATGGGTACTCCACCGTGGAGGTGGGCTCGAACGTCTTGAGGCTCGGGCGGCGGGGAATTGTCGGCGTAGCGGCGGATGTTGCAGTTGAAGTCGTTGTCGGCCAGTTCCTCGACTGTGACCACCTTGGCGAACCCGTGCACATTGGCGAAGCCGTGGTAGGCGGCGGTGACCTTCTCTTCGTCGCGGGGGCGTAGGTGGTTCTGGGCCCGGCCCTCCCGGTAGTCGCGGTCGGCGTTGACGAACAGCACCTTGCCCTGGCGCTCGGGCGACTTCGAGCCCTTGGCCCGCAGGATCAGGATGGCCGCTGGAATGCCGGTGCCATAGAACAGGTTCGGCCCGAGACCGATCACAGTGTCGAGGAGGTCGTCCTCGATAATGCGACGCCGGATGTCGCCTTCGGCACCGCCGCGGAACAGCACGCCGTGGGGCATGACGGTGGCTACGATCCCGTTCGGTTTGAGCACGGCCAGCATGTGCTGCAGGAACATCAGGTCGGCCTTCTTGCCGCCCTCAGGGGTGTATCCGTAGCGGAAGCGCTCGGTGTGGGCGAGAGCCGCCTTGTCGTAGTTCTGGCTGAACGGCGGGTTGGTGATCACCCGGTCGAAGCGCACTAACTCGCCGCCGCTGACGTGCTCGGGATGCGTGAGGGTGTCGTTGTTGCGCAGGTCGGCGTCGCGGATGCCGTGCAGCAGCATGTTCATCTTCGAGATCGACCAGGTAGTGCCGTTGTTCTCCTGGCCGGCAAGCACCAGGTCGTTGGGGTCGCCACCGCTGTCGGCCACATGGTTGCGGGCATAGATCAACATTCCGCCCGAACCTGAGCACGGGTCATAGATCTTCATGCCTGGTTGGGGATCGACCAGGCGCACCATCAACTGCACCACGGGCCGGGGCGTGTAGAACTCGCCTCCTTTCTTGCCTGCCGAGTCAGCGAAGTCCCGGATCAGGTACTCGTAGGCCGCGCCCAGCAGGTCAGGAAACTCGAAGTCGGAGTTGCGCAGCGGGTACTTCGAGAAGTGATCGATCAGGTCGCGCCACTTCTTGTCCGACACGGTGGTGGTGCCCACTCGCCGGTTGAAGTCGATGTGCTGCAGCACCCCCTCCAGCGACGGGTTGGCTTCCTCCAGAGCGCCCAGCGCCTTGTTGAGCCCGTCGCCCACCTGATGATGCAGTTCGTTGCGCAGATAGGCCCAGCGAGCACGCTCCGGCACGAAGAACGCCTCGTCGTAGAAGTCCGGGTCGGCGGCTCGCCGCTCGGCCTCCTCCTGCGAGCGGCCCTGCTCGCGCTGGGCTTCCACGACTCGCTGGCGCTCCTCGTCGAACACGTCGCTGGCTCGCTTCAGGAACAGCGCGCCGAAGATGTACTCCTTGAACTCCGAGGCGTCCGTCTTGCCCCGTAAGATGTCCGCAGCCGCGAACAGATGCCGTTCAAGCTGGGGAAGCGTGAGCACGCCGAGAGGCTAGACGCTGCGTGTGACGGCCGAAGCGCTCGGCGCTCAAGCCGTCAGGCGATGCTGCCGTGCCAGACGTCATGCCTTGGCAGGGGCGGACCACTGCCGGATCGAACGGGCCGACTCCGCTCTGCCCCCTCCGGCCGCCCGGCGGTCCCCGGCCTGTCGCACAGACCTTGTACCCTGAGCGGGTGCAAGGTGCCAGCCGACCCTAAGGAGACGAACGCATGACATACGAACCTCCGTTTCTCCCCGAGGACCGCAAGGACGACGAAACTCTCCAGGACCGCATCGCCCGCGCCCGAAAGGCACGCGAGGACGCCGCGGCTCGAGTCGAGCGCGCCTACGCCGAATTGAAACCGCGAGAAGGACGCTGGCGGACTGAGGAGCCGCTGATCATCCCGTCGGAGCCGTTGCGTGTCCTCTGAGGCAGCGCCTCAAATCCAGAGACTCCTGTCCAGAACCCGCTCTTCCACGCTGTTCAAGCAGACCGCTACGGGCGCCAGGCCCGAATTCGCGCATACGAGGAACTCACCGGCCGTTCACTGATCATCTTCTACGGCACGATAGACAACAGCGTCATAACTCCGTTTGCCGACGCAGTTGGAGATGCGGTACCGGACAGTCAACCCGATGCTGGTGGAGGGCCAGATCGTCGTCGGCGCGGCCCAGGGCTTCGGCGGAGCGCTCTTGGAGGACTGACGCCCTCGGCCGCCCGGGCGCGGTCACCTCGCTGCCCCTGACCCCCGAGCGCCTACACACCCTCTGCCGCCGTCACGCGGGCTGAGCACGCCGCAACGATCTCGCGCTCCAGGCACAGCCGCCGCGATATGGTCTCCGACGCACCCTCTCGTGCATGTAATAGCCTGAAAATCTATGGAAGTTTGGATAATGGGCAGCGCTCGCAGACATGGGATTCACGACGACGACATCCTCCATGCGTGGCGGAACGCGATCCGAGTGGTGCCGTTGGACGGCTTGTCGATGCTCGTCGGAGCCGACCGCAACGGTCGCCTGCTAGAGATAGGAGCAGTGACGCGGGCTGAGCGCACTACGATCATCCATGCGATGCCCGCACGGGCCAAGTACCTCAGGTGAGCGGCATGTCAAGCAATATTCGCCAGATCATCGCCCAAGCGGAGGCGAGCGGGGACTGGGACGAGGCCGCGGACTGGTGCGAGGACTTCGACTGGGAGCGGGCCGAAGGGATCCCCGCCGCGGAGATTTACTTGGAGACCGCCGCCAAGGCCGCGGCCAGAGCCACCGAGCAGCAGGCCGCGGTGACCGGCGCGCAGCTTGTGGAGGCGGTCATGGCGGCCCGCGACGATGGGACTTCGTGGGAACGCATCGCCGAGGTTCTCGGCATCACAAGCCGAGCGGCCCGGCAGCGCTACGACATGCCAACAGAGGATCCCGTCGCGCGGTAGCGCCACGGCGGCCGCGGGCGCGCCGTCACACTCGACTTGGTCGCCACGCGGAGCCCGGTGAGTTATCCCGATCCCGGCGCGCCGATACGGCTGTTACATCAGTCGGGCGGCTCGGGCCTCGTCGGGGCTGCCGGGGAGGATTCCCAGGCCCGGGTCGCCGGATGCGCCGAAGGCGGGGGGCCGGGGGTTGGAGGTGCCCCACAGGTCGGACTGCTCGGGAACGGCCTCCCAGGTGCGCACAACCCAGTCGGGGCTGTCGGCGACCATCAGTTCGGTGGTGAACTCGCAGACGAAGCCGGCCGGGGAGCGGAAGTAGGCGAAGGCGTTGTCGCCGGGTCCGTGGCGGCCCGGACCCCAGAGGACTCGATGGCCGAGCCGCATGGCCCGACCGGTCGCCCGCATGAAGTCGTCGATGTCGGCGCACTCGTAGGCCACGTGGTTCAGGCCTGGACGGGGTGCGGCGGCCAGAGCGATCTGATGGTGATAGCGGCTGGTGGTCATGAAGACGAGCTTGTCCTCCAGCCAGTCGGTGACACGGAAGCCGAGCCCGGCGCAGTACCAGTTTGCGAGCGCGGTGTTGTCACTGCTGTTGAACACGACGTGGCTCAAGTCGAGCGGCACGCCTTGCCCGCGTTGATGTCCTGGCGCGGTCCGCACGGCGGTGCCGGCCGAGATCGACAGCAGGTGGCCCTCAGGATCGAACACCTCGAAGCCGTAGCCGCCGTCGGGGGTCGGGCCGGGACGGCCGACCACGTTCGCCTCCAACCGGACGAGGTGATCGTGCATCTGGTCGACCCGGTCGCGGCTGTCGACCCCGAAGGCCACCGCATCGGCACGATCCATCGGGGCCGGGCGCAGGGTTGTCACGGCAGGCTCGATCGATCCGGGGGCCGAGAACCGGACGCAGCCGTTCTCGCCGCCCTCCTGGACCAGCCCGAACACGTCGCGCAGGAAGCGGGCCTGGCCCTCGACGTCACGCACGCCGAAGCCGACGCTGCGCAACCGCATCTCACTCACCTCCGCCAAGACTGTCACTCCCGCTCTTGTTCGCTTCGCTCACGGGCCGCCCAAGCCGCGGCAACACCGTCCACGGCCTCGCCCGTATGGGCGGTTGCGTTCGCCGGTTGCTCGGCCTCTTCAGACGATAGTCCTGATGCGGGGCGCGTCCACGACTGTGTCCAGGAGCACGACGAACCGCGACATGATCGAGAACGAGTCGCCCGTCCGGCGGACGATGTCGAAGCGCTCGCCGGTCATGTCCCCTGACTGGGTGCCGTGACGCACCATCGCCACCCGGACGTTCAGCCGGGCCAGGTAGTCGTCGGGGCGGTCCATCGATCGAACCCGGAGTCCTGAAAGGAACCGGCGGGTGCGCACCGCGGGCCGATCGGCCCAGGACACCACGATGTTCTCGTCGGTCAGCCGGGCCGCCCAGTTCTCGTCGATCGAGTCCCGGGTCTCGTCCATGAACAGCGCGGACGGGTCGTAGCCGAGCTGGGGGTGATGGTCGGTCACCAGCGGCACGGGGACGAGGTACGTGAACCCCTCATCGACGAAGTCGAGCCACTCGTCGAGGCGCCACTCGTCGAGCAGTTCGGCCTCGTAGGCGTAGAAGAGCCCCAGCTCCTGGTGGACCGACAGCGGGGCGGGCCCTCCCGGGGTCGTCGGATGGACCCAGCGCGCCTTCATCGGCGGGGGACCGGCTCGGCCACCGCGGTCAGCTCCATGCGGCGGCGCCACTCGGTGAGGAAGCCGCGCAGGGTGTGCTCGCTGCGGTCGGCGTCCTGCACATGGCCGGGCCACTCCAGACCGAGCGCGTCGGGATGGTGGGTGCCGGCCACATAGTGGTAGGACTGGTCGAGCCCGACCGGCCCGCTGTTGGCCTCGGCCATGCCGAGGAAGTTCTCGTTGTCGTCGAGCTCGAACATCCCGCCGGGGCCGTTGGTCCTCAGGTAGGCCCGCTGGGAACGCTCCTTCCATGTCTCGGAGGCGTCGGCCGGCACCAGATGCCACCACCAGATCTCGGTCGAGCCCTCGTGGATCGGGACCTTCAGCGTGAGCCGGGTGTAGCGGCACATCGAGCCGGGCCCGTCGGTCGCGGTCTTGAAGTTCTCGAGGAAGGAGAGGTTGGGGAACACGCTGCCGTGGGTGACCGAGGTGCGGGCCATTATGTCGACCTGGCCCGGCTTGAGGTTGCGCTCTATCTCGGGCCAGAGCTCCTCGGGGTATCCGAGGAACCCGGGCGGGTGGGTCTCTATGGGCAGGTGCTGGATCCGGATGGTGTGGCCGTTGCCGCATTGCACGGTTCGGCCGGGGAACTTCGGGCCGACGGGATCGCCGTAGGGGGCCACGTCCTCGGGGCTCGGGAAGAGCCCGAACCGCAGCGCCGTCTCGTGGGTGATCATGGTGTGGTAGCCGTCGCCGGAGAGGTTCTCGGTCTCGGCCTTCCAGTTGGCGGCGATGCGGGTCCGCACCGGGGAGCCCATGACCGCGAAGCCGTTGTCGAACTTCCCGAACAGCGCGTCGAAGTAGTAGGTCATGTGGCCCAGGGCCTCGGTCAGCGACGGGCCGTTCAGGTCCCAGGTGGCGAAGATCAGGCCGTGCAGGATCGCGACCCGGGCCGAGCGGAGGTTGAACCGGGACCTGTCGAGGTCCGGGCCGTACACCTCCTTCTCGTAGGTGACCGCCAGGCATCTGCCGTCGAGGCCGTAGGCCCAGCCGTGGTAGGAGCACCGGTGGGCCTTGGTGTTGCCGCGCCCGGGCCGGCAGAGCTTCACGCCCCGGTGCGAGCACGAGTTCAGCATCACGCCGACGGTGCCGTCGCGGTCCCGGTTAACGATCACCGGGTCGACACCGAGCGGCCTGGTCACGTAGTCGCCGGGCTCGGGGACCTCCGAGACGTGCCCGACGAAGAACCAAGACTTCTTGAAGATCGAGTCCAGCTCGCGGCGATGGACCTCGGGGTCGAAGTAGATGCGCCGGCTGACCCGGAACCCGCCGTCGGTGTCAATGAGCGTCATGGCGAAGCCCCCTCTCGCAGGAACTTAGTCCCGCCCGGCTGACCGCTCGGCTTCTTGATGCCCGCTCTTGTTCGCTGCGCTCACGGGCCGCCCAAGCCAGGGCAAGACAGCCCACGGCCTCGCTCGCCGCCTCACGACGTCGCCCCATCATTCACTGCTGACCGCTCGGCCTCTGGGTCGCGCATGATGCGCAGCGACCCGATCTCGGGCGCCGGAATGCCCAGTTGATGCTCCTGGGCAGCGACCAGCAGCCGGTGGGCCAGAGCGAGGTCCTGCTCGACGGTGCCGATGGACTTGAACACCAGCGGGCCCTCGCCGGTCCGTTGGTAGGGGGACTCCAGCCAGTCCTTCAACAGCACCGCCCCGTCGGGATCGAAACCGAACCGCTCGACCGCGTCGATGACGTCGCCCGGTTCGTGGCGGGCGTCCTCGCAGTCGAAGACCACTTGGGAGGCCGCAGCGAAGATGTCGCCGACCAGCTCCCGCTGGTTGGGCCGGGTCGATCCGATACCGGCCAGCATCTCGAGATGCGCGATCTGGCCTGCCTCGAGGAACGCCGGTCCGGCGGACGACGTCGCGACATAGGCCTGCTGGGCGCCGGTCAGCGCGGCGTCGACGGAGCCGACTGGGTAGACAGGCACGCCTGCGACGGGCCCGAGCACGTCGCAGAACGCCTCCCGGTTGGCCCGGGTCGGGCTGAACACCGCAACCTCGGCCAGCGTCGACACCGCGGCCACCGCTCGCAATCCCTCCTTGGCCTCCTCGCCGCTGCCGATCACCGCCAGCTTCTTCGGTCGGCCGTCGTCGACGTGCTCGAACGACAGCGCGGCGGTGGAAGCGGTGCGCAGGCTGGTGATGCGACGGCCGTCGACGATCCCGACCATGTCGGCGGTGTCGCGGTCGAAGATGCTGATGTGGTGGCGCACCCGCCGGCCGACGCGATGGAACTCCTTGTATCCCACGATCCCGAGCTCACCCACGATGCCGGCCAGCACCCTCATCCAGGTCCGGTCGTCGGCGATCTGCACCCGTCCCGTGACCGCGGCTGTGCCCGCGGAGATCCGGGCCGCGTCCAGCCCGACCTCGACCGAGGCCAGCGTGTCGACGAGGTCGCCGTCGAGGAACAGCGGCGTCACTTTGGATTCCTGCCGACCCAGAACTCCTCGTCCGGATCGTCGGTCACATCCAGCCCGGCGTCCACTGCGCCCTTGCGGATCATGCCCATCTGCGCCGCGTTGATGCGGGCCAGCGGGGCCCGCAGCGGCCCCCCGTTGAAGCCGTTCAGCCAGCCCTGGTACTTCCAGATGCTCCGGGGCACCATCCCGGTGGTGGCCACAACGGGGCTCACGGTTGCGCTGTTGGCCTTCCGGATAGGGGTGTTGCGCCAGTACAGGTCCATGCCGTCGTCCCATGTGGCGGGGTCGCTGAGCAGCTTGAGCATCTCGGGAATGCGGGGCCCGAAGGCCTCGTAGTTCGAGGTCCCCATGAAGCTCATGCCGTAGTGGCGGATCCAGATCGGCGCATTCGACTCCATGGGATCGGTCACAACCACCTGATCGCCCAAGCGGTGGAAGACGTCGTCGATGCCTCCGGCATAGGGCAGGCCGACCTCGTTCTTGATCCCCACCAGCATCCCGCAATCGGCTACGAGCCGTTCCAGCAGATCCAACGGGAACGCGGCCGGATGCAGGCGAGCGAAGTTCCACTGGTCGATGGCGAACAGCAGCACGCCCAGCGGCGAGCGGTCGATCATCGCCCTGCTGGCTTCGTATAGCTCTTCGAGACTGCGCGGGTAGAACGTCATCGGGTAGGAGGGCAGCACCAGGTCGGCCCCCAGCTCGGCGCCCCACTCGATGGTCAGCTGCTGCAGATCGAAGGTCGGCTGCGACGCCTGGATCATCACCACCAGGTCTCCGGCCGCGTCGATGACGATCTCGATCAGGCGCCGGTACTCCTCCAGGGAGGTGCCTCCCTCGCTGACCACGAGCACCGCTCTCATGCCGAGCTCCCGCTCCATCTCGACGTCGTGGCGGATGGCGACCTCGTTCAGCGCGGAGAGGTCGCTGGTGAAGGTGGGCAGCACGCACCCGCAGCACCCCACCAGATTCTCGAACGCCCATCCTCGCGCCGCCGACGCGCTGTACTCAGGCACCCCGGGCACCGTTTCGCGTCGTCGCCGTCACCGGCCCAATGCAACTACAGGTGGCCGCCGTTGGCCAAATCCCTCGGCCTCTTGGAACTGCGTGCAGTCGTTGCGGTCGTGTGCGCGCCGCGTCAGGGCTGTAGCTCCCATTCGGCGTGGATGTCGCATACGGAGAGTTGGATCTGCTTGACGGTGATCTTGGCGTCGGACCTGTCCATCGAGACCCGAGCGGCTGCTGGGTTCCCGCCATAGGCGCAGTCGATGGTCGGGCCGTCGGCGCCGAACGCGGATTGGGGCGTGTCCGCAAGGGCGTCGAAGATGGCGGTGGGGATCTCGATGAGCTGGTAGCGGTGCGGTATCGCGGTCCGATCGACCCGGAACGCCCGCAGCATCACGATCGCGTCGACGGCCTCGCGGTACTCCTCGAACAGCTCAAGGGTGTGTTCCTTCCGCGTGCGTGCTGAACGGACGTCTTGGATCCAGGCCGCTTCGGTCAGTTTGGAGATGTGTGCGGTCGTCTCAGACAGCCGCTGTGCCGCGGTCGACTTCAGGGACAGCCTGCGCTCGCGTCCGTCGGCCGCTTCGACAGTCAGGTCCACGAAACGCTGGGTGGCCGAGCCGGGAGGGTCCAAGGCCCAATCGACGGCCTCGCATGTGTTTCGGAAGGCCGTCTCGAAGCTGGTGAGCCCGAGCGCCTCCACTGTGATGCCGTGGTGAGCAGAGATCATCAGCCCGAAGTACTCGATCCAGTCTGGCACAGCGGTGATCCAGGTCGGTTCTGATTCCGGGAACTGGACCCGGGGCGGGTCGGCCAAGGAATCGACCATGCGGGCCACGAACCGCACGCCCATCGGCGACAAGTCGTCGATGCTCCGCTTGAGGGCCTCCCGGTCGCTCACAGTGCCAGGCGATGCTCGATCAGGTCGACGAAGGCGGGGTTCAACTCGATGCCTGCCCAGCGGCGACTCAGCTCACGAGCGGCCAGCAATGTCGTTCCCGATCCGGCGTAGGGGTCGAGCACTGCGTCACCGGGCTCGCTGGTGATCATCACGCACCGCCGGGCCAGCGTCATCGGCATCACCGCGGGATGGTCGTCCACGCCACTGTCGGCGCGCCGGCGAGGCTCGGTGTTGATGTCCCACACGGTGCGGAGCCGCCGGTCATTGGGGCCGCGCACCGCGTCCGCGTCGTAGTAGTAGTCCTGGCTCTTGGACAACAGGAAAACCGTCTCATGGGCCTTGGTGGGCCGGTCCCTCACCGACTCGGGATGCGCGTTGGGCTTGTGCCAGACCACCTCCGAGCGCAGCCACCATCCCGCGTCCTGCAGCGCCAGCGCAAGGCGCCAGGGAACCCCGATGAGGTCCTTGGGCTTGAGCCCTTCGGGCGTAGGCGGGCGAACCCGCATCGCCCGGGCCCGGTTCTTGCGATCCGGAGCCCGGTA
>LXNI01000432.1_pt1 | contig 48600 bp, 42 predicted proteins | sample 809091 | NCBI WGS metagenome assembly LXNI01 (sample SAMN04870527, study PRJNA318959) | sponge metagenome | biome: 01000161; feature: marine sponge reef; material: water | host: Sarcotragus foetidus | place: Greece: Milos, Mediterranean Sea | collected 2013-05-29 | depth 5-7 m
CGGATTCGTTCGGTGCGAAGTGTCACGATCATCCTCCAATGATCTCTTCGCCCCGGCCTTCAGGCTCATTTCCCGCTGGAAATCGGCCCCGCGTTCAGGCTCATTTGCCGTTGGACAAGACTAACCCTTCGGAAACCTCCTCTTGTCCGGTAACGTTCGAGGATGTCCGGTAACGTACGGAAGCCTCGGAAAGCCGCCGCCAGCGGCTTGTCGAAAACGCCTCCCCCTTCGGCATCTGGCGAGCCCGTCTGCGCTACCGGGCATCCCCATACGGGCGACCGCGCCAAAGTGTTTCGGCTACGAGGCGAGATCCCCAGTGCACTACGCTGGTCGGCCTACAACGCTCCCGCCGTCAGCGCGCGACGGTGGCCCGGTGGTCGTCCGCTTCGAGGAGCCAGTGGTCCTGACCGCTACCTCGACGACGCGGACGCTGTGGAGACCTGCCAGCTTCCGGTCGGGCACGTGGAACTCCAGCACGGGAACCCGTCCCGCAGGCCGCCCGCGTTTACCAACCGCCTCGGCCCGTTGCCTTCCTCGGGCCCATAGAAGTTCGAGCCCGGGCGCGCGCGCGTCACGTCGGACGACGCACAGCGCGGCCGCGCACAGCACGGCGAACATGCCCGTCCTCCGCCGTTTGGGACTCCAGACTCCCCCTCTACGTGATCGACCCCTTCCGAGTCCGGTCCTTCGCCCGCTCTCATGACCGACGCGCCAAGACCGACGCGGTGGACGCCCGGATGCTGGCCACCATGGCAGCGGCCGTCGAAAGAGGCTGAGGCAGATTGAGCGCCCGGATGAAGTTCATAGACGCCGAGATCCGGCGGGCGGCTCGATCTCGGACGCCACCGCCGAGGGACTGATCGTCCACTTGCCGTACTTGGGCACTCACCGGTGCCCGAGCCGCCAGCCTCGCCGGGCTGGCCCCGGTCAACCCAAGTGTCTGGATACTGGAAGAGACGCGGCTTCATCCAGGGCGGCAGGCACCGGGTGCGCAGGCTGCTCTACATGCCCGCGATAGTTGTCGTCCGCCATAATCCCGACGTCAAGCGGAAGTAGGAGGCGCTCGTGGCCCGAGGGAAGCCGCCGAAGGTCGCCCTGACGGCCATGATGCGGAGACTCCTCATCCTCGCCAATGCCCTCTAGTGCAGCAGGACCGCACTTGGACCGCGCATCGTCCGGGCGAATACTCCTGCCCGGCCATTCCCAACGCCCAGCCCGGCGGGGAGCGTTCACAGATGATCGAGCCGGGCCAGAATGAGCACCGAAGCGGAAGCGTCGCGAGGGGCGCTGCGAGGCAGGTCGCTTCGAGAAAAACTGGCGTCCACTTGACATGGAGACTAGCATCACGGCCCGAGCGCCCCTTACGCCACAGGCGAACGGGGCGGCGAGGCCGCAAGGACACTGTTGCGCATGCGGATAGGCGCGAACGTCCGTGCGCATCGCCGGAATGCCAAAATGCACATCGACCCCCCGTGTCGTTCTCGCACTCCAGTACGGTTGCAAGTCGGAACTCCGGGGCACTGGCGAGCGCGCTTCAAGTCCGCAACACCTCAGGACGGAAGATCGGATCTGGGAGGAACCGGCCAAGGAACCATTACGCCGTCTGTCCTGTCCGGGTTTCTACCGAATCCAAAGAGCGAAGGTCTTGGGCCGCGGGACGACCGAGTGAGGAGGCGTTGTCACGAACCGCACGCCGTCAACGCGATCAACCCGAAGGCAACTAGAAGTCAAGCTCCCGAATAAGACAGGACACAATCGACGATTTCCTGCCAGTCTTGGCTATGTCCAGCCTGTGGCCCGGCAAAATGGTGTGCCGCTTCGTGTACCATGGATCTGACCACATCGTCGTTCTGGCGACCGCCGAAACCCTTTGGCGAGATGATGATCCAATCCTCTTGGCCACGCCAGAAGTGCGTGCCACCGCGGTTGCCCCTGGGGCTGGCCCATCCCAAATCGTGACCGCCGTTGTAGAGGCTCACCATCGCGTTGCGGTGGTTTTGGCACTCGGTGGTCGCGTCCCAATCGAGGAATCGGAGGCGCTGGCTCCAGAAGCCGAGCTCGGTGTCCGTCCACAACCGACCGGTGCTGTTCCACCTCCATTTCTTCTCGAATTCCTTTTCGATCTCTTCGCTTTGAGACACCGGCGCGAACGCGGACAGGACGAATGCACACAGGCATCCGACGACCATCCTCACGGACGGACGTGCCCCCGGTACACATACAGCATTCTGTAGCGCTTGTCGGGGTCGCACCGAACGCTCGCCGCAAACGAGAACTTGTAAGCGCCGTCCACCGTCTTCCAAGGCTCGATCTCGTCGGAATCGCCGTCTTCTTGGTCGATCGAGATGGTCCCGTTGGCGGAAGGTGCCGGTGGATCCTCACACGCATACAGCGCGTTGTCCTCGCCCTCAGTCAGTCCGCCGGTCTCCTCGTACATGATCTCGAACTCGGCGAACCCGTAACGCTCCTGATTCGGATGTGTGTATTCGGCAGGTCTCTTCACGAACTGGTGATGCAGGACGATGGTGCCGAACTCGCGCTTTAACCTCGAGCGCGTCACCTCGCCCACCCTGTCGCCAACCTTCAGCGGCCACCCTGGTGGTTCCACACTATCAGGCTGCTGCCGATCCGGTCGCGTGGACTCGTCACATGCCGCAAGCGCGACCACCGCAACCAGCCACGGGATCGATACACGCGTCTTCATGCTATGCCTCCTCTTCGCTTGGGTGAGGTCCTTGACGCTATGGGGACGGGTGGCATACCGCAAGACACTGGGTTCCGATGCCGGAAAGATGCCGGAAAGTCGCAAAGATGTTTTTGGTTTCTCGAAAACCTCTGGCCGGGGGTAATCCCCGGAGCCCGCAACAACATTCCGCGAGCCACCCAAGGAGGCCGTCCGACTTGGCCCGTCCCCAGAAGCCCGAAGCCGAGCGCAGGACGCGCATGATCGGCGTGCGCGCAACGACCGCGGAAGCCGCCGAGATCGCCGAGCGGGCCGCGGCGGCACGCATCTCGGTGCATGGGAGCGCGTCGAACACCGCCGGATCGGCGTGAACCTTAACCAGATTGCCCGGGCCCTGAACTCCGGGGCTTCGACACCGACCGTCGCCAACGGGGCGGAAAACACCCCCGTAATGTCTCGGCGGGCCGCCCGCGCCCCTCAGGCCGGCGCTTTGTAAGCCAGCCGGAAATCCGTCATGGCCCCGAAGACCTTGGAGAATCGGGTGTGGTCCTTCAGCGACCGGTTCTTGCTACCCGGTCGGCCCGCTCGGCGATTAGCTTGAACGACTGGCGTCGCTCCTCGCTTCCTATTCCTGCGACCGCCTGGCCCGTGTCGAGGCGCTGGGGACGGGCCGCCGCTCGTAACCGTCCGGTCGGGGGCTGGAGGACGCGCTGGAGATTCAGTTCGAGGGAGAACGGGGACGCTGTTCTACGGCGCCTTCTGCATAGGTGCTGTGTTCCCGCCAAAGAGCAGAGGACCGATGGCCTGCTGTTGAGAGCGGCTACCGGCCGCAACGGTTCAGATCGTGCGACGCGATGTAGCACACACGGGCACCGGTCCTCCGCGCTCGCGTTGCCTGTCGGTCGCGGTCACAGATTGCTCTGGTGCGGGAAATGCGGGTCAGCTTCCCTCGAGTACCCCGTCGAAGTGTCCCTTGTACGTGAGGTCGGCCGTCCATATGTCGTCGTCGTCGCGCACGAGTAGAACCTCGTACACGTGGTCCAACACGCTCCCGTTCTCGTCCGCGTGGAGCAGCCCGACGCCCATCACGGCCTCGTTGGTCGCCGTCATCTTGAGGTCCTGGAACGTGATCGTGTAGGTGTCCTTCTCCACCTTCGTGCCAGCGGAAACCCGCTCGAAGCTCTGGCCGGCACGGGTGACGGTCTCGCCCACGTACGCGCCCCCGAACATGCCGTCTAGGTTGACGCGCCCGCCGGCGGCGTCCGGGTGCTCGGTGAGCAGCTTGTCGAGGATCGCGAGCATCAGCGGGTGACGCTCGTCCTCCTTCATGGTGGCCGCTTGGGGCGCGCGATCGAGCGCGGCCCCGGAGACATCCTCCTGGGGAAACTCGGCGTCCATCATGCCGGCTTGGTCCGTGCAGGCCGCGAGAGCGAGCATCAGTGTCGTTGCGAGTAGTGCGTGTCTCATCGTCTCTCCTCCATCCTTACAGGTCGAGGCACGTTTCAGCGGTGTTCGCGCTGGAATGGGTGAGGCCCCGGTGGTGCGCGACTTCGTGCGTCATGAGGGTCCCCATCAGGCCCCAACGCCCGCGGTTGAACATGTAGTGCGGGTGGCCGTGTCCGGGCGCGTGGCGTCCTTGGAGTTGGACCCCCTCGTGGTAGTGCGACATGTTGAACTCGTAGATGCCCAGGCCGGTGAGCACTTGGGACCGGAACTCACCCTTCACGTTGTTGAGGATCGGGACGCAGAATTCCTGCTGCTGCCAGTTCAAGTCGCCCGATAGCTCAAGCAGGTCGATGGTCTCGATCATATGGTCCCGAAACTCTTGGCTGGCGGGCCACGTCGCGACCCAGCCCGCCGATGTGTTGACGCACTCGATCTCTCCGACCTCGTAGCACTCCTGCTCCTGCGGGACAGGCGCGGGGTAGGGCGTGATCGCGATGAGCGCGCCCACGAACCAGATCGCAAACACCACCAGAACGTGTTTCCTCTTCATACCGTGACTCTTCCAAGTCGTGTAAACATCGTTGGACGGGATCGGCGCTGTTCCTTCTCGGAACGTGTGCCTGTGGGTGTTGCTTTCGCCTCCTGAACCGTAAGTCCTCGCGTTCGGGCGCGCCAGTTTCGCCATTCCACGCGCGCAATTGACAGGCGTAGACGCCCAACCACCCGGAGCTTGCGGTGCTCGGACCCGTCTTGGTGCATGCGTGGGAAGCGGTCATGCCGGGATTCACACCCGCCGCCACTCCGCCGGGACAGTACATGCTGGGCCACCGCTCTCGGGCAGGTCTCGCTCGCATCGTACGGGATCCTTGTACGATAACAGCACCGGCCACGGGTGGCCTTGGTAGCGTGTGCGGGTGCAATGGCCGAGGGGATGACCCGAGTCGATCCGATTGGTGACCTGTGGTTACCTTGCTTGCGGCTCTGAAGAGGCCGCGATGGGAAGGGCCGTGTGTCGAACGAGATTCCCGCGATTTGAGGCGATTTCCCCGCTGTTTCTGGACGACGGGAGCGGATGCGGCCCAACGGCAAAAACGCAGATCGTGCAGTCCTGTAAGTAGTTAGACGATCTTCTGCCGTGATTCTGGCCTCTGGGGATCCGCTACCGCAACAATACCGGCTCCGGCCACGAGTTCACCTTCGTCGATGCGGCGGCCGACGTGAAGCGTCCGCTCTTCGACCACGCGCGGCTCGCTGCGGCGCTCTCGGTGGCCGCGGACACCAGCTACGTGCCCGAAAAGCTGCCCTTCGACACCTTCGAGTTCGTCGACGGCGACATTGGGCGGATCGAGTTCGCCACAGGCGCCAGGCGGTTCGAATGCGACCTCGGCGAGTACATGTGCCAGGTGGGCGACACGCTTCCCGACGACACGCCCTTCGTCGAGTCGCCCGACGAGCGCTGGGAGGCGTTCGTCATGGAACACAACCTGTACATCCGGCCGGCTGCCGGCGGCGACACCATCCAGCTGACGACCGACGGCGAGGAGTTCAACGGCTACGGCCTGGCGTACCCGCGCCCCAACGACATCAAAAACAGCCGCGTGCGGCGGCCCGACGTCTTCTGGTCCCCCGACTCGCGCAAACTCCTCGTACAGCGGATGGACCAGCGCGGCGTCGAGCACCACCACTACGTCTCCTACACGCCGCAGCGAACCGTGCACTACTCCCAGCCCTACGCCCTGCCGGGGGACTCGGTCGTGCCGCTGCCGGCCTTCCACATTCTGGATGTGGGCGAGACGCTGAGCGCGGCCGCTGCCGGCGGATCCGACGGCGACGCGGGTGCGGGCACCGGAGCCGACGCGAACGCCCTGCCCGATGTCGGCAACATCCGCGTAGTCCTCGAGCCCCGGCCCAACCGGCTCTATCTGACCGGCTCCCAGGTCGACTCGCTCTGGTCGGCGGACTCGCGCTTCGCCTACATGCACTGGGAGACCCGTGCGTCCAAGAGCAACCACCTGGCCGAGGTTGACGCGGCCACCGGCGACTTCCGCATCATCGCGGGCAACGAGTCGCGGACCTGGGTCGAGACCGCGCAGCGCAACCCGACGTCGTGGTTCGTCTCCGAGAGCACCGACGACGCCTTCTGGTGGTCGGAACGCGACGGATGGGCCCACATCTGGCGCTTCTCGAAGGACGGCGCGGTCAAGAACCAGGTCACCTCGGGGCCGTGGGCGGTCGGCGCGATCTGGCACGTCGACGAGGCCAGCCAGCGCATCTACTTCACCGCCTACGGGCGCGAGGAGGGGATCCCGTACTACGGCCGCCTCTACCGGATCGGCTACGACGGCACCGGCCTGACCGCGATCGCGAACGAGGTGGGCAATCACGCGGTCTCGGTTTCGCCTTCCGGCCGCTTCGTCGTCGACACCTATTCGACGATCGGCGACCCGCCCGTCACGCTCCTGCGCAACCTCGCGACCGGGAGCGTGATCCGCACCCTCGAGGAGGCCGACATCACCCGCCTGGCCGAGGTCGGGTGGCGCGCGCCGGAGGTCTTCACGGTCAAGGCGCGCGACGGCGTGACCGACATCCACGGCGTGATCTACTTCCCCGACGACCTCGACCCGTCGGGCAGCTACCCGGTCATCGACCACATCTATCCCGGTCCGCAGGTGGGGAGCGTGGGCTCGTGGACCTTCAAGTCCGGTGGCGAGGATTTCTCGCTGGCGAAGCTGGGGTTTGTGGTGATTCAGCTCGACCACATGGGCACGCCCCACCGCTCCAAGGCGTTTCACGACATCTACTACGGTGACTTCAATGACAACGGCCTTCCCGATCACGTCACCGCGATCAAGCAGTTGGCGGCACGCTACCCATTCATGGATCTCGACCGGGTAGGGATCTACGGACACTCCGGCGGCGGTTTCGCGTCCACCGATGCGATGGTGCGCTTCCCGGACTTCTTCAAGGTGGCCGTCTCGGGGGCGGGCAACCACGACAACGCCAGCTACAACATCTACTGGGCCGAGAAGTACCAGGGGCTGCTCGTGGCGGACTCGGCGGCGGGGACGACCAACTTCACCGACGAGGCCAACAAGACCCACGTCGCCAACCTGAAGGGCAAGCTGCTGCTGATGCACGGCGACATGGACGACAACGTGCACCCGGCGATGACCGTCCAGCTGATCGACGAACTCACCAAGGCGAACAAGGACTACGACCTGGTGTGGGCGCCGGACCGAGCGCACGGGCTGAACGAGCCGTATTTCATCCGGCGGCGGTGGGACTATTTCGTGGAGCACCTGTTGGGGGCGGAGCCGCCCGTGGAGTACGAGATCACGCGGCCTGTAAACTAAAGTTTACAAAATGTAAAGCAACGTTTACAGTGATCCCGGTTGCCGGGTTGACGCTCCTAAGCGTTTAGTTGACATGGGGAACAAATCGCCTCATTGTCTACTAACAATATAGGAGTAGGGCATCGGCGCCCTCCGGCTAACGCTGGAGAAACGCCCCCAGACCCTGAGCGCGGGCGATGACCCGCAAGGAGAAACGGCAGTGGAAAAGGGACTGACTACACGGGAGATGGACGTCATGTCCGTGCTGTGGGATCTGGGCTCGGCCACCGTGGCCGAGGTCAACGAACGGCTGGAAGACGATCTCGCCTACAACACCGTCCTGACCATCCTCCGAATCCTGGAGTCGAAGGGTCTGGCAGGCCACACCAAGGAGGGCCGGGCTCACCACTACCACCCTCTCCTGGAGCGGGAGGAGGCGGGCCGGTCGGTGCTGGGTCGCCTCAGGGACAAGGTGTTTTCGGGCTCCGCCGAGCTCCTGGTCGCCCAGCTCGTATCGGATGAACAGTTGTCGCCGGCGGCGGTGAGGAGACTGCGCAAGCTGCTGGACCAGCGCCTTGAAGAGGAGGAAAAGAAATGATCGCTGCATGGATGCTCTGGTCGATCGGAGCGGGTCTGCTGTTCTGCCTGGCGGGACTGGCCGCCGAGAAGCTGCTCAAGCGTGGCCGCCGGTGGGTTTGGCTCGCGGCTGGTGCCGGTACGGTTGCCCTTCCTGCGATCCGCATGATGTCGGGCGGAGGGGGCGCGGACAGCAGCGTCCTGCCGGCGGCGCCGATCCTGCTCGAGCCGGTGACAATGACCGTGGCGTCGGACTCCACCCTTCACTCCCTCGACGACACGCTGCTTCTCGCGTGGGTGCTGCTGTCGGCGATCCTGCTGGTCGCGGCGTTGATGGGGGGCGTGCGGTTCCTCCGTCGGCGAGCGTCCTGGGACGCGGGGACCCTGCTCGGGCGCGATGTCCTTTGGTCGCAAGATACGGGACCGGCGGTGGTCGGGCTCTTCGGGTCGTGCGTCGTGCTGCCGACCTGGGTACAGGCCGCGGGCGCCGCACGCCAGGAGCTGATCCTGGCCCACGAGGAGCAACACCTGAGGGCGCGCGACGTTCATCTCCGCTTCCTTTTCGGGGCGCTGCTTCTCGCCTTCGCATGGAACCCGGCGATCTGGCTGCAGTACCGACGGCTGAGCCTCGCGATCGAGCTCGACTGCGACCAGCGCGTCATGGACCGGCTGCCGGACCACCGCCGGCTCTACGGAGACCTCCTGCTGAGGGTCGGGTCGGGCGCTGGTGCCCTGCCCGGCATCGCGGTGACGGCGCTTGCCGAGCAGCGGTCCCTGCTCGAGCGGCGAATCCGGCAACTGCTCAGCAAGGCGCCCGAGGTGCGGATGGCGCAGGCGGCGTTCCTGGTGTTCGGCGCGGTCCTGTTGATCGGTGTGGCCGTGTCGATTCCGGGGATTACGGGGGAGGGGCCGGTGGGTGTGGACGGGTCCGCGGAGGAGGCTGGTACCCTGCGCATCTTCCCCGGGGCTGAACACATAGTCCTACCCTCGTTGTCGTCGGCACCTGTCTTCACCCCGTATACGGTCAAGCCAAACTACGTCAACGCAGGCGAGGTTCATGCGGCCCTCGAGCGTGAATACCCTCCACTGCTCCGTGACGCGGGAATCGGTGGGACAGTCATCGTGTGGTTCTTTATCGACGAAGAGGGCGTGGTGAGGAACCAACAGGTCCAAACCAGTTCGGGCCACCAGGCGCTTGACGATGCGGCGTTGCGGGTGGCGCCGGTGTTCAGGTTCACGCCGGCGTTGAATCGCGACCAGGCGGTGCCGGTTTGGGTGCAGTTGCCGATCACGTTCACGACAGGGGAGAGTGCCGCGGCCAAGGAAAGCGAGGCCGAGAGTGCGGAGGAAGCGGCGGTGCAGCAAGAGGCTCTCAGGAGGGCTACCGCGATTATCGGCAGTCGAATCGAGGAACTCGCGGCAGACGAGCGCGAAATCTCGACAGCACCCGTCTTCACCCCGTACACAAAAAAACCCGACTACACCAACGCGGCTGAAGTTCGCAGTGCGTTGGAGCGGGAGTACCCGCCGCTCCTGCGCGACGCCGGAATCGGAGGCACCACAATCGTCTGGTTCTTCATAGACGAAAACGGCGTGGTGAAGAACCAGGTGATTCAGCAGAGTTCCGGCAACGAGGCGATGGACGAAGCCGCGCTGCGCGTGGCGCCGGTCTTCGAATTCACCCCGGCGGAGAACCGGGGCGAACCGGTGCCGGCGTGGGTGCAGCTGCCGATCACGTTCACGGATCGGGATGGGGCCGACGGGGCTGGCGCGGAGGCTTCGGCACGGCCGGGTTTCCACTTCTCGCAGACGGAGGGCGTTTACGTTCTGACTCCCAACACGGAGAGGCCTGATCTGAGGTGCGCGCTGTTGCCTGATACCGGAAAGGTGCATTGCCGCAGCCTTGAGGCCACTCGCCCCGCGCTACCACCTGGGTCGCGATTCAGCAGGAGCGTTCCGATACAGGAAGGAACGACGCCCGTCCGCTGACCCCATTGCCCCGCGGCGGGATTGCGGAAGGGGCCATTCCCGGATCCCGGGCGCGAGACCATGTTTCGGCATGTCCGTATCCACGAATGTGCTCGCAGCGCCCCTGACCTTTGCACCTCGGCTCAAGGACTACCTCTGGGGAGGCCGCAAGCTGGAGCGCCTGTTCGGCCGTGACCTCCCGGAGGGCGTGATCGCCGAGAGCTGGGAGATTTCCGGCCACCCCGCTGGACTGTCGGTGGTGGATTCGGGTCCGCTGAGCGGCAGGGACCTACCGGGCCTGGTGGCTGAGTTCGGGACACGCCTGGTAGGCCGGCGCGGCAGGGACGCCGTCGCCCGAGGGGAGTTCCCACTACTGGTCAAGTTACTGGACGCGAGCCACGCCCTGTCCGTTCAGGTGCATCCCGACGACGACTACGCTGCGGCGCACGGCCTCGAGGACCGCGGGAAGACGGAGATGTGGTACATCCTGCATGCAGAGCCGGGCGCACGGATCATCCACGGGCTCAGTGCCGGGACCGATCGGGCGGGGTTCGAGGAGGCCGTGGCGGATGGCCGCGTCCAGGATTGCCTGAATCGCGTGCGGATCCAGGCGGGCGACGCCATCCTGGTGCCTGCCGGGACGGTCCACGGCATCCTGTCCGGGATCGTTCTGGTCGAGATCCAGCAGTGTTCGGATACCACCTACCGGCTATACGACTGGGATCGGCTCGGGGCAAACGGTGAGCCCCGAGAACTGCACATCGAGCAGGCCCTCGAGGCCATCCACTTCGGTCGCGACCGATCCGTGCCGGAACCCCCCCGGATCACCGCCGCGGACGGGGGCGTACGCAGAGAAACCGTCGCTGAATGCGAGCACTTCGCGGTGGAGCGCGTCACGATGGAGGCGGGGTCCAGCTTCGAGTCGACCCTGGACGGCGAGACCTTCGAGGCGTGGGGCGTGCTGTCCGGGACCGCTTCAGTCGAGTGGACCGGGGCCAAGCCACTGGCACTGGAGGCGGTGCGATTCGTCCTTCTGCCAGCCGCCATGGGGGCGTTCGGCCTCCGTGCGACAACGGACCTGGTCGCGTTGCGCACGTACCTGCCGTGATCGCGCGCGGCCAGTGCCCAGCACGCCAGTGCCCCGCCAGGGACTCGAACCCCGAACCTGCCGATTAAGAGTCGGATGCTCTACCAGTTGAGCTAGCAGGGCGAAAAGGGACTGAAGTATACCGAGGCCGAAACCGGAGCAACACCCTCAGGCGTGACGGCAGTCCCTCAGTTGGCCTGACAGGCCGAAATCTCGGGGTGGGCCGTCCATTCCTCGAAGCTCTCGCCACCGGCCGACAGCTCCACGGCGGCAGACTCTCCCGGAGCAAGATCCCGGCGCTCCGTGGGCCCCAGTTCGGGACCGTTCATGAGGTGGACTTCCACGCGCACGGCGCACGCCGCTGCGTCGGTGGTGTTCTCGACGGTCCCCACGAAGGCGTCGCGATCGGCATCGAAAGCGAGGCGCAGCCAAATCCCGCGCCGCGTGGCGTCCCAGCTCTGCGCGCGGCTCAGGTATTCGCCCGATTCCTCCCCCTCTTCGCCGTGCTCCTCGTCGCCATGCTCGCCGCCCTCTCCGTGCTCACCACGCTCGCGGTCTTCGCCGTGCTCACCGCCTTCATCATGTTCGCCGGCCTCGCGGCCTGCGCGGTGTTCGGCGCCACCGCCGTCCTCACCTCCCTCACCCTCTCGACCGTGCTCTTCACCCTCCTCTGTACCGGCTTCTGCGCCGGGTTCGTCTGCGGCGGCCATGGCCTGGTCGGGGGCTTCCTGTTCGGAAACCGTCCCCTCGTCCGCGGTCGCACCAGACTCGGGCTGACCGCCGCACGCTGCGACCGCAAGGAAGGCGAGCGCCACTACCGGTGACAGTGCTGATATGGGGGAATTGCTCTTCATGGGACCGCCTCGCTGTCTTTCGTGTGTGCGCTACGCGCCGGCGCGGGAAGGGCTGGGCGCGGGTGCGAGCCGGAAACTACACCCGCGACCCAGCCCCAGGCCAGCGGACTACCGGCCGCGGCCCCGGGACCCCGCTCTCCCGCGGCCCCGGTCGAACGCCCTTCCACCCCGCGTCCCTCGCCGCCCCTCGATCTGCGAGCGGTCGCGCATGCCGCGCTGCTGCCACATCCCCCGGCGGGTCATGCGACGCAGCTCCTCCTGCTGCTCGTCGGTGAGGATCTCGCCGAGGCGGTCCTGCAGCGACTCGCGCGCGGCCCGAGCGGAGGTCCATCGCTCCGCCATCTCGGCGCGCATGGCCTCCGGCTCGCGCATGCCGGCCGCCACCTCCGACCGGAGCGCCAGCAGGGCTGCCGTCTGTGCCGTACGCTGTTCGAGCGACTCGGTCCGGATCGCTTCCAATTGCGCTTTCTGGTCGGTGCTGAGTTCGAGTTCGTCCGCGAGGCGGATCGCCCGCTCCACGGTGCCGCCGCCGGCCGCGGTGCCTCCCCTGGGGCCCTGGCGCTGCGCCTGAAGACTGGTGGCGGTTGCGACCATGGCCAGAACCAGGGTCAGGGAAGCGGTGGTGCGGCTGTGCCTGCCGGATGCGGTATTCATCGGTGCCTCCGTTACTTTGTTGGCGAATTGAGTGCATTGATCGGGAACGTCGCTTAGCTTTGCCCGTTCCATATCGCTGACAGGCGACCGCCCCGCTGCGTTAGGGAGTACTACATGTTTTTCAGGCAGATCGTCGATCCCAAGCTGGCCCAGCACGCCTATCTGGTGGGGTGCCAGCGGACCCGGCAGGCGATCATCATCGACCCGGAGCGGGATGTCGACCGCTACGTGGCGATGGCGCGGCGCGAGGGACTGCGCATCGTCGCGGCGACGGAAACCCACATTCATGCGGATTTCCTTTCGGGTTGCCTGGAGCTGGTGGAGCGGTTCGGGTGCCGTGCGTATCTCTCGGCAGAGGGCGGGCCGGACTGGCAGTACGAGTGGGCGGTTGGGCGCGAGTCGGTCACGCTGCTGCGCGATGGCGACCATTTCACGGTGGGGGGCGTCGACATCCAGGCGATCCACACGCCGGGCCACACCCCGGAGCACGTCAGCTTCCTGATCACCGACCGGGGTGCGGGCGCCACCGAGCCGATGGGGATGGTGTCGGGCGACTTCGTCTTCGTGGGCGACCTGGGCCGTCCCGACCTCCTCGAATCGGCGGCGGGGCAGGCGGGGGCGATGGAGCCCTCGGCGCGGAGACTGTACTCCTCCGCGCGCGGCGTCTTCGACCTGCCCGACTACCTGCGCATATGGCCGGGCCACGGCGCCGGCAGTGCCTGCGGCAAGGCGCTCGGCGCGCTTCCCGACACTACCGCGGGATACGAAAAGCGCTTCAGCCCGGCTCTGGCTGCCGTTCAGCGGGGCGAGGACGCCTTCGTGGACTACATTCTCGACGGCCAGCCCGAGCCACCGCTCTACTTCGGCCGCATGAAGGAACAGAACCGGCGGGGACCGGCGCTGCTCGGACCGCTTCCACGCCCCGGGCGGCTTTCCGGTGAGGAATTTGGGGCGGTCTCACGGAATCGGGACTCGGTCGTCATCGACACCAGGGCCGATCGCATGGGCTTCTATGCGGGGCACATCCGCGGTTCCATCTACGCGCCCCTGAACAAGTCCTTCCCCACGATCGCGGGATGCTACGTCGACCCGGCCTGTGACATCGTGCTGATCTGCCGTCAGGCCGAGGTCGACGAGGCGGTGCGCGATCTGGTGCGGATCGGGCTGGATCGGGTGGTGGGGTGGGCCCCGCCCGAGGCGCTGGCGGAGTTTCAGTCCGCAGGCGGCGAACTCGCGAGCATCGAGGCCGTCGACTTCGCGGAAGTGGACCGGCGCCTCGCGGAACCGGGCGTACAGGTGCTGGACGTCCGGCAAGCCAGCGAGTTTGCCGCGGGCCGGTTGGCGGGCGCGTGCAACATCGCGCACACGCGCCTGGCAGGCAGGCTGGACGAACTCCCGCGCGATCGGGAGTTGCTCGTTCACTGCCTGAGTGGCGCGCGGGCATCGGCCGCCGTCTCGCTTCTGGAGCGGGAAGGGTTCACAGTCACCGCCGTCAACGACCTCTTCCGACAGGCATACAGCCACGCATGACCGCCATGTCCGACACCCGCTTTCGTTCGTTGCCGTTGGTGATCCGTCGGCCTGCTTCAAGTACGGCAGGTCCGTGGAGCATCGCATTGCTGGCCGCGGTCGCGAGTCTGACCGCATTGTCTCCGTCGAGCCCGGCGAGCGCACAGTCCCGCGACACCGAGGCTGGCCGGCGCCTCGTCATGGAGCGAATGGTGCAGGAGGTCCGCGAGGACTACCCGGATGTGGAGACGATCACGGCGGCAGCGCTCCGCGATGCCCTTGCTGCGGACGATTTCGTACTCGTCGACGTTCGGACCGAGCGCGAGCGCCGCGTCTCCACGCTCCCCGGAGCGATCACGGCAGAGGCGTTCGAATCGCGCCTGGAAGAATTCACGGGCCGGACGGTGGTCGCCTACTGCACAATCGGAAGGCGCAGCTCGGACTACGTCCGCAAGATGGGGCGGCGCGGAATGGAGATGCTGAACCTCGAGGGGAGCGTCCTCGCCTGGACCCACGCGGGGGGCAGGCTCTTCAACTCGGGGGCGCCGACCAACCGACTGCACGTCTACGGCCGAAGGTGGAACCTTGCCGCAGACGGCTACGAAACGGTCTGGTAGAGGCTACTCGCCCGTCCCCCGATCGCCCTGATCCGCGTGTTGCATGTGATAGACGGGCACCGCCAGAACGGCTCCCGCCACCGGTCCCACCCAGTAGATCCACAGGTTGCCCAGCGATCCGCCTCCCACCAGGGCGACCAGGATAGGGCCGGTTCCGACCGCGGGGTTGAAGACGCCACCGGATATCCCGCCCACCGCGTACGCGCCCGCCATGACAGTGAAGCCGATGGCCACCCCGTAGTAGCCGTTCCCCCGGGTGTGGGGTGAGGTGGCTACATTGAGGATCACCAGCGAGAGGGTGAAGGCGAAGAGGAACTCGGCGGCGAGGGCGACCGCCGGCGAAACCCCGGAGCCGGGAGCCACGGTCAGGAAACGGCCCGTCAGCGCGCGGACGACCAGGGCGGCTGCGACGGCTCCCGCAATCTGCATGACGATGTACGGGAGCAGATCCTTGCGGTCCATTTCGCCGCGACAGAGGATCGCAATGCTGATTGCGGGGTTGTAGTGGGCACCGGAGATGTGGCCGCCCATGTAGACCAGGGCCGTCAGCACGGCTCCGATCGCCACGGGGGCAACCGGCGATTGCTGGACAACGGTCAGACCGATCGTGAGAACGAGAACGAAGGCACCAGCGAATTCGGTGGCGTATCGGCCCATGATCAACGAACTCCAGAGATGCGAGGAAGGGGATGACGGTGTGACCGCAGCTACTATAGGCCCGCCCGTGCGCAAGTGTCACCCATGGGGCAGGGCTGTTACAATTCCGGCCGCATGCCTGCTGGCTCTACTCACCCCGGGATCCGCGGCATCCGCCCAGGAAACGGCGAATCGCTGGGACACTTCGAGCGAACTGAGCTTCGTTCGTACCGGCGGTAACGCGGAATCATCGACCTTTGGGATCGCCACCACGGTTACGCGGTCCTGGGACCGCACCGAGGTCAAGCTCGAGGTGGGCGGGATCCGCACTCGTTCCACCCGGTACCGGCGGGTAGCCATCGGAACGGAAGCCGCATACCGCGTCGAGGACAACGCCGAGAGCGACATCTCCGCGGAGAACTACCACGGCCGCGCGCGCGTCGACCGCAGGTTCTCCGAGCGGACCTCCGTTTTCGTACAGTCGGGATGGGTCCGCAACACGTTTGCGGGCGTCAGGCACCGTCTGGTCAATGTGCTCGGAGTGTCCACGCGCTGGGCCTCATCGGACACACAGCGCCTGCGGACCGCCTACGGTTTCACCCACACGGTGCAGCAGGACGTCGTTCGCGATCCGGAGGCCGATGGACGCTTTCTGGGCCTGCAATTGTCGACGGAATACTGGCGGAAGGTGACCGGCAACACCGAATGGACGAGCAACCTGGTCATGGACGGCAACGGCGACAACCCCTCCGATCTGCGGGCCGACTGGACCAACGCAGTCAGCGTGGCCATGAACGAGCACCTGGGGCTCAAGACATCGTTTCGCACGACCTTCGACAACGAGCCGGCACTCGCAAGGGTGCCCCTGGTGTCGCCAGGCGGTGAGGAGGCGGGGAGCGTGCTGCTTCCCCGCAAGGAACTCGACCGCGTCTTTACCGTGGCGTTGGTAGTGAGCTTCTAGGACGGGATTCGTGGCCGCCGCGTCCAGTCCGCCCGCAAGCCGAAATCCTCCCCTTCCACATACGGTTCTCCGAAACGGAGGATGGTGGTTACCGGCGGCAGGCCGGGCGGGATCACGACGATGTAGAGGCGATCGTATTCCAGGTCGTCAATGGGCATCGATGGATCGCCGCCCAGCGTTTCGACCAACATCGGAGTCGTGTTGCTGTGGCCCACCACCAGGTGCTGCCCCGGGGTCGCCTTGAGAGTTGCCGCGAACGCTGCCAGGTCCCCGGCATCGTAGAATGACGGCTCGAGGCCAAGGTCCATTGCGATCGGCCGTGCGGTCTCCCGGGTGCGCTTCCAGTCCGTGGTGTGTATGTGGGTCATGTCGGACTCGGCCAGCAACTGCCGCAGGACCTGGACCCGGATCTGGCCAGCCAGCGCCAATGGTGGATCGTCCGTCCCGTCGTCCGCCTTCTCTGCATGGCGGACCAGATAGACGACCACCGCTTCAGGCGAGCCTGTCGTCTCGGTGGCGCCGTCCTGGATCGGAAGCGCCGCAACCGTTGCCGTCGGCACCGCGTGCAGAGCCAGCGCGGTCAGCACGGCAGTCAGAACGGCGTCGAGACGCTTCTGGATTGGGCGGAGTTGGACAATCACGATTCCGTCACCCCCTTTTCGCGGCCACGTAACCCGATGTAACACATGCGACCCAGCATTGTCAATTTTTCGGTCGAAATCCGTCTGTTCCCTTGGCAGGCAATCATTTATGACAATGTAACAAACAAATGTTTACAGTGGTGGCTTCAGAACCATGCCCGGATTGGACACGCCTGTCAACCAGGGCACCGCGGATCGCATCCCGGCGGACGTACCAGGAAGGACTGGACCCGACGGAAGGGATGGTTGCAGTTTTGGTGTGCGTACAGGAGGACGGGCTGAGGGATCGCCGGCGGGAGCCCATGGGTTTGCCGGCCGGAGGAAAGTCCGAGCTCCGCAAGGCAGGATGCCGGGTAACGCCCGGGCGCCGCGAGGCGACGGAAAGTGCCGCAGAGAGCAGACCGCCGATGGTTCCCCCAACCGGGGAATACAGGCAAGGGTGAAAGGGTGCGGTAAGAGCGCACCGGGCCGCTGGCAACAGGGGTCGCACGGCAAACCCCATCCGGAGCAAGGCCAAATAGGGGACGAGGGGCAGCCTGTCCCGCCCGAGTCCCGGGTAGGCCGCACGAGGTCCGGAGCGATCCGGATCCCAGATAAATGATCCCTGACCGCCCCGGCGGCGGGAGACAGAACTCGGCTTATGACGCCCGTCCTCCTGGCGCTTCGCCCCTCCGGCCGCGGGGTTGACCCGGAATCGCCGACGGGGGATCATTACTGCATCTTGCGCCCGTAGCTCAGCTGGATAGAGCGCTGCCCTCCGGAGGCAGAGGCCAGAGGTTCGAATCCTCTCGGGCGTATTCGGCCGCCTTCGGCCCCCGAGGATCCTCACCGCTGGGACAATCACGATGGGGTGTTCGCCTTCCCCGGCGCATCCGGATGGGACCGCGGTCTGCGCAACCGGATCGGCTTCCTGGACCGAATCCGCAGGTTCAGGGACTCGACGAAGATCGAGAAGCCCATCGCGAAGTATATGTACCCCTTCGGGATATGTTGTCCGAAGCCCTCGGCCACGAGCGTCATTCCGAGCAGGAGCAGGAAGCTCAGGGCGAGCATCTTGACGGTGGGGTGATCATTGACGAACTCCGACACACGGGTTGCCGAGACCATCATCACCGCCACGGCGAGCACGATGGCGATCGCCATCACCGCGAAGTCCTCGGCCAGTCCGACCGCGGTGATCACCGAATCCAGCGAAAACACCATGTCCATTATGGCGATCTGCAACAGCACCGCACCGTAGCTCGCCGCCGTAGCCTTGCCGCCGCCCTCGTCGTCGCCTTCCAGGCGGTGGTGGATCTCGCGGGTCGCCTTGGTGAGCAGGAAAAGCCCACCTCCGATCAGAATGAGGTCCCGTCCCGAGAGCCCGTGGCCTAGCAGGCTGAACAACGGGGCGGTGAGCTTCATGATGACCGAGATCATGCCAAGAAGGGCAAGCCGGGTCACCATCGCCAGGATCAGGCCGTTTCTCCTGGCCGCCGGCTGCTGCTCGGGGGGCAGCTTGTCGGCAAGAATGGAAATGAAGATGATGTTGTCGATCCCGAGCACGATTTCCAGAATCGCCAGTGTCGCAAGCGCGATCCATGCTTCGGGACTCGAAATCCATTCCATATGGTGTCACCGGTCCGAGGTGGCTCTGCCCGCCTCCGGGCTGGCGGCCGCTCCCGGGGCGCGTGCTCTTGGGTCCTGGTAAAGATATATAATTTTGACGTGCCGATGGGATTGCGATCGTGTAACGGCAACACCCCCGGAAACGGGGTCACGACCTACGCCGGAGAACGGGGAGAGTGCCACATATGGGAGTGACGGTGGAATCGCTGATCGAGCAATGGGACGGTCTGGGTGTGGTGGTGTCCCATCACCCGGCGACGGGCACCTGGATCTTCGTCGCGCTGCACGACGCGACGCTGGGGCGCCCGACCGGCGGATGCAGGCTGAAAAGCTACGCGTCGCCCGCGGACGCCCTCCGCGACGCGATGCGCCTGGCAGAGGGGATGACCTACAAGTGGGCCGCAATGGGGTTCGGATACGGCGGAGGAAAATCGGTCCTGGCCGTGCCGGGACCGGTGCAGGGAGAGGCGCGGAAGAGTCTCTTCCGCCACTTCGGGCGGTTGCTCAATGGCTTGAACGGGGCGTACGGCGTCGGGGAAGACCTGGGCACAACTCGCGCGGACATGTCGTTTCTGGCGACGGTTACGCCCCATGTGGCCGGTGCGGGAAACGGGGGCGAGCCGCCCGATCCGAGTCCGTACACAGCTGCTGGAGTGCATGCGGGCATCGTCGCATCCGTGGAGCATGTGTACGGCAGCGACAGCCTGGCGGGCAGGTCGGTCCTGGTGGAGGGTGTGGGACATGTCGGCGGGCCGCTGGCGGAGCTCCTTGCCCGCTCGGGTGCCAGGGTGATGACCTCGGACCTGGACATGGGCCGTGCCCGCTCTGTCGCCGACGAGTGCGGGGGAACCGCGATCGATCCGCGTGACGTATGCGACACCCGATGCGACGTCTATGCCCCCTGTGCGGTGGGCGCCACCGTGAACGCGACCACGGTCCCCAGGCTGCGGTGCAGAATCGTCGCCGGAGCGGCCAACAACCAACTCGAAACCCCTGAAGATGCCGACCGCCTTCGCGAAAGAGGCATCCTTTATGCTCCTGACTACGTCGTAAATGGTGGTGGGGCGATGGCCTTTGGCCTCATGGAGAAGGGGATTCACGACGTGGAGGAGTTGAAGACGCAGGTGCGACGCATCGGCACATCGCTCAAGGGCATTTTTCGCGAGGCGGACAAAACCGGGAGCTCACCCATGCTGGCCGCCCAGAGGATTGCCAGACGAGCTCTCGGCCACAGGTAGAATCCACCCCGAAGCCACGTCGGCGGGCCGACAGCTGCGGGATTGCCGGTTGACCCGCCGGACTCCACTCGGCGACATTCGATCACACACTCGACAAAAGGACAGGAGGCGTCCTCTCATGTGCACCTTGCCGAGGCGGATTTCCGTGCTGCCGATGCTGATTTTGCTGGCGCCGGCTGCTCTCCAGAGCCAGGGCCGGGTTGGGGGGAATCCCGACCAGTCGACTTTCCTGCGAGCCGTCGGCGAGCACTACGGCATCGCGCAGAGCGAAGTGGCGGTGCTTTCGCGGTGGAAGCTCACTGCGGGCGAGATTCCTGTTGTGCTGTTTCTGGCCGAGCGGGCCGGGGTATCGCCCGATGTCGTTGTGGCGCAACGAAGGCGTGGAGAGAACTGGACGGCGATTGCGGCGGCCTATTCGGTCCACGCGGGTGACTTCCACGTTCAGATCGATCGACCCGCCGGGGTCCTCGCCGCGGCCTATGATCGCTTCAGCGGCCGCGCAGCCTCGGAATGGCGCGACATCTCCCTCACCGACGACGAGGTCGTGGGCTTCGTGAACGTGCGGTTTCTCTCCAGGTTCCTCAGCATGTCGACCTCCCGGGTAGCCCAGGAACTCGGCGGCACTGGAGGGATGGTCGGCGTATTCCAGCGCCTTCGGGGCGGTGGGACTTGAAGACACTCCCGGGGCTGCCGGCTTGAGCGGGCCCCGGTACCAGCCGCTGGACGCCTACGTCGAGTACCCGCGCGAGGAGATGGTTCGCCGGGCCGCGAGCTTTCGCCGTGAGATCGCCCGGCGGCGCACCGTCCGCGACTTCAGCGACCGGCCCGTTCCACCTGAAGTGATCCGGGAGTGCCTCCGCGCGGCAGGCACGGCACCCAACGGGGCGAACCATCAGCCGTGGCACTTCGCCGTCGTGTCCGATCCCGGGATCAAGGCACGAATCCGCGTCGCCGCCGAAGCCGAGGAGCGCGAATTCTACCGGGGCGGCGCACCTCAGGAATGGCTCGACGCCCTGGCCGCGTTGGGTACGGACGAACACAAACCGTTCCTGGAGTCGGCGCCCTGCCTGATCGCGATCTTCGCCGAGCGCTATCAGCTTCTCGGCGAGGGGAGAAAGGTTAAGAACTACTACGTCCAGGAGAGCGTCGGAATCGCGACCGGACTGCTCATCACCGGTCTCCACCACGCCGGTCTTGCGACCCTTACGCATACGCCGTCCCCCATGGGATTTCTGAACGAGATCCTGGGCCGTCCTCCGAATGAACGTCCTTTCCTGATCCTCGTCGTGGGCTATCCGGCCGAGAACGCCCGCGTGCCGGAAATCACCAAGAAGCCCCTGGAAGAGATCGCGACCTTCTTGTAATCGACGGTCATTCGCGCGAATGTAAAACGTTGGGGAGCGGCGGCGCGGGCAAATCTCCGGGCGCGGTCGCTCCTTCTTGGCATTGCACGTCACCGCGGCTTGAGGTCACTCAATGGGCGTAGACCTGGCACCACAGACTTCACCCGAAGCGATCCGCAAATTCACTCGGGCGTTGCTGAGGGATCTGAAGGCGATGGAGCGGCTCCTGTCGGAAGGACTGATCGAGTCCGGTATCCGGCGCTTCGGGGCCGAGCAGGAGATGTTCCTGGTGGACGAGGCATGGAGGCCGGCTCCCGTCTCGGTCGAGGTTCTCAAGGAGTTGGACGACGAACCGTTCACCACCGAACTCGCCCGCTTCAACCTCGAGGCCAACCTGTCGCCGCGGGTGCTGGAAGGCTCCTGCTTCTCTGACATGCAGGAGGAACTCGACGGCTACGTCGCGCGGGTCAGGCGCGCAGCCCGACTGCATGACTCCGAAGTGGTCCTCACGGGTATCCTGCCCACGCTGACCAAGTCCGACCTGTCGCTGGACAACATCACTCCCCGTGCCCGCTACTACGCCCTCAACGAAGCCATGAACATGGCCGGGGGCGGTGCGTTCCGGCTTCGGATTCGGGGTACGGACGAGCTCATGATCGAGCACGATTCCGTCATGCTGGAAGCGTGCAATACGAGCTTCCAGGTCCACCTGCAGGTCTCGGCGGAAGAGTTTGCCCATGTCTACAACGTGGCCCAGGCGGTCACCGGACCGGCTCTGGCGGCATGCGTCAACTCGCCCCTCCTCTTCGGTCGCCGCCTCTGGTCGGAGACGCGGATCGCCCTTTTCCAGCAGTCTCTCGACACGCGAGGCGCCGATCTTCACATGCGGGAAATGAGTCCGCGGGTGCGCTTTGGCGGAAGCTGGCTGGAGCAGTCGGTCGTGGAACTCTTTCAGGAGGACATCGGTACGTTCCGGGTGTTGCTGGCGACCCCTGTCGACGAGGACCCCCTCGAGGTGCTCAACGACGGCGGCGTCCCCAGGCTGAAGGCGCTGCAGCTCTACAACGGGACAGTATACCGATGGAATCGGCCGTGCTACGGTATCTCGAACGGAAAACCGCACCTGCGCATCGAGTGTCGCGCCCTTCCGGCCGGCCCCACGACCCTCGACGAGATGGCCAACACCGTCTTCTGGATCGGCGCGGTTCTGGGGGTTGCCCGGAAATTCCCCGACCTGACCGAGCGCATGGAGTTCGATGACGCCAAGAGCAACTTCCTCGCCGCCTCCCGGCTGGGGCTTCGGTCGGGGCTCGCGTGGCTGGACGGCGCCAGTGGTCCCGCGGACCGCCTTGTCCTGGAGACGCTGCTTCCGCTGGCCGAGGAGGGTCTGTCGGACTATCCCCTCGACAGCAAGGATGTAGCGCGGTACCTGGGCGTCATCGAGGAGCGGGTCAAGGCGGGAGTCACGGGAGCTTCGTGGACCTTGCGTTCGCTGAGCAAGCTGAAAAAGCACGGAACCCGATCGGAGCGGCTGTCCGCGCTGACCGCGGCAACGGTTCGCCAGCAGATGGAGGGAATCCCGATCTCCCGGTGGGAGCCCGCGGAGATGCGCGAGGCGGGGGGCTGGAAGCATCACTACGTCCGCGTCGAGCAGTACATGACGACCGCGCTGACGACGGTGAACCAGGATGAACTCGTGGAGTTGGTGGCCTATCTCATGGACCTTCGCCAGATTCGTCATGTGCTGATCGAGGACAACGACCATCGCCTTGTCGGGATCGTCTCATACCGGTCCATCCTGAGGCTCATGGCGGAGGGAAGGACGCAGGAGGAGGCCGACAACATGCCGGTGAGCTCCGTGATGGTGCGGGAGCCGGTCACGATCGCACCCGAAACGACCACCCTCGACGCGATCCGCATCATGCGCAAGGACAAGGTGTCCGCCCTTCCCGTGATCAAGGACGGCCAGCTCGTCGGCCTCGTGAGCGAGACGGACTTCATGCCCATGGCGTACCATCTCCTGGAAGAGCGTTTGCAGGATGACTGATTCACGATGAGGTCAAGCGCCGAGTGTCTCGCAACCGAGCCGGTATCCGCCCCCCGAAGCGGGCTGATCGGCTGGGTCGAGGGAGATTCGGAGGGTCCTCTGCTCCTCTGCATCGGAGGCCTGCACGGGAATGAGCCGGCGGGCGTGCAGGCGCTCGAGACGCTGGTAGGACAAGTACGGGCGCGGCGGCATGTCCTTGCAGGTGACTTCGTGGCCGTGATCGGAAACGCGAGCGCACTGGCCGCCGGGCGACGCTTCATTTCCTACGACATGAATCGCGCCTGGACCTCGTCACGCGTGGAGAGCTCCAGAAACGGGCTGTCTATGCATCGCGATCCGGGTGGCGGTCCCTCGTCCAGCCGGAGGTGGAACTCCGCGCCCGCGCCCGAAGACACAGAAATGGTCAGGCTTCTGCACCTGCTCGACGTGGTGTCGCAGCGGCATCGCGGTCCGGTCCACGTTCTCGACCTGCACACGACATCGGGATGGGGCGGGACCTTTACCTCGACCGCGGACCGCCCGGCTCACCGCCGCTTCGCGATGGCGATTCCCGTGCCGCTGGTGCTGGGGCTGAACGAGCACCTGGAGGGGACCTTGCTCACTCACCTCGACGACATGGGCTACACGACCACCGTATGCGAGTGCGGGCAGCACGAAGAGCCCCGTGCCGTTACCAGGGCCGGGGCTGCGGTCTGGCTGGCGCTCCACGCGGCGGGGATGCTCTCGCGCGGGGCCGTTCCCGAGTTCGACCACAGCTACCGGATCATGCGGGCCGCGCGCCGGAGCCTGCCGAAGACCTTCGAGATGGTGCACCGCCATCCCGTGGAACCGGAGGATGGCTATCGGACCCGGCCCGGCTTCACCAACTTCCAGTCGGTGCGCGCCGGGACCGTGGTTGGTGAAGATCGGACCGGCGAAGTGGTGGCGCCTGTCGGAGGCATGCTGCTGATGCCCCTCTACCAGGAACTCGGCGAGGACGGCTTCTTCGTCGTCCGGGATCGGGGCGAATCTCGAAACCGGGAAGGACACTAGGAGCGGCAGGCTCCTGGTAGCCCGGGTGCGCTAGCGGTGTGCGGCCGTTTCACCCTCACCGAAGAGGCGGACGCGCTGGCGGCCGCTTTTGCCGCGGACATCGATCCCATCCGCGCCATTCACCGGCCGCGCTACAACATCGCGCCGACCGACCAGGCCCCCATTGTCATCGCGGTGCCGGGCGGAAGGCGCGCCGGACCGATGCGGTGGGGCCTGTTGCCGCACTGGGCGAAGGACCCGCGTGCGGGTGCGCGGATGATCAACGCCCGCTCGGAAACGGTCGCCAGGCGCAGCGCCTTTCGCGAGTCGTTCCTGGCACGGCGCTGCCTGGTCCCGGCCGACGGTTTCTACGAGTGGGAGGCGCGTGCGTCCGGCAAGCAGCCCTACTGGATCCACCAGCGTGATCGTGTCCTCTTCGGCATGGCGGGCATCTGGTCGTTCTGGGCCCCGCCGGGGGGCGATCGCATCGCCACCTTTTCGATTCTCACGAGATCGGCTCCCCAGTCGATCCAATGGCTGCACGATCGGGTTCCGGTCATCCTTCCGGAACCGGCGTGGGATGACTGGCTGGCCCGCGGCACGCCCGCCTCCGTGCTGCAGGAGATTCTCGGCGCTGCGGACCCCCCGGAACTCCAACTGCATCCGGTGGGGCGGGCGGTGAACCGTGCCGGGCACGATGAACCGGGCTGTGTGGAACAGGTGGAATTGCCGGATGAGGCGAATCCGCGGGAGTCCACGGGCGCTTAGCGCCCGGCGACTCCTGCAAGCGACTCGAAGGCCGCCCCCAGACGGTCGAGCCCTTCCACCAGTTCGCCTTCAGGTGGACCGAACCCCAGGCGCATCGTCGAGTCGATTCCGAAGTGGTGGCCGGGGACGATCAGGACGCTCCGCTCTACGCGCAGCCGCTCGGCGAGATCGGCGGAACCGATGTCCGGGCGGTAGCGCACCATGGCGATGGCGCCGGCATCGGGCGGCGTGTAGCTGAAGAGGCCGTTGGAGGAAGCCACCCAGTCAGCCAGAATGCCGAGATTGTGCCGGATGATGCCCTGTGTCCGCGCGAGGATCTTCGGCCGCACCTCGGGGGACAGAGCGATCCTGGCGAGGGCATCGGAGACCGACGGAGGCGCGATGGTGGTGTAGTCGGTGCGGGCCCACAGGCGGTCCACCACGTCCTCCGGTCCCAGGACCCATCCGAGCCGGACTCCGGGCAGCGCGTACGCCTTGGACAGCGAATTCGTGACCAGCACCCTGTCGTAGCGTCCCCAGAAACTCGGCACCGGAGCGTCGGCGACCTCCGCACCCCGATAGACCTCGTCGCAGAGGATCCAGGCGCCGTGCCTGTCGGCCAGAGAGACGATGTCGTCCATCTCCGCCGAGGTCAGCGCCACGCCCGTGGGGTTGTTCGGATTGGTGACCAGGATGAAACCGGCACCCGCGCCGAGAGCCGACTCAAGCTGGTTCAGGTCCGGACGCCAACCGGTCTCTTCGCGCAAATGGAACGGAATGGCTTCGCCGTCGAAATTCCGGATCAGCCCGGGAACCTGCATGTAGTTGGGGAGCATTACCGCGGCCTTGTCCCCCCGGGACGCGAGTTCCCAGAAGCCCACGAAGTTGGCCTCGGCGCCCCCGATGGTGACGCTCACCGATCGATCCGTGGCCCCCGGGTAAAGCGAGGCGATGCGCGCTCTCAGTTCGTCCGAGCCGTTGGACTGGCTGTACCCCAGGCGCACGCCGGAAAGGTCGGTTGTATTACTCGCGTATGACAGCAGTTCACCGATCGTGAGAGGGTGCACGCCGCTCTCGGAGAGGTTGTACTTGACCCTGTGTTCGTAGGTGGACTGCCATCTTTCCATCTGGAAGGGGGTGAATCCCACGGCGCTGACTCCTCTTTGGTTGTGGATGCCGCCGCCAACGGATAGCCTCCAAATCGCGGGCTTTCAAGTGTGTGCGCCGGTCTTGTGCCGCCCGCCGGGTCGGAGAGAGAGAGTTGGACTTGCTACAGGAAGAATAACGGTGCGCCGGGAGAGGACGCGGAATGATAGAGGTCGAGGAGCACACTCTCGACAATGGCTTGAGACTGGTAATGGCGCCGGACCACAGGGCCCCGGTCACCGGTGTCAACCTCTGGTACGGCGTGGGGTCGCGGAATGAGAGCGCGGGCAAGACCGGGTTCGCGCACCTTTTCGAGCACATGATGTTCCAGGGCTCGGCGCACGTTCCCAAGAACGGGCATTTCCAGCACATCGAAGGGGTGGGTGGCTCCGCCAACGCGACTACGTGGTTCGACCGGACCAACTACTTCGAGACGCTGCCCTCGCATCACCTGGACCTGGCGCTCTGGCTCGAATCCGACCGCATGGGATGGATGCTGCCGGCGATGACGGCGGAAAAGCTGGAAAACCAGCGCCAGGTGGTCATGAACGAGCGTCGCGAGCGCTACGACAATCAGCCATACGGCGACTGGGACGAGCGGCTCCAGTCCCTCCTCTTCCCGGAGACGCACCCATACCACCACACGGTGATCGGCAGCATGGAGGACATTGCGGGGGCCACGCTCGACGACGTCAGCGACTTCTTCGCCACCTACTATGTGCCCAACAACGCCGTGCTCTCGATCTGCGGCGACTTCGACCCTGACCACGCGCTCGGCCGGGTGGACCACTATTTCGGCGCGATCGCGCGGGGCGATGCTCCGCCACCGCTGCCCGGCGAAGATCGCATCGCATTCGAGACCGGCGAGACGCTGCGCACCGATGTCCCCGGCGCCGTGCCGCTGCCGAGGGTGTACATCGCGGCGCGGGTGCCTCCGTTCACGACGGACCTGTACTACCCGGGCGAGGTGGCCGCCTTCTGCCTCGGCACGGGGAGGTCCTCCAGGCTGTACGATCGGGTAGTGCGCCAGCGCGTGGCGAAATCGGCGTCCTGTCACATCCTCCCCCTCACCTCAGGGGCGACCATCTTCCTGGCCATCGCCACCGGCTACCCCGACACCGACGTGGACGACCTGGAGGCGGCCGTCACGCGGGAACTCGACGAGGCGGCCACCATCACGGAGGCAGAGGTGTCGCGGGCCGTGATCGGCGAGGAAACCCGGACGTTGAGGGCATTGCAGCAGGTGGAGACGCGCGCCGACCTGCTGTCGATGTACGCCACCCACTTCGGAACGGCGGCTCGTTTGAACGAGGATCTTCTGCGCCTGCGGCGCGTCACTCCGCAAGAGGTCCGGGAGTGGGCCGGGGGCCATGTCCACCCGAACAACCGGGCCGTGGTCCGGTACATCCCGGCGGCTGCCTCGTGACTGGGCGCAACACGCCTCCCCGGGCGGGCCCCATCCGCCCCTGGGAGTTTCCACCCGTTGTCGACGAACGCCTCGACAACGACATGGGTGTGCGCGTGGTGCACAACCTTCCGGGCCGGCTCGTCACCGCGATGGTCGTGCTGCGGGCCGGGGAAACCGGCGTGCGGACCGGCCAGGGCGGATTGGCCGTGCTCACCGGCGACGCGCTGGAAGGAGGCACGACGCATCTCTCCAGCAGGGAACTCGCCGGTCAGCTCGAGGACATCGGTGCGAGCTTCGGGGCGACCACGGGCTGGGACTACACCACGGTCGCCGTCTCCTGCCTGGCCGAGCACCTGGGCCGAGCCCTGCCGCTCCTCGCCCAGATGGTGCGCTCGCCGTCCTTCGCTCCAGCGGAGTTCGAGCGATACAGGGCGCAGAGACTTGCAACGGCGACGCACCGGCGCATGGATCCGGGGTCCCTCGCCGCCGACTCGTTTGTGCGCTTCGTTTTCGGCGAAGAGGGCGCCTACGGCCGGCCGCTTGGTGGTACCCCGACGTCGCTGGACACCCTGGACCCCGCCCGCGCGCACGAGTTCGTGGCGTCGCGCTACGGCCCCGCCCAGGCCGCGCTGGTGGTGGCGGGAGACGTGGAGAACAGGGAGGTCCTTGAACTGGCGGATCGGACGTTCGGCGACTGGGATCACCATGTCGAGACTCCGCCGGAGGCTGTCGAAGCCGACCGCGGCCGCGCGCGGCAGGTGCACGTCGTCCATCGCGCCGGATCCGTGCAGTCCGAGATTCGCGTGGGACATGTGGGAGTGTCGCGCTTCGTCGACGATTTCTTCCCCCTCACGACGCTCAATCTCGTACTTGGCGGTTCCTTCGGTTCGCGGCTGAACCTCAACCTTCGCGAACGGAACGGCTTCACCTACGGAGTGCGCTCCTCCTTTGCGACGCGCCGTGGAGCCGGTCCCTTCACGGTATCCACGTCGGTGGAATCCGCGGTTACCGGTGCCGCCGTGGGTGAGATCTTCAGGGAGATCGAAGCTCTGGTGGAGCAGGGTCCGACGGAGGAAGAGGTCGGGGCTGCGACCAGCTACCTCGCCGGGGTCTTCCCGCTTCGCATGGAGACTACCGGCCAGATCGCGTCGCGGATGGCGGGCACGATCGTGTTCGACCTTCCAGCAGACTACTACCAGAGCTACCGCGACCGCGTGAGGGAAGTGACCCGCGACCAGGCGGCCGAAGCCGCGCGACGGCACATCCGTCCCGGCGAACTCTGCACGGTGGTGGTCGGAGAGGCCGACGAGGTCGTCCCGGCGTTGGAAGCCCTGGGGATCGGGCCGGTGACAGTGCACACCGACGAGGAAGCGCCGGGGTGAGATGAGCGAAGACCGGGACGCTCTGCTCGATACCACCGTCATTCACGACGGCAGGGTGGTTCACCTCAGCATCGACAGGGTGCGCTTTCCGGACGGGTCGGAGGGAGAGCTGGAACTGGTGCGCCACCGAGGCGCCGCGGCCATTCTTCCCGTGGTGGAATCGGGTCCCGGCGTCGATCCGGAGGTGCTGCTCCTGCGCCAGTACCGCTACGCGGCGGGCGGTGTCATCTACGAGGTGCCGGCCGGCATCATCGAGCCCGGTGAGAGCTGGGAGGACTGCGCCCGGCGTGAACTCGAGGAGGAAGCGGGGGTGCGGGCCGGCCATCTCGTGAAGCTGACCACGATTCATACAACTCCCGGTTTCACCAACGAGCAGATCCACCTCTATGCGGCCTTCGATCTGACCCGAGGGGTGGCGCACACGGACCGGGACGAATTCCTCGAAGTCGCACCGGTGCCTCTTTCCGGCGTGCTGGAACTGATCCGCCGCGGTGAGATGACCGATGCGAAGTCGATCGTGTCAGTCCTCTACGCTGCCCGCTTCCTGATGGAACCGCCTGGCTGACAGGCCCCCCTTCGCCGGCGGACTGTCTTGCGCAGTGGAAACCGGTGTCACCTGACGAGGACATCGAACGCCCGTCGGGTCCCGTAACGGCGCGCTGGAGCGCTGGCACGGTTTATGCGCGAGACGAATTCGACTTGAACCGTCAAATTGATTGCGGCGCCGGACCTCACCAGTCCCGAGCGTCGTCAGAGAGGATGGTGGAATCATGGGACAGACGAACCCGATTCTCGTCACGCAGAGAACCACCAGCCAGCGCACCAAGAGACTTGCCGAACTCGACGACAGCCAGATCGTGCGACGATTCCTGGCCGGCGAAGAAAAGGCGTTCGCCGAATTGGTGCACCGCTATGACAAGCGATTGCAGAACTTTGTGTATCGAACCGTCGGAGATCGAGAGCGGGCCGAAGATCTGATTCAGGAGACCTTCGTCCGCGTTTACCGACACCTCCACAGATTTGACCAGACACGGAAGTTCTCCACCTGGATCTACACGATTGCGGGGAACCTGGCCAAGAACGAATTGCGCAACCGCTCCCGGAACCCGCTGGTGCTCTTCCAGGCCCTCGTGAAGAACTGGGAAGCCGACTTCCGCCCCCTGGAGTGGGAAGACCCCTCCACGCGTCCGGACGACCTTTACCGCAAGCGTTTCCTGCGGGAAAAGGTCAACGAGGCCGTGGCCATGCTCCCGGAGCATCACCGGGTGGTTTTCGTGCTGCGCGAGTTGCACGGCAAGACCTACGAGGAGATCGCCGAGATCACCGGCTGCAACCTGGGCACCGTCAAGAGCCGGCTGAACCGCGCCCGGAACAAGTTCGCGCGGATCATCGCCCCGATGATCGAATAGGCGCGACGACGCCGTTCGGATTCCCAGGAATCGCCGGGGTCGTTCCGGGTCCTTGAGACTGCGGAGGCCCCGGCGCCGGCGGGGCCCCTGCCGGACCCCGGTGGAACCCGGGGGAACTCTCCGCATTCGCGGCGGTATACAAACTCAGGCGTTGGTGGTTGTCCGAAGTTGCCACCCTCGCGCGTCGGATCGACTCGCCCCATGTTTGGAGCGGTCATTTGACGACACGAAAACCTGCTGTCACCGGGATCGGCGATCTTGTACACGAGCACTCGACTTCGTTGGCGTCCGCGTGACCCCGCGCCCGCCGGGTCACCTGAAAGTTGCCGTTGGTTCGTCGATTCATATTCGGACTACCGCGACAGATGTCTCGATCCCGATGATCAGGTGCGCGCGAAGGCACACCTGGCAGCCTGTTCCGCTTGCCGACGCTACGACCGGGTGATCCGTACAGGCGTTTCGGTCCTGCGTGCCGAGGCGCCCCGGCCCAGCGGCCGCAAGCTGGCAGTCGGGACGTTGCGGGACCGGGCCTGGGCCATGGACCGGGAAGAGGCAATGGCGCTTGGAGGAGCCGGCTCGGGAATAACCACGGCGGGAGTGGTGTTGGTCGCACTCCTTCTGGGAGGATTCGCCTGGCTCCCGCTCTTCCTGCAGGGGGCTCCAGAGGTGGAGATTGCACCGGTCGCGGCGGTCGCGCCGGGATCCGAACCGGCACCGGCGTACTCCTGGGGCGACCTCGCGCCGGCACTCCTGTCCCTGCGTTCCCCGGCCGGGTTTTCCAGATCCGCGCCGGGCTACCCGACGGTCCGCGTTCGCGTTCCCCTCACGCCCGGGGTCGCGGTGGGAGTGGATCCAGACTAGCGTTCTAAGCACGTCGTCACAGTGTCCGCCGACTGACTGGCACCGCTCAGGTTGATCCCCAGACCGCTTCTCGCCGCCCGGAAGGGCGGAGTCTTCTTCCTCCATGGGGAAGACGAGTTCAGGAAACAGGCCTCGGCCCGCTTCCTGGTGGAGCGGTATGCCGATCCCGCCACGCGCGACTTCAACCTGGACCGCCTCCAGGGATCGGAGGTTTCCGTGGAGCGGCTGGCGTCGGTCTTCGCGACGCCGCCCATGATGGCCGAATGGCGGGTCGTCCATTTGCAGGAGACCGAGGCGCTGGCCGCCAGCCCCAGGGCAAGGCAGGCTATTCTGGGCGTCGCGAAGGACCCTCCACCGGGGTTGGCGCTGATCCTTCAAGCCACGATCCCGCGAAAGTCCAAAGCCAGGTTCTACAAGGATCTGGCCCGGGCCGCCACGAGCGTGGAGTTCAAACCGGTATCGGTCGACGCGGTGCCCAGTTGGCTGGTTACCTGGGCCGATGAAGAACTGGGCGCGAAGCTCGAACTGGATGCGGCGCGAGCGCTGGCCCAGTCAGCGGGAATCGATCTGGGCGTACTCACTCAGGAGGTGCGGAAACTGGCGGAGATGGTGGAGTCCGGGGACCCGATCGGTCTGGAAGTCGTCCGGCGGGGGGGCGTCAAGCTGCCGCAGCAGGATCGCTGGGCCTGGTTCGATCTTGTGGGGAACCGCCGAATCGAGGAGGCCATGCGGGGGTTGCCGGTCCTGCTGAACCAGGGTGAGACGGCTATCGGACTGGTGATCGGTCTCTCGACCCATCTGTTGCGGGTGGGGATCGCGGCCGAAGGCGGGGCTCCGGCTCTGCAGGCTGCGCTCCCGCCGTACCAGCGCTTCGTGGCTCGCCGCATCGTGGGCCAGGCGCGGCGCTGGAAGCGGGCCGAGCTGAAGGGGGCGATACGACGTCTGCGCAGACTTGACCAACTCCTGAAATCCAGCGCCCTTCCGGACGACTTGCTCATGGAAGAGTGGCTGATCGGGTGTCAGTTGCTCGGCGCCGACCAGGGGGCGCCGTCATGAACACGTCGGATCCGGTCACCCGGGTGAAGGCCGGCGGGGCGACGAGCGAAGTCCATCTTCGTATTCGCGGCATGCACTGCGCGTCGTGTGTTTCCACCGTCGAGCGTGCGCTGGTTTCAGTGGACGGGGTAGCGGAGGCGAGCGTCAACCTCGTGGAAGAGACGGCCCGGGTCAGCGCGGCGGCAGCCGGGGCCCAGGTGCTTGTCGATGCGGTGGAGGGCGTGGGGTACGGGGCGGAAGTTCTCGCCGGGGCCGCAGCCGAGGTCGAGGCGGCACGCGGCCGTGACGAAGAACGCGACGCCGAACACCGCGATCTGATGCGGCGCTTTCGGGTCGGCGTGGCCTTCGGCCTTCCGGTGGTGGTGATCGGGCACATGGAGCTGATTCCGGGACTTCCGTCCCTTTCCGGAGACGCGATGCGGTTGGCCTGGTGGCTCTCCGCGCTGTTGACGCTGCCGATTGTCCTGTACGTCGGGCGACGCTTCTTCGTTGGCGCCTGGGCGGCTGCGAGCAGGCGGGCGGCAAACATGGATACGCTCGTGGCGCTGGGCACGGGAGCCGCGTGGCTGTATTCGACGACCGTGTTGCTGGCACCCGACCTCTTTCCGGCCGGCAGCGGTCGTCCCTTCTACGAGGCGGTGGCTGTGATCATCACCCTTGTGGTGCTGGGCCAGGCTATCGAGGCAAGAGCCAGGGGGCGAACCTCGCGGGCCCTGCGAGCGCTGCTGGATCTGGCCCCGGAGACCGCGGAGAGGGTGCGCACGGATGGTACGGAGACCGTTGCACTGGACGAAATCGGCACCGGCGACCTCTTGATGGTTCGGCCGGGAACCCGTGTTCCGCTGGACGGACGCGTTCGCAGCGGCGTCAGCGACGTCGACGAATCCATGCTTACGGGAGAGAGTGCTCCGGTCACGAAGTCCCCCGGCGACGAAGTGGTGGGCGGCACCCTCAACACGACCGGCGCGCTCACGGTCGAAACCACGAAAGTGGGTGATGACACCGTCCTGGCCCGCATCGTCGACATGGTCCGCCGCGCGCAGAGCAGCAAGCCGGCGATCCAGAGAATGGTCGATGCCGTGGCCGGCTATTTCGTTCCGGCGGTGATCGCAGGCGCTCTGCTGACCTTCGGGATCTGGTATATGGTCGGACCCGAGCCCCGGCTCAACTTCGCCATGGTGACAGGCGTCGCCGTCCTGGTTATCGCATGTCCGTGTGCGCTGGGGCTGGCCACACCCATCTCGGTGATGATCGCCATCGGCAAGGCGGCGGCACATGGCGTCCTGATCCGTGACGGCGAGGCCCTGCAGCGCGCACGCAGGGTGGATACGGTAGTGCTCGACAAGACGGGAACCCTGACGATGGGTCAGCCACAGGTGAGCTACGTGGCCGCGGCCGCGCCCTTCAGTGAGCAGGAACTCATGATCGCGGCCGGAGCCGCCGAAGCATCGTCCGAGCACCCAGCCGCCCGCGCGATCCTGCGACACTCCCGCCAGAGGGGCCACGTTCCCGGAGCCGCCGAGCACTTTGCCGCGCATCCGGGGCGGGGCGTCTCGGCAGTAGTCGACGGGAAACGCGTACTGGCCGGCTCTCCGTCGTTCCTCGGCGAAGCAGGAGTCGACACCGGGCCGGTGCGCGAACAGCTCACGCGCATTGCCCAGCAATCGGGGACGCCGGTCGCAGTCGCGGTCGACGGGATCGTCGCCGGCGTGTTCGGGCTGACCGACGCTTTGCGCCCCGGGGCGGCGGCGACCGTAGCGCGCCTTCGCGAACTGGGCGTCGAGGTGACGATGCTCACGGGGGATCAGGAGGCCGCTGCGGCGAAGATTGCGGAAGAGGTCGGGATCACGAGCGTGCATGCGCGCGTATCACCCGCCGAGAAGGCCGCGCGGATCGAGGTGCTGCGCAGCGGCGGCAGCGTGGTGGCGATGGTGGGCGACGGGATCAACGACGCGCCTGCCCTGGCTACGGCCGATGTGGGCATCGCGATGGGGGGCGGAACGGATGTAGCGCTGCAGACCGGTGACGCAGCCCTGCTGGGCGACTCGCTTCGCGGCGTCGAGACACTGATCGGCATCTCCCGGGCCGCACACCGCAATATCGTCCAGAACCTGGTTGGCGCCTTTGCCTACAATGTGGTCGGCATTCCGGTGGCGGCGGGGGCGCTCTACCCAACGCTCGGCATCCTCCTGTCGCCGATGATCGCGGGGGCCGCCATGGCCTTCAGTTCGGTGACGGTGGTAGCAAACGCAAACCGTCTGCGGCGCTACGAGCCTGCCTGAGAGGAGTCCGGATTTGCGATCGTCCACCGGCTCCGACACCCCCCTGATGCGGCAGTGGCGGCAGGTGAAGGCCCGCCACCCCGACGATCTCGTGTTCTTCCGCGTGGGCGACTTCTACGAGCTCTTCTGTGAAGACGCCGAAGAGGGCTCGCGGCTCCTGAGCCTGACCCTGACCTCGCGCAACAACGGGGCCGCGCAGCGGGTGCCCCTGGCGGGCGTCCCGGCCAGGGCGCTCGAGGATTACGTGAACCGCCTGGTCGGGATGGGGCGCAAGGCGGTGATCTGCGATCAGGTCGAGGATCCCGCCGAGGCCAAGGGCATCGTGCGCCGGGAGGTGACCGAGACCGTGACGCCGGGGACGGTCGTCTCGGACGCCCTCCTGCAGTCCAACCGCAACAACTTCATTGTCGCGCTCGTCGTCCAGAGGGGCGATGCGGGACTGGCCGCGATCGATGTTTCCACCGGCCAACTCGTAGTCCAGAAGGCTGCCCTGTCCGAACTGGAGGATGAACTCGCGCGCCTGGAGCCCAGCGAGCTGCTCGTGCCCGAATCGCTGGATCAGGATTTGGAGGGATCAGGCCCGGCAATCCACACTGAACGAGCGGACTGGCTCTTCGAACTCGCCACCGCGCGCGACGAACTGACGCGGCGGTACGATGTCCATTCCCTCGACGGCTTCGGCTTCGAGCCCGGCGACGAACTGCTGGTTTGCGCAGCCGGCGCCCTGGTCGCCTACGTGGAGGAGATCAGGCCCGGAGCCCTCGAACATCTGCTGCCGCCCAGAATCCAGCGCCCGCACAAGGTCATGGCGCTGGATTCCATGACCAGGCGCAACCTCGAGCTCGTAGAGCCCCTGATGCCCGACCTGAGCCGGGCTTGCCTCTTGTCGGTGCTGGATCGGACGACGACGCCGATGGGCGCACGCCTGCTCAGAGACTGGGTGCTGCGCCCGCTCCTGGACGAGGAGGAGCTCTGGACACGTCAGCGAGGAGTGGCGGAGCTCTTCGAGGCGCCGCAAGTGCTGGCCGGACTGCGGTCCGCCCTTTCCCGCATCCGGGATCTCGACCGGCTCGCCACCAAGATCGGGTCGGGGCGGGCAGCGCCCAGGGAGGTGTTGGCGCTGGGGCAGTCGATCCGGCAGCTGCCCGCGGTCGTGGGCGCCGGCGCCACGTTCGCGAGCAAGGTCCTTTCGGGGCTCCTGACCGGCCTCGACACCCTCGACGACGTGGACACCAGAATCACGAACGCAATCTCGGGAGATGCGCCGGCTTCGTTGGCCGAGGGCGGAGTGATCTGCAGCGGATTCGACGAGGAGCTGGACAAACTGCGTGAAATCCGCGACAACGCCGAGGACTTCATTGCCAGGCTCCAGGCGAGAGAGCGCGAGCGAACCGGGATCGCCTCGCTGAAGGTCGGTCAGAACAAGGTGTTCGGGTACTACCTCGAGGTCACCAATGCGAACCGATCCCGCGTGCCCGAGCATTTCGTGCGAAAACAGACGCTGGCGAACGCCGAACGCTACTTCACCCCCGAACTGAAGGAGTGGGAAGAGAAGGTCTTCGACGCCGAGGACAGGATCGCCCATCTCGAGCGAAACCTCTTCATGCGGGTCAGGGGAGAACTCGCCCTCGCGGTTCCGCGGATCCAGGACACCTCCTGGCGGATCGCCACCCTGGACGCCCTGGCCTCCCTGGCCGATGTGGCCGGCCGCAACGGCTACGTGCGCCCGGAGGTCACGACCGGTTTCACGCTCGACATCGTGGCCGGCCGCCATCCCGTGGTCGAGACGACGATGCCCCGCAGCGACTTCATCCCCAATGACCTGCGCCTCGACGAGGACGCGCGCATCGCGATCCTGACAGGACCGAACATGGCCGGAAAGAGCACGGTGCTGCGACAGGCCGGGCTGATCCAGATCATGGCCCAGATCGGCTCCTTCGTGCCGGCTGCGAGTGCGCGGCTGGGAATGTGCGACCGGGTGTTCACCCGCGTGGGCGCATCGGACAACCTCGCCGGAGGCCAGTCCACCTTCATGGTCGAGATGAACGAGACCGCCGCGATCATCCACGGCGCAACGGAACGCAGCCTGATCCTGCTCGACGAGATCGGCCGGGGCACTTCGACCTACGACGGAGTTTCCATCGCCTGGGCGGTCACCGAGCACCTGCACGACCACGTGGGCGCCAAGGCGATCTTTGCCACGCACTATCACGAACTCACGCAGCTGGGAGACATTCTGGAGCGGGTGCGGAACCTGAACGTGGTGGTGCGGGAAGCGGGTGAACGGATCGTCTTCCTGCGGCGGCTCGAAGAAGGGGGCGCCGACCGTTCCTACGGGATCCACGTCGCGCGCCTGGCCGGGCTGCCGCAGGGCGTGATCGAACGCGCGTGGCAGCTGCTCGGCGAGCTCGAGGGCGCCCACGGTGGCGGCCATGCAGGTCTGGGACGGCTCGGGGGCGCGGGCGGCGAAAGCGCCGGGGGCAGAGCCAATCAGATGTCGCTCTTTGAGACCACCCACCCGGCAGTCGAGCGGCTTCGCAGTCTGGAGCCCGACACAATGACGCCGATCGACGCGCTCAATGTACTTTATACCCTGCGTTCGATCGTCACGGACGAATAGAAAGACCCCTGGTAGGGGGGAAGGGCGGCGGTTGTGGAACTGGAGGGTGCATGTCAAACACCGGATCGACATTGATCTCGGCGCGCCGGAGGGCGGGGCCGGGAATCGCGGCCGGGCTGCTTCTCGTGGCTTGCGACATGGCCCGTGAAATCGAGCGGCCCAGGCCTCGCTTCGCGGTGAGCCCCGTCGAATATCCCATGGAGATGTGGAATCAGGACGTCGAGGGAACCACTGTCGTGAGGGTGTTGGTGAACGAGGCGGGGGGCGTGGACAGCGCGGTGGTCGCCGAGAGCAGCGGATATGTCCTGCTGGACTCCGCCGCCATCCGGGGAGCCGGAGTCATGGAGTTCGAGCCGGCGCTGAGGGGAGGTGAACCGCTGCGGGTGTGGGCGCGTGTCCCCGTGCACTTCGCGAAGGATGGCGGTACTCCGCCAGAGGTCCCGCCCGAGGGCGAACCGGCCGACACGGCACCGGAGTCGGCCGCATCACCGTCCGGCGGTGACCCGAGCGAGGGGCAGACTTGAATACCGGGGCGGACGGAGGCCGGCGCACGGCAGGACCTGGTGGCCGCGACGCGCGTCACGCCGTTCCCTACGACAGCGTGCTGGCCCTTGTGGGATGGACCCCCCTCGTTCGCCTGAACCGTGTCACCACGGGCATGCGCACCCCGGTGTACGGCAAGGCCGAGTTCATGAATCCCGGTGGATCGGTCAAGGATCGCATCGGTGTAGCCATCATCGATGCGGCCGAATCCAGGGGGCTCCTCGGGCCCGGCGGGACGATCGTCGAGGGGACCAGCGGCAATACAGGGCTGGCGCTGGCCATGGTGGCCGCAATCCGCGGGTACCGCTGCATCTTCACCATGCCCGACAAGATGAGTCGGGAGAAGGTGAAGCTGCTGCGCGCCTTCGGGGCCGAGGTGGTCATCACGCCCACCGCCGTCGCACCGGACCACCCCGACCACTACGTGAACCGTGCCGAGACCATTGCCGCCGAGACGCCGGGGGCGTTCCTCGCGAATCAGTTCTACAATCGGGACAATCCCGACGCCCACTACATGACCACCGGGCCGGAGATCTGGGAGCAGACCGGGGGTGCGGTCACGCATTTCGTTGCGGGGGCCGGGACGGGGGGCACCATCTCTGGCACGGGCAAGTACCTGAAGGAACGGAATCCGGCCGTGCGGGTTATCGGCGTGGACCCCGATGGGTCGGTCATCTCGGGCTTCCACAGGACCGGAAAGGTGGGGGAGGGTCGGCCCTACCAGGTCGAGGGACTGGGGAATGACAGGATCCCCGGAACGCTGGATCTGGAGTATGTCGACGAATACCGAACGGTCGAAGACGGCGATGCCTTCCGCATGGCCCGCCGCCTGGTAGCGGAGGAAGGGCTGTTCGTGGGGGGATCCACCGGGCTCATCGTGCACGCCGCGTTGGAAGTGGCCCGCGGGATCGACGACCCCGAGGCGTGCGTGGTCGCGATTCTGTGCGATTGGGGCGAACGATACCTGACCAAGCAGTACGACGACGAGTGGATGCTCAACAACGGCTTCCTGCAGGGTGACAGATCGACCGTGGCCGACATGGCGGCCGCCAAGTTCGAACGCCTCCCGCGACTTCTGGCCGCGACGCCCAGCATGCCGATCCGGGTCGCGATCTCGACACTGTCCTCCCACAACATCTCGCAGCTGCCCGTGCTGGTCGACGGCGAATGTGTCGGCAGCGTGTCGGAGCGCCGGCTGATGACCGCCGTCCTGGCCGACCGGTCGCTGCTCGAAACCGATGTCGAAGCGGTCATGGGAGAGCCGTATCCCGTGCTGGACGAAGGCGCCGACGCCGACTCCGCGGTGCGGCTGCTGACTGGTGGAGCGCAGGCCGTCCTAATCCGCTCAGGCGGAGCCCTCCAGGGAATACTCACCCGGCACGACCTGGTGCGGTCGCTGGCGGCCTCGCCGTGAGTTCGCTGCCGTCTCTGCGGGTCGCCGTGCTTCTCGGCGGCAGCTCCGAAGAGCGCGAGGTGTCGCTGGCCAGCGGGTGCGAGGTGGCTGCGGCTCTCCGTTCGGCGGGTCACGAGGTCACCAGCATCGATTCGGCGCGCGGGCCTCTGTCTCGCGAGATGGAGCACACCATTCTGGCATCCGGAATCGGACGTGCCGCGCTTCCGGTCCCCACCCCGCAGAACCCGCACGCCCTCCCGGACGCCGAGGTGATCGCGAGTGAGCGATCGCTCCGCGAGGCCGACGTGGTCTTTCTGGCCCTGCACGGAGGCGCCGGGGAAGACGGCACCGTCCAGACGCTCCTGGAGACGGCGGGAATCTCCTACGCGGGAAGCGGGCCGGTCGGGTGCGCGCTCGCGATGGACAAGGATATCACCAAGAGGCTTCTGCGAGACGCCTGTATTCCCACCCCGGACTGGATCGCGGGGAAGACCCCGGGCTCAACCGTTGCGGACCGGCTCGGTCTGCCCGTGATCGTCAAACCGGTGTCGGGCGGCTCCTCGGTCCGCCTTGTCCTCGCGACGTCCATTCAGGAGGTGGACGGGGCCACCGAGGTCGCGCGGGGCGGGGGCGACTCCGTCATGTACGAAGCGTACGTGTCGGGACGCGAATTCACCGTCGGGATTCTGGACGGCGAACCCCTGCCGGTGGTCGAGATCGAGCCGGTTCGCGAACTCTTCGACTTCGACTGCAAGTACGAGAAGGGCATGGCGATCGAGACCGCGCCCGCCCGGATCTCGCCGGAACTCACGCGCGCGCTTCAATCGGCGGCGCTGCGCGTGCACAAAGCGCTGCGGCTCGAGCACTATTCACGAGTCGATTTCATGATGGACGATGCCGGTCGGGCCTGGTGCCTCGAGGCCAACGCGCTTCCGGGGCTGACGGGAAACAGCCTGCTGCCCAAGTCGGCCCGGGCGGCGGGTCTTGAATTCCCGGAGCTGTGCGAGCGTATATGTAGAATGGGACAGAAGGCCGGAGCGCGGCGTCCGGCGTGGACAGGAGCAGGGTCGTGAGATTCAGAAGCGCGCCTCCGACGGCGTTCGGCGGCGCATCCGGCGGGATGCGCATCACACCGTGGGTCAAGAGATTGCTGATCGCCAACGCGGTCGTCTTCCTCGTGACGGTCGCGGTCGGATACGGTCCCATGATGGACCTGTTCGCGTTCTCGCCCCCTCGGCTCCTCACCCGGCCGTGGGGCATGCTGACCTACATGTTCGTGCACGCGGGGCTCTGGCACCTGCTCATGAACCTGTTGTTCATCTTCTTTTTCGGACCGCCGCTGGAATCGAGGTGGGGTTCGGATCTCTTCATCAAGTTCTATCTGATCTGCGGACTGGGCGGCGTGCTGCTCAGCTTCGCCTTTTCCGGGACATCGATCGTGGGGGCCTCGGCGGCCTGCTACGGAATCCTGCTCGCGTTCGCGATGATCTGGCCCAATGCGACCGTCTACATCTGGGGGCTGGTGCCGGTAAAGGTGAAGTGGCTGGTGATCTTCATGGTTGCGCTGAGCTTTGTCAGCGCGATCGGCCCCTCCCGTGACGGAATAGCCCACCTCGCGCACCTTGGGGGCGCCATCGCCGGGTTCCTGCTGCTGCAGAGTGGACTGATGCCGGGATCCGGTCGCAGCAGCGCCGCACCGGCCGACTGGGGTCCCGGCTCCCGTCCGGCGGGCTCGCGCCAGGCGTCGAAGCGGCGACGGGGAGGGCATCGCAGGCGCCCCGCGTTCAAGCTCCAGGATCTGTGGAAACGCACGGATGCGCCTGGGGCCCCGCAGGGAAAGCGTCCTGATTCCGGATCGCCGAAGGTGATCGAGGTCTTCGAGAAGCACAGTGCCGAGAAACGGGCGGCCAGGGAGCGCACCGAGCTCGACCGGGTGGATGCGGTGCTCGACAAGATTTCGTCGGAAGGGATCAATTCACTCACCGCGGAGGAGCGCGACCTGCTCGACCGTGTTTCCAGGCAGACGCGCGCCAACTGACCCCGGCGCGGGAGGCCGCGCCGCGCTCACCGAATCGCGAGTCCCCGTCTCAGCCTTGACCCGTCCGTGACGGGGTTTCTACAATGCGTGGCCTTAGTGAATCGGCTCACGAGATCGAACAGGGGGTGGAATGGCCGCGGCCAAGTCCTTCAGAACTGAAAACATCCGCAACGTGGTGGTCCTCGGGCATGGAGGATCGGGCAAGACGACCTTGATCGACGCGGTGTGTTTCGCGTCGGGCACATCCAGAAGGAAGGGCAGCGTGGGCGAGGGTTCGGCGCTCACCATGACCACGCCGGAGGAAAAGAGCCACGGGATGTCCCTCGAGATCACCGTCGCCCACGCGATCCATGACGGAACCAAGATCAATTTCCTCGATACGCCGGGCTACATGGACTTCATGGGAGAAGCCACCGCTGCCGTGCGGGTCGCCGACGCGGCACTCGTAACCGTAGGCGCGTCGGCGGGCGTCGAGGTCGGCACCGAAATGGTCTGGGAGCTGTGCGAGAAGCGCGGAATCCCGCGCATGGTCCTGATCTCGATGATGGACAAGGCGCACGCGAACTTCGATTCGGCATTCCAGGACGTGAAGGAAAAACTGGCTCCGGGCGCGGTGCCGCTGCAGATCCCGATCGGTGCCGAGGCGGGCTTCCGGGGCATCGTGGATCTGCTCTCCGGCAAGGCCCGCATCTACAAGGCGGGCACGATCACCGGCGAGTACGAGGAAGCTCCCGTCCCGGACGAGGTCGCGGACGATGTGGAGACCTGGTCCACCGAGCTGATGGAAACGCTCGCGACCACGGACGAGGACCTGCTGGACCGCTATCTGGAGGGAGAGGAGATTGCACTGGAGGAACTGACCGCCGCACTGGCCATGTCCATGGCCGAAGGGGAGGTTGTTCCCGTCCTTTGTGCGGCCGCCGAGCAGTCGTTTGGAGTCCGCGCCCTCATGCAGAAGATCGTGGAAATCGTGCCTCACCCCGGAAAGGCCGAGGGTGTGGAGGCCACGGGTGCGGACGGTGAAGCCGTGAGTCTGCGCGCCGCTCCCGATGAAACTGCCACCGCGCTGGTATTCAAGACCAGCGCCGAGCCGCATGTGGGCGAGCTGTCCCTCTTCCGGGTCTTCTCCGGCATGGTGGCGAACGGCACCGAACTCCGGAACACGACGCAGGGCGCAACCGAACGCATCAATCATCTGGCGATTCCCCAGTCCAAGGAGCGGGTCGATGTGGAAGCGCTGCATGCCGGGGACATCGGCGTCGTGGCCAAGCTCAAATCCACCCGGACCAACGATACGCTCGCGGCGCCGGGCAACGGAATCACGATCGAGGGCGTGGCTTTCCCTCGACCCGACATCGCCATCGCGGTTCGCGGTGCGGCAAGGTCCGACGAGGACAAGCTCGGCGAGGCTCTGAACCGGCTGCACGACGAAGACCCCACCTTTGTCGCCGAGTTCAATCCCGAGTTGCGGCAGACCATCGCGCGCGGGATGGGCGAACTCCATTTCATGGTGCAGTTCGAGCGGATGAAGAGGAAGTACGGCGTTTCGGTCGAAACCGAGACCCCCAGGATCGCCTACCGGGAGACCATTACGGTGCCCGCCGAAGGACAGGGCCGCTTCAAGAAGCAGACCGGCGGCCGGGGCCAGTTCGGCGACTGCTGGATCAAACTCCGCCCAAGGGAGCGCGGCGAGGGCTACGAGTTCATCAGCAAGATCAAGGGCGGGGTCATTCCCACCAAATACGTACCGTCGGTGGATCGGGGGATTCAGGAGGCGGCCACCAGGGGTGTGGTTGCCGGATACCCGATGGTGGACTTCGAGGCCGAGTGCTACGACGGCTCGTATCATTCGGTCGATTCATCGGACATCGCCTTCAAGGTTGCGGGGTCGTACGCCTTCAGGAACGTGGCCGAGAAGGCCAAGCCGGCGCTTCTGGAACCGATCGTCGAGGTCAAGGTGACCGCTCCGGACGAGTACGTCGGCGACATCATGGGCGATCTGAACGGCAGATCGGCCAGGGTGCTGGGCATGGACCCGCTGGGTGGCAATACCGTGATCCGCGCGCAGGTGGCGGAGGCCGAACTCTACAAGTACGCGTCGGCCCTGCGCTCGATCACCCAGGGCAGGGGACACCATCGGCGCAAGTTGCTGGGATACGACATCGTCCCGCCGATGCGGGTCGCCAAGATCGTGGCGGAGGCCGAAGAGCGGGACTGACCGCGCCCTACCGGGTGTAGATCAGCAACACTCCGTTGGCGCCCCGGTCGCCGTAGAGCAGGCCGGCCTCGAGAGGGGTGATGAACTGGATTCGGCTCACGTCCTGTGGATTCATGTCCAGCAGGAAGAAGGACGGGTCGGGCACGGGTCCGTCGTTGATCCTGACTTCGACCATGTTGCAGGTATTGGCGCCGCCACCGCGGTTGCGCGTCATCTCGATGCAGACGCCCACCTGCGGGTCACCGAAGGCGTTGGCCATCTGTGTCTCGTAGATCGACACACCGGGAGTCCGCGCCGCCCGCGCGATCGCCGCGAAGTCCATCACTCTGGGAATGATCGAGTCGACCTGGGCTTCGGTCAGCCCCGAGAAGCGGGTTCCCGTCGTTGTGAAGACCCGTTCCTGCCTGCGGCCGGTGACCACCAGCGGATCGAGGGCGATGGCCTCGGTGGCCAGGAGAATCTCCAGCCCCAGGGCTTCATTGCTGAACACGGTCAACGAATCGACCCGCGGGGCATACCCCAGCACCTCCGTCTCGATGATCTGCTTCCCCGGCGGGATCATGGTGAAGCCGAACCTGCCCTCCGCATCGGTGAATTCGGAGTGGTTTGAACCGATCAGCTGTACGTGGGCTCCCGGGATCGGTGTCTCGGTCGCCCAATCCAGGACCGAGCCCGTAATCGTGACCGGGTCCGAAATGTGAATCGCCACGTCCAGGATCTGGGGACCGGACCGGGTGAGCTGGTACGGCATCGCCTCGCTGCTTCCGAAGACCACCGCGACCGTCAGTTCCTCCGCAGAATCCAGATTGCAGAGTCGGAACTCGCCCGAGTTCTCCGTCCGCACCTCCTGGACCACACGCGGCCGCTGGAACACCCCGACGGGGTCGCCCAGGGCGGTAACCCTGGCTCTGGGCAGAGGGACACCGGTCAACGCGTCGGTCACGATGCCCCCGATCGAGGTGTCCCCCTCTCCTTCTTCCGCGGAGCACCAGGCGGACAGGATCGTGGGCCGGGAGGGAATGGCCAGGAACACTTCGGCGACCGCCTGGTCCGCTATCAGGACCTGCAAGGGTGTCGCGCTCACCCCGAGGGTGCCCAGCCGGCGATGGAAGAAGACCACCGTTTGCTCGCCCTCGGGCACGCCGTCAATCCGGAATTCGCCGTTCTCGTCCGACTCCGCAAAGGCGTTCGTCCCGACCACTGCAACGTTGGCGTTTGCCAGGGGGGTGCTTGTAGTGCTGTCATACACGAGCCCGACGATGGTGCCGGATCTCTCCTCGGCGTCCTGAGCCGTCAGCACTGCAGGGAGAAGCAGGCCGGCGACGACCAGTGCGCACGTCGCTGTCCGCACGGTGGCGGCACCGAGCCGTGATGTCATCGGGTTCTGGTATCGTGGCGTGGTAGACATGTCATGCGGGCCGCTGATGATCTCTTTGTGACGGAGGGCTCACTTCGATTGTAACCCCTGGAGATATAATACTTGTACTCGATGAACCGGACTATATTTCAGGTTGGCCGTGTCGAGCGGGCGCCTGGCACCGCCGGACGGATTCACGATCGACCCGGACCCCATGGAGGCGCGCTGTGGCGGGACACAGCAAATGGTCGCAGATCAAGCGCAAGAAGGCCGTCAACGATCAGAAGCGCGGCCAGATGTTCACCAAGCTTATCCGCGAAATCACCGTTGCGGCGCGGTCGGGCGGGGGTGACCCCAACTTCAATCCCAGGCTGCGGCTGGGCGTCGACGCGGCCAAGGCCGGCAACATGCCGCAGGAGAACATCGACCGCGCGATCAAGCGGGGTACCGGGGAGCTGGAGGGAGTCACCTACGAGGAGATAGTGTATGAGGGGTACGGACCGGGCGGCGTCGCGCTCTACATCGAGACCCTGACCGACAACCAGAAGCGCACTGTGGCCGAGGTGAGGCACCTGCTGGACAAGAACGGTGGCAACCTGGGGACGGCCGGCTCGGTGGCGTGGCAGTTCGACCGCCAGGGCGTCATCTACGTGGCGGGAGCGGACGCCGACGAGGACACCGTCTTGGAGGCCGCGGTCGAGGGCGGGGCCGACGACGTGCGCAGCGAAGGAGGCGAGTACGTGGTGTCGACCGATGCGGCATCGCTGCACGAGGTGCAGGGCGCGCTGGTCGAGGCCGGACTCACGGTCGCCTCGGCGCAGCTCACGATGGTCGCGAAGAGCGAAGTCGGGGTCGGGGGGAGGGAAGGGGCGCGTCTGCTGAGGCTGCTCGACGCCCTCGACGATCACGACGACGTGCAGCAGGTGCACTCCAACGCCGATCTGGACGAGTCGGTGCTCGCGCGGGCGCTGTGAGCCAGGGCGGCGATGATCCCGGCTGCGTGCTGCTGGGAATCGACCCCGGCACCGCGGTCACCGGCTTCGGCGTGATCTCGGTGGACGTCCGGCGGAAGGCCCGGTTGATCCAGTGCGGAGTGATCCGGACGTCGTCCAGGACGCCGCTTCCGGGACGCCTCCTGGAGATCCACGAAGGAGTGGCGGCGTTGCTCGCCGAGTTCGAACCGGCGGCAGTGTCGATCGAGAGCGTCTTCTACGGGAAGAACGTGCGTAGCGCCCTCACGCTGGGACATGCCCGCGGCGCGATCATCGTGGCTGCGGCTCAGCGGGGGGTGGAGGTGGTGGAGTACGCGCCGCGCGAGATCAAGAAGGCCGTGGTGGGCACGGGCAGCGCCGACAAGGACCAGGTCGCGTACATGGTGCGTCGTCATCTCCGTCTGCAGACCGAGCCGAAGCCCAGCGACGCTGCCGACGGCATCGCGGCGGCCCTGTGCCACGCCTTTACGGGATCGCTGCCGCTCCGCGAGGCCGCGGCCGGCACCCTGGCGGCGCTGTGATCAGCCGGATCAGGGGCGAGCTCCTCAGCAGCGACATCGACCGGGTCGAAATCCTCACCGAGGGTGGGGTCGTGTACGAGCTGCACGTCCCGCTCAGCGTCTTCCAGCGCCTCCCCCCGGCCGGCTCGAATCTGGAGCTCCGGACCGAATACGTGGTGCGCGACGACGTTCCCAGCCTGTACGGTTTCCTCAGCGAAGCGGAACGCTCGTTCTTTCGGCTTCTCATGACCGTTCAGATGGTGGGTCCGCGACTCGCAATGTCGATGTTGAGCACCTACGATGCCCGCCGACTTGCACGGGCGCTGGCCGAAAAGGACATCCCGGTGCTCGTGCAGATTGCGGGCCTCGGGAAGAAGACGGCGTCGCGGCTCATTCTGGAACTGGCCGACAAGGTCCGCGACCTGGCGATCATGCCCGAAGGGGAGGGGCCGGACAATCGACTGGCGACGGACTCGGTGGCGGCCCTGGTCAGTCTCGGATACGGATTCACCGAGGCGGACGCTGCCGTGCGGCAGGCGTTGAAGGGCGCGACTTTCGGAAGCAGCGAGGAACTGATACGGCATGTGCTGTCACAGCGCGGCCGCGACCGATAGTCCGATGACGAAACGAACCGAGATCACCACGCCCGAGATACTGCCGCAAGAGGCGCGTTCGGAGTTTTCACTGCGTCCCCGGCGCCTCGATCACTTCGTCGGCCAGGAGAAGGTGAAGCAGGGGCTTCAGATCTCGATTGAAGCCGCGATCGAGCGCGGCGAGCCCCTCGATCACATCCTGTTCCACGGTCCGCCCGGCCTCGGCAAGACCACGCTGGCCATGCTGCTCTCGCGCGAGATGTCGGTCAACATCACTACGACCTCGGGTCCGGTCCTGGAGAAGGCCGCGGATCTCGTCGGTGCGCTCACCAATCTCCAACGGGGCGACATCCTCTTCATCGACGAAATCCACAGGCTGCGCCCTGTCATCGAAGAGTTCCTGTACCCCGCCATGGAGGACTTCAGGGTCGAGGTGCGGCTCTCCGACGGGCCGCGGGCGCAGACCATGACCATGGCGGTCGAGCCCTTCACCCTGGTCGGAGCGACCACACGGTTCGGCCTCCTCACAGCCCCCATGCGCGCGCGTTTCGGAATCACCGAGCGGCTCGACTTCTACCCGGCGCGCGATCTTGCCGCGATCATCGAACGGAGCGCGGATCTGATGGGCATAGCGGCCACCACCGACGGCGCGCGCGAGCTTGCCGAGAGGGCACGCGGCACTCCCAGGGTGGCCAACCGGCTCCTCAGGCGAGTGCGCGACTTCGCACAGGTGCGGGCGGACGGCATTCTCGACGTTCCGGTCGTCCGCAGGGCCCTCGAAATGCTGGATGTCGACGAATACGGACTCGATTCGATGGACACGCGGATCCTGAGCACCATCGTCCAGAAGTTCGATGGCGGCCCGGTGGGACTGAATTCGTTGGCCGTTGCCCTTGGCGAGGATGCCGGCACCATCGAAGAGGTCTACGAACCCTTCCTCATCCAGGAGGGATTCCTGATGCGGGGACCCCGGGGTCGGCTCGCCACGCCAAAGGCGTATCGGATCCTGGGGCTTCCCGAGCCGGACCGGGAAGCCGGAGGGCCCGGAGGGGACCCGATTCCCCCTCATCCCAACCTGTTCAACTGACTTGAGCAACACCTGGAGCCTTCGTCCTGCCGCCGGTTCCGGCGGGGGCTCCGGCGGGAACGTGCCGCCCACGGAGTTCGAGTACGAGCTGCCCCCAAGGCGCATTGCGCGATATCCGTCGCAGCGCCGGGCCGACTCGCGACTCCTGGTGCTGCGCCGTGCGACCGGGCGCATCGTGCATCGCCGCTTCCGCGACCTGCCCTCGCTCGTGGAGGCAGGCGACCTCCTGGTGGTCAACGACACCCGGGTCTTCCCGGCGAGGTTGCTGGGCCGAAAGCCCACCGGCGCCGCCGGCGAAGTGCTGCTGCTGCGGCCGGCAGCGGGCGGCGATGAACGCGTGTGGGAGGCGCTTGTGCGTCCGGGCCGGAAGCTCAAGCCCGGCCGAGTATTGACGGTCGCGTCCGAGCTTTCCGTAAGAATCCTGGAAGCCTGTCCGGACGGACGCCGCATCGTGCGCCTCGAGGGCGACATCGAGGTGGCCGCTGCGCTGCGACGGTTCGGGCGCGTGCCGCTTCCGCCCTATCTGGATCGCGACGAAGAGCCGATGGACCGGGAGCGCTACCAGACGGTGTACGCGCGCCGCGAGGGGTCGGTGGCGGCGCCCACGGCGGGGCTGCACTTCACGCGGGCGCTGCTGGACGAGATCGCGGCGCGGGGCGTGAGCCATGCGGCGGTCACCCTCCATGTGGGGACCGCGACCTTCCGCCCCGTCGAGGTGGAGGATCCGTCGCGCCACGTCATGGACGCCGAACACTAC
>LXNI01000433.1_pt1 | contig 48557 bp, 47 predicted proteins | sample 809091 | NCBI WGS metagenome assembly LXNI01 (sample SAMN04870527, study PRJNA318959) | sponge metagenome | biome: 01000161; feature: marine sponge reef; material: water | host: Sarcotragus foetidus | place: Greece: Milos, Mediterranean Sea | collected 2013-05-29 | depth 5-7 m
ACGAACAAACTCTGGGTTACAATCTGTCATGGGTAAGGTCTCCTTCGATATCGGCTTAACTACCTGAATTATATCGAATTATGGGGGGCCTTGCCCGTCTTATTCATGCAATATTCGGGTTAGACTCTGTATGCGTGACTAATGGATAATTCTCATGTTTTTTCTGATAGGTGAACGGGTAAGGCGCAAGACAGAAGACATTGGCGCCAGGCAATGTGCGACATGTTTGAAATCAGAGACATTTATGCACGTGGTGGAAACAAACTGGTTCAGCCTGTTCGCCATCCCGCTGTTACCACTTGAAGTCGTTGCTGATTACGTTGTTTGTCGAAATTGTGAATCCGCATATCCGTATGAAACGTCAACACAACCTTCTCAGGTTGACAGCGTCAAGCTGGTAACCACCTATATCCTGACCGGTTATGGTATGCAGAATCAGACCCGCGTCATGCAGGAAATCGTGCACAAAATCTGTGGTTTTGAATTTCCAGCCGGGGAAATCAACCGGTTTTCCGGACATCTGGCAGGAGGAGATATATTCGAATTGCTGGCAAATGCTGCAAGTACCATGAATGATCGAGCCCGGTTGCAGGTAATCGAAGCGGCATTTCTGAGTACCCATGTGTGCTGTGAAATTCAATACGAGGATCGCTTGCGTATCAATCTCATCGGTAATGCACTGGGTGTTTCTCTTCAATTTGTTGAATATGCGATTGCAGAGGTACGCAGACATCGCTTCTACGATGTGCAACGGCTGGTGCAGTCACCCTGATCAGTTAACCGAATTCCCCGATAACCCCGGAAATGGATTCTTTTGCATCACCAAACAGCATCCGTGTGTTCTCGCCAAAGAATAATGGATTATCGACACCGGAAAAGCCGGAAGCCATCGAACGTTTCAGCACGAATACCGTCCTTGCATGGTCAACATTGATAATCGGCATGCCGTAGATAGGACTGTCCTGATCCTCTCTTGCACTTGGATTGACCACATCGTTGGCGCCAATCACGATAGCCACATCAACATTTTCTATTCTCGGGTTGATATCATCCATTTCGACCAGTTGTTCGTAGGGGACATCCGCTTCCGCGAGCAGTACGTTCATATGCCCCGGCATTCGGCCAGCGACGGGGTGAATGGCAAAGGATACCTCGGCGCCGTTTGCCTCAAGTATCTGACCGAGTTCCTTGACGACGTGTTGCGCCTGGGCCACGGCCATACCATATCCGGGTACAAAACAGACATTGCTGGCGGCTTCCAGAATGTAATAAGCGTCTTCAACAGACAGTGGTTTTACCTCACCTTCAATGGCCTTGCCTTGTTTGACAGCACCGAATCCACTGAACAGGACATTGACAAGCGATCTGTTCATGGCCTTGCACATGATATTGGTCAGTATGATTCCGGCTGCACCGACCAGCGATCCGGCGACGATAAGGATGTTGTTACCGATGGCAAACCCGGCAGCACAGGCGGCAATACCGGAGTAACTGTTCAGCAGCGAAATAACCACCGGCATATCCGCACCGCCAATGGGAATTACAGCCATGATTCCCAGTAAGAGCGCCAATGCCAGCACAATATACAACCATTGAGAGTCCGCGGCCGGTGCAAGAGTGAACATGACGCCAGATCCGATGAGCCCTGCAAGGACAAGACTGTTGACAATACGCTGTCCGGTAAAAACCAGCGCGGCGCTTCTGATGGTTTCGCTGAGCTTTCCATAGGCAATCAGACTGCCGGTAAAGGTTACACCGCCAATCAGGACAGCCAAAAGGACAGTAATGGCGGTAAACATACTGATATCGCCACCATACAGGGTTCCCCAACCCACCAGCAGGCTTGCGACACCACCGGAACCGTTAAAGAGTGCGACCATTTCCGGCATAGCCGTCATCATAACCAGCCTTGCGGCCAATGCCCCGATGATTGTGCCGGCGATGATACCTCCTGCGATGTATTCGTAGGATACGATGCCCTGGCTATTCAAACCCGCGACCACGGCAATCAACATGCCAATAGCCGAGAGTCTGTTTCCCCGGCGTGCGGTGGCAGGGTTCCCCAGCATTTTAAGGCCGAATATGAAAAATACGGCGGCGACGATGTAGGATAGATTTGCGATCAGTTCAATATTCATTTGACACTCTCACGCTTGCTTTTGAACATGGACAGCATCCGATCCGTCACCATATATCCGCCTACGACATTGATCGTTGCAAAAGTCACGGCAGCCGTGCCGAGTATTGTTGCCATTTCCGAGTTCATGGCGCCGGCAGAGAGGAATGCACCTGCCAGCGTAATACCGGATATTGCATTGGCGCCTGACATAAGGGGTGTGTGTAAAGTCGCCGGCACCTTTGATATCAACTCAAAGCCGAGAAATATCGAAAGAACCAGAATAAAGGTCAGAAAAACAACTTCCACAGAGAACTCCTAGTTTCTTATATTCCTGATGGTTTCATTAACGATGTCGCCATTGTGGGTGATCACGCATCCCCTGAGTATGTCGTCTTCCAGATCCATGTTGAAAGATTTACTCTCTTCATCCCAGTATTCCGTAATCAGATTGAACAGATTTGATGAATACATCTGGCTTGCATCCCGTGCGACCCCAGCCGGTAGATTAGAGATCCCGACGATGGATATCCCGTTTACCTCTACCGTCTCATCCGGACGGCTGCCTTCCACATTGCCGCCTGTCTCTACTGCCATATCGACTATGACCCCGCCGGCGGCCATCGAATTGACCATATCCGTGGTGACAATGCGCGGTGCGGGTCGACCAAATACCTGTGCTGTAGTGATAACAATATCAGACTGGCTGATGACTTCCTTCATACCCAGGCGCTGCATTTCCAGTTGTTCCGGTGTCAGTTCACGGGCGTAACCATCTTTGGTTTCTCCCGTTTCACCCAGATCAATCTCGACAAATCTGGCGCCCAGGGAATGCACCTGCTCAGCAACCACCGGACGGGTATCAAACGCGCTCACTCTTGCCCCCAGTCGTTTTGCTGTTGCAATAGCCTGTAATCCGGCAACACCAGCGCCGATGACGAATACTCTTGCCGGACTCAACGTTCCGGCGGGTGTCATCATCATGGGCAGAATCCGGTCAAGTTGCTGTGCTGCCTGTATGACCATGACGTATCCGGCAAGATTAGCCTGTGAGCTCAAGGCATCCATTTTCTGTGCCCGGGTTATGCGTGGAATCATTTCCATACTGATTGCAGTAATACCCTGATTTGCCAGTGTATCCACGAGTTCCAATTCGTTATAGGGATCGAGATAGCTCACGTGAATAGTACCTCGTTTGATCTTGAGGACTTCCTCCGTCTCCGGTTTACGAACCCTGAGAATGATGTCGCTCTCACCAAGTAATTCATCGCGGTCGGTTGTAATAGCGGCGCCTGACTCTGAATATGCCTCGTCCGTGAATCTGGCATCTTTACCCAGTCCGGATTCGACCTTCACATCCAAACCAAGACGGATCAGTTTTTTTACTGAATCGGGAATCAGCGCTACACGCCGTTCGTTGGCCCACTTTTCCGCGGGAACTGCAATTTGCATAAACAACCTCTTGAAATGCCCAGAACTTCTGCCTAATTGCAGGAGCGAATGGAAAGAGGGCAAAAAATAGCACGATCAGAGATCCATTTCTAATTGGATTTTGCCCGGGTATTCAACACCGCGGTGATTACTTCCTGTCAAGCCGTTGATTCTTAAACCAACAATTCGCGAATGTCGCAACTATAGACTTTCAGGACAGGAACTGATTATTGGTGGCTTATCGACATAAACGTTGCCTGTTCCGTGTGGTAAAGTGCCTGTGCACAAAAATTGTTTTCAATAAGGTACATTGAAACGGGTACATTCAAACGGGTACAGATGATGAGCTGGCATAAAGAAGTCTACGAAATTGAACTGCGTCGTGAACTGTCCAGACAACAGGGCGGGGAAGAGTCCATCGACATCCAACATGCAAAAGGTCGACTGACCATCAGAGAACGCATTTCTTCCCTGGTTGAAAAAGACACCTTTGAGGAACATGGCGAAGGCGCCGGTTTTGCCGAGAAGGACAAGGATGGTTCCATCAGGTCTTTTACCCCCGCTAACTATGTGGTTGGTTTTGGCAACATTGCCGGTCGGCGCATTGTGGTGGGAGGTGAAGATTTCACCCTTAAGGGTGGGTCTCCCAATGGCGCCGGATTGCGAAAAAGCGTATATGCGGAAGAACTGGCTGTGCAGTTCAGGGTACCACTGGTGAGAATGCTGGAAGGTGGCGGTGGCAGTGTTGGCGGCAGTAGTGGGCCGGGGCCAAAAACAGTAGGCAGTCCTGTGTACAGTGAACCCCGTTTTGGAATTATTGCACAGGCAATGAACGTGGTACCTGTCGTTTCCGGCGCCATGGGGCCTGTTGCCGGCTTCCCCGCGGGACGAATGGTTGCTTCTCATTTTTCCGTGATGGTCAGGGAAACATCCCAGGTAATGGTGGCTGGTCCTGCATTGGTAGAGCGAGCCCTGGGATTATCCATGACCAAGGAGGAATTGGGAGGGTGGAAGATTCATACCCGCAGCGGCATCGTGGATAACGTTGCAGATTCAGAAGAAGAGGCTTTTGGACAGATGCGGCGGTTCCTGAGTTATATGCCGCAGAACATCTGGCAATTACCGGAACGAACGCACTGCAAGGATGACCCGGAGCGCGCTGAGGATAAGCTCATTTCCATTATTCCACGTGATGGCCGGATACCTTTCGACATGCGTGAAGTGATCAGACTCATCATGGACCTGGATTCCTTCTTCGAGATTGCGCCGGATTATGGCCATGGTCAGATTATCGGTCTGGCGAGACTTGACGGAGCGGTGGTCGGGGTCATTGCCAATGACTGTAAACATTTCGCAGGGGCAATGACTGCAGATGGGTCCCAGAAAGCAAAGCGCATGATGGAACTCTGCGATATGTTTCACATACCTGTGGTGAATTTTCTTGATGAACCGGGTTTTATGATTGGCCCGGATGCAGAACGATCTGCGGCAATAAAATATGGTATGAGTGCAGTGGCCGCAGCAGTTCAATCCACGGTACCCTGGGCGACGATCGCCATCCACAAATCATTCGGCGTTGCATCAGCGGCACACTTTGCCCCAAATACCTATAAGCTTGCATGGCCTTCCTACGAGATGGGTGCACTTCCGGTAGAAGGTGGTGTTGCAGTTGCATATCACCGGGAGATTGCCAATGCTGCGGATCCGGAAGTGAAGCGCCGGGAACTGGAAGAACGGCTTATGGAGAACCGGTCACCGTTTCCGATGATGGAAAGTTTTGCCGTACACGAACTGATAGACCCTCGTCAGACGCGTTCCAGGCTTTGTCGTTGGATTGAGTGGGTACAACCGCTACTGGAAGAACTGAAAGGGCCTGTGAAATGGGGTATGCGTCCCTGATATGAAAAGACTGGATGTATTTCTGACCGGGTAAGGAAGAATCACATGCGTACTACCCTTGTTGATGACAACGGCAATCCTTTATACGTGAACAGACTCATTGACGAGGATTCCCCGTATTTACTTCAACATGCCCATAATCCGGTGGACTGGTATCCCTGGGGAGCCGAAGCCTTTGCCAGAGCAAGGACAGAGAACAAACCGGTATTCCTGTCCATTGGCTATTCAACCTGTCACTGGTGTCACGTCATGGAGCACGAGAGCTTCGACAATGTGGAGATTGCAGACTTCCTGAATCAACACTTTGTGTCCATTAAACTGGATCGTGAACTCAGACCTGACCTGGACGAAATCTATATGACCGGGGTTCAGATCATGACCGGACACGGGGGTTGGCCCATGTCCAATTTTCTTACCGGGGATGGCAGACCTTTCTTTGCAGGCACCTATTATCCACCCGCAAATTTTCTCCAGTTGCTGCAGCAGCTGGTGGCGTTGTGGCAGTCACGCAAGGATGACGTATACAGTCAGGCAGCTGAAATCACCACGGCAATCGACCGCTATACTTCGGCGAAGAGTAATCAGGCAGAATCAGGCGATAGTCTGAAGGCAGCCTCTGTGGAATTGCTGGGTCGTGTAGATCAGATCCATGGGGGATTCGGGACTGCACCCAAGTTTCCAAACGAGTCCCAGTTGCTGCTGCTACTGGAAGACTGGCAGCGGAACAGGAACGACCAGGCGGAAAAAGTTTTGAAACTGACTCTGGACAGACTCGGCCGGGGTGGTATTTACGATCAGGTGGCCGGTGGTTTCCATCGATATTCTGTCGACAGGCAATGGCTCGTTCCACATTTTGAGAAAATGCTCTATAACCAGGCACAACTGCTGACGGTATATACCAGGGCATGGAGTTCTTTTGATGACCCGGCCTGCCGGCAGGTTGCCATAGAGACAGGGGAATATGTTCTCAGGGACATGTGCTCACCTGATGGTGGTTTTTATTCGGCAACGGATGCGGATTCCGAGGGAGAGGAAGGCCTGTTCTTTGTCTGGACCCTGCCTGAACTGTCACAGGTTCTGACCGATGCGGACTTGTCATTGGTACGCATACTCTATGGCGTTACAGAATCCGGTAACTTTGAAGGTCGTAATATCCTGAATTTACAGCAATCAATTGAGGATTATGCCCTGACCCGGGATACAGAACCGGAGTCTGTGTATGCACGACTTCGGAAAATCAAGACCAGACTCTACGAAGTTCGGGAACAGCGAATTCATCCGCTCCGGGATGAAAAAATCATTACCGGCTGGAATGGCATGATGATTTCTGCACTGGCTCTGGCAGGTTTCCGACTGGGCAGATCCGACTTTCTGGAAGCCGCCGTCAAAGCGGCAGATGCCATCTGGGAAAGACACTGGCATCCGGATCAGGGACTGTGGCGCATTTCTCTGAATGGTCATGTTTCCATTCCCGGTAATCTGGAAGATCATGCCTGTTTCAGCGAAGCAATGCTGGAAATCTACCGTTATACCCAAGACAGGGTCTGGCTGGACCGTGGTGAGACCCTGCTCGCCAGGATGAATGAACTGTTCTGGGATGATGAACAGGGTGGTTACTATATGGGGCTCTCCTCAGACGAAGGCCCATTGATTACAAGACCCAGAAGTCCTATGGACGGCGCGTTGCCTTCCGGTAATGCCGTAGCGGTCAATGCACTGGCCCAATACTGGCATATGACCGGTGACATGGCCACAGCGCAGAGAATATCCGATGTGGCGAATGGATTCAGCGGGTTGCTTGCGAAGTCGCCATCAGCTTTTCCTTCCATGATAATCGGCCTTGAAAGTTTTAGCCGCAACCAGAACGATTATGTGCAATATGCTGCCCAGGGCAAGGTCCGAGTCGAGATGGGATGCAAGGGAAATCATGTAGATCTTTATCTTGATATCGCAGATGGATGGCACATCAATGGACACACTACCGATACGACTCTGACTGCAACAGAAGTCACGGGATCCGGCATTATTGATTGTTTTTATCCGCAGGGTGTTGAACGTGAACTGGGGTTCACCGGATCAGACAATGAAATAGTCAAAGGTACACTTTATGATGGAACTGTCGCTATCAACCTTGAACTTGCAACGGCGGGTTCTATCTCACTGACCCTGCAGGCATGCGATCATAGCCGCTGCCTGGCCCCGGAAACTCTTGTGTTCCATAGATAGTCGCCCGTATTGTATTGATCTGATTGTTGTCTGATACCGGGACCCTGGTCTATGCATCAACCCGTGCAGACGCCGTTCCTCTAACCACCTCAACGCCTTCTTCATCTGTTGTGGAAACATCCAGATCGACGATGTGGGTGTCGTTGTCCTCCCGAAGTCCTGTCACCGTGGCGGTTGCTGTCAGAGTTGCACCCGGGAATACCTGGGAAGTAAACCGCACGCCGAATGACATCAGGCGACCATCACCAACATAGTTGGTCAACATCTTGCCGGTCATCGCCATTGAAAGCATGCCGTGGGCAAAAACAGATGGATACCCGGCAATTTCCCTGGTGTAGATCTCGTCGGTATGAACCGGATTATAGTCTCCGGAAGCGCCTGCATATTGCACAATCTGAGTTCGTGAAAGATTTCGACAAACTTCCTCACTGTAGGTATCACCCACTGTTATATCACTTGCTTTCAAAGTCATACTGGACTCCTTGAACTTGAATCGGGGTTAACCTGAGGTTGCCGGACGCTCGGTCCGGACACCTACACTGGTTGCAGTAACGATCAGTTCACCTGACTGATCGCGATACTCGGTGACGGATTCGCTGAACATGAGTTTGCCGCCACGACGACCCTGTTTTTCCCATGACTTGCCGGGTTTTGTTGTTGCCGAAAGTACATCACCGACTGTTAACGGTTTGTGGTACACGTAATGTTGCTCCGCATGGAGTCCACCGCCGCCACCGCCACCCCCACCTCCATTATCAGGTTTTGGGGTGATACCGGTTGGTCCCTTCGCCGAACCAAACCACTCCTGGCCGATCTTGGGTCGCAGGAAGTAGTCCGGATCGTATTGTGCACTGGCCTGTACAAAGGTTGGTGGAGCAGGAATACCACCTGTTTCTGTCCCTTTTGCATATTCCTCGTCGTAATAAATCTTATTGGCATCACCAATTGACCGTGCGAACATCAAGACATGTCCGGATTCAATCGGGAATTTTTCCACTGCCATCGGATTACCTCCATCTGAGTGATTTCTGCAGAGTAAAATACTTAAATTGGTGTTGTTGCGTCAAGTCGCCTTCATACCGCTTTACATGAGTGTCCATAGCTCACCCACAGAAAAATTGCAGCCAGGATATCAACAAAAACAGAACAAAGGGTTGTTCACATAAAAAAGCGGGAGTATTATTTTATTCCTGTCATGGTCACTGATCAGAGCATGACAGACGGGCTAGAAAAAATAATTTCTGTCGAGAACGCTCTTATGTCCAGACCTGTTCGTATCGAATTTCCTGGCGCGATATATCACATCAGCAGTAAGAACAGTAAAGGTCAACTCTCTTTTCGAGACCGGAACGACAGGGCAGTGTTCATCAACATACTGGACAATGTCGTGAGCAGGTTCGGCTGGATGTTGCACAGCTATGTGCTGATGAATGAACACTATCATCTTGTCGTAGAGATTCCGGAAAAGAATCTGTCGCGAGGCATGCGCCAGTTAAATGGTGTCTATACTCAGCACTTTAACCGGCGACACCACCTGGAAGGCCCCATTTTTCAGGGACGATTCAAGAGCATATTATTTGAAAAGGACCACTATCTTCTTCCAGTCTGCCGTCATGTCGTTCTGAATCCTTTAAGGCTTGGAGCATCACCGGATTTGTCAGAATATGTCTGGAGCAGCTATCGGGCTACCGCAGGTCTGACCAGGAAACCTGATTATTTACATACCAATGATGTTCTGGCCGGTTTTGACAAACACCAGCAAGGGCTTGAATACCAGCGATATGTAGAACAGGGTATTGATTCGAAATCCCCGTTCCTGAGCCGGAGTAACCAGGTGTTATTGGGATCACCGGAGTTTCTGAAAGAGATGCAGCCGGTGCTGCATGGCGAGAAGATGGCAAGACGGGGTCCAAAACAGGCTCGCAGAAGAAGAAGTCTGACGGTTTTGTTCAGAAATGTAGAAGCAAAATCGCGCCAGGAGCGAAATGAACTGATACGTAAGGCACATCTTGATTATGCCTATACACTGGTGGAGATTGGTAATCATATTGGTCTGCATTACACGACTGTCAGCAAAGTGGTCAATGGTTTTCAGCGTTCCGTATAATACGGAAACAATATAGTGGCATATGCTATGGTACTTTTCTTTGGCAGATTGACTATGTATGCTGGCAGTGTTTGACCCGATGATTCATTTCAGGAGTAAACCAAGTGCGTAGAGTGGTTGGAGATAAACCTCGAGAAGAGAGTGAGATCGATCTGACACCCATGCTGGATGTCGTGTTCATCATGCTGATTTTCTTCATTGTCACCGCAACCTTTGTGAAGGAAATCGGTATTGATATCAACAGCCCGGACAAGAACCAGAATATCAAGGACGCTGACAGGAAGAGCATAGTCGTGCGGATCACCAATCGAGACCGGATAATGATTCGTGGTCGTGACATTGACTTCCGTGCAGTACGTGCGAATATCGAACGCCTGCATGCGGAAACTCCCGAGGCGCCGGTCGTTGTTCAACCACATCCGGACAGTACCACAGAGGTCATGGTTCACGTAATGGACGCTGCACGCGAGGCTGGTGTCTATGTGTCAATTGCGGCGATCTGATAGATTGGGGTCACTCTGACCCCATAAATTATGAAAAAATTAATTCCACTGTTTGCAGTGGTATGTATGTTGAGTCTCATTGGCTGTACCAGTCTGGTTTCCAGCCTTACCTCGCAGATGGCCAATGACCTTGCAGAAACCATTTTAAACAGTAATGACATTGATACTGTCCGGGAGGGCATACCTGCCTATCTGTTGCTGATAGACAGTTTTTTGCAACAAAGTCCGGATGATGTCGATTTGCTGATAGCTGCCGCAACCCTGAACGGTTCATTCAGTATTTTTGCCAATCCGGAACGTGCCGGATTGCTCAATCAGAAGGCACTTGACTACGCCAGTCAAGCAGCCTGTCTCACCAACAAAGCAATGTGTGATCATGCTTCTGTCGCTTTCGTTGAATTTGAACAGAGAATCAGTGAACTGAAGCAAAAAGATATTGAAGCAGCCTATGCTTTGGGTGTGGCCTGGGCAGGTTGGATACAGACACACAGCGATGACTGGAATGCGATTGGTCAACTTGGGAGAGTAAAGTTGCTGATGGAAAAGGTTATCGAACTGGACGAAACCTGGGACAATGGTGGTGCACATCTATATTTAGGCGGATTGGAAACTCTGTTGCCTGCTGCCATGGGTGGGAAACCTGAAAAAGGGAGGACTCATTTCGAGCGATCCCTGAGCATATCGGATGGGAAATATCTGATGACCCGGGTAGTCTATGCAGAACAATATGCCCGTCTTGTATTTGACCGGGAATTACATGATCGTTTATTGCAGGAAGTCATTGATGCAGACCCGGATGTGCCGGGAATGACGTTGACCAACCTCATGGCGCAAGAGAGAGCAAGAGAGTTACTGGCTGATTCCAACGATTATTTTTAGGTGGCAGGATGAAAACAACCAACGGCATACTGATTCTGGCGATGTTGCTGATTTCGGGTTCCATCCAGGCAAAGGAATACAAATTAGCGACCATCTCCCCTGACGGCCTTGCCTGGATGAAAGAATTCCGGGACGGCGTCAGACAAATCGACGAGGTCACCGACGGTAGGGTCAAGTTCAGAATTTACCCGGGCAGTGTCATGGGTGATGACATAACGGTCCTGCGCAAGATGCGCAGTGGTCAATTACACGGCGGTGTGATAGTGGCCGGATCGTTGACAAGATTTTATCCTGATTTGCAGGTATACAATCTACCGTTGATCTTTAAATCCCATGAGGAGGTGGCCTACATCCGAAGTCGAATGGATCAGATCATCATCGACGGGTTGCATGAAAACGGTTTGGAGAGTTTTTATCTAACGGAAACAGGTTTCGCCTATCTGCTTTCAAAGGATCCGGTAAAAAGTGTCGACGACGTTAAAAAACTGAAGGCCTGGATACCTGATGGTGATCCGATTGCAGCCGAGTTGATCAAGTCATTTGATGTAAGCCCGATTCCTTTGGGTATCCCCGATATTTTAGCGGGTCTGCAGACAGGTATTATCGATGCTGTAGTGGCTCCACCGGTTGCTGCCCTGGCATTGCAATGGCACAACCACGTGGAATACCTGCTGGATCTGCCGCTTCTCTACGTATACTCGATGCTGGTTATGGACCGGAAGTCATATGGGAAAATCAGTCCGGATGATCAGGCTGTAACCAGAGAGTTGCTGAACAGGGTTTTCAGAAGGGTAGATGAGGTCAATCGTCTTGATAATCAGAAAGCGTTCCAGGCGTTGGTGGCACATGGTCTGAAAGTGATTACCCCGGGGGAAAAGGAACTGCCTGAATGGGAAGCCGTCGCCGGGAAATCGATAGAAGACCTGGTGGCATCCGGTGAAATTTCTGCTGAAATCGTAAATACATTCAACAGGTATATCAGGGATTATCGCAAATCTCCTGAAGCAGTTGCCCAATAACGGAATCTGCAGACATGTTAACCAGAATTTTTCGTGTCCTGCATCTGATTGAAAACTCGCTGTTGATTGCCGCGCTTGTCACCATGCTTGCCATGGCGGTAATGCAGATAATAATGCGAAATTTTATGGATGCCGGTTTTCTGTGGGCGGAGTCCTTCCAGCGGATTCTGGTGCTCTGGGTTGCGATATTGGGGGCTCTGGTGGCAACCAGGGAACGTCATCACATCAACATAGATGCTCTGACCCGTTTCCTGTCAAGCAGGGGCCGCAGGATTGTTAATCTGGCCAATAATGTGATGGCAGGGATCATTTGTGCAATCGTTGCCTGGTATTCAGTTGAATTCATCAGTTACGAATATCAGGATGAGACAATCGCCTTTGCCAATGTTCCCACCTGGCTTTGTCAATCAATTCTGCCGATTGGATTTACCGGAATGAGCATCCGGTTCCTGGTAAGCGGGTTTCAGGGAATACCGGATTGACTGCTGTTCTGTTAATCCTTGCTGTCCTGTTGCTGGCTCTGCTGGGAGCACCCCTGTTTGTGGTTATCCTGGCAGCGGCGATGGCAGGATTTTATTACGCAGACATTCCGCTGACGGTCATCACTATTGAAATTTACCGTCTGGTCGATACACCGCTGTTACTGGCACTGCCGTTATTCACCTTCGCTGGCTATATTCTGGCAGAAAGCAACCTGTCTTCACGACTTGTCAGACTGACCAGGGTCTTCCTCGGCTGGATGCCGGGAGGACTTGCAGTCGTCGCCTTTATCACCTGTGCTTTCTTTACAGCGTTTACCGGCGCCTCAGGCGTTACCATTGTCGCAGTGGGTGCGTTGCTGTTTCCGGCATTGGTAGAAGCAGGGTACAAAGAGAAATTCTCGCTTGGCCTGGTGACATCATCGGGAAGTCTGGGGCTTCTCCTGGCCCCCTCTTTACCGCTGATACTCTATGGTGTAATCGTCCAGCAAATGGACTTACCCGTTCCATTTACCATCCAGGAACTCTTTATCGCCGGCATATTACCGGCTCTGCTGATGATTGTTCTGTTGACCCTGTACAGTATCTGGTCCGTTCGCGGTCAACCTTTGACAGGCAACAGATTCAGCACTCAGGAAGCGAAACAGGCTTTGATGGATATGAAGTGGGAACTGCCTTTGCCGATCATCGTCCTCGGCGGTATTTACAGTGGATTTTTTGCGGTGTCTGAAGCTGCCGCTGTGACAGCCCTGTATGTGCTGGTGGTCGAAGTCGGCATATTGCGGGAAGTCAAGGTGGGTAAACTGCTACAGACTACTGTGGATGCGATGGTGATGGTGGGCGGTATCCTGCTGATTCTCGGTGTTTCGCTGGCATTTACGAATTATCTGATTGACGCACAAATTCCACAGCAACTGTTCGAACTGATCAGGACCTTTATCGACAGTAAATTCATGTTCCTGATACTGCTGAATATTGTGCTGCTGGTGCTTGGCGCCATACTGGATATCTTCTCGGCACTGGTCATCATGATTCCGCTGATTGTACCAATAGCACTGGGTTTTGGTATTGATCCTGTCCACCTGGGAATCATTTTCCTGGCGAATATGCAGATTGGTTATTTTACCCCGCCAATCGGAATGAATCTGTTTATCGCAAGCTACCGTTTCAAACGTTCTGTGACAGAACTGTATCAGGCCACCATTCCCTTTATGGCGGTACTGCTGGTTGCATTGCTGGTGATTACCTATGTACCGGAAGTCAGTCTTTTATTCCTGGACAGGTAGTTCCAGGGTCAACCCACCCGCTTCCCGTCGGGTAGACTGGACCGATTCGATAGATATAATGTGCGGGACTAAACCCAGGAGGTAAACGTGAATTCCCTTGATGCTCAAAAAGTGCTTTGTGTGCTGTATGCCGATCCTTCGACAGGGATGCCATCGCACTATGCCCGTGACAGTATACCCACTCTTACCCAGTATCCGGACGGTCAGACCCTGCCTACTCCGGCTTCTATCGACTTCAATCCCGGTCACCTGTTGGGGTCGGTTTCAGGTGGGCTTGGCCTGGAACGTTTCCTGATCGACCGGGGGCATCAGTTTGTGGTGACAGCGGACAAGGATGGACCTGATTCTGTTTTCGAAAAAGAACTGGCTGATGCGGATGTAGTCATTTCCCAACCATTCTGGCCCGGATATCTCACCGCAGAGCGTATTGAGAAGTCGCCCAATCTCAAGTTGGCCATTACTGCCGGCATCGGGTCTGATCATGTTGATCTCCAGGCAGCCATGGACAGAAATATTACCGTCTGTGAAGTGACCTGGTGTAACAGCGTCAGCGTTGCTGAACACTCGGTTATGCAGATTCTGGCGCTGGTCAGGGATTACATACCTCAGTATGACCTGGTAGTGAAGGGCGGCTGGAACATTGCCGACGCCGTTTCCAGATCCTACGACATTGAGGGAATGGATGTTGGGGTAGTGGCGGCGGGAAGGATCGGTCTGGCTTTACTGAAACGGATGAAGCCCTTTGACGTCACGCTTCACTACACTGACAGACATCGTCTTTCATCGGATGTGGAGCAGGAATTGGGTTTGACGTTCCATGAGTCTGTTGAGTCGCTGGTCAGTGTATGTGATGTGGTCAGTATCCATTGCCCTTTACATCCCGAGACTGAAAATATGTTCAATGACTCGCTGATCAACAAGATGAAGCGTGGGTCCTATATCGTCAACACTGCCCGTGGCAAAATCTGTGACAGGGAAGCCATCGTCAGAGCTCTTGAAAGCGGCCAGCTGGCAGGTTATGCGGGAGATGTCTGGTTTCCTCAGCCAGCGCCTAATGATCATCCATGGCGAACCATGCCCAATCACGCTATGACACCGCACACATCTGGAACCTCCCTGTCTGCACAGGCTCGTTATGCGGCGGGGGTCCGTGAGATTCTGGAATGCTGGTTGGAGGGAAGGCCTGTCAGGGATGAATATCTGATAGTGCAGGGAGGTGCTCTGGCCGGTACAGGCGCTCATTCGTACAGCGAAGGGGATTCTACAGGTGGTTCGGAGGAAGCGGCAAAATTTACGTCCTGACTATAATGGGGTCGGAGTAAAGTACCGGAGTAAAACTCTCAAGAGTTTTACTCCGGTACTTTACTCCGACCCCATCACTACAGAATGAGAAAAGTCCAGAATGTTTCAGGGTCTTGAATTCGAACCCATTCAACTACCGGAAAATGCCGCTGCGCTTCGGCAAGAGGTCAGAGATTTCCTGAGTGAGGAAATGCCCCGAAATCTGTTGCCGAATTCGGATTTCGGTGCTGGTGATTCAGTGGAATTCAGCCGGAAACTTGGTAAAAGGGGCTGGATCGGCATGACCTGGCCCGCTGTCTATGGCGGTGCAGAACGTTCCTTCCTTGAGCGTTATGTCGTTACAGAAGAACTTCTGGCAGCCGGGGCGCCTGTGGGTGCGCACTGGATTGCAGATCGTCAGTCCGGACCTTTGCTGCTCAAGTTTGGTACAGAAACGCAACGGCAGCGTTTTCTGCCGTCGATTATTCGTGGCGAATGCTTTTTCTCCATTGGCATGAGTGAACCGAACAGCGGGTCTGACCTGGCATCAATCCGTACCAGTGCCCGCCGGGTTGATGGTGGATGGTTATTGAACGGCAGCAAAATCTGGACCAGTGGCGCCCATATGAACCATTTCATGGTTACTCTGGTAAGAACGGCGCCGGTTTCAGAAAATCGTCATGAGGGCATGAGCCAGTTTATCGTGGATCTCAACGATGCCAACGTGACTGTCAAAAGTATTGAAAATCTGAGTAGTGATGCGGATTTCAATCAGGTTTTCCTTGACGATGTATTCATCTCGGATGATTGTGTCGTTGGCGAACCCGGTAATGGATGGGATCAGGTCATGAGTGAACTGGGTTATGAGAGAAGCGGCCCCGAGAGATTCCTCAGTACTTTTCGTGTACTTGTTGAGTTCATCCGGGACATCGGGAATTCAGCTACAGATGATCAGGAAATCGTATTGGGCAGGCTGGTTGCACATCTGGTGACATTGCGGAGGATGTCCGTTTCCGTTGCCGGTATGCTGGAGGAGGGCAGACTACCCAACACCGAGGCCGCGCTGGTAAAAGATCTGGGTAATACGTTTGAACGACTGGTACCGGAATTGTTGCGGTTGCAGCTGCCGGAAGTACCTTCAGCAAGACTGATGAATACACTCAATCAGTGCATTCTGAACGCTCCATCCTTCACGCTTCGTGGTGGCACAAGGGAAATTCTGCGGGGTGTGATTGCTCGTGGTCTGGGATTACGGTAAGCATTAACTTAATCGAAAAGTCGCTCCCATGGCAGGTTCGCCTTCACAGATCACCTGTCCCATATCGACCATGCGAACCATAGCCGACAGTACCGATCTTGCTGCTGCTCCATAAAGTTCCTTGTCTGTGTCGGTATACATGACCGGTACCATTTTGGTGATATCGGTCAAACCCTGTTCAAGACAGTTCAGAATCTGTTTTTCACGTTCGAGTCTGTGATCAATAAATGACCGTACATAGTTGTTTACGTCCAGGATGCAGGTCCCGTGTGTAGGCCAGTAAATCTCCTCGGGACGGGTCAACAGGAGTTCCAGACTTTTCATGTACCGGGTCATATCGCCATCCGGTGGAGATATGACGCTGGTGGACCAGCCCATGACATGATCACCAGTAAACAGGGCGTTCTCTTCCCGCAGCGCATAACACATATGATTGGAAGTATGGCCGGGTGTGTAAACGCATTCGATCGTCCATCCTTCTCCCGCAATCATGTCACCATCCTTAATCGTCACATCGGGTTGAAAGTTCATGTCTCCGCCTTCTTCCACCTGAATACCTTCTTCCAGTTTGCCGGCGCCATGGGGGCCGTAACCATAGGTAGGAGCCTGCCAGTGACCCTTGAGTGGCTCTGCGGCAGGAGAGTGATCCATGTGAGTGTGAGTAATCAGGATATGGGTAACCGTCTCACCAGCCAGGGATTGCTTTAACGCTTCAATATGATCCGTGAGCAGTGGGCCGGGGTCGATAACGGCTACATTACCCTTGCCAACGACATAGGTACCTGTTCCGCGAAAGGTGAAACCGCTTGGGTTTTTAGCCAATATCCGCCGTATCATGGGGGTGAGTTGTTCTGCCTTGCCGTATTCATAATCAAACTTGAAGGTGAATGGAATATTGGTTGCCATAGCCGAACTGAATCGATGTTCTTTAGCCATAGAGAAAGTGGATCTGGTGAATGTGGGGGAACAAGCTTAGCAGAATCATCTTTCGGGTACAGGGATTGATTGAATGATCAAATCTGACGTTGTACATAAACTGACTTGTAATCACGCACCAGATCAAAGGCATCATCCAGAGCATTCAGATAAGGACTGTTAACAGCCGGTTCGCCGTTGATCGTATGAATATCCAGTTTCCTCCCAGGTGCAGATGATCGATATGCCAGGTGCCTCAGAACCTCAAGATAGCGGGATATGTCAGGGTCATCCGGTGGCGCCCTGAAATCAAGTGACTTTCCCTGACGCTCCACCTGCAGAACAAGACGGGTACCGTGGTATACGAGATAGTTGGATGGAATTCTTCGCGGCAGTTTGCCAAGCCCTTCAATACCCATTCCACAAGGAGCAACAGGGTCAGCTGCGTTCAGCCAGAATACCAGATCATCTGTGTGCATACGCTGCAGTATTCTGAGAGCGACAGGAGAAATGAACTGTGGTCCGCCGATTCCCTTGAAGAAGTACCCCGAAAAAACCTCCCCGGACAATTCCATCAATCTCAGGGAGCGAAAAATCGAAGACCAGCGGAAAACGTCCAGTTCCCGGGCCACCAGTTCACGGAAAAGAATGCCATAACGGTCGAGTAACAGCCGCACACGTTCTCTGGATATTTCATCTTGTTCCAGCGCGTCCGGGTCTTCGGTGGTATATGGAATTTTGAACCAGTTACCTGCAAACGGAATGGAATTCCGCCATTGGTTGAATCCACCGCGGCGTATCCTGCGCTGTCCATGTGCAGCAAGGTCTGCTGCCGCGGGTACCATGAAATTCTGTTCTATACCTTTACGGAGTGCACTGATGGCGTCATTACTGATGCTCGTCTGCCATACATCGTCCCAAAGCTGTTCACTGAGTTTATCTGCCGTAAGGCCTGTAGTGTCCAGCAGACTGCCGAAGTCATATCGGCCGGTACTACCCTGCGGAAAAACTGCAGATGCCGGCGGAGACTGATTCAATATCAACTCAATATCCTCTGAGAAACAAAACGTCGTCTGTTTGAATTTGGTTCCCAGCCAGATCAGGTCCCCTTCCTGGAACAGAGTATCAAGAGAACGAGCCTGGTATCCGGGCAATCGCGCAGGCAGTATGTCTGCTTCCCAGAGTTCCGGTGCACAGGCAAAACCACGTAACTGGGTCATGACATCAAACAGCCGGTCGATTTCATCCTTGTTCGATTGCCGTGTTTGCCAGTGATACAGGAAGGGGATCAGTTCGTTGATTTCCCGGGGCTCAAAAGAGAGACGGTGCTGATTACGCAACAGTCTTAACAGAAACTCGTAGTTGGCCGAATCACACCAGAAAAGCTCGTTTGACCCTGCAATCAGATCACCGGAGACAAGAGTTCCTTCATCTGCAAGAGTCTGGAGGAGTGAAGTCAGTTGTAAACCGCTGATACCGAGTTTGGTTTTGATCTGCTGTTCCGATAACGGACCGTAATACTGCATCCAGTTGGATATCAGTGTTCCGAGTTTCTCGTCATTGTCCTCCAGGAGTGAATTTCCCATCCGAACTTCATCTTCCTTTGCAACAATCAATTGTGTCGGTCCGGATGTGAGAAAGGTCAGCCCGGGAATCCCGTCTACATCAAAATCAACATAGGATACCCATTCATCGAGTGGTATCACCGATCTTTCCTTGACCCATTCGATAGCTTCGTCAACGGATTCCGGTGCATATCCTTCCTTTATTCGATGTTGTCTCAGTTCGAATTCTTCAATCAGTGGCAGTGGCAGGCCGGGTCGTAATGACGGTGAATAGACAACTTCTGACATCAAATCGGCAGACAGATTCGATTTTCTGGACGATTTGGGCTGATCATCCATATACATATAGGTGTTGATTTGACCCCAGGCAACGGATTGGGCAAAAGGGCTCGGTGTTTGGGTATTGACCTCACTGATTTCGATGGTTCCGGTTTCTACTTCCTGCAGTACCTGACGAAGATTGTCCAGATCAAATTCATCCCGCAGACAGGTCCTCCAGGTTTCAAGGAGGATGGGAAAGTCCTCAAACCTGGATACGGCATCCAGCAGCTTCTGGGATTGCAAGCGACTCATCCATAACGGCTTGCGCTCATTGAATCTGGATTTTGATAACAACAGGGACCTGCCCGCGTTCTCCCGGAAACGTGCACCAAAGTAGCCGGAGCCCTCCAGTCTATGGTGTAACAATTGTTCAATTTTGTCCGATGGCGCCAACTGCAATAATTCCGTTGCAGACAGGTCATGGGGTAGCTGGATGACCAGTGATTCATTGCTTACAAACACTTCCGGTTGTTCACCGAAAGTCTGTTGCCAGGCGGCTTCCAGGGCAAGAGCAAGCGGTCGGTTGACCCTGGCTCCCCACAGGGTATGCAGGATCATCTGATGCCCGGAAGCGCCACCCGGTGCAGAATTGACTTTCTCTACCAATAGATGATGCCGGTGTGGCAGGTCTGATCGTGTGTGCTCTTGCTGACGTTTCAGCCAGGAACTGACTTCGTCTGCAACGTTGGATTCGAGTTTGTGTTCCCGCACCAACTCTTCCAGGAACCCGTCACGGTCGAGTTGTTCATTGGCATGTTCCAGAAATAGCGCGATTTTGTCTGCATAGTGGAAGTTTCGGGACAGGGGCTCAGCTTTCCAGAATGGTGGTGAGACGGTAGTCGGTTTGGCGGGACCTACAATAACATCGTTGTGCGTAATTTTTCTGACCTGCCAGTGCTGGGTACCAAAGGAAAAAACCTTGCCTGTTTGAGCTTCCCATACAAATTCCTCGTCCAATTCACCAATTCGGGCATTACTGTCTTCATGCCTGAGTTGAAAATAACCCCTGTCAGGGATGACACCGCCGGACAGGTATAGTGTCAGCAGGGCTCCTTTCCTGGCCTCGATTCGATTCTCCAGCCGGTCGATCCTGACCCGAGGGCGTAATTCACGGATGTGGTTGTCCGCGTATCGTCCGATGAGCATGTCAAGCACCAGATCAAATTGCTTTCGCGTCATCGGTTGATAGGGGGTGGAACGTCGTAATTCCAGGAACAGTTCGTCAATATCCCAGGACGATGTGCCGGTAAAGGAGATGATGACTTGCGCCAAAACGTCCAGGGGACATTCTATAGTTCTGATCGGTTCTATGTCCGCTTCCAGCACTGCACGGCTCAATACCGCCGCTTCAACAAAATCCTGTGGGTGAGTTGGATATATCGTGCAACGGCTGATGGCGCCCACATCATGTCCGGCTCTACCGATACGTTGCACCGATGAGGAGATGGAATCCGGGGATTGAATCAGGATGACTTCGTCCAGGGCGCCGATATCGATACCCATTTCCAGAGTACTGGTGGCGACGATCGCAGCCAGTGATCCTTCCTTGAGCCGTTTTTCAACATCTGTCCGGATATCCCTGGACAGTGAACCATGGTGTGCATAGGCCAGTGTCTGCTGTGCAAAATGATTGATTTTGTGGGTGATCTTTTCGCACAGGGCGCGGCTGTTGACGAAAAGTAAGGTTGATTGATTTCTGTTGATGTGTTCAACAAAATCCGGGATCAGTGAGTCCCATACTTTGTCATCGATTCCTCTCGAGGCTGCCTCCTCCGGGTAGCGGACCTTGATGTCGTAGACTTTTTTACTGGCGGTCTGGATGATGCCGACTGTTCTGGGGGAATAGATATTGCCCTGTCGCACGAACCCGCCAATAAAGTCAGCAACGGTTTTAAGGGGTCTGACCGTTGCCGACAGGGCGATGCGCTGAAACTCTCCGGATAGGGGGACCAGCCGTTCAACGGCAGACATCAGGTAAACTCCGCGTTTGTTACTGACCACGCCATGAATCTCATCCAGTATGACCGTATCGATGTTATGCAGCAGAGACAGTCCCCCGGCAGAAGACAACAATAGATTCAGGCTTTCCGGTGTGGTAATCAGTATTTCTGGTGGATGGCGCAGCATTCGCCTTCGTTCGTCGCTGCCTGTATCACCACTTCGTGTTTGTACTCGAATATCGGGAAAGTCCAGGTGCTTTTCTTCAAATCGTGACTTGAGTTCTTCCAGTGGAGTAAACAGGTTGCGTTGGATGTCGTTGTTCAGTGCCTTTAGCGGGCTGATATAGAGGATTCGGGTTGAACCGGTATCCAGGTCCCCGGTAAGAAAGCGATTAATGGACCAGAGAAAAGCGGTCAGGGTTTTTCCACTTCCTGTAGGGGCAGTTATCAGCAGGTGCTCTCCACTGGCGATTCTCGGCCATGAAGCCAGTTGTACCTCGGTCGGGACGTCATAGCGATCGTTGAACCAGCTTTGTACGAGGGGATGAAATGGTTGAGTATTCATCAAAGGAATATTAACTGTTATTGTAATATCAGTTCATTATATTAATCTTATAGAATCGTGTCTTGGGAGATCTGATGAAACTGCAACAACTGCGATATATCTGGGAAGTTGTTCAACATAATCTCAATGTGTCTTCCGCAGGACGGAGTTTGTTTATCTCACAGCCCGGTATCAGCAAACAGATCAGGTTACTGGAAGATGAACTGGGAGTGGAGATTTTCATTCGTAATGGCAAACATCTGGCAGAGGTCACACCCGCAGGTAAGATTATTATCGAACGTGCGGGTGAGATACTGCACAGGGTTGAGAGTATCAAACAGGCTGCCCTGGATTTCAGCAATGAAAAGATTGGCAGTCTGTCAATTGCCACGACCCATACTCAAGCCAGATATGCCTTACCATCGGTAATCAGTGAATTTATTGGTCGTTATCCGGATGTCTCCCTTCACATGCATCAGGGCAGTCCGGTCCAGATTGCGCAACTGGCTGCCGATAGCGAGGTGGATTTCGCGATTGCCACCGAAGGTCTGGAATTGTTCGAAGGTCTGGTGATGTTACCCTGCTATAACTGGAACCGGTGTATTGTAGTACCAAGGGAGCATCCGTTGACTGAAGTGAGAACATTAACGCTTCAGGATGTCGCCAGGTTTCCAATCGTCACTTATGTTTTTGGATTCACCGGGCGCTCCAAGCTGGACGAAGCATTTACTCGTGAGGGTCTTGAGCCGAAAGTGGTTTTTACTGCAACCGATGCGGATGTCATTAAAACTTATGTCAGGTCAGGTCTTGGCATTGGAATCATCGCGCAGATGGCTTATGACAAGGTGCAGGATAATCAACTGGTTGCCCTGGACGCCAGCCATCTGTTCGAACCCAGTACAGCCATGATCGGTTGTCGGAGAGGAACATTTCTGCGCGGCTACATGTATGAATTCATTGAACTTTTCGCGCCTCATCTTAACAGGTCGCTGGTAGATGAGGCCTTTGGATCAGAATCGCGAGAAGAGCTGGGTACACTGTTTGCGGATGTCAATTTGCCGGTGCGTTAAAGCGTACCGGGTTCGGGCGTTAATGTAAGGCAGGTCTCAGGAATCGATATACAGATTCAAATATAATCCAGGTCTGGATTGTCATTCAGGATTTCCCTGGCCTGATCTGCCCCACTGGTCTGTTTACCCAGCACTTCTCTGGCAAATTTGAAATAAACCGTATAGACCTTTTGTTCGCCGTTATCTTCAACTACAAAGAAAGGGGCCCGCTGAACTTTCAGTTGTTTTGCCAGAATCATTCCTGTTGATTCCGGGTCGCGTTCGTCTGCTATGACAATTTCATCGATTTGAGCCAGTTGTTTCGTCTTGATCAGCCGTTGTTCTACATCAGAGCACTTGGGGCAAGGCTCACCCGAGGCAAGTATCTTTTTCACGAAAGTGATCTTCACTGGTCGCTCGTATCAAGATTGATAATATGCAGTCCACACTCTCTTTGAGTTTCCTCTTCCCACCACCATCGTCCGGCTCTTTCATGTTCATTGGGTCCTGTGGCACGGGTACAGGGCTCACAGCCAATACTCATGTATCCCTGATCATGAAGTTTATTGTACGGAACATCATTGCTCCGGATGTATTGCCAGACCTGTGCCGAACTCCAGTACGAGAGGGGATTGTATTTCATCAGATCGCGACGCTCGTCAGAGAATGCCGTATCGAGCTGGTATTGGGGCAATTCGACGCGGGTTGGGCTTTGATCCTGTCGCTGGCCGGTAATCCAGGCATCATGATTCTCCAGATACTTTTTAAGCGGCTCGATTTTTCTGATACTGCAACATTCCTGATGCCCGTCCCGATAGAAACTGAACAGTCCTTTTTGTTTGACTAAAGACGTGAGTGAATCGGCGTCAGGATGCAGTAAATCAATGTCGATCCCGTAGTGCTCTCGAACCTCTTCGATGAAACGATAGGTTTCCGGATGTAATCTACCGGTATCAAGACAGAAAACCTGCACATCCTCAGAGATGTTGCAGGCCATATCGATCAGCACAACATCCTCGGCGCCACTGAAAGACAGGGTGACATGATCGTGAGATTCATACGCCTGTTTCAATACATCCTGGGGTGATAAAATTGGTGACACCGGTTACTCTGATTGAGATTGGTCTGCTTGGGTGTACCCGGCGCTGTCAGTCGTCGAAAGAAGCAAGTGCCTCAGCCCGGGATGTGTGGACGTTGATAATCTTGTCGAAACCGCTGATCTTGAATATCTCACGAATCTGATCCGACAGGGAACAAAGGGCAAATTTGGCATCCCGCTTCCACAGTGTCTTGGCGGTTGTCAGAACTATGCGAAGGCCGGAACTGCTGATATAGGTAAGATTCTCAAAGTCCAGGATCACTGCATGATCACCTTCAGTGATGTTGGAGGTAATCGCATTCTCAAACTCAAGAGCATTGCTGGCATCAATGCGACCGGTCAAACAGGCGGTCAATGTGCTGTCCTGTCGTTCTGCTTTTACTTCAATCACTGTAATCTCCTGAAATCAGGCAAAATAATAACACAAATTCAAAATTCCTGCCCAACCTGTTCAAAATTCCTGCCCTGCCTGGTCGTATATATCAATGTATGGATTAATCTGTATTCAGTCTTCTTCCGGCATCAAAACAAATTCCGGGTAGGCTTCTATGCCGAGTTCCCCTGTATCCTGCCCCAAATCTTCGATGGCGGGTGAAATACGCGCACCCAGGGTTTTATCGATGATAATCCATACAACAATTGAGGTAATAAATACAAAGGCGCCAATGGCTATTATACCAGTCGCCTGTACGACAATGTTACCGCCCGCTGCGATACAGACTGCAAGCGTTCCCCAGACCCCCGCAAACAAGTGGGCAGAAACTGCGCCCACTACATCGTCAACCTTGTATCTCTCCATTAACTTTATACCGATAGTGCAAATTGCACCGCCTATGGCGCCAATGATGATGGCCCAGTAGTGATCGACGATATCCGGAGCCGCTGTGATTGCCACCAGGCCTGCAATTGCTCCATTCAGCCCGGCAAGCAGGTCGATACGTCCCAGAATCAAACGAGATAATCCAATAGCAGTCATAACACCCGCGGCCGCTGACAGATTAGTGTTCACCAGGATATTACTGATCGCCACTGCATCTGCTGCGCCACTCAATTGAAGCTGTGAGCCGCCATTAAAGCCGAACCAGCCGAGCCAGAGGATGAAAACGCCGAGGGTCACCGCCGGCACATTGGATGGTGGTGTTACCCTGACACTGCCATCGTCGCGAAATTTATTTTTTCGAGGTCCGATAATAATGGCGCCTGCGAGTGCAGCCCAACCGCCGGTTGAGTGTACGATCGTTGATCCGGCAAAGTCCTTGAATCCCATTTCGGAGAGCCAACCGCCACCCCATGTCCAGGAACCGATAATCGGGTAAATAATTGTCGTTAACACGGTAATGAATATGAAGAACGACCAGAGTTTAACTCGTTCGGCCAGGGTGCCAGATACGATTGATGCTGTCGTAGCGACAAATACCATCTGGAAGAACCAGTCCGACATTGTGGAATAGCTGTTTTCCAGGACTGCTGCTGTGGCTTCTGCCTGTCCGGCAAGCAGTGCAATCTCATCGCTGGTGGACCCGTACAGGAACTTGATTGATCCGATAAATCCGCCAGGTTCAACACCGACATACATGATGTTGTAGCCGACAAGATAAAAAGTAAGCCCGGCGATAGAATAGAGACCAAGGTTTTTGAGACATATCACGGATGCATTCTTGGTTCGTACGGAACCTGCCTCAAGCATGGTAAAGCCCGCGCACATCCACATGACAAGTGCGCCCCATATGAGAAACGAGAAACTGTTCAGTACAAACTGGGATTCCTGATCAATGGCGGCAAACGCGGCAGACGGGGAAAACAGCAGAAGAAAGATCACGGCAACTGCACAAACTCCTGCATGGACGCGACTCAATGGGCCAGTTCTCTTACCAGTAAAACCAGATGGGTAGTCTTTTGATGCTATAAACCTGACGAGCATGTTTGTTCTCCTCTTCAAGGCTTATCGAGTTGAAAATGCCAACTTTGTAAAAGAATCCTTTTGAGAATGTAATGTTGAAACGTGTTCCCAGGCCACTCAGAAGGATCAGGATTGGCTTTCGTCGATTTGTCATTAATAAAATCACGAAAATTTTTCATCGTCAAGGTAAGTCTCGATATTTATCCATGCCACCAGACTGTACTGTTAGTATGGTGTGTCCTGTACAATCTTCCTTCGTATTTATTAACGGGCATTTATAATGCAAGTGATTTGTCTTGATCTCGAAGGCGTTCTGGTTCCGGAAATCTGGATGGAATTTGCCGATAAAACGGGTATTAAAGAATTATTGGCAACCACTCGGGATATTCCCGATTACACAGAATTGATGCAACAACGGTTGCGTTTTCTTGATCAGCACAACCTGCGTCTTGAAGATATCCGGACAGTAGTCAGTTCAATGAGTCCACTGCCTGGCGCCAGAAACTTCCTTGACCAATTACGGCGGCAATATCAGGTAATCATTCTGTCAGACACATTTTATGAATTTGCCGGTCCCCTGATGGAGCAATTGGGATGGCCCACTTTATTTTGCCACCAACTTCAGGTTGACCGGCAGGGCAGAGTGCAGGATTTTATCCTGCGTCAGGCGGATCCAAAACGGAATTCGGTACAGGCGCTTAAAAAATTGAATTTTACAGTGTATGCCGCCGGAGATTCCTACAATGACATCTCGATGCTTGATGAAGCGGATGCGGGATTTTTGTTCAATGCACCCCGGAACGTAGTGGATCAGTACCCCCGGTTTCCCCTGGTTACAGAGTACGATGAATTGCGACAGCAGTTTGACAATGTGCAGTTCAGGACAGTTCCCGAAGCAACCGGTCAACAAGTCTGACCGCATCACCTGTATAGTCAGCCGGGGTCATTGCCAGGATCTGCTCCTTGATGTGATCAGGTAGTTCCAGTTTTGCTACCAGATCGCTGATCTCCGACGCATCCAGTCGCCTGCCCCGGGTTAACGCCTTGAGTTTCTCATAGGGTTCCGGAATTCCGTGTTTACGCATCAGTGTTTGAATGGGTTCTGCCAGAACTTCCCAGTTTTGTTGAAGATCTTCAGCCAGTCTGGACTCATCCAGTTCCAATTTCCCAATGCCCCTGTCGCAGGAGGAGTATGCGATTATCGAATAGGCCATTCCTGAACCCAGATTACGCAGCACGGTGGAGTCTGTCAGGTCCCGTTGCCAGCGGGAAACGGGTAGTTTCCCACCAAGATGATCAAATATCGCTTTGGCAATGCCAAGATTGCCCTCTGAATTTTCAAAGTCAATTGGATTAACCTTGTGCGGCATTGTGGACGAACCGGTTTCATTTTCTACTTTTTTCTGTCGAAAGTAGCCAATGGATATGTAGGACCATATATCCTGGTTGAAATCCAGCAGGATGGTGTTGAATCTGACGATGCAGTTGAACAGTTCGGCGATATAATCGTGCGGTTCGATCTGGGTGGTATAAGGATTCCAGTCCAATCCCAGTGATTCCACGAAGTCCTTGCTGAACCGGACCCAGTTCAGATCCGGATAAGCAATCATGTGGGCGTTGTAATTGCCAACGGCTCCGTTGATTTTACCTAGAAGGGGGATTTGTTTCAGCTGCTGCAACTGCCTGTTCAGGCGTGCAGCAACATTGGCGAATTCCTTGCCCATCGTAGTTGGAGACGCCACTTGCCCGTGGGTTCTGGACAACATGGAATTGGCGGCGTATAGACGTGCCTGCTGTGCAATGGCATCTCGAATCTGCTCCATCTGCGGTATCAAAACCTGATTGAGAGATGCCTTGAGCATCAGCCCGTATGCGAGGTTGTTGATGTCTTCCGATGTACAGGCAAAGTGAATGAATTCGAGCCCACCAGTCAGTATATCATTACCGCTTTCCCTGAACTTTTCCTTCAGGAAATATTCCACTGCCTTGACGTCATGGTTGGTGGTTTTCTCAAGTATTTTCACACGTTGTGCGGCAGCCTCATCAAACTCGTCGAGAATTTCATCCAGCGTGTTATTGGCCGCGTCATCCAGCAAGGGGAGTTCCACTATCCCGGGATCTGTGGCAAGTGCACGAAACCACGCTACTTCTACTGTAATTCTGAAGTAAATCAGCCCGTACTCACTGGCAAACGGTCTTAGAGCCGCTGTCTTTGAGGCATAGCGCCCGTCAATCGGGGATATGGCAGTAAGAGACGTAAGAGTTTTATCCATGTTATCCGTCATCAGGTTCTATTTTCGTTTGCATCCGTTACGGTTGAATATCGTCAATGACACCACCACCAAGGCACCAGTCTCCCTGGTAGAAACAGGCCCATTGTCCTGAAGTTACCGCCCGTTGTGGTTTTGCAAAATCTATGTGGTAACCATCAGGAGTCCGGTCTACCGAACATTGCTGGTCCGCCTGCCTGTATCGTATCTTGACGGCGCCCGTGAACGGTAATTCAGGCACTTCGCCAATCCAGTGAATATTCCTGCAAACGATAGAAGAAGTAAACAGAGCCGGGTGATCGTTCCCCTGGACGATAACCAGAACATTTCGATCCAGGTCTTTAGCAACCACATACCAGGGTTTTTCAGGCGAACCCTGTACTCCGCCGATTCCGATCCCCTGACGCTGACCTGGTGTGTAATACATCAGCCCCGCATGCTCACCCAGTACCTGGCCATCCACGGTTTCGATGTTTCCCGGTCGTGGCGGCAGATATGTTTTGAGAAAGTCCCTGAAGCGGCGTTCTCCGATAAAACAGATGCCGGTGGAATCTTTCTTGTCGTAAACAGACAGGCCGTTACGTTTTGCAATTTGCCGGACTTCGCGTTTTTCCATTTCACCGAGGGGGAACAATACACTTTCCAGTTGCGTGGCGGAAACTGATTGAAGAAAGTAGCTCTGATCCTTGTTTTCGTCTCTGCCCTTTAGTAATCGAATACCTTCCGGACAATGTGCCAGCCGTGCATAGTGCCCGGTAGCGATATAGTCGGCGCCCAGCAGCTTCGCATAATCTGCAAAGACCTTGAACTTGATCTCGCGGTTACACAGTACATCGGGATTGGGTGTGCGTCCGGCATTGTATTCTGCAAGAAATTGTTTAAATACATTGTCCCAGTATTCCGCTGCAAAATTGGCCTGATGCAGTTTAATACCGAGTTTTCGGGCTACTTCACGGGCATCTTCAAGATCCTGTTTTGCTGTGCAGTATTCCGAACCGTCATCCTCTTCCCAGTTTTTCATGAACAGGCCCTCGACATCATATCCCTGCTCCTGCAGCAGTAAGGCGGCAATGGATGAGTCTACACCTCCTGACAAACCTGTAATGACTCGGGCTCTGGTTGCTGACATGGGATGGACATCGCTGGTGGGATGAGATCATATTTTACGTTACTGACAGGTTCAGTGCCATGCCGTAAAGAATAATCAGTTAGCGATCGTATACGGTGTACCATGTACAATACAGGTTACAGTAACGGAAACACTATCATGTCGAAACTAACGCATACCGATGCACAGGGGAAGGCAGCCATGGTCGATGTGGGGGACAAGAATATCACCCGCAGAGAGGCTTGTGCACAAGCGATGATAACAATGCAGCCGGCAACGCTTTCCCTGATTCAGACCGGAGGGATCATTAAGGGTGACGTGTTTGCAGTCGCACGAATTGCCGGTATCCAGGCAGCAAAAAAGTGTTCTGAACTGATTCCACTGTGTCACCCGCTGATGCTGAACAGTATTGATGTCAATTTTGTAGTTCTCACAGGAGAAAGTGCAGTCAGGATTGACGCCAGATGTCGAGTCGACGGGAAAACCGGTGTAGAGATGGAGGCGCTTACGGCCGCATCCATTGCAGCATTGACTGTGTACGACATGTGCAAGGCTGTAGACAGGGGAATGACGGTGCGTGATATTGTGCTTGTTGCCAAGTCCGGTGGAAAATCAGGCTCCTGGTTACGGGAGGAGAACAGTTGATCAGGGTCGTATTGTTTGCCAGTCTGCGGGAACAACTGGGTACAGGCGTTACAGAAGTCACTGATGATGTCAGGTGTATTTCAGATTTGGTCGAAGCCTTGTCCAGGCAACATGGTAAAGTCTGGCGGGTTACTCTACATTCTGAAAATGTAAGAGTTGCCGTGAATAAATCACTGGTGCAGGGAGACCATCACATAATGGATGGTGATGAGGTTGCCTTTTTCCCACCGGTAACGGGAGGGTAATGTGTATCTGAGAATTGGGGTTCAGGAAAAACCCTTTGATGTAGGCAAAGAAGTCCAAAGCCTGCGTGAATCTTCAAGGCAGATTGGCGGCATTGCCACATTCCTTGGCGTGGTACGGGAAATCAATGACGATGATGCCGTCAGCAATCTGTTCCTGGAACACTATCCAGGTATGACCGAGTCACAGATTGAAGAGATCATCAGGTCTGCTGGTGAACGCTGGCCTGTATTGGCAGCGACTGTTCTGCACCGGGTAGGAAATCTTGCCCCCAATGAAGAAATAGTGTTTACATGTATAGGAAGCCGTCACAGGGGTGATGCCTTTGCCGCTTGTGAATTCATCATGGACTACCTTAAAACCCGTGCGAGTTTCTGGAAAAAGGAGAAGACCAGGGCTGGAAGCAGATGGTTGACTACAAGGGATTCTGATATCAAGGCTGCAGAACGCTGGACGGACGATCACTGATCTGGTTGAAATTGACCTGTTCAGATAAATTTTCCTGCCCAGGTAAATTGCAATTTCTTATATTTGTTGCAATATAGTACTGTGAGAGTGGTTTCTGGTAGATTGCAGGTGAGTTTCAGAAATCAGAACCGTTTGATAAAAGAGATGGCAGAAGAAGGAAACAGGTATTTGATCGTCCTGAAGTACGATGACGATCATGATCATGATATAGAAGGTGATGTGGTGGTGGCCCCTGTCAAACCGGAGCTGCAGAAACCTCCCCTGTATAAGGTTTTTCTGTTGAATGATCCGTACACACCAATGGTGTTTGTAGTTGACGTATTGCGGATATTTTTTAATATGGACGAGGAAAAGGCCTGGCAAATCATGATGGCGGTGCATACGACTGGTAAGGCAACCTGTGGGATTTACACCAGAGATATTGCTGAAACAAAATCTGCCCAGGTTAATCAGTATGCACAAGAACATCAGCATCCGCTGGTATCCGATATTGAGGCAATTGATTAAGAGGTTATGAATCAGACATGGGCTGGCTGAACAGAGAACTGGAATCTTCACTGAATTTTGCCTTTAAGGAGGCCAGGGCGAAACGTCATGAACTCATGACGCCGGAGCACCTGCTGATGGCATTGTTGGACAATGGCTCCGCTATCAGGGTATTTCGGGCACTGGAAGTTGATACTAAAAAGCTTCGCAGCGAATTGGAGGATCTGCTGGATAGTACCACGCCTCTGATCCCAAAAAATGATCCGGATCGAGAGACTCAGGCGACGGTCGGGTTTAATCGTGTTGTTCATCGTGCCATTTTTCATGCTCAAACACAGGGCAAACGGGAAGTGGATGGGCAGGGTATGCTGGTTGCCATTTTCGGTGAAAAGGAAAGCCATGCGGTATACCTGTTGCGACAACAGGGCATCAATCGCATTGATGTTGTTAATTTCATTGCTCACGGTACTACAAAAGACGATCAGGAAACTGATAAGCGGATTTATTCCGAAGGTGAAGTCAGTGAAGAAGAGAAAACACCCAGCTCGCTGGAATCCTATACCATCAATTTGAATGAACAGGCCAGAAAAGGGCAGATAGACCCACTGATAGGAAGGACTGAAGAAGTTGAGAGGGTTATCCAGATACTGTCCCGCAGGAGGAAAAACAACCCATTACTGGTAGGAGAATCCGGCGTTGGCAAGACCGCAATCGCAGAAGGTCTGGCAAAATTGATTGTTGACAGGCAGGTACCGGATATTATCGCGAAATCCTGCGTTCATACTCTTGATATGGGAGCCTTACTGGCCGGTACAAAATATCGTGGTGATTTTGAGAAACGGCTTAAAGGATTGTTGAATGAGCTTAAGGAAGAGCAAAATCAAATTCTGTTTATTGATGAGATTCACACCATTATTGGTGCCGGCGCCGCATCGGGCGGTGTGATGGATGCGTCCAATCTGCTCAAACCAATGCTGGCATCAGGTGAAATTCGTTGTATTGGATCAACGACTTATCAGGAATACCGTGGCATTTTCGATAAGGACAGAGCACTGTCACGCCGGTTCCAGAAAATTGACGTGGTTGAACCCAGTGTTGAAGATACTTATCAGATTCTCCGCGGTCTGAAAAGCCGGTTCGAAGAACATCATCAGCTGAAGTATACCGACCGGGCATTAAAGGCTGCCGCAGAACTGGCTGCCAAATATATTAATGACCGTTACCTGCCGGATAAGGCAATTGACGTAATCGATGAGGCAGGGGCGTTTCAGCAACTGCAACCTGTATCCCGACGCAAGAAGCAGATTTCCGCCGGTGATGTTGAAAAAATGGTGGCTAAAATTGCCAGAATCCCGCCTGCGAGTGTGTCCTCATCTGACAAGGAAGCGTTGCGAAATCTGGAATCCAATCTGAAAATGGTCATTTTTGGCCAGGACGAGGCTATTGACTCTCTCGCCAATGCCATGAAGCTGTCCAGAGCAGGACTGAAAGAAGGTGAAAAGCCCATCGGTTCGTTTCTCTTTTCGGGACCCACGGGTGTTGGTAAAACAGAGGTCTGCCGTCAGTTGGCCCGCATTATGGGGATAGAACTCGTTCGTTTCGATATGTCTGAATACATGGAGAGACACACGGTGAGTCGACTCATTGGTGCGCCTCCCGGCTATGTTGGTTATGACCAGGGGGGATTGCTGACGGAGGCTATCACCAAACAACCACACTGTGTATTGCTGCTGGATGAGGTAGAGAAAGCCCATCCTGAAGTATTCAATCTGTTGTTGCAGATCATGGACCACGGGGCTTTGACGGATACCAACGGCCGCAAAGCGGATTTTAGAAATGTGGTTTTGATTATGACCACCAATGTTGGTGCTCAGGAAATGAGCAGGGGGTCTATAGGTTTTTCAACACAGGATCATTCATCGGACGGTATGGAACTCCTGAAGAAAATGTTTACGCCGGAATTCCGTAATCGCCTTGATGCCATCATCCAGTTTCATTCACTGTCCAAAGAAGTCATCAGAACGGTTGTGGATAAATTTCTGGTTGAGATTCAGGCACAACTGGATAACAAAAAAGTTGTCCTGGAAGTCGATGATGAAGCTCTGGAGTGGCTGGCAGAGAAGGGGTATGACAAAACAATGGGTGCTCGTCCGATGCAGCGTCTGATCCAGACAAGAATAAAGAAGGAACTGGCGGAAGATATACTTTTTGGCCGGTTATCCAACAATGGTGGTGTGGTGCAAATCAGTGTTAAAGATGGAGAGCTGGTGCTGGAGATAGAAGAACCCGAAAAGGTTTCTGTCTGAATGCCGGTTATTCCCTGAAGGTTATTCTGCCTTTGGTCAGGTCATACGGAGTCAGTTCCACCTGAACAGTATCTCCGGTTAGTATTTTAATGTAGTTCTTGCGCATCTTGCCGGATATGTGTGCGACCACAGTATGCCCATTTTCCAGTTCAACTCTGAACATGGTATTGGGCAGGGTGTCGATGACAGTCCCGGTCATCTGAATCTGATCTTCCTTAGCCATTAAACTCCTCAAAAAGCCGTAAACGGCGGATTTTGCCTGAAAATATTCTCAAGTGCCAGTTTAATGGGGTTGTCGCTCAGGAATTAACAAAGGTGATGGGTTACCGTGTTACTGATATCCAGTGATTGTTGATATACAGTTCGAAAGGCTTGTACTCCACTTTGTAACTCATCTTACGGCACTGCTTTATCCAGTAGCCGAGGTATAAATAGTCGAGTGTGAGCCGTGTTGTCTCTTCAATCAACCACAGTATGGCAAAAACACCCGGACTCTGGTCCGAATGATCCGGATCAAAAAAGGTATATATCGCGGAATGACCATCCAGAATCCTGTCTGCTACAGTGACTGCTATCAGTTTCCCATGCTCGCGAAATTCAAAAAATTTTGTTTCAGGTCTGCCTTCCACCAGAAATGATTCAAACTGGGTTTTATCGGGTGGATACATGTCGCCGTCAGCGTGACGTGCATTAATGTATCGTTCGTAGAGTGTGTAGTATTCCTGAGTCACGGAAGGAGGGATACAATCCACCACCATGTCTCTGTTCAGTTTCCAGACCCGTTTGTGCCGCCTGTGAGGTTTAAATTTTGCCACCGGTATGCGAATTGGGACACAGGCGGAACAGGTTTGGCAATATGGTCGATAAATATGCACGCCACTGCGCCGAAAGCCTGCCCTGGACAGTGATGAATAAAGTTCCGTATCGATCAGCGCCAACGGGTCTGCAAATAATGTGAGAGCCTGCTTGCCCTGCAGATAACTGCATTCATGCTCCGGAGTTGTAAAAAACCGGAGTTCGGATAATGAGGTCACGGGATTCCTCTGCGTTTTTCATGATTACCTTACCACGGTGGAAGTCTTGTTGGCAGTGCAAGCCAGTCGATAGCCTTATTCGGCGTGATGTACCGGGCCAGATACTCGGCATAGCGTTTACGCGATATTGATGTTGCACCCAGCGACTGCAGGTGAGGATTACTGATTTGACAGTCGATCAGAGGACATTTCTGCGCCGTTAACAGACTTGCAAGATGAGCGAAGGCGACTTTTGAGGCATTTTGTTCACGATAGAACATTGATTCTCCAAAAAACAGCCGACCAAGACCAATACCATATAATCCCCCTGCCAGTTTCCCCTCCAGATAACACTCGACAGAGTGGGCTACACCAATTGCATGCAAAGCCATATAGGCATCCTTCATCCCGGCAGTTATCCAGGTGCCACTGCTGTTTCTCCTGGTGCCACTGCATGCCTTGATAACCGCATCAAAATCAGTGTTCAAAGTGACCTCGAATCGATTCTGTCTTAACAATCTGCCCAGACTTCGGCTGATCCTGAATTTATCGGGAAACATGACTGCACGTGGGTCTGGAGACCACCACAGGATAGGGCATCCCTCTTCATACCAGGGGAATATGCCTTGTGAATAGGCTGCAATCAGTCTGTCTGTGGACAAATCACCTCCGGCGGCGATCAATCCATTGGGATGACGAAGGGCGTTGTCAAGTTTTGGAAAATCCAGATTACCCCGGGATAAAACAGGTATCGGGGACATGGTTGCTATTCAGATTTCCCGGGAATCAAGGTACTTTTCCGCGTCCAGGGCAGCCATACAGCCAAAACCGGCGGAGGTTACTGCCTGACGGTATATTTGATCAGCGACATCGCCAGCGGCAAAAACCCCGGGCAGACTGGTGGCGGTGCAGTTGCCGTCAAGTCCGGATTTGATTTTGATATAGCCATTCTCCATATCCAGTTGGTCCGCAAAGATATCAGTATTGGGCGTATGGCCAATGGCGATAAAAACACCCATTACAGGGAGGGTGGTTTTGTCTCCAGTGTTGACATGACTGACACGAATACCCGTAACCCCCATATCATCGCCAAGTACCTCATCGAGTACATGATCCCACAGAATGGTGATGTTCTCCTTTTCCATAACACGGTCCTGTAGAATTTTTTCTCCCCGGAATTTGTCGCGACGGTGGACCATGGTTACCTCAGAGGCGATGTTGGCCAGATACAGGGCTTCTTCCAACGCGGTATTGCCGCCACCAATCACTGCCACTTTCTGCTTTCTGTAAAAAAAACCATCGCAGGTGGCACAGGCACTGACACCCTTGCCCTTGAAGGCTTCTTCTGATTCGAGACCGAGGTATCTTGCGGATGCCCCGGTGGCAATGATGATGGCCTCACAAGTGTATACACCGTGATCACCATGCAGACGATAAGGTGTCTGGTCCAGTTCTACCCTATGGATATGATCGGATATCACTCTGGTATCGAAGCGTTCTGCATGCTCCTGCATCCTGATCATAAGATCAGGACCCTGCAATCCCGATACATCGCCAGGCCAGTTGTCAACGTCTGTAGTTGTGGTCAGTTGACCACCTGTTTCCAGGCCGGTGATCACAACCGGATCAAGATTTGCCCTGGCAGCGTAGATTGCTGCGGAATATCCTGCAGGTCCCGAACCCAGGATAATCAGTTTGTGATGTATTGGACGTCCTCCACGAAAAATAGCTTTATCTACTGGTTTTTGTACAGGCAATGGGAGAGTGGGGTTATTTTTGTTATGTTTTTCCTTCATGTCATTTTCCGTTTTGCAGCATCTTGACTGGGTCAAACCTGTTTTCTGGCTGCCAGAAAAGGTTTGCCGTGACGATGGGTTTCTACAATCTGCCAGAGTGTCCTACCCGCCGGGTCCCGCGCATCAAGGTCTCGACCGGCTTCCTTGAAAAAAACCAGAAACCTTGCAAAGTCAGATGCACGCATACCCCGGTAGGCTTTCAGAAGGATATGAAAGTCTTGAGATTCGATGCCGTAGGACTCAATATCCAGAAAGCTCCGGATACGTTCGTCATCCCAGACTTCGTCAAGAACCTGGGGTTGGGAAGGACCTGCCATAGTTGTACCTGAAGCTGTATATTAGACCATTGCCAATAATACCGTAGTGCACATCATTGGAATAGAAGATACCAGCAATTCCTGTCAGAAAAATCCGACAAGCTGAAGGCTTTTATGGCGTTTTTGTCTGTCAAATGGTAAATTTGAAAGAATAACGATCATGTAGAAGTTATTTCTCGTTTAATGATGTAAGAAATTGATCAATATCAATATTTGGCATTATCGATGGCAAAGATGAAAACCACATCCAAACCTCATACAAGCTCTTTTTTATCCAGACTGCGTGAAGGGGCACTGATAGGACTGGTCGCAGTTTCTCTGTACCTGTGTCTTGCGCTGTTCAGTTTTGATCCCGGTGATCCGGGATGGGCTTACACCGGTACTGATGAGGAGGTTAAAAACCTGGTTGGCAGGACTGGAGCATGGATCGCCGATGTGTTTCTGTTGATTTTCGGATATCTCGCTTTTGTTTTCCCCATGGTACTGGTTTATCAGGTCTGGCAGATGTTCCGCGAACGGGTATGGGAGGTTTTCAACTGGCAGATGCTGTCATTTCGTCTGATGGGGCTCATGCTGACGCTGGTTGCAGGCGCCGGACTTGCCACATTGCACTTTTACGCCCCCGGGTTGGATCTCAGGGAAGGTAGTGGCGGCGTTGTCGGTGCTGAACTGATTGCATGGATGGTTCCCGGATTCAGCCAAGTGGGAACAACATTGATTCTGCTGGCGGTTTTTCTCTTTGGTATCACCGCGTTAACCGGACTGTCCTGGTTATCGCTGATGGATGCTACCGGATCGGTTTTCCTGGGTGTTATTGACAGGTTGATGGCGACTTGTCATCGGTTTTGGCAACAATATAAAGAACGAAACGAGGTTAGAAGGACAACGAAAGACCGTCGCATATCACTGAAGAAACATATCGAGGTGGAGCAGCAACGCCCCGATGTGGTTATCGAACCACCTGACGTGCCCCATGGTGAGCTGAGTCAGCGTGTTTACCGGGAAAGTCAGGGTAGTCTGTTCAAGATTGAAACAGTGGGCAGCCTGCCGGCTCTGAATCTGCTGGATGCGGCTGACCCCGAGGATGAAAAAGGCTATTCGGATTCTGATCTGCATGCGATGTCGCAAATGCTGGAGTTGAAGCTCAAGGATTACGGCATAGAAGCAAAAGTAGTCTCGGTATTACCCGGTCCGGTGATTACCCGTTTTGAAATCCAACCTGCTCCCGGGGTAAAAGTCAGCCGGATATCAGGACTGGCCAAGGACCTTGCCAGGTCCCTGTCGGTGATCAGTGTCCGTGTTGTTGAAGTGGTACCGGGCAAGCCGGTTGTAGGTATTGAAATTCCCAATGTGGATCGCTGTATTGTGAAACTGAGCGAGGTCCTGAACTCAAAGGCTTATGATTTATCCACATCTCCGCTGACGCTGGCACTCGGTCAGGATATTTCCGGTGCTCCGGTAGTGGTCGATTTGTACAAAATGCCCCACCTTCTTGTTGCAGGTACTACCGGCTCCGGTAAATCAGTCGCCTTGAATGCCATGATTCTGTCTATTTTATTCAAAGCGCCGCCGGAAACTGTCCGGCTGATCATGATAGACCCGAAAATGCTGGAATTGGCAGTCTATGAAGGGATTCCACATCTGCTGACACCTGTCGTTACGGATATGAATGATGCCAGTAACGCTCTGCGCTGGTGTATTGCAGAGATGGAAAGACGATATCGATTGATGGCTGCACTGGGTGTTCGTAGCATGGCTGGATTTAACCGGAAGGTACAAGACGCTGAAAAGTCAGGAGAGCCGTTAATTGATCCGCTATGGCAGCCTGACCCACTACTGCAGGAAGAAGATCAGGAGGCGCCTCATCTGGAATCCCTGCCTTACATCGTCGTGGTGATTGATGAACTTGCCGACATGATGATGCTGGTTGGCAAGAAGGTTGAACAACTCATAGCCCGCATCGCACAAAAAGCACGTGCAGCCGGCATTCATCTCATTCTTGCCACCCAGCGTCCGTCAGTGGATGTGATCACAGGATTGATCAAGGCAAATATACCAACCCGAATAGGATTCCAGGTATCCTCAAAGGTTGATTCCAGGACCGTTCTGGATCAGGGTGGTGCGGAGCAGCTTCTCGGACATGGTGATATGTTGTATCTGCCGGCGGGAGCGGCATTGCCAATGCGAGTGCATGGTGCATTCGTCGATGATGAGGAAGTGAATAGAGTCGTTGCGAACTGGCGTGAACTCGGAGGGTCAAATTACCTTGACACGATTCTGGAGCAACGCACCGATGCCGAGGTTCTGCAGGGAGCGCCAGCGGACCGCACCGGAGCATCTGATGACGGAGAAGTGGACCCACTGTACGATGAAGCAGTCGTCTTTGTTACCGAGAGCCGCAGACCTTCCATTTCTGCTGTACAACGAAAACTCAGAATAGGCTATAACCGTGCGGCTCGCATGATTGAAACTATGGAAAAGACCGGCGTTGTCAGTGAAATGAATTCAAATGGCTCGCGGGAAGTGCTGGCCAATGCTCCGCCTGACTAAAACCCTGTTGTTGCTGCTGTCACTGACTGTTGGCAGTACCAGCGCAGACAACAGCGATCTGCTGTATCAAAAACTATCTGTATTTGAATCCCTGCATTCAACATTTGTGCAGCAATCCAGCCAGGACCCGGAGATTTATCTGGGGGAGTTGTGGCTGGCGAAACCGAATCGTTTCCGGATTGTTACCACCAGCCCATGGGAACAGGTACTGGTCTCTGATGGTAACGTATTCTGGAATTATGAAGCGGACCTTGAGCAACTGGTTATCAGTTCTCTGGAACAGGATATGCTGAAGTTTCCCATATTGCTGTTTTCAGGTACGGCAGAAGAACTGCAGCAGACATACACAATCAACACTTTTGCCGATGAAGAATCAGAGGTTTTTTATCTGAAGCCACAGACCGACCAGCAGGTTTTTCAATCCATGACGCTCGTTTTCACCGATGATGTTCCTGACTCTATTGTGATAGTTGATGCGATGGACCAGATTACGGAGATTACCTTTCAGAACCCGGAACTCAACGCACCGTTGACACCGGCGTTGTTCAAATTCATGGCGCCGGATGGCGTTGATGTGGTTGATCAGAGGGCTGTTAACGATATTCATTAAAATTTTCACAAGGTTAATCATGAAGCCCATAAATGTCCCTGTTTGATGATCCTCCGGCTTACCAGCCACTCGCTGCAAGAATGCGTCCGCGCAATCTGGATGATTTTGTCGGCCAGGATCATTTACTGGCGTCCGGAAAGCCGTTACGTCAGGCGATTGAATCATCGACATTGCATTCCATGATCCTGTGGGGACCCCCTGGAGTAGGCAAAACAACCCTGGCAAGGATGCTGGCGGAGTTGTGTGATGTTCATTTTGAGGCTATTTCCGCAGTATTGGCAGGCGTCAAGGATATCCGGAGCGCCATTGCAACGGCGAAACAGCATCGCTCTACCAGTGGTCGGAAGACGCTGCTTTTTGTGGATGAGGCACATCGATTCAACAAGGCTCAGCAGGACGCGTTTTTACCCCATGTGGAGGAGGGTACGGTAATATTTGTGGGAGCAACTACCGAAAATCCATCCTTTGAATTAAACAACGCCCTGTTGTCCCGAGCGCGTACCTACAAGCTGCAATCAATGGATTTGGATCAGCTTGTTCTGGTACTGGAACGTGCGCTGTCACTGGATTCTGTTCTGTCCGGGAGACAGTTTCAGCTTGAAGATGGATTCCTGAAAATACTGGCCAGGGCTGCCGATGGAGATGCGCGTCGGGCATTGAATCTGCTGGAAATAGCTTCTGATCTTGCTGCAGACCGCCTGGACAGTGACATTCTACTGGAAGTGCTTGATTCGGACCTAAGACGATTTGATAAAGGCGGTGATATTTTTTATGAACAGATATCGGCTTTGCACAAATCCGTACGAGGTTCCTCCCCTGATGCCGCACTGTACTGGTTTGCCCGGATGCTTGACGGGGGTTGTGATCCTCTGTATATCGCTCGCCGGGCAGTTCGGATGGCATCGGAGGATATTGGAAATGCTGATCCCCGTGCTCTTCAGCTTGCGTTGAATGGCTGGGACGTTCAGGAAAGACTCGGCAGTCCCGAAGGTGAACTCGCTATTGCACAGGCAATTGTCTATATGGCCACTGCGGCGAAGAGCAATGCGGTATACACGGCATTGTCCAGGGCTCGACAGGCGGTACAGTCCAATGATTCTTTTGAGGTCCCCATGCATCTCAGAAATGCACCTACCGGGATGATGAAGAAGATGGGCTACGGAAAAGAATATCAGTATGCACACGATCATGATGATGCCTTTGTTCCCGGAGAATCGTATTTCCCGGAACAGCTTGACGGCAGTGAATACTATTTTCCGGTGTCCAGAGGGCTTGAAATTCGTATAGGAGAAAAGCTGGCGCGGCTCAGAAAACTCAATATGGAGAGCAGGTCCCGGCGCTACAGGAATAAGCCCACCGATGAATGAACAACAGACTGTTGCATCCACAGGGTCATTCACCAATCGACAATTTGACTCGTATGACGGGTTAACTGCTGATAACATTGCCGCCTTTTTACAAACCTTAAACTGCAATGCTTGATCCAAAACTGCTCAGAAATGACCTTGCCATGGTTGTCGAACGATTGAGACTCAGGGAATTCAATCTGGATGTCTCCCGGTTTGACTCATTAGAGCGACAGCGGAAAGAACTACAGACTGCCACTGAGAACCTGCAGGCTGAACGCAAAAAAAGGTCAAGAGAGATCGGTAGAACCAAGACTGAAGGTGGGGATATCGAACCTCTGCTGCAGGAAGTCGCGGCCATTGGTGATCAGTTGGACAGTCAGAAGGGTAAACTGGAATCAATTCAACGGGAAATCAGTGACATCACCCTGTCTATTCCGAACCTGCCGGACACCTCTGTGCCTGCCGGTGAAGATGAATCGCAAAACCAACTGGTCAGAAGTTGGGGTGATCCAACACATTTCGATTTTGAACCCAGGGACCATGTGGATCTTACCCACAACGGTAAACTGCTTGATCTTGAAGTTGCCGCGAAAATAACAGGATCACGATTTGCCGTTCTCAATGGCCAGTTGGCACGCCTGCACCGGGCACTGATCCAGTATATGCTGGATATCCATACCGAAGAGCATGGATACAGTGAGATCTATGTGCCATTTATCGTGAATCGGGCATCTCTGCTGGGTACAGGTCAATTGCCCAAATTCGAGGAAGACCTGTTCAAGTTACGGGATGAACGTGATTTATATCTCATTCCCACTGCGGAAATACCGGTTACCAATATCGTAAGAGACGAGATCATCCCGTCAGATGACATGCCTCTGAAGTATGTATGCCACAGTCCATGCTTTCGTAGTGAAGCAGGCAGTTACGGTAAAGATACCAGGGGAATGATTCGTCAGCATCAGTTTGAAAAGGTGGAACTGGTGCAGATGGTCAAGCCGGATGATTCATGGAAGGCTCTGGAGGAACTCACCGGTCACGCAGAGTCGATTCTGCAGAAACTCTCCCTGCCGTATCGTGTTGTCAGTCTCTGTAGCGGTGATCTGGGTTTTTCTGCGGCAAAAACCTATGATCTGGAAGTCTGGTTGCCCGGTCAGGGAAGGTATCGGGAAATTTCATCATGCAGCAACTTCCTTGATTTTCAGGCGCGTCGTATGCAAGCCAGATGGCGGAACCCGGATACCGGAAGACCGGAATTACTCCACACGCTGAATGGCTCCGGACTGGCGATAGGGCGTACTCTGATCGCAATTTTGGAAAATTATCAGCAGGAGGACGGTACTGTGCGCGTACCACAGATATTGCAATCGTATATGGGAGGGTTGACCGCTATCGAGTTGTAGTTTTACCCACGAATCAACGGGAGTTTCCTGTGGATTACCTGCCATTACATTTTGACCTCTCGGACCGGTTAGTACTGGTGGTCGGTGGTGGTACTGTTGCTTCGAGAAAGGTTGATCTGCTGTTACAGGCGGGCGCCCGGGTCCGGCTGGTAGCTCCTGTAGTGGATGATACTTTACGGCAACAGCTTGCAGACGGACATGAGATCATCGAGGCGCACTATGACAGACAGTATCTGGAAGGGGTAGTACTGGTTGTTGGCGCAACTTCCGACCCCGTTGTAAACAGCCGTATTTCCGGGGATGCACAGGAAAAATCAATACCTGTAAACGTGGTCGATGAACCGGCACTCTGTACGGTTGTTTTCCCCGCCATTGTAGACCGGTCTCCCGTGCTCTTGTCCATTGGCAGCAGCGGAACTTCACCTGTACTGAGCCGGCACTTGAGATTGCTGCTGGAACAGGCTCTGCCGGAGGGTATCTCCCGATTGGCGCAGTACCTCAGGGGTAAACGCCAATGGCTTAAACAGATCTGGCCCGACGTAGACCAGCGTCGCCGGATCACTGAGCAGTTCATGTCGTCACCGGGAATGAATTACGCGTTGGCAGGCAGGTTTGAAGCTGCGGATGAATACCTTGTTGATGCCGATGCAGCTATTGTTCAGGGAGAAGTTTATCTTGTAGGCGGTGGCCCCGGTGACCCGGACCTGCTTACCCTGAAGGCATTGCAATTATTGCAACAGGCAGATGTCATTCTCTACGATAATCTGGTTTCCGATAAAGTTCTGAACCGTGCGCGACGGGATGCATACAAGGAGTTTGTAGGCAAACGTAGCGGTTATCAGTCCATGCAACAGGAAAACATCAACGAACTGCTGGTCCGATTGGCCAGGGAAGGAAAGAGAGTTTTGCGGCTCAAGGGAGGAGATCCCTTTATCTTTGGCAGAGGTGGTGAAGAGATAGAAGCATTGGTGGCGGAACAGATTCCGTTTCAGGTCGTACCGGGAATAACAGCCGCCAGCGGATGTGCCGCCTATGCCGGTATTCCGCTCACACATCGGGATTATTCCCAGTCGGTTCGTTTTGTCACCGGCCATCCCAGGGATGGCGATGTAAGTCTGTCATGGAATGAACTCGTTTCACCTAATCAGACCATAGTGTTTTACATGGGACTGGGAGGACTTGCCTCAATCTGTCGACATCTGACAGAACATGGACTTGCAGTGGATACACCGGTAGCCGTCGTATCCAGGGGCACTACCCCGGAACAGAAAGTGGTAAGGGGAAGTCTGAACACCATCACCGGTCTGGTCGCCAGTGCACAGGTAGAAACGCCAACTCTGATTATCATCGGACAGGTGGTCAGTCTGTATCAGAACCATCCCATGAATCTTCCAGGGACGCGCCCTCCTAATCACAGTTAGCCGGTTTTGGCAGGCCGGCAATTTTGTTCACCATACGAGCCGGTCGACCGGTAAAAAGCTGCATCAGATAGATGCTGGAACCCTTATCAACCTCAAGGTTGTCTTGCAGCAGTCGGACGATTATACGTGCGGCTGGTGAGATCCTGTATTGCTTGTAATAACCACGCACCAGATCAATGATTTCCCAATGTTCCCGGGTAAGGCGGATGTCTTCTTTCTGCGCAAGTGTGTTGGCAACTTCCGGTGACCAGTCCTGCAGATGCTTCAGAAATCCTTCTTTATCGACTTCAATGGTATACATCTCAGAACCAGTTCATGATGCGATCAGCTTCGACACACATTGTGACCAGGTCATTGTATGAAATCATTTTACAATGAGTACCGGTATGTCCGGTCAGTCCACGCGCTTCAATATCCGTCTGGATCACATGGAGTGTGTCAAAATTGTCAAGTTCTGTTTTCTGCAGCAGGGCATACACACCGTCTTCAATGAGCACGATCTTATCCTGCTGCGCGACAAAGCGGAGATTCTCCATCACTGCGTCGGGCTTGTTGAAAGTGTGCAATATCATGTCATCAATACTCAGAATGTCAGAATGGTATCGTGACTGTCGAACAACCGGTTGACTTCATCATCCGCCAGCAATTCGACATTGATGCAGAAATCATCCGGAGACAGTACCGTATCTTCAAGTTGACTTCTGCTGCCGTAAATATTCTGGACACCGTAGTCGTGGAGAGCGGCAAATCCAAGGGTATAGTTCTTGCCGCCGATGGGTTCCCGGTTCTGGCTATTGATGAGTTGATACAGTCCCTGCCCGAGAAACAGTGCCGAACAATTCGCAAACGCGGAACCCATCAGAAGTGCATCAAAACCCTCCTGGGCGTTGATTGTGCCCGGTGAATGGGTCATGACAAACAGGATGCGGCTCATGCTAGGCGCCGAAGGTAATGAGTCTGTCGGCGTTGATACCGGCGTCGATCAATTGTCCGAGTCCGGATACGGTAAATTGCGGCGAAACGCTTATCCCGGGTTTTTCATAGCGTTCCGCTTCAGTTGCATCCAGCATGCCGCGTCGTAGAGATGAGGAGATACAGATCACCATATCAAGTTGGTGCTCTTTGCCAAGGGTTGCCCATTCGTTCTGTATGTCTGCTTCATCCTGTGGCGCTACACTTGACTGGTTCGCGTTATAGACGCCATCGTGATAGAAGAATACGCGATAAATCTCATGACCCATTGCCAGCGCTGCCCGCGTGAACAGATAACCGGAACGCGAAGCCTGGTGAGAGTATGGCGCCCCGTGGATGAGAATCGCGAATTTCATGGATGCACTGGACGACAGATAGATATCATGGAACCAGGTTTACCGAAGCTGGCTCCCCGCCCGGATACAGCGAGCCTTATGGCCCGCTGTAAGTTGTTTCCAGTGCAGTTAATCGTCGTTGAACCCGAGGAGAAATAACAGGCTGGTGAACAGGTTGTAGATGCTGAGATAAAGAGAAACCGTTGCCATAATGTAATTGGTTTCTCCACCATGGACAATCTGGCTGGTTTCATACAGGATCAGACCCGACATGATGATGACGATTGCCGCGGAAATAGTCAGATTCAGGAGGGTTACGTCAAATCCCATCAGTCCACCGAAGATCATCAATACGATGCAACCGATCACGACCCACAGCCCGGTCATCAGGAATCCACCCATGTAGGAGAAATCCTTTTGCGTGATCAGGGTATAACAGGACAGGGACAGGAAGATCACGCCGGTCAGCCCGGCAGCAGTCATCACCGTCTGTGTTCCGGCAGGGGTTTGAAGATATAAGTTGATCACCGGACCCAGCGAATATCCCAGTATCCCGGTGAAAGCAAAGACCAGAAGAATACCCCAGATGCTGTTGCGCATTTTGCTGATGGCGAACAACAGGCCAAAAGCGACCAGCAGGGGAATCCATCCCATGTAGGGTGCATCGGTCGCAATGGCGAAACCAGCCATCGCGGCACTGAATATCAAGGTCATGGATAGTAGAAAATAAGTGTTCCGTAGAACCTTGTTGGTTGATACAACAGGTGACTGACGGTCAGTTACAAATTGTGCGTTTGCCATGCAAAACTCCTTTCCAGATATGTTGAAAATTTTACGTGTTCATCAGGTAAATGCAACCTGTGGTGCTGCCAGTGATGAAAGTGGCAAGGGTGGATATTGCCGTCATTGCCCGTGACAACTACAGAGAAGCCAGTATGTCGTTCAGCGTTCCTGATGGACGCATGGCCGGGATAGCGAATTCCGGGTCCGGCTTATAGTAGCCATTCAACTCAACAGGTGCTCCCTGTGCATCGAGCAGTTCCTGAATGATCGTGTCCTCATTTTCAGCCAGTGTTCTGGCAAGCGTTGCGAATTTCTCCTTTAATCCCGGATCCTGGTCCTGTTCCGCTACGGCTTCTGCCCAGTACATTGCCAGATAATAATGGCTGCCGCGATTGTCCAGTTCGTTGACTTTCCGGGAAGGAGATTTATTGTTCTCCAGGAATCTGGCGATGGCTTCGTTTAAAGTATCTGCCAGGACCTGTGCTGACTGATTCTCATAAGAACTTGCCAGATGTTCCAGGGACGCACCCAGAGCCAGGAATTCACCCAGCGAATCCCATCTCAGATGCCCTTCGGCTTCCATTTGTTGTACGTGTTTGGGAGCCGAACCTCCGGCGCCTGTTTCAAACAGACCACCACCGCTGATCAACGGTATGATTGACAGCATCTTCGCACTGGTGCCAAGTTCCAGTATGGGAAAGAGATCGGTAAGGTAGTCACGCAGTACGTTACCGGTTACCGAAATCGTATCTTTCCCGGCCCGCATTCTTTCCAGCGAGAATTTTGTGGCCTCAGCGGGCGACATAATATGATGTTCAATGTCTGTCAGGTCGTATGTCGGCAGGTAATGATTGATCTTCTCGATGAGCTGCGCGTCGTGTCCGCGAAATTTGTCCAGCCAGAAAACGACAGGTGTGGCGGTTGCCCGTGCCCGCTTCACAGCCAGCTTGATCCAGTCCTGAATTGGACTGTCCTCGACCCGGCACATTCTCCAGATATCTCCCTGTTCAACTTTATGCTCAAGCAGTCTTGTGCCGGACATATCGATAACCCGGATAACGCCATCTCCTGGTGATTCGAAAGTTGTGTCATGTGAACCGTATTCTTCTGCTTTCCTTGCCATCAATCCAACATTGGGGACGGAACCCATTGTAGTGGGATCAAATGCACCATTGGCGATGCAATGTTTAATGGTTTCATCGTATACACTGGCGTAGCAACGGTCGGGAATCACCGCTTTGATGTCATGCAGTTTACCATCCGGCCCCCACATCCTGCCGGATTCCCGGATCGCTGCCGGCATTGATGCGTCGATGATAATGTCACTGGGGACATGCAGATTGGTTATGCCGTAATCGGAATTCACCATGGCCATATCAGGACCATTCTCCAGACATGCGTCCAGGTCAGCCCTGATAACCGATTGCTGATCTTCTGGTAATTGCTGGATTTTTTCATACGCATCGCCGATACCATGGTTGGGGTCTACGCCAAGGGATTGGAATACGTCGGCATGTTTCAGAAATGCAGATTTATAATAAGCGCTCACAGCATGACCGAATATGATGGGGTCAGAGACTTTCATCATGGTCGCTTTAAGGTGCAGTGAGAACAGTACACCATTTTCCGTCGATTCGATTTCCTCGTCCAGGAAGCTGCAAAGCGCTTTTTTACTCATGAAAGAGGCATCGACAACTTCACCCGCCTTTACTGATATATTTTCAGCCAGTGTTTCTGAACACTCATCGCCGATAAATTCGATACTGAGTACGTTTTTTTCCGACATGACGACTGACTTCTCACTGGCATAAAAATCACCTTCATTCATATGCGCCACATGAGATTTTGAATCCGGCGACCATTCTCCCATCGTGTGCGGGTGTCTTCTGGCATATTCCTTGACCGATCTGGAAGCGCGTCGGTCTGAATTTCCTTGTCGCAACACGGGATTTACGGCACTGCCCTTGATCTTGTCATAGTGTGCCTTGATGTCCTCCTCATCGGCGTTTTGTGGCTCTTCCGGATAATCCGGCAAATCATACCCCTTGCCCTGGAGTTCCTTGATGGTCTCGATAATCTGTGGGATGGAAGCGCTGATGTTGGGCAGTTTGATGATGTTGGCTTCCGGCTTTCTGGACAGTTCGCCAAGTTCCCCAAGATGGTCCGGCATGCGCTGTTCTTCTGTAAGGTATTCGGGGAAAGTGGCTATGATGCGTCCTGCAAGTGAGATATCCCGGGTTTCGACCTGAATCCCGGCGGCATCACTGAACATTTTTATGATCGGGAAGAGGGAAAAAGTCGCGAGTCTGGGTGCTTCGTCAGTTTCCGTATAGATGATTCTGGGCATATCTGTCATAGATGTAAAAGGCCTTCAGTGTGAGACATCTCGTGGACATCACTTGTCACGGTCAGTTGCCCGGATAGGGCGTGCAGCGGGGGATTATAGATGATTTTATGCCCGAGTGCATTGCAGTTGATCAGTATGGGCGGACTCTCATCAAACAAATTGTTTCCAAACCCGGGTTTCGGGGCAGCCACCCCGTACGATGCTATCAAACACACACTATTCCCGACATACAGCAGATGGCTTTGGGGTGTTCATTTGCACCAGCATAATGTCGGAGCGCCGAGTTGGAGGAGCATGACTACAGGCATGCGGGGGAAG